>Ga0224525_1000018_pt1 | contig 162469 bp, 140 predicted proteins | sample CFST100metaG_FD_179874 | JGI IMG/M metagenome (GOLD analysis project Ga0224525, IMG submission 179874) | Peat soil microbial communities from Stordalen Mire, Sweden - C.F.S.T100 | ecosystem: Environmental > Terrestrial > Soil > Wetlands > Peat | place: Sweden: Norrbotten County, Stordalen Mire...
CGCCTTCGTAGGGCTTATGTTCGCCAAAACCGACGTGGCCGCCTTCGTAAGGTTTGTGCCCTTCGTAAGGTTTGTGCTCGCCATAACTGGCATGCTCTCCGTAAGCCTTGTGTTCTCCATAGCTCTTATGTTCCCCGTAGGTTTTATGTTCGCCGTCGTAGGGCTTGTGGTCGCTAGAGGAAGTATGCTCGCCATAGGGCTTGTGCCCTTCGTAAGCCTTGTGTTCCCCGTAAGGCTTGTGTTCCCCGTATCCAGCGTGCTCTCCATAAGGCTTATGTTCGCCATAGGAAGCATGCTGCCCATAGCTCTTGTGTTCGCCGTAGCTCTTATGCTCGCCATAGGAAGCGTGTTCCCCATAACTCTTGTGCTCGCCATAGGGCTTGTGCTCGCCGTAACCGGTGTGTTCTCCGTAGGTTTTATGTTCGCCATCAGCCGCTTTGTGCTCGCCTTCATAGGGCTTGTGCTCCCCTTCGTAAGGCTTGTGTTCGCCGTAGCTCGAGTGTTCGCCATAAAAAGGTTTATGGTCCCCGTAGCTCTTGTGTTCTCCGTAGCTCTTATGCTCGCCATAGGAAGCGTGCTCCCCATAACTCTTGTGCTCGCCATAGCTCGAATGTTCTCCGTAGCTCTTATGCTCGCCCTCATAGGGTTTGTGGTCGCTAGAGCCGGTGTGCTCACCATAAGGCTTGTGTTCGCCGTAGGAAGCATGCTCCCCATAGCTCTTGTGCTCGCCAAAAGAAGAATGGCCATAGGACTTATGGCCGAAGCTCTTGTGCTCGCTTGACCCTTCATGGCTGCCATAGTGGTGGCCGGAGCTTTGATGGGGATAGCCGCCTTTCGAAGAAGATGGGGTTCCGTCCGTTCCGCCGCCCGCCTCGGGGTTGTTTTTCAGGTCTTTCAAGAGTTTTTCCTTTTCCAGGTTTTTGGTTAGCCTTGCGTCATGCTGCTCCTGGCTTTCGCCCAAGAGGAAATCAAGATTGTCCGTCTCGGAATAGACTTTGATGCCGGCGGCAATCAGGCGGCGCGTGGTCACGCCCATGCCATCGATGACGTTCCCTTTGAAGCTTCCGTCATGGATATGGCGGGATCCGCAAGCGGGGGACCGATCTTTGAGAATCGCGATTCGGATGCCGAAGAAATGACAGGCTTGAACGGCCTTTTCGGCTCCAAGATTATATTCTTTCGTGACGTTGACGCCGCCGCTCGTGAAAACTTCGTTGTGGGAGATCTCCGCGGGATCGCGCGGGACGGCTAAACCGCCCTCGACTTCGGGGCAGAAAGGGACGAGTTCGTATTTCTTGGCCAATTTCTCGGCGAAGGGCCAATTTTGATCCGTGCCATCGTAGCGGGTTTTATCCCCGATGAGGCAGGCGCTGATGAGTATTTTTTCCATGCAGGCATAGTCTATCCTCTTTCCCCTTTCTTTTCCACGCGCAAAGAGTTTTGGCTATAATCTTTCCCATGAGCGAAAAATGGCAAGTCCAATATCTTGGCAATAACTACGATTGTCTCGTGACCTACAAAAGGATGCGTTCGATCCGTTTCCGCTTCGCCTCCGATGAGAAGACTTTCTTGGTCTCCGCCCCGTGGGGGACCCCCAAGGAAGTCCTCCGCAAAGACCTGGACCGTTTCTTCCCCAAATTGGTTTGTCAGGTGACTTATGAGAAACCGATTGAGGGCGATGAGATCTATCTTTTCGGCAAAAAGAGCTCCGTCATGGGCTTTGGAAGCACCCCCGCGGTGGCCCAACGGAAATACCTCAAAGAGATGCTCCTTCCCGTCGTCAAGGAACGGGTGGCGTATTATTCGGCTCTCATGGGGGTCGCGGTTCCCTACAAAGTGCGGGTGCGGGACATGGGCACCCGCTACGGGGTCAACAGCAAGAAGACCCACGCTTTGACCTTCGCGACCCTGCTCGTCCACTATTCCCTCGAGATCCTCGATTCGGTGGTGGTCCATGAGCTGGCCCATGATTTCGTCTTCAACCATTCGGATCGGTTTTACGCGATCGTTTACAAGTATTGTCCCAACTACAAGGCCATTCATGCTAGATTAAAGAAGCACCATTATGAATGAGCTTATCGCGAGCAAAGACAACGCCAAAATCAAAGAGGCTTATCGGGCCCTTTCCGCCAAAGAGGAGCTTTTCCTCGTCGAGGGTTATCACCTCGTGGAGATGGCCCTTGCCCACCACGCGGCCGTCGAGGTCTTTTCGCTTGAGGCTTATGCCTGCTCCGTCCCCTTTTATCGGATCACCCCGGAGATCCTCGCGAAGCTGACGACGACGAAAACCCCGGAAGGCATCGTGGCCTTATGCCGGAAAAAGGCCGCCTCCGCGCCTTTGGGGGATCGCCTTTTGTATCTCGATGAAGTCAATGACCCCGGGAATCTGGGGACGCTGCTACGGACCGCTCTGGCCTTCGGATGGCAGGAAGCGGTGGCCTCCATTGGCTCGGCCGAAGCCTATGCGAGCAAGGCCTTGTTGGCCTCCCAAGGCGCCATCTTCGGGCTGAATTTCCGCGAATCGCCGTTAACCCCCTCCGACGATATCGCTTGGCTGAGAAGCCAAGGCTATTACCTTTTGTCCACCGATCTCAAAGCCCCCCATAAACTCTCGGATTTGGCGCTCCCCGAAGGCCGGAAAGTGGCTTTGGTTTTAGGCAATGAAGCCCGCGGGGTGGGCCCCGAGGTCCTGGCCCATAGCGACGCCACGGTCCGCCTGGAGATGGCGGGCATCGATTCCCTCAACGTCGGGGTGGCGGGCGGAATCCTCATGTACGAGCTCCGAAAGAAATAGCCCTCTTCTGCTAATAAGGTTTTATAATGCGGGCGATGAAACATCAGCGCGGGATGGCTTTGCTCCTTTTGAGCCCCCTTGCCTTGGCGGGGTGCTCAATTTTGAAAGCCGCCTCTTCCTCTGGCTTCCTTTCGTCCTCCGACGTGGCCTCCTCTTCAGCCTGGTCGGAAATCCCCTCCTCGGGCGAAGAGCCCTTTTTCGATGCCCTTGAGCGGGGCCTCAAAGCGGTGGCCGCCAGCGAGCAGCAGGGCCTCGTCCTCACCCCTCGCGGCCCGACGGTGAAGATCCTTTCGACCGATGTCATCTCCTCAAAAGCCATTCCGGGTTTTGAGAGCGCTTCGTCCTCTTCTTCGCCTTCCGAGGGCAGCGTCGCCGGCGCCTATCCCTATGCGATCGAAATGACCGCCGATGACATTTCGGCCTATGCGAACGATTGCGGCTCCAAGACCGGCTTAAAGACCGAAACGGATTTCTCCAACGCCAAAATCACCCTCACGACCGACGAAGGAAGCGTGAGCCCCGTCCAGAACATCAAATCTTATTATTACGACCACGCGGCCTATCTCGATCTCTCGAAGGCGGAGTTCACGGAAAGCCTCCTGGAATGGATGGTGGATAATAACTCCTCCGATTCTTCCTGGGTTCTTCCGCCCAAGAGTTATTTCGATCTAAGTCCCGAAGGCTCCCTGATCGATCTGGCCCTTCCGCTAACCGATACTTTGCCTTCCGTCGTCGCCTCTTTGCGGACGGCTCTTCAAAATGCCTATGAAAACGGGACCTCCGGCACGGCCCAGGCTTACGGCGGGGCTGATGGCGCTTACCGCCTGCAATGGGCCATGGATTCCCCCGAGCAAGCCGTCGCCTTCCTCGAAGCTGCGGCCAGCGCCCTTTTCACCTCCTCCCTGCCGGGGCAGGCGGCCGCCAATCTCGTCGACAAGCGGATTGTGGACTTCTTCGGCTGCGTCGAGGCTTTCTCTCTTTCCGCCACGAGCTATTTCTCCCAAGAAGCCTTTGGCGATACCGATCTCTCGGTCTCTTTTCTCTTTGATCTGGCGGCCCTGGAAGCCCGCTATCCCGATCACGCCGTTTATCCGACCGACCTGACCTTTCAGGGAATTCTGACGCCGATTCAGGATGCGGCGGCCGCCATCCCCGCTTGGCCCGCTGATTTGAATGATCGCTCCCTTTACCAAGAAGTCGACACCTCCGTCTTTGACTTCCCGACCCTTCCCGAATATTTCTCCTGAAGGGTTTTCCCATCGGCTTTTCCTTTCTTTATCGCTGAAGGGACACTAGAATGGTCTTGTTCAAGGAAGAGAAAGAGTAACCAATCCCAATTTCTTAAGTGGGAGAGGCGGGAAGAGCGACCGCCTCAGGATAAGATTGGCGAATTCGTCTCGGAGAACGGAGAGGAGACTCTCCCCTTGGCTGGGTTAGAGCCGCTAGCGCGCTCCGAAAAGGAGCGAAGAGGGATGGCACCGCGGGCAAACCCGCTCCCGGCCGCCTTTTTTCATATTTAGGAGGGAAAATCATGGATCCCATAGAGCAAGTCAGCGCCATTCAAGAAAAAGCCCTGTTTGAGGTGGCGGAAGCCGCCTCCGGCGAGGATTTGGCGCGCGTCCGAAACACCTATTTGGCCAAGAAAAGCGAACTTACCTCGCTCATGGGTCTCATGAAGCAGATCCCCAGCGCGGAAAAAGCCTCGTTCGGCAAGGCCCTCAATGACGCCAGAGACGCCATTCAGGCGGCTTTCGATGCCAAAAACACGGCGCTCGAAAGCGCCGCCCTATCGGCGAAATTAGCCAGCGAAGCCCTCGATCTCACCCTGCCGGGGCGCACCCTTCGGCAAGGCCGGGTCAATCCCTATTGGGTCATCGTCGACGAGATGAGCGAGATCTTCGCTTCCCTGGGTTTTGAGATCGTGGAGGGGCGCGACGTCGAGACCGATCATTTCAATTTTGAGATGCTCAATGTCCCCAAAGACCATCCGGCCCGGGACATGCAGGATACCTTTTACATCACCGACACGCTTCTGTTGCGGACCCAGACTTCGGCCGCTCAGGCCCACACGATGCTCGCCAAGGCCGGGCAAGAGCCGATCCGGATGATCTGCCCCGGCAAGTGCTACCGCCGCGACGACGACGATATGACCCATTCCCATGAATTCGGCCAGATCGAGGGGCTCGTGATCGACAAAGGGATTTCCCTGGCCGACCTCAAAGGCACCCTCGAACTTTTCGTGAGAAAGATGTTCGGGGAGAAGCGGGAGATCCGCCTTCGTTCGTCCTATTTCCCTTTCACCGAGCCTTCGGTCGAGGTCGACGTTTCCTGCGTCGCCTGCGGGGGCAAAGGCTGCCCGATGTGCAAAGGGACGGGCTGGATCGAGATTCTGGGAGCCGGGGAAATCCATCCCCACGTCCTGGAGATGGGCGGCTATGACCCTCGGGTCTATAGCGGCTTTGCCTTCGGCGTCGGGATCGAGCGGGTGGCCATGCTCCGTTATGGGGTGGACGACATCCGGCGCTTCTATCAGAACGACGTCCGCTTTCTCAAAGATTTCTCGGAAAAGTGAGGCCAGAACATGAAAGTATCCCTCAATTGGCTCAATCAGTTCGTCAAAGTCGATGACGTTGCCCCCGAGGTTTTGGCCGATAAGCTGACCTTTGCCGGGGTCGAAGTCGAAGCGGTGACCCGCCTCGGCAGCGGCACCAACCTCGTGATCGGCCGCGTCCTTTCCTGCGTGGCCCATCCGGATTCCGATCACCTCCACGTCCTCAAAGTGGACGAAGGGAAGAAATACGGGGTCCATACGATCATCTGCGGGGCTCCCAACGCCAAAGCCGGGCTGAACGTCATCGTGGCCCGCGAAGGAGCGGTTCTGCCCGAAAAAACCATCCAAAAGAGCGAGATCCGGGGCCTCGTGAGCGATGGGATGTGCTGCGCGCTTTATGAGCTCGGCGTCGATAAGAAATTCCTCACGGAGAAACAATGCGCCGGCATCGAAGAATTGCCGGCGGACGCCCCGCTCGGGGAAGAGAGCGTCCTGGCCTATTTAGGGCTGGACGACGTGGTCCTCGACCTTAAGCTATTGGCCAACCGGAGCGACCTCAACGCGATGGAGAACGTCGCGCGGGAAGTGGGGGCGGTTCTTTCCCGTCCGGTCACGATCCCAGAAGATCCGATCGTCCCCATGACCCCGGGTGATTTCACGGTGGGTTCCGAAACCCCCAAATGCCCCTTATTCGCGGTTCGGGAAATCCGCGGCGTCAAAGCTCTGCCTTCGCCGAAATGGCTCGTGGATATCCTTACCTCGGAAGGGATACGGAGCCTCAACAGCATCGTCGATATCGGAAATTACGTGATGCTTCTGACGGGGCAGCCGCTCAATCTGTACGATGCGGATAAGCTTCCCGAGCGCGAGCTGATCGTCAAAGACGACTACGAAGGCGATTTCGCGGCCATGGATGGGAAGACGTATGCCCTCAAAAAGGGCGACTTGGTGATCACGAGCGCCGGGGTTCCGGTTTGCTTGGCCGGCATCCTGACGGGGCTTGCCCCCGCGGTGACCGAGGATACCAAGAACGTGATCATCGAATCCGCGGTCTTCGCCGGGGCCCCCCTAAGGCGCACCTCGATCCGCTTGGGCCTGGGGAGCGAGTCGAGCTCCCGCTTCCTCAAAGGCGTCAATCCCGATCAAAGCGAGCGGGTCTTGGATCTCGCCGCGAAGCTTTTGATCGATTTCTCCAAGGCCTCCGCCGTCCTCTCCGCCGTGCCTTATGACATTCTGGCCCACGAGAAAAAGACGATCTCGACGAGTCTGACCTATCTCAATAATCGCTTAGGCACCTCTTTCCGTCTCTCGGAGGTCAAGGAAGCGCTGCTGCGCGATCATCTGGTCATCGCCAACGAGGAAGGGGAGCGTTTCTCCGTCGTCGTCCCAAACTATCGCATCGACATGGGCGGGGAAGCCGATGTGAGCGAGGAAGTCATCCGGCTGCTTGGCTTTTCCAACGTCAAGAGCGTGCTGCCTTCCGTGCCCTTGAGGGTCGATGGCGGCTATTCTTCGCGCCAGAAAGACAAACTGGCGGTCCGGCGCTATCTCCGCGGCCATGGCTTGGACGAATGCCTGACCTATTCCTTGGTCGACAAGAGCCGCCGGGCTTCTTATGAGTACCTCGCCGTCGGGGAGGATTACGAAATCAAGAACCCGATGACCGACGACCATCGATTTTTGCGAAAGAACCTTTTGAGAAGTCTCTTGGATGGGGCGAGCTATAACAGCGCCCATCAGGAGAAGGACCTGGCCCTTTACGAGGTGAGCGATATCGACGCCCCCAAGGTCTCTGCGCTCCATCTTTCCGTCGTCCTCATGGGGGACGAGGCGCTCGAAGGGCGGCTCCAGACGCGGCCTTATGATTTCTATTCGGCCAAAGGCTTATTCGAAGGCCTCGCCGATTTATTGGGCATCGCGCCGACCCGTTACCGTTTCGAGCCGCTCCCCAGCGCCAAAGAGGAATTCCATCCCGGAAGAAGCGCCGCCGTTTATTTGGGGCGGGCCCTGATCGCCGTTTTGGGCGAGCTTCATCCCTCGGCTTTGAAAGCGCTGGGCTTAAGCCGCGGCGCCGTCGGCATGGAAATCGATTTGGGGGCCCTGCTCGATCTTCGGATCGGAATGGCCAAAGCCTCGGTCCCGCCGCGTTTCCCCTGTGTCACCCGCGACTTGGCTTTCCTGATCCCCTCGAAGGTCGATTATGAGGAGGTGCGAAAGGCGATCGCCCATCTCGACGCTTTGATTTCCAAGGTCGAGATCTTTGACCTCTATGAAGGGGCCGCCGTCGCCCCAGGAGAGAAAAGCATGGCTCTTTCCATCACCTTCCGGGACCTCGAAAAGACCCTCAAAGACGAAGAAGTCAATGCCCTCATGAAACGGATCATCGATGATCTGGGCGCCCGCTTCAAGGCGGAGGTAAGGCAATAATGCTGAAAATCGCCAAAAGTTCGATCACGGATTCAAGGACGCAAACGTTTGAGCAGAAGACCGCCTTCGAAGGGTATCCGCTGTCTTATCCGGTGGTGAAGGTGAAGGACTGCGCCTATCGTTGCCAAGTCGGGAAAATCGGCGATTACGCGCACGCCGCTTTCGTCATCGCCGGCACGCTGGAAGTCGAGGATTCCCGGGATGGGAAACCCTTCCTCAAGAAGATCGCTCTGAGCGAGGACGTCGACATCCTCGACGAAGAAGATGCGGCGGGGGAAGGCTTTCTCGTGGGCGGGTCTTCGATCGACCTCGATGAATTGGCCCTCCGCATCATCCTTTCGAGCCTCCCGATCCGCCTCGTGCGGAGCGAGCGCGAGAGTCTGCCTGAATCCGGGCCCGGTTATCGCGTTTTGAGCGAAGGGGAACCTCCGGCGGGGGCGGAAAAGACAGGAGAGGAAGTCAAAGAAGGCGGGGGGAAGCCTCCCGCGAAAAAATAATTTCGTCTCAATTATCTCCGCAAAAACCGCTTGGTGAATCCAAGCCCAGCATCTCAACTTAACGAAAGGATTCCTTGATCAAAAGAATCCTTTTTTTCAGGGAACTTTGCGAAAAAAGATTTTACATATAAAAAACTCGATGGTAGATTATTAGTGCGAGGTGGGAAGTAGTGGGAAATTATTTCGGAACCTTTCAAAGGACCCTAGATGAGAAGCGGCGTCTCCAAATACCGACTAAACTCGTGAAGGAAATGCCGTCTCGTTTCTATGTCCTGCGGGGCTTCGAAGGTTGTTTGTCCCTTTACGAAGAAGGCGATTTCAGCAATTTGCTGTCGTCACTCCAAAAACTGTCTTATCTCGATGCCAAGGCTCGTTCTTATGTCCGCCTCGCGACCAGCAGTGCGAGCGAACTTGAGATCGACAGCCACGGCCGCATCACCATCAGCGCCGAGCTCGCGAACGCGTACAAGATCAGCTCGGAGGTTACCATCATCGGAGTGCTAGATCACTTCGAATTATGGGACTCCGCGGCTTATCGCAAGTACCTCGCCGAGCACGCTTCGTCTTATGAAACGCTCGCCAATGAGCTTTCAGAAGATGGCGTCAATAGGAGCGAATGACCTGTGTCAACCCACATCAGCGTCCTTCTTCCAGAGAGTTTGAAACTCCTGGACATCAGAGATGGCGGGACGTACGTTGACCTCACGCTCGGAAGAGCGGGCACAAGCGCCGAGATCCTGAAGCGACTCCCCCATGGCAAGCTCATCAGCTTCGACATGGACGAGGAGGCGATAGAGGAATCCCGCCCCAAACTCGCAGCGATCGGAACCAACTTCATGCTGGTTCATTCGAACTTCGCGGATTTCAAGTCGAAACTCGCTGATCTGGGAATAACGTCGATCGACGGGCTAACGATGGATTTAGGAGTCTCCTCCCCGCAATTCGATGATGCCAAACGGGGCTTCTCCTACAAGGAAGAAGCACCCTTAGACATGCGGATGGATGAGAGGAACCCCCTCACCGCGGAAGCCGTTGTCAACAGTTATTCTTTAGAGGATCTCATCAAGATCTTCCGCGAGTACGGCGAAGACCCGGATGCCGTCAGGGTGGCCAAAGCCATCTTGTCCCGCCGAGCCGCCAAACCGATCGTCACGACGACCGAGTTGGCTGATCTCATCAAAGAAGCCAAGCCGATGTCCTCTCTTTTGAAGAAGGGGCACCCGGCCAAGCAGATCTTCCAAGCGATCCGAATCGAGGTCAACGACGAACTGGGCAATCTCAGGAAGGCCCTAAACGATATTCCTGAGGCGATCGCGCCTGACGGCACAGTCGCCATCATCAGCTTCCATTCGCTTGAAGATCGTCTCGTGAAGGAGAAATTCCGCTCCCTGACCATCATCGAGGGATCGCGGCATTCGCTCGATTTGCTTCCGAGCGAAATCGCGGGGGCTCCCTTCGTCTCTCTGACGAAAAAGCCCATCGCTCCGAGCGAAGAAGAGATGGCGGCAAACCATCGTTCAACTTCCGCGAAGCTCCGCGCCATCCGAAAAAAAGCCATCGATTGACCCTTGCGGCGCCCTAACGCCGTTGCCTAGGAATCAAGAAAGGAGAAAACCCAGCCATCATGAAAGACAAACTTGAGAAAACCGGACATAAAAAACTGTATTACCGTCTCAAGGCCTTCTTGACGGTCGTGCTCTTCGCGCTTGCGGTTTTCGCCCTCGGAGCGATTCCGGTCGGGATAAGTTTCAAGTTGGCCGAAGCTCAGGCTCAGGCCGACTCCGAAAACAGCCAAAGGAACTCTTCCTCGAATCCGGAGGAACTGGGTTTGCAAGAGTTGCCATCGAACTTCTGAGTTTGCCCCATCTGGAAGGACGCCGGGTAGTACCGACGTCCTTTTTTATTTGTGAGCAACCATGGGCTATTAGTAGATAATTAGTAAAAGTATCAAAAAACTACCAATCTTTTTGCGGCTGCTAGTTGAGAATCGGATAAATCTAACCTATTATAAGTATAAACATGGAAATCACGAAGATCACGGCTGCTCTGGAGATCACGAGCGATTACGCGAAATTCGCCGTCGGGTATTCCCTGACCGGGGCCCCCGTTTTGCTTTATTTCGCCAAAAAGCCGATCAAGGCTTTCATGAAAGACGGCGAGATGGCCAACCCCAAAGCCATCGCTGACGTGCTCGCGACTTTCCTCAAACTCGATGACGAAGCGCTCCGCCTCAAGATCAACGCCAGCGAAATCTCGATCGTGATTCCGCCTCTGGGCTTTGAGGTTTATCAGAACAACAAAACCACCAACGTCGTCGGCGAGGAAGCCATCATTCACACGATCGATATCGGGAACGTCATGTCGCTCGTCAAGAAAGAGCCAGTCCCCAATGGCAACGTCATCGTGGATATCGTGCCCGATGCTTTTGTGCTTGAGAACGGCAAAATGTATGCCAACCCGCCGATCGGCGAGAAATCGGACTCCTTGACCATCGAAGCCAAAGTCCACACCCTGCCCGATCACATTCTCTATGCCTATCGCAAAGCCGCCGAGGATGCGGGCTTCCGGGTCGATCGGACTTGCGTCGCCACCTATTGCGCCTCTCAGCTTATCTCTTGCCTCAAAAACCTGCCGGCCAGTTACCTTTACGTGGATATGGGAGCCCATATCACGGCGGTCTCCCTCGTCGGCAATTCGTCTCCTTTCGGCAGTCTCTTCTTCCTCAAGGGTGGGGACGATCTCACCCAGGACATCGCCGATGCTTTCGGCATCGCTTTCGAGGAGGCCGAGAAACTGAAACTCAAATACGGCTATGACCTCCGGGAAACGAAATATCAGTCTCCCCTCGCCACCAGCGTCGGCGAGGACGGGAAAAACACCTCCTATTTCCAGAAAGACCTCAATTCCGTCATCGAGGATTTCTTCGAAAGCTATGACGGCTTCCTCAATAATGCCCTTCAGACTATCCTCAATAAGCAACCGGCCAATCCGGCCTTATTGACCCTTCCGATCTTGGTTTCGGGCGGAGCGTCCGAGCTTAATGGCCTCGAGACGCTGATCGCTTCCGTCGTCGGGAAGCGCCCCCTGACGCGTTTCGTCCCGCCGGTCCTTGGCGCCCGCGATCCGGGAGCCACGAATCTCTTGGGGCTCATCGTGGCCGAAGGAAGTTATCGCGGGACTCTGGAAGACAATTATCATGGCGTTTCGACCTTGAGCCGGGATAAGAAATAAAGGAGGCAAAAGGTATGGCAGATGAAAAAGCGAAAATCGATGATCTCGACAACTTCGAGCCCGTGGCCCGAATCGTCGTCATCGGCGTCGGCGGGGCCGGCAATAACGCCGTCAACCGCATGATCGACGAAAACATCCAGAACGTCGAATTTTATGTCATGAACACCGATAAGCAGGCGTTGGGCACTTCCAAAGCCCCCAATCGCATCGTGATCGGCGAAAATGTGACCAAAGGCCTCGGGGCCGGAGGCGATCCCGAAGTCGGCAAGAAAGCCGCCCTCGACAGCCAAGACAAAATCAAAGACATCATCAAAGGCGCGGACATGGTCTTCATCGCGGCCGGCATGGGCAAAGGCACCGGAACCGGCGCCGCTCCCGTGGTCGCTAAAATCGCCAAGGATTCGGGCGCTTTGACCGTCGCCATCGTCACCCGGCCTTTCACTTTCGAAGGGCCCAAACGCATCGAGAATTCCGTCCAAGGGCTCTCTGAGCTCAAAGATGCCGTCGATAGCATCATCATCGTCAGCAACGACAAGCTTCTCATGAGTTCGGGCAACGCCCCGATCAATCAGGCCTTCCAGGAGAGCGATCGCATTTTGGCTCAGTCCGTCAAAACGGTGGCCGACCTGATCCTCGTGCCGGCCATGATCAATCTTGATTTCGCCGATGTCCGTTCGACCCTCAAAGGCAGCGGCATCGCCTTGATCGGTTACGGGACCGGGCATGGCCCCAACAAAGCCGAAGACGCGGCCGAAAACGCCATCAATTCGCCTCTTCTCGAGGCCTCGATCTCCGGGGCTAGGCGCGCCATCTGCGCCGTCACCTGCGGCTCGGGCGTCACCCTTTATGAAGCCCAGGAATGCGTGGCCCGCATCAACGAGCAGGCCGGCGGAGCCGTGGACATCAAATTCGGGGTGGCCATCAATCCCAATATCCAAGATTCGATCGTCGTCTCCGTCATCGCCTCCGATTTCACCGAAGAATACGATTTCACCTCCGTCCCCAAATTCACGATGCCGAAAGATCCCCATGCCTTGGGCACCGGCGTCGATCAGACCCAAGCCCAAGAAGTGAGTGGCCTCGAGCAAAGCGCCTCCAAGGACGGGAAAGAACAAGACGATCTGGGCGATGACATCCTGCCCAATTTTCTGAAGGGCGGGGCCGATGCCGGATCCGATCGCGGCAATGGTTCCGACACGGGCGGAAGCGCGAGCCTTTAATCATTGAAAAGCGCCGCTATGGCCTTTATAGTGTTAGTGGCAAAGACGGCAGAGCGTTTTGGCGCGAGATGAGAGAGCCCCCTGGATGAGAACGGGGCAAGGCGCCAAGGCCATCACTGCCGGAGCCTTCGGACTGAACCAGAAGTAAGCCCGACGTTCCCTGCCGTTAAAGGGTTCGAGAGCGGATGGGCAATCCATCCGAACTAAGGTGGCACCGCGCTTACGCGCCCTTAGACAAGGGCGCTTTTTATTTGGAAAGGAGACCTTCCATGAGTGAACTCAAAGACACGCTTCTCATGCCGAAAACCGGTTTTGAGATGCGGGGCAATCTAACCCAAAAAGAGCCGAAAATGCTCCAAAAATGGGACGACGAGAAACTTTACGACAAGATGAACGCCAATCGCGTCGGCTGCGATGAGTTTTTGCTGCATGACGGCCCTCCCTACGCCAATGGCGACATCCATTGCGGGCATATGCTCAACCGCTTGCTCAAGGATTTCACGATCCGCTACAAAAACATGGAAGGTTACAAGACTCCGTTTATTTTCGGATGGGATACCCATGGCCTTCCCATCGAGGTCAAAGTCACCAAATCCGGCATCGACCGCAAAAGCATGGCGATCGCGGATTTCCGCAATCTCTGCCAGGCTTATGCCCTGGAGCAGGTCGAAAACCAGAAGCAGCAAATCCATCGGCTGGGTTGCTTAGGCGACTACGCTCATCCCTATCTGACCCTTTCGCCGGAATACGAAGCCCGCCAGATCGACATTTTCGCCGCGATGGCCCTTCAAGGCATCATTTATAAAGGCGTGAAGCCGGTTTACTGGTCGCCTTCGAGCGAATCCGCCCTGGCGGAAGCCGAGGTGGAATACAAAGACGTCGTGGCCAAAACCATTTATGTGGCTTTTGATTTCGTGGACGGCAAAGGCGTGGTCCCCAACGATTCCAAGATCCTGATTTGGACGACGACCCCTTGGACGATCCCAGCCAATTTGGCCATCACTCTCAATCCGGGTTTTGTCTACGGGCTCTTCAAGACCGAGAAAGGGAATTTCGTGTTTTTGGCTTCCTTGGCCGGCAAGCTGAAAGCCGACTTGGGATTCGCCCAATGCGATCTCGTCAAAACCTTCAAAGGCTCTGACCTCGAATTCGCGAAGGTCAAACATCCTTTATACGACCGCGAGAGCATCGTGATCAACGCCAATTTCGTGACGGAGGACAGCGGAACGGGCTGCGTCCATACCGCTCCGGATCATGGCGTCGACGATTTCAACGCCTGCGCCAAATACGGCCTCAAACCTTTCTGCCCCGTCGATGAGCGCGGCTACATGCACCTGGGGAAAGACGATCCCTGCGATGGCCTTTTCTATGAGGCCGCCAACGACGTGGTCATCAAGGAACTGGCCGCCAATGGCCATCTTCTCAAAGAAAACGACGTCACGCACAGCTATCCCCACGATTGGCGGACGCACGAACCGGTCATTTTCCGGGCGACCCCGCAATGGTTCTGCTCGATTGAGCCGATCCGGCAAAAGCTTCTGGCCGAGATCCATCAGATCAAATGGCAGCCGGCCTGGGGCGAGCAGAAAATGGTGAATATGATCAAAGACCGCTCCGACTGGTGCATTTCGCGTCAGCGCGCTTGGGGCGTTCCGCTTCCGATCATCTACAACGAAGACAATTCGCCGATCATCGACGCGGCGGTTTTCAAACATATTCGCTCCATCATCGTCGCCGAAGGCTCCAACGGTTGGTTCATTCATTCGGCCAAAGAGCTGTTGCCGGCGGGTTATGCCAATCCCAAGAGCCCGAGCGGCAACTTCCGGAAAGAAACCGACATCATGGATGTGTGGTTCGATTCCGGCAGTTCCTGGAATGGCGTTTTAAGAGATCGGGGGCTTAAATTCCCCGCGGATCTGTATTTAGAAGGCAATGATCAGTATCGCGGTTGGTTCAACGCTTCTTTGATTCTTTCCACGGCTTATGAGGGAGTCGCTCCGTTTAAGGAGTGCGTCACCCATGGTTTTGTCACGGATGAGAATTGGCAGAAGATGAGCAAATCAGCCGGAAACGGCATCGATCCAACTAAGGTTGCCAATCAATTCGGCGCGGATTTGCTGAGATTATGGGCTTCCACGGTCAATTACGAAGCCGATGTCCGAATCTCGGAAGCCATCGTGGCCTCGGTGTCCGACCAATACCGGAAGATTCGCAATACCTTCAAGTTCATGTTGGGCAATCTTCAGGATGGGGAAGGCAAGCCTTATGCGGTTCCCGCGGAAAAGCCCCGCCTCTGGCAAGTGGATCAATGGGTGCTTTCCGAACTGGAAGAGGTCAAGAACGCCGTGCTCCAGGATTACGACAATTTCGCCTTCGCCAGCGTTTCGATGGAATTGACGAATTTCCTCGTTGAACTCTCGAGTTTTTATCTTGACATCACCAAAGATGTTCTCTATTGCGACGAGGCTAAGAGCAAGCGGAGGAAAGCCATTCAATATGTTCTTTATAAGCTGACTCTTGAGCTATGCCTTCTTTATAACCCGATCCTTTCGTTCACGATGGATGAGGTCTATTCCTCTATCCCCGGGGCGGCCGAGATTTCGCCTCAATTGGAGGATATGCCCCATTCGACCAATGAATTCGGTTCCGATACCAAGAAGATGTTCGCCTCTTTCCGCAAATTGAGGGATGTGGCTCTGAAAGCCCTCGAAGAGAAGCGGGCCGCCGGCGTCATCGGATCCTCAAGCGAGGCCACCCTTGATCTTTTCTACGATGATGCGGGGCTTGTTCATGCCTTGGTCAGCGAGGATCCCGATGAATTAGCGCGTTTGTTCGGAGTCAGCAAAGTCACGATTCAAGTCGGGAAGCCTTTTGCCAACGTGGCCAAAGTGGTGGGGGCGATGTGCGATCGCTGCCGTAACGTCAAAGACGATGTGGAGGCGGTGGATGCGGCGACGCATCTTTGCGAAAGGTGCAAGAAAGCCCTGGGAAAATAAAATGAGCGAGAACGAAAACAAGACGACGCTGAAAACCGAACCCTCCCCGGTCGAGGGCCAACCCAAGCCCAAGAAATTCCAATGGACTTGGAAAAGCTTTTTCTTCAGCTATCTTTGGCTTGCCGTTTTGCTTTGGATATTGGACCTCTCGAGCAAGTGGATTATGGTTAACGCTTCGCGTCAATTCAACACCGATTCGTTTGCGGTGATCCCGAACTTTTTCTACCTCTATCTGACGTTCAATACCGGCTCCTCTTTTGGCTTTGGTTCCAGCGATTCTTGGGCTCGTTACATTTTCATCATCATCTCGTGGGTGGCCTCGGCTGCCATCCTTTATTATTGGATTAAGTATCTCCCAAAAAAAGATGCATGGATTGACAGCGTGTTCGCCCTCTGCCTCACGGGCGCTTTCGGTAACGCGATCGATCGGACGTTTTATTGGAACGCAACCGTAGGTTTCAGCGGGGTGGTGGATTTCTTTGAGTTCTATATCTTTGGTCCTGATAAACAGCCATTCGCCATCTTCAATGTGGCGGATGCTTCTCTTTGCGTCGGCATCGGTCTCTTGGTTCTGGTGGAGATTGTCAGAACGATCCGATTTCCGAAGAAAGGCGTGGCAGCATGAAGACCCTTAAAATCGATCAGATGCTGGAGGGGAGACGCCTTGACGAAGCATTGGTGGCAATGGATGTCGCACCTTCAAGAAGCAAGGTTCAAGCTCTTATCAAAGAGGGCAAGGTTTTGGTCAATGGTAAGCTTGAGAAGGCACATTTTGAATTAAGTCTTGCCGATGTTATAACTTACGAAGATTATACTAATAAACCACTAGCGGTTGAAGGAGAGGACATTCCTCTGAATATCGTTTATGAGGATAACGACATCCTCGTAATCAATAAGCCGGCCGGATTGGTCGTCCATCCGGGAAACGGGCATTCGTCTGGAACCTTGGTCAACGCCCTCGTTTATCATGAAGATCATCTGGCCAATTCCGAAGACCCCATTCGCCCGGGCCTTGTTCACCGCATCGACAAAGATACCTCGGGCTTATTGGCGGTCGCCAAAAACGATGCCGCCTATGAAGGCTTGGCGAAGCAGCTCCTCGATCATTCCATGCACCGGGAATATTATGCTTTGGTCAAGGGTACGATTTTCGAAGACGATGGAAAGATTGACGCTCCTTTATCGCGTGATCCTTTCCATCCTATGAAGTACTGCGTCGATGCCGTTGATGGCAAAGAGGCTGTGACTTTTTTCCATGTTTTGAAAAGGTATGAATCCGGCTATTCTTTCATCTCTTGCCGGCTCCTGACCGGACGCACTCACCAGATCCGCGTCCACCTGGATTACATTGGCCATCCCGTGGTGGGGGATCCGCTTTACGGAACGGGGAATCGGACCCTCTATAACAAGGGACAGCTTCTTCATGCCTATAAGCTGACTTTCGTCCATCCGATCACCGGAAAAGAAATGACTTTCGAAGCCCCCCTCCCCGCTTACTTTTCCGCTATCCTGAAGACGCTTAAATAACTTTTTTGAAATTGGCGAAATTCAATTTGGCGACTTTGAAAAGTTCTTTTTTTCCGTATTTTTCGATGAAGCCCTTGAGGAAAACATCGGCCGGTTCGCCGGCCCCAAAAGGGAAAACCATTCCATATTGATCCGACATTTCTTTCATTTTGCGTAAAAACGAATAGCGGGCGATAACCGATCCCAGGGCCACGGATGGAAACAGCGACTCCCCTTGGGTGTGGAAGCAGATCTCTCGCGCCACCTCGGACTCATTTTTAAGATAAGAGTAATAAAGGCTCGGCGCGGCGAATTGGTCCTGATAGAGGAAAGCGCCGGGGTGCTTCGCAATCAGATTAAGGTCGCACCGATTGTGCATTTTGGCTTTGATGGCGTTCATGTTCAGCTCATCGTGGATGTCGTTGTATTTTTCGTTGGGGAGCGAGAGCTGCGAATAATCGAATTCATGAATCAGCTGCGGCCCGATCGACCGGATGTAATCGTCTTCCATTTGTTTGGAATCGGTCACCCCCAGCTCATCGATGAGAGTCAGCTGATCCTTCGTCACATAAGCGGCGCAAACGCAAACGGGGCCAAATAAATCCCCAGTTCCCACTTCATCGCTTCCAATCTGAGGATAGCGATTTTCACAGGTTTTGGGGCCGCCTAAGCGCGGTTTTTTGAGGAGTCGGGGCTGCTGGGATTGATTGGCCGCCCGCGGGTCCCACATCGCGGCTTCCGGAATGGCGCCGATGCCCTGAAATAAAGCCGTGACGGCGCCTTTGCCGTTTGGCTTATAGATCGAAACCACGACGCCTTCGCCCTTTGCGAAGAGGGCGATCGAAGAACTGGGATTGGCCTCTTTGAAGGGCTCATAGAAATCCATCATTTTGGCGAGGGTTTCGGGATTGGGGCTGAAACTGTAGCAAGGCAGAACTTTCCGCATGATAAGGATTTTAGCATAAAGGGAAGGCCCAGGCGCTCTTTTTGAGTGCGCGCGTTCGCGTGATATAATCGACCCGTGCAAAACATTTACGATAAATTCGAATTTGCCCGCATCGAAGAATCCATCGCTCTTCAATGCCGGACCGATGTCGGGAAGGCCTCCGCCCGAACCCTGAAGATGTTCGAAGAGGAAGGCGCCTTAGGGAAAGAACTCTCAAAAGTGGAGGAGATGATGCGTCTCCTTGATCGTTGGGGCCGGCTTCCCATCGATGTTTCCAGCGACCTGCAACGGGCCGTTTCTTTGGCCCAAAAGGGCGGGGTGCTGACGCCGGAGGATCTCGAAAGGGCTGCCAATGATGTCTTACTGGCCCGCTCCGTGAACAATTATTTCAAACAAGTTACCGATTCTCCGCTTTTATCGGCTTATGCAGGCGGTTTCCCGCATCTCGACTTTTTGGAAAAAGACATTCACAAAGTCATCGCCCCCGATCTTTCGATCTTTGACAATGCCTCGCCCAAATTGAAGGGCATCCGCGTCGCCATCGCCCGGCTGGAGAGCGAAATGAAGAAAAAACTGGGTTTTGTCCTCGATCAGAACAAAATCTATCTTTCGGATACGACGCTGACCATCAAAAACGGCCATTATGTCCTGCCGGTTGCCAATGCCTATAAAAACAAAGTCAAAGGCATCGTCCAGGACGTTTCAGGAAGCGGGGAGACGACTTTCATCGAGCCTGAGGTCCTTGTGGAGCTGAATAACAAAATGATGGGTCTCCGCAACGATGAGCGAAGCGAGATTATTCGGTTATTGCTGGTTCTATCGCAGGAAATCTCCGGTTCCGCCGATGCGGTTCTTCTCAACAATCAGATGATCGGGTATTTGGATTTCCTGCAAGCCAAAGCCCTCTATGCCGAAGCCACGGGGTGCCATATCGTTCTCGGTTCCAAAGAACCTTTGGTGGATCTCACGAATGCCCGCCATCCGCTCATCGACCCCGCCAAAGTCGTGCCCAACGATTTCAGCCTCGATGGCAAAACCACGCTTATCGTGATCTCTGGCCCGAACGCCGGTGGCAAAACCGTGGCTTTGAAAACTTTGGGTCTATTGGTTCTCATGAGTCAATGCGGCTTAGCCATTCCTGTCGATGAAGGCGGTTCTTTGAGTTATTTCCGCCATATCTACTGCGACATCGGCGATTCGCAGTCGCTCACTGACAACCTCTCGACTTTCAGCGGCCACATGAGCAATATCGGGCAAATCCTTTCGGAAGTGGGGGGCAAGGATCTGGTGCTCCTCGATGAAGTCGGGACCGGAACTTCTCCGAAAGAAGGGGAGGCCATTGCCTTTGCCATCATTTCTTATCTTATCGAAAAACACGCTCTGACGTTGGTTTCCAGCCACTTCGAAGGCCTCAAGGCCTATGCCCTTTCCCACGATGAGATCACCAACGCCTCGATGGTCTTTGACGAGAAACGATTGGTTCCGACTTATAAGCTGAAGATGGGGCTTCCGGGCGAATCCTATGGCTTAGTGGTGGCCGAGCGTTTTGGGCTGCCCGCCAAAACCCTGGCCTTGGCTCATGATTATCTCTCTCGGCACGAAGAAACCTCGGTGACGGAAGCCATCCGAAAATTGAGCGAAGTCACCCGCGAGACCGAAATCGAACGCGGCCTTGTCCAAAAACGACAGGGAGAACTGTCGAAAAAAGAAGAGCAGATCAAAGCGGCCGAGGCCTCTTTGAAAATGCGGCAGGATCACTATCTTTCGGACATCGAAGACAAGAAAAACGAGATGCTCCGGGATTACGAAGACCAGATGGACGGGATTTTGCATGACGTGCAACGGAACGATGTCAAACTCCATGAGGTCATCTCGGCCAAAAAACGCTTGGATGATTTAAGGGCCCAAGCCGAGGAAGAGCATTTCTCAGGACCCCTCAGCGTCGGGGATTACGTCAATATCCCCTCGCTGTATACGTCGGGGCGCATCACCGAGATCCAAGGCGAAAAAGTCGCGGTCTCGACCAAAGAAGGTTTGGTCTTCAAGACGAAATTGGGAAAAGCGGTGCGGGTCGAAGAGCCCTTAGAAGAGGCCAAAGAACCCCTGTCGGGCCTCAAAGTCGATGAGATGGCCTACCAAAAAAGCGTTCCGCTTGAAATCAATCTCATCGGCCAGCACGTCGACGAAGCCACGTTCAACCTCGACAAATACCTGGACGAGTGCCGGCTCAAGCATTTCAAGCGCGTCCGCATCATCCATGGCTGGGGCAGCGGGGTTTTAAGAAACCTCGTCCGCGACTATTGCGATGAGCATCGCGACTGGATCGCCTCTTATGAAGGGGCCGATGGGGCCGAAGGAGGGGGCGGGGCCACGATCGTCCACCTGAAATAAGCATGGGACTCACGGAGAAACTCAAGCGCCTCATCGCCCTTCTCCCCGACAAGCCGGGGGTCTATGAAATGAAGGACGCGGCGGACGCTATCATCTATATCGGCAAGGCCAAAAACCTCAAAAAACGGGTTTCGCAATATTTTCTGAGGCCCCAAGCGGGCAAAGTTTTCGCCATGGTCTCCCATGTCGATCATTTCGATTTCATCATCGTCCATACCGACCAAGAGGCTTTCATTTTGGAGATGAACCTCATTCAGACCCACTATCCCCGTTACAACATCATGCTCACGGACGACAGCCATTATCCTTATATCGCGATCCGACGCCAGGATGCCTTTTTGAAGATCGCCCGCAAAGCCAACGACCGGGGTTATTTCTATTTCGGCCCTTTTCCCAACGCCACCGACGCTTACAAGACCATCGATTTGCTAAATACGCTCTATCCCACCCGAAAATGCCATAACTTAGGCAAGAAGGCTTGCCTCTATTACCACCTGGGGCAGTGTTTGGCCCCTTGTATCAACGAAATCCCTGCAGAAACTTATCAAAAACTTTATGACGATATCAAAAGTTTCCTCGATGGCAATGTCGAAAAACCCCTTCGCGAGCTGAAAGGGAAGATGGAAAAGGCCTCAGAAGAAGAACGCTATGAAGAGGCCGAAAATTATAAAGAGATGATCTCGGCGGTGGAGTCCACGGTGGCCAAACAAGCGGTCGAGATCCAAAACGACAAAACCGACCGTGATGTTTTCGCCTATGCCGAAAGGGATGGGTATCTGGCCCTTTCCGCTTTGACTTATCGCCGCGGCATCCTTTTAGGCAAAACCGTCCAGGTCGTGCCTTCTTTCGGAGACGCCAATGAGCAAGTGACCGAACTGATCGAGGAATATTACCAGGTCAATGCGCTGCCTCGGGAGGTTTCCTGCAACGCCGCCGGCTTTGCCGAAGACTTCCTTGGGGTATATCCGGAGGCCACGGTCATCTCGCCCAAAGAAGGCCGCCTCTTGGAGCAAATCGATTTAGCCGCTCTCAACGCCCGGCAGGGGCTGGACGCCCATTTCATGTCGGCCCGGCTGGAAGATGACAATCTGGCTTTGTTGGAGGAATTGGGGAAACTCTTAGGCCTACCGACGCCTTATCGGATCGAGCTTTTCGATAACTCGCATCTCCAGGGTTCCTCGCCGGTCGGAGCCATGGTGTGCTACGTGAACGGGGAGCCCGCCAAAGGCCTCTACCGCAAATTCCATCTCGAGGAAGCGGAGGCGGGGGATGATATCCGCTCGATGGAAGGAATCACCTATCGGCGGTATTCGCGCCTCAAAGAAGAAGGCTTGCCCTATCCGGATCTGATTCTTGTCGATGGCGGGATCGCCCAGGTCCGCGCTGGCGTGAGGGCTTTGGTCAAAGCCGGCGTCAGCATCCCGGTCTACGGCCTTTACAAAAACGACAGGCACCAGACCGAAGGCATCATCGACAAAACCGAAAAAACCTTTCCGCTGGATAATAAGTCTTCCCTGTTTTTCCTGCTGATGAGGATGCAGGACGAGGTCCATCGTTTCGCCATCTCGTTTCATCAGCGGGAGCGGCTCAAGAGCATGAAAAGCACCCTCTTTGACGGCATCGGGGGAATCGGGGAAAAGCGAAAAGAGACCCTCCGCAAGCATTATCCGACTTTGGAAAGCCTCAAAAACGCTTCGCTTGATGAACTTCAACAGATCCTTCCGGATGCGGTGGCGGGAGCGCTTTTCGCCCGCATTAAGACCCTATGAATATGCCTTGTTTCAAAAGACTAGGGCGTTTATAGTATTGTGGCGCGGAAACGCACATGCGCCCGTAGCTCAGTCTGGATAGAGCAACAGCCCTCTAAGCTGTGGGTCAGGCGTTCGAATCGCCTCGGGCGCGCCAAAAGGTTTCAGGCCTTCTTGAAGAACGTAAAGGCCCTTCATTCTCGAAACTCCGCTTCCGCCTTAGCCCCATCATCGGAAAAAAAGCCCGTTGTCTTTTGCGGGAAATCGCCTATTACTCTTTTTTTAAAGATTGCAAAATTCTTTTATGAGAGGGAAAATCGATAGCGCGGTGTTCACAAAAATATGGTAGGAAGCGAATTATTTCAATTATTGGTCCCGGATTTCATCTCGATGATCGTTTTGGCGATCGTCCTTTTTTACGGACTGCGGCGGGGCTATGTTTTTGACTCTGGCGAGAAAAATTTCCGTTTGGCGGTTTTTTTCGTGCTTTTGCTGACGTTTTTGGATGTTTTTTGCTATTCCTTCGACGCCCGGACCGGTTCTTCCTTTTACTATTATGGCAATATCTTTTTCAATGTCCTGTTTTTCATCGTGGTCCCGATTCCGACTTATTTCTACTATCTCTACGCCCGAGATTTCATTGATCGGCCCTTGTCTTTAAAGCAAAAATTGCTGATGGGAATCCCCCTCGTGGTCAATGCTGGCTTAGCCATCGCCAGCGCTTTTACCCCCGTTATTTTCACGGTGACTCAGTTTAGCAACGGTCAATTCATCAACGAATACGCGAGGACCGACTGGCTGGCCCTCACGTTTATCGTCACTTTCGCTTATAGTTTCGGGGCTTGGCTCGTGGTTCTTCTTCATAAGCCCCGATTCTCCACGACCACGATTTTTATTTTCTCCTCTTTATTCCTTGTTCCGATGATCGGCACCCTTATTCAGGGAGCCGTTCCGATTCCAGAAAATGGGGCGGGCATTTCCATTGGCTGTGCCTCAGCCGCCATCGCGATTTTGATCATTTTCCTCTTCATCGTCATGCGCAACACCCAAACGGATTCCCTCACGGGCCTCAACAACCGCAAGCAATTTGAGGAATGCCTGCGTTCGGTCTTAAAGAAAAGGCGCCAGAAAAATTACCTCATCGGCATGATGCTCGACATCAACAAATTCAAAGCCATCAACGATACTTTCGGGCACCGCGAAGGCGACGAGGCCCTGACCTATGCCGCGCGAATCCTGAAAACGGCGGTGGGGAATTCCGGTTTCTTGGCCCGCTATGCCGGCGACGAATTCGTGGTTCTCATCGAAACCGACGACCAAACGGAAGGCCAAAAGATCTACGGCCGGGTCCGAGAGCAGGAAAACGCGTTGAACCAAGCCATCCGCAAGCCTTATGATCTCCATTTCGCCGTGGGTTATGTCACTTATACCAAGAACGATTTGGTTTCCGTGGATGGATTTCTTGATTCCATCGACAAAAAAATGTACGCCGACAAGCGCGGCCTCGTCTGATTTCCCAAAAAAGATTAAATTCTTTGTCGTCATAAAAACGCTTAGGGAGTATCCTTTTTTCGTATGAAAAGCAAAGCCGTGATTTTCGATCTCGATGGCACCTTGTGGGATTCCACGATTCCGGTGGCGGAAGCCTGGACCCGGGCGGGAAAGCGCGAACTGGGGAAAGATTTCGTTCTGACTCCGACCGATATGAAAGCGGTGATGGGGCTTCCCATGACGGAGCTCTCCGCGAAGTTCTTCCCGGCTTTGAGCCCCGAGGAGAGGTTTCGGGTTTCCTCGCTCTGCATGACGGCGGAAAACCGCTATCTCCTGAAACACCCCGGGACGCCTTATCCCGGGTTGAAGGACGCTTTGACGGAACTTGGCCAAGATTATTTTCTGGCCATCGTCAGCAACTGCCAGCAAGGCTACATCGAGGCTTTTCTCGATTCCCTTCACCTCCGGTCTTATTTCGGCGATTTCGTCTGCTGGGGCGATGACGGCCTCCTCAAGGGCGGCAACATTTCTTTGATCATGGCCCGCGACCATTTGGCGAAAGCCCTCTATATCGGCGACACCCATGGCGATGAGATCGAGACGAGGATCGCCAAGATCCCCTTCGTCCATGCCGCTTATGGGTTCGGGACGGCGGAAGCCCCGGACGCTTCGGTGGGTTCCCTCCGCGAATTCGTCGGCGTGGCCAAGAGGATTCTAAGATGAAACGAGAATGCCTGACGCATCCTTTCGCGCCTCTTTTCGACAACCGTAGCGAGATTCTGATTTTGGGGTCCTTCCCCTCCGCGGCTTCTCGGAAAATCTCTTTTTATTATGGGAATCCCCATAACCGTTTCTGGCCTCTTTTGGCCCTGGTCTTCCGCGAACCCCTCCCTCAAAACAACGAAGAGCGGGGGAAACTCGCTCTTCGCCATCATCTGGCCCTTTACGACGTCATCTCCCGTTGCTCGATCTCCGGGAGCGCCGATGCCTCGATCCAAGACGTGGTTCCTTTGGATCTTTCGGCAATCGATGCGCCGCTCCGCCGCATCGTTCTCAATGGCTCAACCGCCGGGAGACTCTACGAAAGATTCTTAGCCGGCAAGACCAGCCTGCCTTATGTGATCCTTCCTTCGACGAGCCCCGCCAACGCCGCCGCGAGCTTAGAGCAGTTGGCGAAGGTTTATGGCCCGTATCTTAAGACTGGCGAAAAGCCGGTTTCTTTGTAAAATAAGGAGTGTCATGAAAAAAAGAACCTTATTCTTGCTTGCCGTTTCGCTCCTCCTTCTTTCCGCTTGCTCCGGAAATTCTTCGAATGGGGGCGATGGCTGCGGCGAAGTCTGCCATGCCGGCGCCGTCGTTTTCGTGGGCCGAAAAGCGGGGATGGAATAAGCCGTGGATAGCCTCAAGAGCCTTTTGGACCGCCGCCAATACGATCTCATCCTCTCTTTGACCGAGGGGAGCGTGGATCCGGAGGCTTTGGTATATCGGATCTCGGCGCTGTTGGCCCAGGGGAAGGGCCAAGAAGCCATGGGGCTCATCACCCTTCACCGCGAGAAGCTCTTCGCCTTCAATCCCGTCTTGACCCTAAGGACCGATTTCGAGCTCCGTTTCATCAACAAGCAATTCGAGGAAGCCTATGACGACCTCAAGTATTTCAGCGACAAGCCTTATGTCTCGCAGGAAGTGGAGGAGCTCCTCCGCGACCTCCCGGGCCTCATCCGGACCAATGAGCGGAATCAGGAACTGGCCAAACGGTACGCCCCGGAAGACATCATCCGGATCCTGAGGACCTCCCAAGACGATTACGAGGTGCTGTCGCTGCTCAATTACCTCCAAGGCTCCTCCGTCGCCCAATATGCGGCCTACCTCAAAGAGATCCTCGTGAGCGAGCGCCATCCTTCCGTCAAAACCTATGCCTTGCTTCTTCTGGTCTCCACGGGCTATGGCGAGGAAGTCACCTTCCACAAAAACGGCAAAGTCTACCATCTGGTGCCGAAAAAACTCAGCCCGCCCTACGTCGGGGAAGCCTTCAATGGCTTTGCGCGGTATCTGGAGGCCCTGGCCACCGATCCTTCGGTCGGTTCCATTGCCTTGAGCTTGCTGAACGATTACATCCTGGACGTCTATCCGGAAACGGTGGTCGCGGCCGCGGAGGATCCGCTGCTGGCGACCGCGCTCATCCATTTGGCCAGAACTTATCTCCGCTCTTCCTTGGGCATCGAAGGATATCTCGAACGCTACCACCTCAAAACCGAGGACGTGGAGGCCTTATCCGCCAAGATCGAAGAGGCCATAAAGAAGGCCCCGACCCTTCGGATCTGAGGATATTTGGCTTCCTTAATCCTAATTAGATGGGCTTTTTCATTTGGAAACGCGGCTGAGATAGGCTATATTATTCCAGTTGCAAAACGCGAAGAGAGGTTCATCTATCATGAAACACACCGTCGAAAAGCTCTCGCCGAGCCAAGTCAAGATCGTGGTTGAGGTCGACGTCCCCGTTTGGGCAGCCGCCCAAGCGAAGGCCTTCGACAAGGTCTCCCAGAAGGTCAGCGTCCCGGGTTTCCGTCCGGGCAAGGCCCCCAAGGAGCTTCTGAAAGAAAAGGTCAATCCGGAAGCGGTCTTCAATGAGGCCATCGAGCAAGTCCTGACGCCGGTTTACGCCGAGGTCATCGGCGAAGAGAAGATCAATCCCTTCTTCCGCCCCGAGATCGCCATCACCAAGATGAGCGATGCCGAGCTGGAGATCGTCTATACCGTCACCCTGGTTCCGGAAGTCACCCTCGGGGCCTATCAAGGCCTCAAGGCCGTCAAGGAAACCCCCGTCGTCACCGACGCCGAAGTCCAAGGGGCGATCGAAAATCTCCTCAAGGGCAACGCCTCGCTCGTTTTGGTGGACCGCCCCGCTAAGCTCGGCGACACCGTCACGCTGGATTTCGATGGCTATACCGCCGACGAGAAAGGGGCTTGGCAGCCCTTCGATGGCGGCAAAGCCGATAACTATTCCTTGGAACTTGGCTCCCATCAGTTCATCCCCGGCTTCGAAGAGGCCGCCGTGGGCCTTAAGAGCGGCGACAAGAAAGACCTCAAAGTCACTTTCCCGACCAACTACGTCAAGGAGCTGGCCGGCAAAGAAGCCACCTTCAAGATCCTCATCCATGAAGTCAAGGAGAAGCAAATCCCGACGCTCACCGACGCCGCCGTCAGCGATCTCAAAATCAAAGACGTCGATACCGTGGCCAAGCTTCAGGATTACGAGAAGGCCACGCTGCTGAAAGACAAAATCCAGAAAGCCGAAGATGCCTACTATAACGCCATCCTGGGCCAAATCGTCGGCGCTTCGACCTTCGTGATCGACCAAACGATCATCGCCAACGAGGCCACGTCGATGGAAAACAACCTCAAGAAGCAGGTAGAGCAGCAGGGGCTGACCTTCGACCAATACCTTCAGATCACCGGCGGCAAGGAAGAAGATCTCAAAAAGACCTACCTCGCCGAAGCCGAGAAGAACCTCAAAGCCTTCCTCGCCTCCAACAAGATCGCGGAAGCCGAGAAGCTCACGGTCACGGATGCCGACGTCGAGGCCGAGATCAAGAAAATCGCCGATCAGTACAAGATGAAGGAAGAGGAAGTCCGCAGCATTCTCGCGAAGAACCTCGAAGAGTGGAAAAATAACCTTCTCCAGAAGAAAATCCACGATTTCATCGTGGCTTCGAACGCTTGATCCTGACGCGGAATCCCAAGTGTTGGCCAAGGCGGGGCAACCCGGCCTTGGTTTTCTCATTAGGGGTTAGCACTCTTTTCTTGACAGTGCTAAAGGCTTCCCTATAATGGTTTGTGAGCTAAGAAAAAGGAGGAAGGAAACGTGGATAATCCGATTAACGCCAAAACCGCTCTCTCGCTGCCTCTCCTCGTCACGCGGGGCCTGATCGTTTTCCCGAACATGACGGAGTCGATCGAAGCTGGGCGCGCTTACTCGATGGCCTGCGTGGATAACGCGCGGGGCGTCACCAATAGCCTTCTCTTCGTCGGCTGTCAGAAAGATCCCAACAAAGAAGACATCGACGGCACTGACGTCTATCCGACCGGGACGCTGTGCCGCATCGTCAATTTCGTGGCCCAGGATAAGATTTATCGGATCCGGGTCATCGGTTCGAAGAGGGTCGCCCTCACGGGCATCCACCTGGAAGGTGGCGCTTTCGTCGCGAGCGGCGCCATCATCGAAGATGAATTGGGAGACCGCAACGAAGAGATCGCCTTAGTCCGGAAGATCGTGGAGTCTTTGGAGAACTCGCCTTCGATTGGGCGGGACATCCCCAAAAGCGCCCTCGATCAATTGGGCCGAGGCCAAAACGGCAACGACATCGCCGATACTTTAGCCGCCTATCTCCCCATCGGTTTGGAACAGAAAACCAAAATCCTGGCCGAGCCGCGGGTCAACGAGCGCCTCCGCGCCATGCTCGACATCATCGCCGAGCAGAAGCAAATCGACGACATCGACCAGAAACTCGACGAGACCGTCCGCGAACGGGCCGAGAAATCCCAGAAGGAATATTTCCTTCGCGAGAAGATGCGGGCCATCAAAGACGAGCTCGGCGAAGGGGACAACCCCGACAACGACGAAGACGAGATCAAAAAGAAGCTCGAAAAGAACCCCTATCCCGAAAACATCAAGGAAAAGGTCAAGAACGAACTGCATCGTTTCGAGATGATGCCGGAAGCATCTTTGGAAGCCTCCCTCATCGTGAACTACATCAGCGTTTTATTGGGCGTGCCCTGGTATCAGAAAACCGATGACAACGACGATTTGAACAACGCCCAGACGATTCTCGACGAGGACCATTACGGCCTCGAGAAAGTCAAGAAACGGATCGTCGAATACATCGCCGTCAAGAAGCAGACGGGCAACCTCAAAGCCCCGATTCTCTGCTTCTACGGGCCCCCGGGCTGCGGCAAAACCTCGCTCGCCAAGTCCATCGCCCGCACGCTGGGCCGCAAATTCTACAAAGCCTCCCTCGGCGGCATCTCCGATGAAGCCGAGATCCGGGGCCATCGCCGCACTTACGTCGGCGCCATGCCGGGCCGCATCATCCAAGGGATGACCCGGGCCGGGACCGTCAATCCGGTCTTCTTGCTCGACGAAATCGACAAAGTCGGGGGCTCCAACTACAAAGGCGACCCTTCCAGCGCGCTCTTGGAAGTCCTCGATCCTGAGCAGAACGTGGCCTTCAACGACAACTTCCTGGAAGAGTCCTACGATCTCTCCAATGTTTTGTTCTTATGCACCGCCAACTATCTCGAGAATGTTCCGGCCCCGTTATTGGACCGCCTGGAGCTCATCGAGGTTCCTTCCTACACCGAGCTGGAGAAACTCAAGATCGCCGAAGGTTTCCTCGTGAAGAAGCAGATGCTCGCCAATGGCCTCAAAGAAGGGGACGCCACGTTCCCGGAAGACGGCCTCAAGGAGATCATCGAATCCTACACCCGCGAAGCCGGCGTCCGTCAGCTCGAGCGCTTGATCGCCTCATGCTGCCGCAAAGCGGTGGTGGAGCTCCTCAAGTCTCCCAACGAAAAGAAACCCATCGTCATGGATGCCGCTCAGGTCAAAAAGTACCTCGGCGTCGAGATCTTCGAAGATACGAAAAAGGATAAAGTCCCGCAGATCGGGGTCGTCACCGGGCTCGCCTATACGGAGTTCGGAGGCGACATCCTCCCGATCGAGGTCAACTATTTCGCCGGCAAGGGCGGGCTCGTTCTGACGGGCAAGCTCGGCGACGTCATGAAGGAGAGCTGCACGATCGCGCTCGACTACATCCGGGCCAACGCCGCGAAGTACGGCATCGACGAGAAGATCTTCGAGAAGCACGATATCCACATCCACGTCCCGGAAGGCGCCGTTCCCAAAGACGGTCCCTCGGCCGGCGTCGCCATCACCTGTTCCATCATCTCTTGCCTCACCCATCGCCCGATCGACAACAACGTCGCGATGACGGGCGAGGTGACGCTGCGGGGCTACGCCCTTCCGATCGGCGGCCTGCGGGAGAAATCCCTGGCGGCCCTAAGAAGCGGCATCAAGACCATCATCGTCCCCGAAGATAACCGCAAAGACGTGGCGGAGCTCCCCGAGGAAGTGAAAAAGGATCTCAAGATCGTCTTCATGAAGACGGTCGATGACGCCCTCAAAGTGGCTTTGCTCCCCTTAGCCGGGGAAAAGGCCAAGAAAGCCTAAACTTTTGAGAGGGAGCCCCGAAACGGCTCCCTCTTTTTGTGTATAATCATGCGTATGATCAATTTCCGCTCCGCCTCTTACGTCACGAGCTGCCCCGATTTTTCCTTTCGGCCCAAGGATCATCTGCCGGAAGTCGTCTTTTTGGGGCGTTCCAACGTCGGGAAAAGCTCGCTCATCAACGCGCTGACCGGCCAAAAAATCGCCTATTCGTCAAAGAACGCGGGCAAAACCCGCTACCTCAATTATTTTCTGATCGACCAGGATTTTTACCTCGTCGACAGCCCGGGCTATGGCTATACCGCCTATGGCAACAAGGAAGACGCCAGTTTCTCCTCGATGATGGAAAGCTATTTCGCCAATCCCCTCCTGAAAGGGGCGGTGCTCTTGTTGGATTCGCGGCGCGGGGTCAACGACGACGACCGCCAGCTTTTGGGTTTTCTGAGGAAAAGAAATATTCCGACGGCCCTCGTTTTCACCAAGGCCGACGCGGCCTCCCAAAGCGAATTGGCCGCTTGCCGGCAACTGGCCTCGGCTTTGGGCTGCAGCCCCGCCCTTTTTTCGAAAAAAGGCGGCGAGATCACCGAGCTCCGGAAAACGGTGGCGGATTTCTTGCATTAAGAAAATCTTTTCTCTATAATGACCCGCTATGGCAAACTTAGGAAGCACCTTCTATGACCGCGAGCGCACGCTCGTCAATTTGAGCAACTCGATTCTGAAAGCCTACGGCGTTCCGACTTTCCATCCGTCCATCCCCGCGGTCGATGCGGTGCTCCAAGGGCATCGCCGGATCGCCCTCTTCCTTTTCGATGGGGCGGGGGAGAGCATTCTCAACGTCTATCGCCGTCAGACCCGCTTCCTGCGCGAGCATAAGCTCATGACGATCGTCTCGGTCAACCCCGCGACCACCGTGGCCTGCACAACCTCCTTGTTGACGGGGCATTACCCCATCGAGACCGGATGGCTCGGCTGGTCGCTGCAGATGGATGCCTTAGGCTTCCCGGTCGATGTTTTCCCCAACCGGAATTCCCAGACGGGGCTTTCCCTTGATACCACCCCTTCGGTCATGGCATCCTTATGCCCCGTCACCACCATCGGGACCCTTTTGGAGCAAGCCGGGGTCAAAGCCAAACTTTCGTACCAATACCCCGTCAACGGGGAAACCGGGCCGAAGACCCTTAAGGAATTCGTCAAGTCTGCCACTTCGTTTTTCGAAGGCGGCGGGGAATTCCTTTATTCCTATTGGACCGAGCCCGACGAGGCGATCCATGAGTTTGGGGTCCATTCCCGGCACGTCCGCTCCCAAATGCGAAAGATCGCCCACGCGGTCAAGGCTTTCGTGAAAAAGAATCCCGATGTGCTGCTTTTGACCATCGCCGACCACGGCCTCATCGACGTCCAATACCGCGATCTCGCGGCCTTCAAGGATTTAGCTTCTTTGTTAAGGAAACCCGTGTCCATCGAAGGGCGGACCCCGACTTTCTTCGTCCAAGCAGGAAAAGCGGCGGAATTCGCCTCCTTATTCGCCAAATACTTCCCCGATTGGGCCCTCCTCACCCGTGAGGAAGTCCTCTCCAAAGGCTATTTCGGCGAAGGGACGCCCAATCCACATTCTCTTGATTTCATCGGGGATTTCGTCGCGGTTAGCTTAGGCAAAGACCTGATCGCCAATTCGAGGGACAAGGCGAAGATCAACGTCATGAACGGCCACCACGCCGGGGGCACCCCCGAAGAGCGGGAGATCCTTTTGGCGGCTTATAACACGCATTGAAAAAAAGAGCTGACTCGTCCTATAATGTTGTCGTTCGTTGAAGAAGAGGGATCCTCTCTTTCTAGCTTAGAGAGCCCACGCGCGGTGCAAGCGGGCCTAGAAGAAAGGTGAGTCGCTTCCGAGAGCAGGATTGCATCCCGTCCATCGCGTTAAGATGTCAAGAGCCTGGGGCAACCTGGGAATTAGGGTGGTACCACGCGCCGCGTCCCTATGGGGAGGCGGTTTTTTATTTGGGAGGGCATCAAATCATGCTCGATAAGCACTACGATCACGCGAAAGTCGAGGAAGGCAAATACGCCCAATGGGCGAGCAGCGGTTATTTCAAGGCCGGGCAGGATAAATCCAAGCCGCCTTTTTCCCTCGTGATCCCGCCTCCGAACGTGACCGGAAAACTCCATCTGGGGCATGTGATGGACACGATTCCCGACGACATCATCGCCCGCTACAAGCGACTCAAAGGCTATGATGTCCTCTGGGTTCCCGGGATGGATCACGCCGGCATCGCGACCCAAGCCAAAGTCGAAGCCAAACTGCGGGAGAAAGGCCTGACCCGCTACGATTTGGGCCGCGAAAAGTTTTTGGAAAAAGCCTGGGAGTGGAAGGACGAATACGCCGCCGAGATCCATGAGCAATGGGCCAAACTCGGGCTTTCCGTCGATTATTCCAGAGAGTGCTTCACCCTCGATGAGGGCCTGAACGCGGCCGTCCGCCATGTTTTCGTGACGCTTTACCGCGAAGGCCTGATCTATCAAGGCGAGCGAATCATCAACTGGGATCCGGAACTGAGGACCGCCTTAAGCAATATCGAGGTCCTGCACCAGGACGACAAAGGCGATTTCTTTTATTTCGCCTATGACGTCGTGGGGACCGACCAGCGGATCGTGGTGGCGACCACCCGCCCCGAGACGATGTTCGGCGACGTTGCCGTCTTCGTGAACCCCCAGGACCAACGCTACGCAAGTCTTGTGGGGAAGAGCGTGATCAATCCGGCCAACGGCCACCACTTGCCCTTAATGGCGGATCCTTACGTCGATATGGGTTTCGGGACTGGGGCCATGAAATGCACGCCGGCCCACGATCCCAACGATTTCGCCTTGGCCAAAAAATACGGTTTTCCCTTCATCAAAGTCCTCGATGAGTCCGCCCATATGAATAAGGAAGCCGGAGCCTATGCCGGGATGGATCGCTACGCCTGCCGGAAAGCCCTCGTGGCGCAGATCCAAGAGGAAGGGCATCTCGTCAAGATCGAGAAGATCGTCCACAGCGTGGGCCATTCCGAGCGGAGCAACGCCGTGGTGGAGCCGATGCTGAGCAAACAGTGGTTCGTCAAAATGAAGCCCCTGGCCGAAGCGGTTTTGGCCAATCAAAAGACCGCCGGGAAAGTGAAATTCCTCCCCAAGCGTTTCGAGAACGTCCTGATCCGCTGGATGAAAGAGGTCGATGATTGGTGCATTTCCCGCCAACTTTGGTGGGGGCACCGGATTCCGGCTTATTACAACAAGAAGACCGGCGAGGTCCTCGTGAGCGAGACCGAGCCTGACCTGAGCCTCTACACCCAGGACGAGGATGTCCTCGATACCTGGTTCTCCAGCGCCTTATGGCCCTTTGCCACTTTGGGTTGGCCCAACGTGGAAGCGGAAGACTATAGGCGCTACTTCCCGACCTCCGTCATCGTGACGGGTTACGACATCATCTTCTTCTGGGTGAGCCGCATGATTTTCCAGTCGCTTCATTTCACGGGAAAGGCCCCCTTCCACCAGGCCGTCATCCATGGCTTGATGCGCGATGCCCAAGGGCGGAAGATGTCGAAATCTTTGGGAAACGGCATCGATCCCGTCGATGTTATCGCCAAGTATGGCGTGGACGCCATGCGTTATTTCATCACGACGAATTCGACGCCGGGCATGGATATGCGTTACAGCGACGAAAAACTGCTGGCCAGCGAAGCCTACCTCAACAAGATCTGGAACGCCTGCCGTTATGTCGAAGGCGTCCTCGGGGACGATTACGTGCCGCGGGCTATAGACAAAAAGAAGCTTGGGGCCATCGACGCCGCCATTTTCGACAAGCTTGAGAAGATGGTCAAACGCGTGACTTCCCGGATGGAAGCCTACCAATTCGGTCAGGCTTCTTCGGCCCTTTATGATTTCGTCTATGACGATTTCTGCTCCTTTTACCTCGAGATGAGCAAAGTTACTTTGACCCAGGAAGGAGCGGGGCAAGCGATCACGAAAGACGTGCTTTATGCCGTCATGAAAGACATCATCCTCATGATTTATCCCTATGCCCCCTTCGTCGGCGAGGAGATGTATCTCTCGCTTCCGGGCCACAAAGAGAGCGTGATGCTCGAGGTTTACCCGGAATTCGACCGCGGTTTCCTCAATAAGAAAGCAGCGGCGGCCGCCAGCCTCCTCGAGGGCATGATCCGCGACATCCGGAACTACAAAGTCCTTAACGGTCTCGCTCCGAACGCTCCAGTTTCGCTGGTGATATCTCCGAAAGAACCTTTCGTAGGCTGCGGTCCTTGCCTTTCCCGGTTTGCCTTTGCCTCAAACTATGCGGTCGCGCCAGAAACCCTTGGCGGGAATGCTTTTATTTACGACGGCGTTCAACTCGCGGTCAAAGAGGATATCGACAAAGTTTCTTTGAAAGCCAAACTCGAGGGGCAAGCCAAGGCTCTGACCTATGAAATCGAGCGTTCGTCCCAAATGCTCGAGAATCCGGATTTCGCAGCCAAAGCTTCGAAGGAAAAGATCGATCTCGAGAAAGGGAAACTCGCCAAAAACAAGTCTCTCCTGACTCAGGTGAAAGCCAAATTGTCTGCCCTTGGATAAACGTTGGGTCGAAAACCGGAATTAACCTCTAAGCAATGGTGCGGAGGTTAAATTCATGGAAGGACAAGAACTTACGTTGGCCGAAAGGCTCGCTCTCAGGCCGGGGGAAGCCATTACTCTGGCGGCCGTCATGGCCATTTTGGTCGTATCGATCGCGACCGTCGTCATTTACCGGATGTTCAAAAGCTCCACGGGAAGCGCCAAGCTTCCGGGGGGCTGGCAGTTCACCTGGAAATGAGGATCGCAGACCTCCCGCCGCGGGAGCGTCCCCGCGAAAAAGCCAAAGAAAAGGGCTTAAACGCTCTTTCGAATGCTGAGCTTTTGGCTTTGATTCTGGGGGAAGGCGTCAAGGGTCTTTCGGCCTTGGATCTGGCGGGAAAACTTCTGGCCCGGTTCCGCTCTTTGACGGCGATCGGAGAAGCCGAAGCCACGGCCCTTTCCGAGATCGAAGGGGTGGGAGAGGTCAAGGCGCTCCTTCTCAAAGGGGTTTTCGAAGCCGCCACCAGAATCGCCCAGGAAGAGATTTATTCGGATCCCGTCTCACCGCCCGAGGTTTACGCCCATCATCGTCTGGCTTTTGCCCATAAAACCACGGAATCTCTGTTGGTCATGCTTTACGACCGCAAAGGAGTTTTGAGGCAGGAAAAGACGCTTTATGAAGGCAGCGAGAAAAAACTCGAAGCCAGCGATCGGGGGATTCTGGCGGAGGCTCTGGCGGCCAAAGCCACCGGTTTCTTGATCGTGCACAACCATCCTTCGGGCGTTCCGCTGCCTTCGCCAGGGGAGCTGACGCTGACGGGGCGACTCAAAGAAAAAGCTTCGTCGCTTGGCCTCATTTTCCTCGACCATTTGATTGTGGCGGGGGACCACTATTATTCTTTCAAAGAAAACGGGATGATTTAAGCAAACTTCTAAGGACGGGCCGGCGGAATAAGAAAAGGCACACGCAAGGGCGATTTCGCTTCCTTTCGCGCGCGAGAGTGCTATATTATTCACGTTGTCGCCCTCCTTAGGGCCTCAACCGCCTTCCAACGGTACCCAATCCATCCGAGCAATCGGGTGAACCGCACGAAGCGAGTCATAAGTCAAAAAAGGAGGAGAAAACATGTACGCTATCGTAGAAACCGGCGGCAAGCAAATCAAAGTTTCGGTCGGAGACAAGATCTACGTCGAAAAACTTGATGCGGAAGCTGGCAACGACGTGACCCTCGAAAAAGTCCTTTTCTTGGGCGGAGAGAAAACCGTCATCGGCAGTCCTTTTGTTAAGGGTGCCACGGTTACCGCCAAAGTCGAGAAGCAGGGCTTATCGAAGAAAATCACGATCTACAAGTACAAGAGCAAGTGCAATGAACGCAAAAAACAAGGTCATCGCCAGCCCTATACCTGCTTAGTTATCAAATCGATTAACGCCTAATGGTCAAGGTCACGCTGCATTATCAAGGAAACTCCTTCGCCGAGATGACGGCGGATGGGCATGCCCACAGCGGCAAAGAAGGCCACGATCTCGTCTGCGCTGCCATCAGTTCGATCATCTTCGGAGGCCTCAATAACCTCACCGACGGCGACAAAAATTACAAAGCCGAAGCTGATAAAAAAGGTCACATTCGCCTTCAGAGCCTCAAAACTCCGAGCGCGCATGACGCGATTGTCCTCGAGACGATCGCCAAGCAAATAGAAAGCCTCGCGTCTTCGCATCCGGAGAACGTGAAGCTAGAAAGGAAGAACGACAAATGAATTTCATCATCGATCTTCAATACTTCGCCTCCAAAAAAGGCGTTTCGAGCACCAAGAACGGCCGTGATAGCGCTGGCCGGAGATTGGGCTCGAAAGTAGGGGATGGTCAGCATGTTCTCGCTGGCAATATCCTTTATCGCCAAAGAGGGAGCAAAGTCCAGCCGGGCGCCAATGCCCAGAAGGGCGGAGATGATACCATCACCGCCTTGATTGACGGTGTCGTCAAATTCGAACGGGTCGGAAAACGTGGCAAAAAAGTTTCCGTCTACGCCGAGGCTGCCAAATAAGCCTCCCTATTCTATATAATATTCTATGGTTAAGCGATTCCAATCTGGAATCGCTTTTTTATTTGTTTTGACAAAAAGGGCTTTTTCGGAGAGCTGATTTTCGGCTTTTAGTTTGGCTGGAAAAAATTTTTCAGACGCTTTCTTCCCCTAAAAATAACTAAAATGGCTTGATTTGGCCTATTAATTATTTTTTCAATAAAAGCGCTAACATTGATGATGTAAGCGATTTCTTTTCCATATTTACACGCTGGAAAAAGAGGGTTATAGTAACTTTAGTCCGAAAACAAAGCCATGTTTGCAGAAAACTGAAGCGGGAATTATTTATCAATTTCGTCTCGGTTTTTTGGTGGCGCGTTTCTTCGGCAAATGGAAAGGAGTAGATACTATACAATGTCTACGAAAAAATTCGTAGTCGCAGCCGCAGCCGCCTTATTGGTGGCCGGCATTCCAGCTTGTGGAACCACGCCAACAACCAGCAGCCACGTTGTTACGTCAACCGCAGCCACTTCTAGCGCCGTCGCCAGTTCTTCATCGGGACTAGCCATTAGCGTGCACCAGAATTCTTCATCGCTCCCGCTTCCCACCTACAACCTCACCATCACAGGCAGTGCCTATGGTTGGGGATTCGTTCCGTCTGATGCCACACGGCATTTCACCAAAGTCAACGATCTTCTCTACACTTTGGACGACGTTGCCGCGGCCGCCGCCGATGATATTAAGTTTGCCTTGGACGACGCTTGGAATACTTCCTATGGTTACACGGATGTGGACTGGGATTATTCTGATGCTCAAGTCCCGACAACCGACCTCGATTCGAGCGGAGTCCAACTGAAGATTTCCGATATGTTCGAGAACGATGGCGGAAACCTTAAAGTCGTCACCGCTGGATCCTATGATTTCGAATTTCACCCTCTGTTTATCGCAGAGACTGGCCTCGCCAACAAATTCGTCATCAAGCTTGCGGCTTGATCATTAGAAAGGATAAAACATGAAATTTAACAAAGTTTTGTCGGCGACGGCCATTTCCGTCACCTTTATGTTTGCCCTTGCCGCTTGTGGGACAACCCCGGCTGCCTCTTCGACAGCGGTGGTTACCTCTTCAACGGCTGCGGCCTCCTCGGCAGCTTCATCCACTTCCGAGATCGTTGATCCGAGCGTTGATGTGAGCACCAACATCGTGGTGTGGGCTCCCGGCGAAGAAGAAGCCGTCATCCAGACGGTTGTCGATGACTTCAACGCCACCAGGACTCTTGCGACGCAGAAATTCAATTACACTTTCAAGTCCGTTTCCGAAGCCGATGGCGGATCGACCCTCGGGACCGATCCGACCGTCACCGGATATCCTTCCCTCATCGCCATCGCCGATGATCAGGTCAATAACCTGGTCGGCAAAGGCATCATCAATCCGCTTGATAATTATTTCGTGAATGACATCACCGCGGAAGATACGTCGTTTGCCCTTACCTGCGCGACCAACGGCGGCCAAGTCTATGGCTTCCCGATCACTTGCGATAATGGCTATTTCCTTTGGTATGATGGCGCTCAGGTGACCACGGCCCAAGCTTCTTCTCTCGAATTGCTTCTGGCCCAGGCCAAGACCCTTGGGAAACATGTTCTCATGGATATTCCGAATGGTTGGTATTCCAGTTCCTTCTTCTTCGCGCAGGGGGTCTGCGGAACCGATTCCCTTAGCTTTGCAACCACGACCACAGATGGCACCAGCACGACCAGTTACAACATCAATTGGGACAACGCCGCCGGCGTCGCTGCCGCGACTTATCTCAACACGCTGCTTCAACCGTACTATGCCGATGGGACCCTCATCAATGGTTCCAACGATCCGATTACTGCCGGATTCACCGATGGCTCGCTTATCGCCGCAGTGTCCGGAACGTGGATGGAAAGCGCTCTTAAGCCGGTTTGCGCCGGTTTGGCCGCCAAAGACCTTCCGAGTTTCACCACAGCCGATAGCGTCGCCCATCACTTGGGCAGCTTCGCCGGATCCAAACTCTACGTTGTCAATGGTTATGCCTCGATTGGCGAGCAGACCGCCGCTCTCATGTTAGGGAAACTCCTGACCTCTGAATCCGCCCAGCTCGTTCGCTTCACCGACAGAACCTCAATCCCATGCAACAAGGCTGCGCTGCTTGATCCGACTTACACTGCGAACCAGACTCTCGGCGGAACCGCTCTTGCCGCTCAGTCGAATTATGCTGGTGTTCAGTCGACATCCGCTGAGTCGAGATATTGGCCCGTCGGCCAAGTCATCGGCCAAGCCATTGAAGATGGCCAGCTCCCGGAGGCGACTCCGACCTGGCAGACCTTCTTGACCGCGGAGTGCGATTCGCTTCGCCTCGCGGCTTAAACAAAGCCGGCTTTCGTTTGAAAAAGAAGTGGGTCCCTTCGGGGGCCCGCTTTTTTTGTCAGAAGAAATTTTCCCTCAAAATAACTCTTTTATTTTCATCTCAAAGTCCTTTTTTGCGAAATTTTCGAAAAAGTGGTTTTTTCTGCGCACGAGCATGCCCATGCGTGATAAAATAAAGCAAGTTTGAAAGCGGTTACTTCCATAAGCAACCAATTTGGTCAATAGGTTCAAGGAGATTCTTCCATGGAAAAGAAGGATGCCGTCGTAACTGTTTCTTCGCCAGATAAAAAACCGGGTTTTCGCCCGACGGAGCCAATGCCTGCTCATCTTTATTATTGGCAGGCTTTTTGCGGCGGCCTCGTTTCGCTGCTCTTCGTGATCGTTGGTTTTTTATGGTCCCTCGTCGTCGCTTTTGCCAATATTTTCGTTTCGATTTACAAAGGTTTGGTTTCCAGTTATTCCATTCTCAAGAGATTTTTGGCTGACCTGGGCCACAAATTCCGCTACAACGACTGGAGCGGCCGTCTCAGTTTTTTCTTTTTCGGAACTTCCAATTTCGCCCATGGCTCTTATACCAACGGTTCCTTATTCCTTCTCTTTGAGATCGGTTATCTTTCCTTGTTCTCGCTCTTTGGGGCCAGTTCGATTTATATGCTGGGAACCCTTGGAACCTTGGGCCCGACCAAGGTTTGTTCGCCGCAGGGTTTTGTGACCGTCTGCACGACCATTCCCGGGGATAATTCCCTCCTGATTCTCATTCAGGGCATTCTCTGGGTTTTGTCCCTCATCATTTTCTTCTTCATTTGGCATAAATCCGTTGATTCGGGCTATAAAAACTACCGAATTTCGCATTTTCAGGATTTCAATGATCGGATTGAGCTTGCCAAGCCCTATTCGGCCGAAATCGATGAGGATATCAGCGCGAACAAGCTTTATTCCTTTGGTTTCCGAAAACTCAAGAATCGATATTCTCTCGTTTATCAGGAATTGGGCAAAAATGCCGTCACGCGGATGGACAAAGCCTATTCGTCTTTCATCCTTGATTCCACGATTACCGCAAATTTCGTTTTTCACAAAAAAATGGGGAAATTTGAAAAGAATTTAGCCAAATTCCAAGCCAAAATCGCCAAACTCAAAGGCAATGCCAAATATTTAGCCAAAGACGCCGAACTCCAAAAGAAATATGACGAGATCAATGCCCTTTATAGCGAAGCGGATGCCAATTATCAGAATTTCAGGCTTTCGATGGTCCCCGGCGAAGAAAGCAAAGCTAAACTTGAAGCCCTGGCAAAGGTGCGGCGGAAAGCCCGGATCAAGGCTCTCAATCGCGATAACCATTTGGTTAATTTCGAGAAAAATCACGATGTCAAAATCGCCAAGCTTTCGGAAAAGGCCGACGATCTCGTAAATCTCATCGGCGAGGCCCAAAAAAATGCCGTGAATTTCGCGGAACGGGATTCGATCGGCAACCATTCCCAATATGGGAAATTCAATGCCTTCTATCGTACGAAAGAGACTTTTGACGCCGAAAAGCTTCTCTATTCCAATTACGGGGCCATTGTCGCCGAATACGATCGGGGGGCGGCTTCGGCCATCGAGGCCAACGCCGAAAACCTCGACGGCAAGAAAAAACTGCTCCTCAAGCACGAGGATGATTTGGCCGCCATTGATGAAAAATACCAAGAAATCTTGGCCCGCCGAGCTTCCGTGGTGGCTCGAAAAGACGTAGAAAACGCCGCTTATGCCGCCAAGGTTGAGACGATTCGCCAAAACCACAATCTTTCGGAGGCAGGCAAACATCTCGCCTTGGCCGAAGCCAAAGCCGGGCATGAGAACAAACTCAAATCGATCAAAGGCGCCTTATTGGCCTTGCCTTCGCTCAAAGACATCAAGAATTCCAAAAAGGAAGATATCCTCAATATCAATCACGCCTTTAAGCGCGATGAAAAAGCGCTGAAGACCAATTACACGAAAGAAGAGCATGCCTCCTACGCCGCCGTCAATTTCATGTTGCTCGCTTATAAGTTCGATTATGATTTCGCCAATCGATCGATCAAAGAGGTGGCCAAACATCTGTCTCCGCAAGACGCGGCTCAGCATTTGGAATCCGCTACCAAAAACGAAGCGGATTACTTGGCTCGCTGCCCCAAAAAATTCGATGGGCAACCCAAGGGTTTCAAGAGGCAGATGGGTTCTCTCACCGATGACAATTTCCATCTATCCCTCCTCACGCTGCCGCTAATCGGAGTTGCGATTTTCGTGATTATGCCGCTTTTCCTCTCAATTTTAGTGGCTTTCACGAACTACAATCATGACCATACGCCTCCGACCGCGCTTTTCACCTGGATCGGGTTGGGGAACTTCACGACCTTATTCGGACTCAATTCCTCGTCGACCGTTTACGTCGGCTTGGGAGCCCAGTTGGGCGGGATGATTCTTTGGACCCTTGTCTGGGCGGTCCTCGCGACCTTCTCGAACTACTTCCTGGGAATTATCTACGCTTTGATGATCAACAAAGAGGGCATCAAATTCAAGTCGTTCTGGCGCTTTGTTTTCGTTCTTTCGATCGCCGTTCCTCAGTTCATCTCCCTCATCGGGATTTCACTTCTTCTCAAAGACAATGGTGCCATCGGGCAGCTATGGACCAGCATTTTTGGCTTCAAACTCGGTTTTGCCTCCGATACCACAAACGCGGCTTTGGTTTCGAAGATCATCATCATCCTCGTGAACATCTGGGTCGGGGTCCCTTATACCATTTTGCAGACGACGGGGATTCTTCTCAACGTCCCCAAAGATCTTTATGAATCCAGCAAGATCGATGGAGCGACCCCGGCCACTCAGTTCTTCAAGATCACGATGCCGTATATTTTCTTCGTGACCGGACCCTCCCTCATCCAAGCCTTCATCGGAAACATCAATAACTTCAACGTCATCTACTTCCTAACCGGGGGCGGACCCTCCAACAACAGCGTTTCCGGAGGGACTTTGGGATATACCGATTTGCTGATCACCTTCATTTATAAAATCGTGACCAACACCAGCCACGAGGAATATGGTCTGGCCTCGACGATCGGCATTGTCGTCTTTGCCATCTGCGCCTTTATTTCCGTGGTTATCTACAACAAATCCAGTTCTGTCACCAAGGAGGATCAGTTCCAATGAAATCCGTGAGAACCCGCCGGATTGTTTCCGATGTCGCCATCTACGCTATTCTTATCATCAGCGCCGTCATTTGGGTCTTGCCGATTTTGTGGCTTTTCCTCCAAAGCTTCGCTGGCGAACCTGGCTCGGCCGCTCTCTTGATCCCCAGCAAATTAACCTGGAATAACTATGCTTATCTTTTCGGCTTTGGGACCCCTTCCTGGGCCAGCAACTTCACGTTGGATACGTTGACGGTGGGCGGGCTCACCATGAGCTATTTCGACAAATGGTTCCTTAACACCTTGATCGTCGCGATCTGCACCTGCATCATCTCCACGACCTTCGTCCTCACGACGGCTTATGCCCTCTCGCGTTTCCGTTTCAAGAGCCGCGCCCTCGTCATGAAACTCAACTTGGTGCTGGGGATGTTCCCGGGGTTCTTAGGGATGATCATCATGTACTGGGTGATGAAGAACATCTTCCACCTGCAAGGCTCTTTTTGGGCGCTTGTCATTCTTTATACCGCTGGCGCCGGCATGGGTTTCTTCATCTCCAAAGGTTTCTTTGACACGATTTCGCGCTCGATCGACGAGGCGGCCATGATCGACGGCGCCAGTCGAGCCCAGATTTTCTGGAACATCATTCTTCCGCTTTCCAAGCCGATCGTCGTATACACGATTCTGACTTCTTTCATGGGCCCTTGGGGCGACTATATCACTTCGAGTTACATCATCGGCCTTCAAAACACCTCGCAATGGACGGTTGCCATCGGATTGTACAAATGGGCGACCGACACTCAGAACCTCAACATATCCTATTACACCCGCTATGCGGCCGGATCGGTTATCGTGGCGCTGCCGATGGCCATCCTTTTCATCGCCACGCAGCGTTATTACGTCGGAGGCGTGACGGGAGGGGCCGTCAAGGGTTAGAGAATTCCCTCATGACCCCCAAAAAAATCCTCTTTGGCGCGGTGGCCCCGTTTTTGGCCATTGGCCTATGCCTCGTTTCTTGCGGGTCCACAGGGTCCTCTTTGTTTTCTTCTTTGGCCCTCGCGGACTCCTCGTTTTCGGAAGGCTCGATCGTTTCCTCCGCTAGTTCCTCGGCTCGGACATCCTCTTCTTCGGCCAGCTCTTCGCTTGACGCCAATCCTCTCGGATTGCCGGCGGGGGATGGGACTTACGATCTGACGGATGGGATTTCCAATGACGGGGGTTCTCTCAATTACGAGATCTTCGTCCGTTCCTTTTATGATTCGAATAAAGATGGCACAGGAGATTTTAACGGAATCGCTGCAAAAGCCTCTTATCTTAAGTCGATGGGGGTGGGAACGGTGTGGCTCATGCCCATCAATCCTTCGCCTTCGTACCACGGCTATGACATCACCTATTACGAAAAAGTGAATCCCAATTACGGGACCATGAGCGATTTCGAAGCGATGCTGGCCACTCTTAAGGCGGAGGGGATCAAAGTCATCATCGACATGGTGCTGAACCATTCCTCCTCCCAGAATCCTTGGTTCGCCGAATCCTATCAGGATTACCTCAATTCCTACGCTGGCTCTGACAGCAAGGCCGATTGGTATAATTGGTCGGCGACCAATCAAAGCAGCAATTATCACAGGTATGGCAACCTTTATTACGAAGGGGATTTCGGCTCTTCGATGCCCGATTTCAATCTCGACAGCGTGACCCTTCAAGCCGAGATCAAAGATATCCTGAATTTTTGGCTCGCCAAAGGGGTGGCGGGTTTTCGTCTCGACGCCGTGAGGTATTATTATTACGGAGACGACGGCAAGAACATCACAACGCTCGACCAATTGGTCGATGACGTCGCGGAAGCATATCCAGATTGCTATTTCGTCGGGGAGAACTGGGCTTCCCAGACAGCCTATTACCCTTATTTCGCCTCCAAGATCAATAGCTTCTTTGATTTTGATGAATCTATCACTTCCTCGCTCGATGGCACCATCATCGGGGCCGCCAAAGGCTTCTCGACCGGCGATGCCTTCTCCTCGGCGATCGAAAACGCCCAAACCCAGGCCAAAGCCCTCAATCCGACTTCTTACAACAGTTTCTTCATCTCCAACCACGATCAGGACCGTTCCAGCGTATCTCTGAGCGGCAACACCGCCAAACTCGGGGCCAGCCTGACTTACCTTCTCCCGGGAACGCCCTATATCTATTATGGGGAGGAAATCGGCCTCAAAGGCGTTCGAGGGCCCAACGACAATAATGACGTCTTGCGTCGCTTGCCCATGATTTGGAGCGAAAGCGATAAGACCGGCCAATGCGCCTTTCCCGATCCCACGGCGATCGGCCTCGAGAGCGAGGTCGCCCAAGTGACTTTGGGGGCCGAAGACTTGGCAATGGACCCGACGTCCCTTCTCTCGCATTACGAGAAAGTGGGAAACGTGCGAAACGAATTTCCCTTCATCCGGGATGCCGCTTTCACCGCCCTCAAGACGAACCTCGCTGACTTCGTGGCCTATCAACTCACAAATGGTTCTTCATCGATTGCCGTCGTCACCAACACGGGAGCCGTCAGCGCTTCGCTGAACGTCTCTTCCTTCGCTACCGGAATACTAGACAGCATCAACACAGTAAACCTCATCCCTTCTTATCAGAACGGGATTCTGGGTTTAGGCGGTTACAGCACCGTCATCCTATCGTGCAAATGATTGGAAAGGAGATCATCTGACATGAGAAAAACAAAGTTGTTTCTAGCGGTGGGGGTTTTGGCCCTTGCCGCCATGGTTGCCTCCTGCGGGGCCGCCGGATCCAGTTCCTCTTCGGAAGAGAATTCGACAAGCGCCGTCTCGTCAGGCAGCAGCGCTTCGGTTTCTTCCAACTCCGCAACGAGTTCGGCGGCGAGTTCAGTTTCCTCCTCTTCGAATCACCTCGGGAATCCTCCGACCTATGATTCCGAAAGCTTCCAAATCCATTATCGGCGGATGGATGACGCCTATACCGATTGGCACTTGTGGCTCTGGCCCCTCAACGGCGCGGGAGCCCAATACGATTTCAACGGCTATGATTCCACGAACGGGGCCGTCGCTTCCTACCCTCTTAACCAATGGAGTTTAACGGGCGCCGATACCATGGGTTTCCTCGTGAAAGACAAAGCTTCTGGGGTTTGGGCCGATAAGGACACGGCTGACGATCGGCTTTTCAAATTCTCCGATTTCCCGGCCGATGCCAATGACGTCCATAATCTTTATCTCAAGAGCGGCGACGCGAACATGTACTATTCGAGCGATTACAAGATTTTGGACATTGTCAAAGTCGCCCAATTCGTGACCGCCACGCGCATCAGCGTTCAGCTCTCGACGACTTTCTCCTCTTATATCCTTTATAAGAATGGGGTCCAAATCGGAACGGGCGCCTCGACTTTCAAGGGACAGACTTCCTTTGTCTATGACCTGACCGGCGGGGAAACCGCCGATTTTGGCTCGACTTACAGCGTTTCCGTCACTTTCCTCGTGGATGGGAAAACCCTGACCAAGAACGTGGCGATGAATGTGCTCTATAAAACCGATGCCTTCAACAATTCCTATTATTACGATGGCGCCGATCTCGGAGCCACTTATAGCGCGGATGCGACCTCTTTCAAAGTCTGGTCGCCCTTCTCCGCTTCGATTCAATTGCGCATTTATAACAGCGGCACTCCGATCGCGATCAATGCCTCGGTCGGCGACGATGCCTTCACGGGCTATGCCATGACCTTGGGCGACAAAGGCGTTTACGCCGTCACCGTCGAAGGCGACCTCGCGGGCAAGTATTACACTTATTTCGTCACCAACGGGACTTATCCTAACGGCCAAGAAATCGTCGATCCTTATGCCCAAAGCGCCGGCATCGACGGCGTCCGCGGGATGATCGTCGACTTCGCGCAGACGAATCCCGACGGCTGGGATGAGACAAGCCCTCTTCAAATCGACAAAAAGGCCCTCACGCCTTATGAGACCCACATCGCCGACATCACCTCGAGCGATACCTGGTCCTCCGCGACCGCCAACGCCTCTTTGGCCAAGACCTTCCTGGGAGCGTGCCTCCCCGGGACGACTTACACCTCCGGCGACGTCACCGTCAAGACCGGTTTCGATCACATCAAGGAACTGGGAGTCAATGCGGTGGAGCTCCTCCCGATCTACGATCAGGCCAACGATGAGGTCAATCCGACTTTCGACTGGGGCTATAATCCTCTCAATTACGACGTGATCGAAGGATCCTATTCCTCCAACGCCTACGATGGCTACGCCCGCATCAGAGAATTCAAAACTTTGGTGGAAGCCTATCACGAAGCCGGCATCAACGTCATCATGGATGTCGTCTACAACCATGTGAGCGGCGTCACCAATTCGCCCTTTGATGTGACGATGCCAGGCTATTTCTTCCGCTACAATTCCGACGGAAGCCTTTCCAACGGCAGCGGCTGCGGCAACGAAACGGCCTCCGACATGCCGATGTTCCGCAAATACATGATCGATTCGACGGCCTTCTGGGCCAGCGAATACAAACTCGGGGGCTTCCGCTTCGACCTCATGGGCCTTCATGATCTCACGACCATGAACGCGCTGACCGCCAACCTCAAGACCATCGATCCCACGATCTGCGTCTTCGGTGAGTCTTGGACCAGTGGCACTTCGACCCTGACCACGAGTCTCAGCTGCCAGCAAGTCAACGAGGACGAATACGTCGGCTATGGCGCTTTCAACGACCAGATGCGCGACGCCCTCATCAAAGGCGGCCTCAATGCCGTCACGGCCAAAGGCTGGGTCACCAATACCTCCGCCGTCGTCGCCACCGATTACACGACCCTCATCAGCGGACTCAAAGGCTTCACCGAGAGCACCACGCTCGTGGGGACCGAGGATCCCGACAAGACGATCAATTACGCTTCCTGCCACGATAACTACACGCTTTACGACCGCTGCGGCAAAGCCGGGATCACCGATGCGACGCAACTGCACTATATGCCGATGCTTGCCAACTCCCTGGTTCTCACGAGCCAAGGCACTCCCTTCCTTTTGGCCGGCGAGGAATTCCTCCGCACCAAAAACGGCGACGGGAACTCCTATAATTCGGGCTATGCGGTGAATGCCCTCGATTATTCGCTCAAGATCACGAACGCCGACATCTTCGCCAACTACCAAAAACTCATCCTTCTCAAGGAAAGCGCCGATGGGTTGCACCTCGACGCCACCGGGGCCGCGACCTTCCGCGTCACCATGACCGACGATCAGAACCAACTGTCTTACACGATCGCCGACACCGCCGCTTCCAAACAATATCTCATCGTTCACAACAACGGGGTGGGCGACCTACCGACCGTGGATATGAGCGGATACGATCTCTATCTCGATACCCGCAACCGAACGGATCTCACCCTCGGCTCCGCCACGACGTTCTTGCCCTTCGAAACCGTGATCGGCGTAAAAAACGTAGCCTAAATTCAAGGAAGAAGGAGGCCTCGCCCTCCTTTTTCTTTGCCTTTTTTAAGGTAGAATGAAACCATGCCTCTCATCAAGGATCCCAAAAAAGAAAAGACCCCCGAGGAATTCAACGCCGCGATCGCCCAAGCGGATCTTAAAGCCCAAACGGGGATCGACCCGGTCGCGGGTGCGGTGCCGCCTGCGACGCTTTCCCAAAAGCCAAAACGCCCCATTCCCTGGGGTTTCCTCTATTTTTGCATGTCGGTCGTGGTCTTTATTCTAGGGCTTCTTCTCATCGCCTTCATCAATTATCTGACCGAAGGCCAATTCACGATTTAGTTTTTTCGTCCCCGTCCTTTATCTCCTCGGCTTTGCTTAAGAGGGTCGTATAGTCCGCTTCCTGATAATCGGCCAAGGCCCCATTTTCGATTTCCTCTTTTTCGATGCGATCTCGGTAGATGGGGCTTTCGTTCAGATCCACTTCGCGCATTCCCAGAATCTTATCGGGGAAAGAACGGTTTTGGAAGCTGAAGATCATGCTGAGGGCATTGAAAAACGCGGGGGCAACGGCAAAGACCACTACGAAATAGGGATTGAGCCAATAGGCCGCTAGGGCCGGCAAAGCGAATTCCAAGAGGGTTTTGAGGGGTATTTTATAAATATGGAGGCGATAGCCATTCGCATTGGCATAGCCGATATGGAAGAGATGCTCCCCCAGCGAGGCGCCGTTTTTGAAGAAGAAAGGCAAGAGCAGTCCTTCCGCCAAAAAGGCCAAACCCAGACAAGCCAGGCGCGAGAATCCTTCAGCCTCATACAGGCAGGTCAGGGAAGCGGAAAAGGTCGCATCGACGTCCGCCAAGAGGGTCGGCAGCTGTCCATAAGCGTTGTAGAAAATGTCTTTGACGTCGGCATAGCCCTCGGTCGAAAGGTCGTCGCTCATCACGCAGATGGCATCTTTATCGATGGAGCCGTCGCCATTCACGACATAAGAGAAAAAGTCGGTTTTGTAATTGGTGGGGGTGGGATCCGTCGGCAATTGGCAGACGTTGACGTTGTAGAGGTAACCGATCGAAAGACTCTGGCCTTCGAGGCCGCTGAAATAATCGGCGATCTCGTTGGGGAAGGCGCTGAAATAAAAATCTTTGAGCGGGCTTTCGTAACGGTCGTAGGTCGCGTTGTCCGGAAGGTTCAGATCGTATTTTTCGCGGGAAGAGGACACATAGGCTTCGGAAGAAAGATAATTCCCGTTAGTGGCCAGAATGGGAAAGCACACCGAGAAATATAAAACGACCGCCGCCGAAGCGACGAAAAGATAATTGGCGAGGAAGGCCAAAAGCTCTTTCCAAACGATGGGTCGGGCCAACTCCTCATGGGAATCTTTATTTTTGGTTTTGCTCATGGAAATCGGCTTCCTCGCCGCGGTCTTTGAACCACAGCGAATCGGGTCCTGAGGCTACGACGCTGTTGCAAAGATAATCATGAAGGCAGCGTCTTTTTTTCGTGAACATGAACATGGAATAGGAAATAAGGAAGGTCGCCCCGAAAGAAGCGAATCCCAATAAAAGCTCAAGAATGCTATAACTCAAATAGCGCAGGACGAGCCAGCCGCGTTTGAGTTGATAGCCATCCTTTTCCAAAACCACCAATTTGAAAATGAATTTACCGATGGTTTGGCCGTTTGGCGCGAGAAGAGGAATGAGCAGCATAAAGAGGAAAGAAGCTCCCAAAACGGTGGGAATGATGTATAAAAGGGCATTGACCATCGCCGCGTCGTTGGCGTCATTCGGGGTCGCAATTTTGGTTGAGGAGGTCACGACTCCAAGGGCAGTGGCGTAGGCTGCTGTGACGAAATCGACCGTCGTGCTTTCTTCGGAAGAATCGATCATTGTGAGGGAATAAACGCCATCGGTTTCCACGACCGAGGCAATGTTGGAGGCGGGTGTCCCGACTTCGAGGATCGAATTCTCGAAAACGCTCTCGGAAAGATTCGCGGCCTCATACGAGCTGGCGTTGCCAAGATAAAAAGAACGAAGGCACCCTAAAAGCGAAACGCCTTTGATCGTGTAGGTCTCGTAAGTGAGATCGATGGAACTGAGGTCGCTGACCGTGGTGAAGGTCCCGACATCCGTCGGAGCCTCGACATAGGAGCCGCCATATTCTTGATAAAGGCCGCTCTCAAGCTCAAAAAGAGCCACTTTATTCTGATTTTCGGTGTAAGCGGTGGCATCCAAGACGTTTGGGAAAATGGCCAACATGAAAACCAGCGCGCTCGTTCCGGCGATCAAAAGAAAGTCGATGAAGGCCGCCCCGATTCTTTTCCACATATTCGCCAAAGTGATGAGTTTCATGGCTGACTATCGACTAGTATAAGTTATCAAGGCCGAAGAATCATTTTTTTCTTCGCCGGCAAAATCCCAGGGCCCGAAGGGCAAAGGCTTTCGCCCCCTGAAGTTAAGTCGCATAATTCGCTTCTAACCTTTCTTTGAAGCGCTTATAATAATTTCAGGTAAATATCGGATAGCCGTTGCCCAAACACCGCCTAGCATTTCTGCTTCTCGGCAATGAGGAGGCTTATTGGTTATCCCTAAAAAAGGAGAAAGACATGGCTCCAGAAGCGAAGAAAGCTAAACTCGAGAAGTTCACTCCCACGACGGCTAAGGAAAAGGCGAAAACGGCGGCGGCCGATTTGGCCGAAGGCGATCATAGCGGGGCTTTTGTTTCGCTTCGCCATATCGATAAGGTCTATGACAACAACGTCCAGGCCGTCTTCGATTTCAGCCTCGATATCAAAAAGAGCGAATTCATCGTCTTGGTCGGCCCCTCCGGCTGCGGAAAATCCACGACCCTCCGCATGATCGCCGGGCTTGAGGACATCACCCGCGGCGAGCTTTACATCGATGGCGAACTGTGCAATGACAAGCCCCCGAAGGATCGCAACATCGCCATGGTCTTCCAGAGCTACGCCCTTTATCCTCATATGTCGGTTTATGACAACATGGCCTTCGGCCTCAAAATCCGCCATTTCCCCAAAGCCGAGATCGACAAGCGCGTCCACGAGGCCGCCCGCATTCTTCAAATCGAGGAATATCTCGACCGCCGGCCCAAAGCCCTCTCGGGAGGCCAGCGCCAACGCGTCGCTCTGGGCCGCGCCATCGTCAGATACGCCAAAGTCTTCCTCATGGATGAGCCGCTGAGCAACCTCGATGCCAAACTCCGCGTTCAGATGCGGAGCGAGATCGTCAAACTTCACGAAGCCATCAACGCCACGACGATTTACGTGACCCACGACCAGACCGAGGCCATGACCATGGCGACCCGCATCGTCGTCATGCGTCTAGGGAGGATCCAGCAAATCGGAAGCCCGAAGGAAATCTACAACGCCCCCTGCAATCTTTTCGTCGCGGGTTTCATCGGCTCTCCCTCCATGAACTTCTTTCATGTCCTATATCACGCCGGAATCGTCACTTTCTCCTCCGGCGAGCAAATCAAGCTGCCGGATGAGATCATCAAAGGCAAGAGCATCCCGGCCGAAGTCATTCTGGGCATCCGCCCGGACGAGATTCACCCTTTGGAAAGCGAAATCGGGAGACTCTATCCCGACGCTCACGTGAACGTGGAAATCAAGGTAGCCGAGCTTTTGGGATCCGAATATTTCCTGCATTCGGATTTCGGCGGCATTGACATGGTCGCCAAAATATCAGCCGAACAAGAGATCAAGATTCACGATAAGGTCACTTTGGCCCTCAATATCGGGAAAATCAAATTCTTTGATCCGTCTTCCGAGCTGGCGCTATAAAAGCCTAGACAAGAAAGGCTTCCTGATGATTTTTTTCCTTGTCCCCGTCTTAAAAAGAGGAATTCATCGATGAAACCAAGATTCTTTGGTTTCTTCCTTTGCGCCCTGGCTTTGGCCCTTTCGGCCTGCGGGGAAACGGGGACTTCTTCGCAGGCTCCTTCCGCGGGAACGGCTTCCTCTTCGGGAAACGCGGCCTCCAGCCTTTCTTCTTCCGGCGGATCTTCTGGCTCCTCGGGAGCGGTTTCTTCCGCTTCTTCCAGCGAACCGTCGGAGCCTCTGCCTTCGGGTTGGGCCGGCCTCGTCCGGATTTATTATCATAACGATGCCGCGAATTATGCCCAGAGGACTCTGTGGGTTTGGGGCGTGGGGGTTGATGGGGCCGAATATGCTTTCGACAATATTTCCTCCCCTGATGATTTTGGCGTTTACAAAATCGTGGATCTCTCGGCTGCGCCATGGAACGCCCGAACGGTAACCTCCCTTTCCTTCATCGTCAAATTTAAGAACACCTGGTCGGGCCAAAGTCAGGATATCGTCTGCCCGCTCAATGATTTTTCTTCGAGCCTCGAGACGGGCGGCAACGGGAAGGAAATGATCACGGTCTATGGCGTCGACGGCGGCAATGGCACGATTGCCACCTACGCCAAACGCTCCGACGCTTTGGGCGATCGGATCCAATCCATGGATTTCACGGATTGGCGGACTTTGGCGGTTGCGGGGATGGGGGCCAGCGATGGGAGAGTCGCCGCGGATATCGGAAAAGTCTCCGCTTATTCGCTCTATGGTTTCCCTTCGGCCTATTATCTTCTTTCGGAGGCTAAGCAGGCCTCGACCAAAGAGAATTTTCTTCTGACCTCCGGAGCCCCGGATTCCAATTCCTTCGTCGTCACCCTCGCCGCGGACGCCAATCCTTCCTTGAATTATGAGATGGATGCCGTTTTCGCCAGCGATGCTTCCAAAACCAAAACCAAAAGCGCTTCTTTCGTGGATCTATATGATGACAGCAAATTCACCGCCGATTACACCTATGCCGGAAACGATTTGGGTCTATCTTTCACTGCGGAAGGGAATCCCGTCTTCAAACTCTGGGCGCCGACGGCTTCGCGAGCCCGGGTCCGCTATTATCAATCGGGGACCCCGGTAAGCTTAGGCACCGCGGATCAGCCCGGTTACGATGCGCTCAGGACCTTTGACATGACCTATGGCGAGAAAGGCGTCTGGACTTATGTCGGCGCGGCCGCGGATCTGGCGCTTTGGCATTATTACACTTACGTGGTGACCAATAGCGGCCAGGAGGCGGAGACGATCGATCCCTACGCCAAAGCCTGCGGCATCAACGGCATCCGCGGGGCCATCGTGGCTCCGAGCGCTTGGAATATGGCCACCCCGGATGGTTTTTCGACCTCTCTTTCAACTTTGGAGGCGAGCCATCCTTTGGCGCGGCCGAATGACCTCACCGTGTATGAAGCGCATATCCGTGATTTCACCGCCGATTCCAGTTGGATCTCCAACGCTGGCAATGCCAACGGGACCTATAACGCTTTCGGGGAAGCGGGCACGATCTATGGCAATGGGACCGTAACGGTGAAGACCGGTTTCGATTCCCTTAAGGAACTGGGGCCGAATGCGGTTCAGCTATTGCCCGTTTTCGACCAAGCCAACGACGAGCGGACGCTCACGGATACGGTGGGCGGCCTGACGACCGTGACGAAGCCCGGTTATAACTGGGGCTACAATCCTCTGAATTTCGACATCCCGGAAGGGGCCTATTCCTCGGATCCTTACACTCCCCTCGTAAGGGTCAGCGAATACAAAAATCTGATTAAAACTTTGGCGGATAGCGGGATGAGGGTCGTCATGGACGTGGTCTATAACCACATGGCTTCGGCGGTCAACAGCTGTTTCGGAAAAACGATGCCGGAGTATTTCTTCAAAATGGCGGCCGACGGATCCTACCTCGACGAAACGGGGGTCAACAACACCTTCAACAGCTCCCGGGCCATGGCTCAGAAGTATATCGTCGATTCCGTTTGCTATTGGGCCCGAGAATATGGCATCAAAGGTTTCCGCTTCGACCTCATGGGCGCCCTCGAGACGAGCTGCCTGCGCGCCGTCAAAGACGCGCTCTATGCGATCGACCCCTCCATCGTCGTTTATGGCGAGGGCTGGCGCGGCATCGGTTCTTCCGATGACACGGAGGCTGGGACTTTCCAGGTTTACCGCGATCTCACCGACAACGGAAAAGGCGCGGTGGCCTGCTTCAACGACTGCGGGCGCGACGGGCTCAAAGGCAACACCGCTTGGGGCTCGCCGGCTCCGAGTTATGGTTTCATGAGCCAGGGAGCCAGCGATCTCAGCGACGACACGATGTACGACGCCGCTTGCGTGTATCTTGGGGAAAACCGGGCCATCACGACGAAAAATCCCGTGACTTTGGCCTCTTCGCCCGAGCAAACCGTGAATTATGCCTCCTGCCATGACAATTACACCCTTTATGACCAACTCAACTATTGCTCTGCCCTGGGGGCGGGGGCCGATGGGGATGCCAATCCGGGGGTCCAAGACGCCGCCTTGGCCACCAACGCCTTCATTTTGATGTCGCAAGGCCTCGCCTTTTTCCAAGGCGGAGAAGAAATCTTCCGCCAAAAGATCATGCAACCCGGCGATGCCGATTGGGACAAGCTCGAGGAGGCGGACTATGTCCTGCTTCCCAGCGGCAACCGCCTTGTCCGCAACAGCTATTCCTGCGGGGATGCGGTCAATAGCTTCAAATGGGACCGGAAAGCCGAATTCTCCGATTATTTCGCCAAATTCGCGGAAGCTTTCAAAACCCGCCAGTCCTTGATCGATCAGGGGATCTTGGGCGTGAGCTACGACCTGATTCAGGGGACCTTCGCTTCCAACAACCAGACGCTGAAATACAGTCGCCTGTGGGATGATCTCACCACGTTAGATGCTTCCAATCTCCATCGACCCATTTTGGCCGCCCAAACCCAATGGAGCAAAAAAAGCGCCTCCGGCAAGGACATTTACGTTTTCTTGGGCGGGAGGATGAGCGGGGACGGCGCCGCGATCGGCTGCGGGGCCGGGGAGCTCAAAGTCCTCTATGGGACCCGCCGCGCGGCTTCGTCGCTGCTTGAAGTGTCCTCGGCCAACGCCTTGGATATCGGGTCCTATGAGATGATGATCGTGGAAAGGGAAAGCTAGATTCGGATCCCCTCATGAAAAGCTCAAAACGATTTTTGCCCCTGCTGGTTCTCTTTGCGGGAACGGCGGCGGTGGGTTGTGCCGCCGAAGTTTCTTCCAGCGTTTTTTTCTCCAGCGGGAACGGCTCAAGCTCCGCCCTCGGTTCCGCTTCTTCTTTGACGGCTTCCTCTTCGGGGTCGGCTTCTTCGGCGGCGCCCTCTTCTTCGGCGGGGGCTTCTTCCCTCCCCAACGTGACGGACCAAGAATTGAAAGATTATTTGGCGGGGCTTAAGGCCACTTCGAAAGCCAACCACCTTTATTTCCACTATAAGAAATACGACAACGCCCCCTCCGCCTACGCGGACTGGGACCTTTGGTGCTGGAGCGATTACCCCAAGGCCGGGGAAGGGGCCAAATTCGATTTCGCCGGCAAAACCCAGAGCGCCGATCATCTTTCCAGCACCGGAGAGGCCATCGTGGACGCTTTCGGCGGGGCTTGCGTCGACGTCGATCTCACAGCCTCTTATGACGGAGGATGGGACAGCACGACCAAGGCGATCGGGGGCACGGTGACGAAATATACGCAGCCCGATGGCTCCTTGGAGGCCAAACTGGGGTTTCAGGTCGTGAAAACCTCGACCCGCACGAGCTCTTCCGGCTTTTGGGTCAACGACGGCTCCAACCTCATCGTGACGCTCAGCTCCTATGCCTTTATAAACGCCGATGGCACGACTTCTTATCATCTTTTCGCCCTGCAGGATAAAGTCCAATCGCCTGCCTCCGCGCCGCTGGTCAACGTGGTGGATCCGTTCGCCTCCGACGCCGGAACCGACGTCACTTATGGCCAAAGCGCCTATAACGACGTCGACTGGTCTTCTGCCCAACCCCTGCAAGCCACCTCGCCCAAATTCCTTCAGGGGGAGGCGGCGTCGACTTACCTCAAAAACGGGGCGGGCGTGGGCTATCAGATCCTGGTGGCTTCCTTCGCCGATTCGGACGGCGATGGTTTCGGCGACATCTATGGGATCGATCAAAAACTGGATTATTTGGCTTCGCTTGGCGTGAATGTGCTGTGGCTGACCCCGATTCAGCTCAGCGACAGCTACCATGGCTACGACATCAGCGATTACACGAAAATCGACCCCAAATTCGGGTCCAAGACCTCACCCGCGGGGCTTGCGGCGAACGGCCTCGTCAGCTCCGCCACGGCTATGGAGGACTATGCCCTGCTTCTCCGCGACGCCCATCTCAAAGGCCTGGCCGTGATCATGGATTTGGTCCTCAACCACACGTCGACGGACAACCCTTGGTTTATTTCGAGCGCCCAGCTGGGCCAGGATTATCGGGGCTACTACCAGTGGGGCAACCACGCGACCGATCCCGCCGACATCAACGAAGGCGCTTCTTGGTATCCCTATGGGGATCACGTCTATAGCTATTACGCCAAATTCGGTTCCTCGATGCCGGAGCTGAATTACCAATATGTTTCGACCCGGACCGCCGTCGAGACGATGGCCAAGTCCTGGTGCGCTTTGGGGGTCGATGGCTTCCGGATGGATGCCGTCAAGCATATTTTCCTCAAAGACGAAGTGGCCGCGGCTAGTGGCGACACCCTCATAAGCGACGTCAGCGCTTCGGGGGATTTCTCCTCCAACCTCACCAAGAACCTCAATTTCTGGCGGGAGCTCAACCACGACGTGAAGCAAGACTACCCCAACGCCTTTTTCGTGGGCGAGAACTTCGATGGCCACGCTTATCATGTGGCTCCGTATTACGAGGGCTTCGATTCCCTCTTCGATTTCTATTCGTATTTCAATATCACCTCGGCGGCCGCCAATGCCCGCAATTCTTCGATCGGAGGGGATATCCAGGCCTACGATGGCAAAGATTCCGGCTCCCTTTACTCCGTCAGCGGGGATTCCTCGCTCACCAACGGCTCCACGTCGATGAGGTATGGGGGGACCTGGGATCTCTCCGGGGTCCTGGCTTCCGACAACCAATACCGAACGGGCGGAAGCCAGGTCTCCGCGAGCGGCTATTCCTTCCTCAACGGGGCTTTCACGAGCAACCACGATATCGCCCGCTGCCTCAACCGCGTGGCCGGAACCGGCGATGCTTCCGGCCTTCAGGAGCAAGGCACCCTCACGGCGGCCAACTATGACGATTATCTCAAAAGCGCCACCTGCGCCGAGATCGTCGAGCTGATGCTCCCGGGCTGCACCTGGATTTATTACGGGGACGAACTCGGGATGAGCGGGAACTTCGCCTCGGGCCAGACGGCCGCCGATTCTTATGCCGATCTCGCCTACCGCCAACCCATGAAATGGAAGCAGGGGGGAGCAGTCGGCGATGGTTCTTTCACCACGGGTTTTGGGATCACGGGCTCGGGGACGTCGTCGGGGTGGGACGCGGTCAATGCCTCCGCCCAGGTCCCGAGCGTGGAAGTCGCCTCAACCAGCGATCATTTCAACGCCATTCAGGCGTTCGCCCAACTCAAAGGCGCCGCTCCGGCCTTGATCCGGGGGACTTATACCCCGTATGGCTGGACCTTAAGCGATGGGACCCCCGCCCGCTATGTTTTCAACGTCAGCCGAAAACTCGGCAGCGAGACTTACACCATCGTCGTCAATTTCTCGCCCCGCCAGACTCTGACGGCCGGATTGGTCGGGACCGTGGCCGCCAGCTACAACGGAGCCACCCTGACCTCGCTTCCGCCCTTAAGCGCTCTTGCCGTCAAAACCTCCTAAAGCCATCCTCAATAGGGTCTTTTCGCTTTCGGGGCCCCCTAAGTCGCCTTCCTTAATGGCTTTTCTTAACGCTTATTCGTGATTTTCGCCCCTGACTTCCCTATAATAAACAGGCTATGAAAATCAGCGTTGTCTTCCCAACCAAAAACCAAACCGCCAAACTCCTCAAGAACCTTCGGGAGAAAGGACTGCCTTACTATGACTCTTTAGGCGTCTCCTACGAATTCATCATCGTCACCGATGGATCCGACGAAGCCAACCAAAAAGCCATGGAAGCGGCCATGAAGGACCTGCCCCTCCAAGTTCGTCTGCTCCCTTACGAGGCCACGAAGGGCAAGGGCCACAACGTCAAGCGCGGAATCTTGGCCGCCACGGGCGATTACGTCATGTTCATGGACGCGGATTTCGCCACGGATCTGGCGACGCTGACCCCGATTCTTCCCCATCTCGCCGATAACGATTGCTGGAGCGGTTCGCGGCATTGCCCGGGAGCCGATATCGTCGAAGCCCAGGAGCCGATCCGTCGCTTCATCAGCTGGGGGAGCCGCCAGCTCATCAAGGCCCGCTTTCATTTGACGGGGATCACCGATACCCAATGCGGCTATAAGATCTTCCGGACCCCGGTGGCCCAAGCCTTGGCCAAGCGTCAGATCATCGATGGCTTCGCCTTTGACATCGAATACCTTTATTTCTTCTCCATCAACGGCTTTTCCATCAAAGAAGTGCCGGTCAAATGGACCAATGACGACGACAGCACGGTGAGCCATCCGCTCCGGACCTCGCTCGATTTCATGAAACAGATGCGGCTGATCAAAAGGAATCGCCACAACTATAAGCTGACCGAGGCGGAGAAAGCCGCTTTGGCCAAAAAAGCCTAAAAGGCCCAGATATGCTCATCGATCGATGCATCGTGGAAGTCCGCAGCGGCAAAGGCGGCGATGGCGCCATCTCTTTTCTGCGGGACAGAAACACCCAGTTGGGCGGCCCCGATGGCGGCAACGGGGGCAAAGGCGGCTCCGTTTTTTTCCTCGCCAAAGCCAATCTGAACACCCTGTATAATTTCCGGCATTCCCGGGTCATCATGGCCGGCGAGGGCGAAAACGGGCATGGCCAGAACATGTATGGGCACGGGGCGGCCGACGTGATCGTCGAGGTGCCGGTCGGCACCGTCGTTTCCGTCGAAGCCACCGGCGATATTCTGGCCGACCTCAAAATAGAGGGCCAGACCGTGGAAGTGGCCAAAGGGGGTCGGGGCGGTCGCGGCAACGCTTGCTTCAAAAGCTCGCGCCATCGCATCCCGAAGATCGCCGAAAATGGCCATCCCGGCGAAAGAAAACGCCTTATCCTCGAACTCAAGATGCTGGCCGATGCCGGCCTTATCGGTTTCCCCAACGTGGGCAAATCGACCTTTCTTAACGTGGTGACCAAAGCCAATGTCCCGACCGCCGATTACCCTTTCACGACCGTGGTCCCGAATTTAGGGGTGTGCTATCTCCAAGACGGCCGCTCGTTTGTCTTGGCGGATATGCCGGGTTTGATCAAAGGCGCCCATGAAGGCAAAGGCTTGGGCATCCAGTTTTTGCGCCACATCGAGCGTTGCCGGGTCTTGCTCCATCTCGTGGCCATGAACGGGGAGAGAGAACCCTTCGAAGAATACCAGACCATCAACGAAGAATTGAAGGATTACGGGGCGGATTTGGACCAGCGCCCGCAAGTCGTGGTGGCTTCTTTCATGGACAGCGAGGGGGCTCCGGGACGGAAAGCCGCTTTCGATAAGGCCCTCGGTTTCGAATCTTTGCCTTTGTCCTCCTTGACTCATCTGGGGATCGACGCGATTCTCGCCAAGACGATGGATCTTCTTGAAAAGACGCCGGTCTTCCCGCTCAAAGGCATGGGCCAAGAAGGCGGCATGAAGATTTATGACGCCCACAAGAACGCTCCGGAACGCGCTTACGAAATCCGCGAAGAACGTAAGGGCTATTGGCGGATCTCCGGGCAGCAAGTCGAAGCCACCTATGCTTTGATCAACGTCTCGACCGACGAAGGCATCCAGAAACTCATTCGCTTCCTCGACAAGATCGGGGTGGACGATCGCCTTCATGATTCGGGGGCCAAAAACGGGGATACCGTGGCCATCGGGGATTTCGAATTCGAATACACGCAATGAGAAACGGGAGCTCAAGGATCGCTATAATGAAAGACATGGAAGAGAAGAAAATCGTCGCGGCGTCGCTGGGATTGCTCAGCGCTTTCCTCGTGATGCTTCTGGCCTTATTCTTCGTATGGGTGTATTGATATGTATTATTCCTTCAAAGGCGCAATCGTCGATGTGACCAAAGATGCGGTGGCCCTGCTCGTCAATGACGTCGGCTACGATTTGCTGGTGTCCCGGCCCGGCGAATTCAAACTCGGGGAGACGAGGACCGTTTACGCCTATGAGGTCTATACCGAGAACGACCATTATCTCGCCGGCTTCTCCTCAAAGTTGGAGAAAGAAGCTTTCTTATCGCTCATCAAAGTGAAGGGCATCGGCCCCAAGACCGCCCTCAACGCCCTTAAGGAAACCACGCCCGAGGAGCTCTTCAAGGCCATCGCCGCCAACAATACCTCATTCCTGAAAAGCCTGCCGGGCATCGGCCCCAAAGCCGCCGCCCAGATCATCCTCGATCTCAAGGGCAAACTCACTTCGACCGAGGCGAAGGGCGATCCCAAGCAGTTCGACGAAGTCCGGGAAGCCCTCAAGAATCTGGGTTTCAAGACCAAAGCCATCGATGATGTCCTCGCGTCGGTCAACGAGCCCAATCTCTCCAATGAGGGGATTCTCAGAATCGCCCTCCGGCGCCTAGGCAAAGGAACGGGGAAATAAATGGGACGCCTTCTGGATGCCCATAAAGAGGCGGAAGACGTCAAAACCGATCTCACGCTGCGGCCTAGGAACCTCGCGGAATACGTGGGGCAGGAAGAGCTGAAGCGGAACCTCCGCATTTTCATCGGCGCCGCCAAAAAGCGGGAAGAGCCCTTGGATCACGTGCTTTTATACGGTCCTCCCGGCTTGGGGAAAACCACCCTCGCTTTCGTCATCGCCAACGAAATGGGCGGGGCCATCAAATCCATCAACGGCCCCTCGATTGAGAAAACCGGAGATCTCGCGGCCATTCTCAGCGAACTCGAGCCCGGCGATATTCTCTTCATCGATGAAATCCACCGCCTCCCCCCGCCGGTCGAAGAAGTTCTTTACGGAGCGATGGAGGACTTTCAGCTTTCGGTCCTGATCGCCCGCGATGGGAACGCCAAACCCCTGACGATGGCGCTGCCGCCATTCACTTTGGTCGGCGCGACCACGCGGGCCGGGGATCTCTCCTCGCCTTTAAGGGCCCGTTTCGGCATCGCCGCCAAAATCGACTTCTACAAGACGGAGGAAATCTCGCAGATCATTGAGCGGACTTCCAAGGTTTTCGGGATGCCGATCGAACCCGCGGCCAAGAAACTGCTGGCCGATCGGAGCCGGGGCACCCCGCGCATCGCCAACCGCATTTATCGCCGCGTTCGCGACTTTGCCTCCTATGAAGGCTTGGACGCGATCGACGAGGGCTTGGCCCGGCGGGCCCTGTCCGCGCTCAAGATCGATGAATTGGGGCTCGATGACGTCGATATCAAATATCTGAGCGCCATCATCGACCGTTTCCATGGCGGGCCGGTCGGCCTCGAGACCATCGCCTCGTCGATCGGGGAGGAGATCACGAACCTCGAGGATGTCTATGAACCCTATCTGCTCATGATCGGGATGATCAATCGGACCCCCCGCGGCCGCGTCGCCACCGAAAAAGCCTACGCTCACCTCAAGAAAGCCCACCAGGGTTTGCTCTTTTGAGGATCGGCTGGCGAGTGAAAATCGGTGCTTGTATCTACGTGCGCGGGTGCGTAAACTAATAGTCGCTTGCCAGCGCCTTTTCTTTGGAACGAAAAGGCCATCGGAGGTCACTTATGCGTCGTAAATTGGCTTATATCATACTGACGTCGGCTCTCATTCTGGGAGTCGGGTCCATCATCGGCGCCTCCATCGTGAAGATGGACACCGATGTTTCTTATGGAGCCGGCAAAGACCTCTATTTCCGGATTTCCAACAAGGATTCGGCTCTGACGGGGCTGACTCCGGATGAATATATCGGCAATGATAACTATTTGGGGGTGGATGACGTCGCGAGCGTGATGGAAGACCGCCTTCAGACCTGGGGCGTCAACGCTTCCGTGGCCAAGGAAGGTTTCGATACGGTCAAAGTATCGATCCGGGCTCAGGGCGCGGACGATACCGAATATGGCTATCTCGAGAATTACCTCTCCTTCAGCGGCCAGAATATCACGCTCGGGATTGGCACGAGCGATCCCGATGTCATCAAAAACGCCCCGGCCGACGCTTCTTATCTCAACAACGCGATGTTCGACGGGCAAACCGCCGCGATCACTTACGTGAACAACGTCCCGGTCGTCACGATCCCGGTCAACAAGACGGGCAAAGACGGTCTTTTCGACAAACTCATCTCCTATTGCAATTCCAATACGAAAGCCGCCAATTCCTCCGAAGGAACCTCGGCCACCGATTGCTACTTGGTGCTGTGGAATAATTTCCAGGAAGGCGATACCTTTTCTTCCGCCACTGACACAAAATCGGCCAACTACGATGCCAATATGACCAAGCGCCTTTTCTTCGGCGAGAACGCCTCGAATGCCTGGTACGTGGACAAAAACAACAGCGACAACGATTACAAGCAATTCCAGATCATCCCCAATTCGGAAGCCATCAAAAACGGCAACTACGATTCGTCCAAAGCCGGAGCGGCTTATAAAGCGGCTTTCTATTACATGAATATTCTTAACGCCTCGAGCTACCGCGATCTCGGAGAAGGTTACGACGTGACGTTCGCCTATGCCACCGACATCGCCGCTTCGACGGAGAATCTCATCACCGCCGGCGACTGGCATCTCACCACGAATTTCGGAGCCACGATCATCGCTTCTTTGGCCGCCTTGGCCATCGCGGCCTTCGCCCTCGCTCTTTTCTACCATTTCGGCGCTTTGGCCATCCTCTCCAACGTCGGCATCGCCGTCGAAGGCGCCATTCTTTTATTCGCTTATTTCTCGGCGCAATTCGGGATCGGAGCCGTGATCGGGCTCTTACTGGCGGCCCTCGTGACCGCGTTTGGCGGCATTTATTATTTCGCCAAAATGAAGGAAGAGCTTTATGAGGGACGAAACCCCAGAAAAGCTCACTCCGAAGCCATCAAGAAAGCCTTATGGCCCACGCTGGATGTCGGCATCATCTCGATCATCGTCGGTCTTTGCGTTTACGTCTGGGTGCCTTCCGTGGTGGGAAAACTCGGGCTGATGCTCGTGCTTGGCGCCTTCTTTGGCACCGTCGCCAACATCCTTTTGCTGCGGCTCGAAGGTTGGCTCTTGGCCAACGATTCCTCGACCGAGGCCAAATTCGATTCCCTTTATTTCGTGGACCAAGAAAAAATCCCCGATGCCCTCAAAGAAGAAAAACAGACTTTCTTCGGACCCTACGCCAACAAGGATTTCCAGAAACGGAAGAATCTCGTCGCGATCATCGGTGGGGGTTTGGTGGTGGCCAGCATCGTCGGCATCGCGCTCTTCACCGCTTTGAATGGCTCTTCTTACAACTACGCCGACACTTATAGCGACACGACCTCCCTTTCCCTCGAATATCGGGTCGACAACGGAACCTCCGAGACCCTGCTCATGTACACGAAGGATCAGGTGGAAAGCGACTATCTGCCGCTCATCACCTATAACGTGGTTTCCAATGGCCAGACGACCAGCACCGCCCTTGACCAGCTTTACGGCGACATCGTCTTGGAGCAAGAGACCCTTTATTCGACGATTGATCTCAAGAAATACGACGTTTATTATTTCAGCATCCCGCTGACGGAATACCTGCCGGTGACCGGCGGGGACGACAATACCTTTTACTTCACGGTTTCCGGCAGCGAAGGCGGGACTTTCTATTCCTTGGAAGAATCCGTGGAAGCCGCCGCCCGTTACTTCAAAGGCCTGACCGCCGAAGGCGAACTTGTCCAATACGAAGCCGGCATCCCGACTTTGGGCGAGGTTTATCTTGGCCTAGGGATCGGCATGATCTTCGTCTTCGCCTATCTCCTTCTTCGCTTCAAGGCCTCGCGCGCCATCGCGGCCATGGTGATTTCTCTGGCGGCCGGACTCCTCGTGATTGGCTTCTTCAGTCTGACCCGCCTCGCCGTCTCCCCGCTCGTTTCCTCCGGGGCGATTGTGGTTACCCTTCTGACGGTGTTCTTGTGTTTGATCCTTTTCAATAAGGATCATGAGATCAACAAAGAGAGCCGTGAAAGGGATAAAGCCTCTTTGGCCTTCCAAAACCTTTGCCTAAAGCAAGCCAACGGCCAAGCGGCCGGGGATCTCATCATCTATGGGCTCATCGCGTCGGGTTGCCTCATCTTCTACGTGGGCTTCGCCCCGAGCGCCTATTTCTATGCCTTCTTGGGCGCCTTGGTCGGGCTGGCCCTGGCCCTCCCGCTCGTGTTGGTGCTTCTCACGCCTCTCACCGAAGCTTTGACCAAGCTCTTCAGCCTGATCCATCTTTCTTTCAAGAACAACCATCATCGGGATTCCGGAAATCCGACGGGCGGCAAGAAGAAAGGCACCGAGCCTGAAGAAGCCGTCTTCATCGGAATCAACGACTGATGGCCTCTTTAGAAGAACGTCTTTTAAACCACTATCATTTAACGCCTGAGGGTTACGCCTGTTTGTCGGCGGCGCCCTCTTTTTCAGCGCTGCCTCCGCTTCAGGGAGCGGCCGTCGAGAAAGCTTTGGCCCGGCTCCAGCAAGCCAAAGCGGCGGGGGGGAAAGTCCTCATCTATGGCGATTACGACGCCGACGGGATCATGTCGGCTTCGATTTTGCTGAAGTCGTTCAAAGCGTTTGGGCTTAAGGCCGAGGGATATTTGCCCTCCCGTTATCTCGATGGCTATGGCCTCACCAAAGCCAACGTCGACAAAATTGCCCAAAGCGGCTTTTCCCTGATCGTCGCCTGCGATAACGGAGTCACGGCTTTCGAAGCTTTGGCCGAAGCCAAAACTCGGGGGTTGGACGTCCTCATTTTGGACCATCACGAAATCGATCCTTTGCATCTTCCTGAATGCCTTTCTTTAATCCATCCTTCCACTTTACGTTATGGAGAAGTGCCGGTTTCAGCCGGGTACCTTTCTTTCCTTTTCGCGACGGCATTGCTAGGTCGGGAAGACGACTATCTTCTGACCCTGGGAGGGCTCAGCACGCTGAGCGACATGATGCCCCTCCGCTCCTATAATCGCGACCTCGTCCGATTGGCCTTATCGGCCTTAAGGGAAAACAAGTATCCGGAGATCACGGCCCTGAGCGAGAAATCCTTTCTCGACGAAAACGTCCTTTCCATGGAGATCATCCCGAAAATCAATGCGGTGGGACGTCTCGAAAAAGGGAATGCCATCAATCGTCTTCTGCATTATTTCACCGATCCGGAATCTCCGCAAAAAGCCATTATTTCCCAATGGCTTGAGGATATGAACGAGCAGCGGAAAGAAGCGACGAAAATTGCCGCTGCCAAGATCTCGATCGATCCCAGCGAGGAAGCCATCGTGGTCCAAACGGATGTCCCCGAGGGGCTCAATGGCCTTTTGGCCAATCGCCTATTGGGAGAATACGCCAAACCAGTCGCGGTTTTTTCCCCCATGGAAAAGGATCCTTCCCTCTTGGTGGGAAGCCTCCGCAGCAAAGAAGGTTTTGATATCTTGAAAGCCCTCTCGGGAATCAAGGCGCCTTTGATTGGTGGCGGGGGCCATTCTTTCGCCGGCGGAGTCGCCATCCGGAAAGAGGATTTCGGAGCCTTCAAAAAGGATTTTCTTTTCGCCGCCCTCAAACACAAATTGGAACCCAAACGCGAAGAATACCTCAGCCTCGACTTAAGCGAATGCACGATGAAATCCTATGAGCTCATTAGGACCTTCGGGCCTTTTGGCATGGATTGGCCGGCCCCGAAGTTCTTGCTGAAGGATCTTGAGGTCTCGGCTTTCTCCTATCTCAAAAACGGATTGTACCTGTCCACCGACCTTCGGCCCGGCGTTCGCTTATTTTCCTTTGCCTTGGGGGCGGCCAGTTTCGAAGATCAGAAGAAGGTTTCCTTGGCCGTCGCTTTCTCCCTTCATGAATACAAGGGTCGCCAAAGCCTCGATCTCTTGGCCGAGAAAGCCTTGTGAATTCGCCTTCCTGATAGTGGCTAATCTTTAGATTAGCGGTGTATAATAGCCTCGATTATGAATGAGGCGAAAGAAACACCGAAAAACGTAGGCCCTGCGGGCGCTCCCGCTGTGGCTTTCAAAGGCCTTCCCAATGGGGGTTACCCCATGCATTCTTTCGAGGACCTTCATGAGCTTTATTTCACTTACATAAAAAACGCCTCCGATCGCCAAATGGTCGAAGACGCTTATAAATTGGCGGCCGAAAAACATAAAGGCGTGACCCGAAAATCCGGCGAACCTTATATTCAGCACCCCATCGAAGTGGCCTATATCTTGGCCCAACTCGAATGCGGGCCGGAGACTTTGGCGGCGGGCCTGCTCCATGACACGGTCGAGGATACCGACCTGACGATCGACCAGATCAAAGCCAAATTCGGGGATGACGTGGCCATGATCGTCGATTCGCTCACGAAAATCCAGCGCATGAAGCTCTCGCACCGGACCGAAGAGGATTTCGAAGCCGAAGATCATCGGAAGATCTTTTTGGGCATGGCCCGGGACGTGCGGGTCATTCTCGTCAAATTGGCGGACCGCCTTCATAACCTCCGCACCCTAGATGCTTTAACCCCCGAGCGGCAAAGGGCCTTAGCCAAAGAGACGCTCGATGTTTTCACCCCGATCGCCCACCGGCTCGGCATTTACAAAATGCAAAGCGAGATGGAAGACCTGTCTTTGAAATACCTGGAACCCGCCAAATACAACGGGATTCTCGAACTCCTGAACAAGAAGGAGATGAACCGCCAAGAATCCCTCAACAACCTCAAAAAGCGCATCGCCGATATCCTTTTCGAGCACACCATCCCTTTCCGGATGGAATCGCGGGTCAAATCCATTTACTCGATTTACCGCAAGATGTATCTCAAGAACTGCAACTTCGACGAGATCTACGATGTCCTCGCCGTTCGCGTCATCACCAAGACGGAGATGAACTGCTACGAGATTCTGGGGATCATCCACGCGACCTATAAGCCGATCCCCGGCCGTTTCAAGGATTACATCGCCATGCCGAAACCCAACATGTACCAATCGCTCCATACGAGCATCATTTCGGGGGACGGCAACATCTATGAGGTCCAGATTCGGACCGAAGAGATGGATCAGATCGCCGAAGAAGGCATCGCCGCGCACTGGCGCTACAAAGAAGGCGAGCGCTACAACACCAAAGAAGAACAGCGCAACATCGAAGAAAAACTCCATTGGTTCCGGGATTTCGTCTCCATGAGCGGGGCTCAGGAAGGCGACGCCAAGGACTATATGGAGGCCCTTTCCAACGATATTTTCAACGCCAACGTCTACGTTTTCACGCCCTTAGGCAAGGTCATCGACCTTCCGACCGGGGCGACCACCTTGGATTTCGCCTATCAGATTCACACCAAGGTCGGCGACAGCGCCGTCGGAGCCACGGTGAATGGTCAGATGGTTCCGCTTAATACCATGCTTAAGACCGGCGATGTCTGCGAGATCCGAACCTCCAAGACCGCCCCGGGGCCCAACACCGGATGGTTGGAGATCGCCAAGTCGGCCTCGGCCAAAGCCCACATCAAGAAGTTCCTTCAGAAGAAAAATGCCGATTTCATGCGCGCCGACCAAATCACGAAAGGCCATGATTCCTGCGTTGAGAGTTTCCTTAACCAAGGCATTGGGGAGGGGGAGATGACCAAACTCCTCGACCAGCCAAAGGTTTTCGACCAATTCCATGTGACCGACCTCGACGATCTCTACGTGGCGGTCTCTGCCCATAACCCCGCGCCTTTGGCCCTCGTTCAGTTTCTTAACGTCCGGAAAAAGCCCGAATCCCCGAAAATGGAGCGTCACAATACCAGCGAGGACACCAAAAACCCCGTCACCATCGCGGGCGGCACCAACGTCGCCATCTCCTTGGCCCATTGCTGCACCCCGATCCCCGGCGATGACATCGTGGGTTATATCACCAAAGGCAAAGGCATCACCGTGCATCGGGTCAACTGCCCCAACATCGCCAACGCCGGCGGGCGCCTATTGCCCGTGGAGTGGAAGGAAAGCCTCGGGATCTCGACGTATCCCGTCGACGTTCAGATCTACGCCAACGACCGGGCGGGCTTATTGGCCGATATCCTCTCGCAATTGGGGAGCAAATCCCTCGCCGTCAACGACATCAAAGCCCATTTGATCGAAAGCACGATGAACGACATCGTGACGCTGACCATCTTCGTTTCCGGGGCCAAAACCCTCGAAGACGTCTTCGCGGATCTCAAATCGATCAAAGGGATCTACGATTGCCAAAGAATCATCCATTAACCCTCATTGAAAGGACCTTAATCCATGGATTACGCACCAGTCAAAGGAACGCATGACGTTTACGGCAAGGAAGCCGACGGGCTTCGCTACATCACCAGTGTCTTAAGCGCCACGGCCGAGCTTTACGCCTATAAGGAAATCGTCCCGCCCGTCCTCGAATACACCGAGGTCTTTTCCCGCGGCACGGGAGCCAGCAGCGACGTCGTCCGCAAGGAGATGTACACCTTTTTGGACAAGGGCGAGCGCTCCGTGACCCTGCGCCCCGAATTCACGGCGGGGGTCGTGAGAGCGGTGGTCTCCGACAAGCTCTACGCGACGGAAGACCTTCCGCTCAAACTGTATTACGCCGGGCCGGCCTTTCGCTACGAGCGGCCGCAGCTGGGCCGTTTCCGCCAATTCAGCCAATTCGGGGTCGAGGAAATCGGCCTCGATTCCGCCCAAGCCGATGCCGAATGCGTCATCATGGCCATGCAAGGCCTCTATATGCTGGGTTTCAAAAAACTCTCGCTCAAGATCAACACGATCGGGGATGATGCTTCTCGAGGCGCCTATCGCGAGGCTTTGACGGCTTACTTCGCCGCTCACATCGACGAGATGTGCGAGGACTGCCATGAGCGGCTGCGCCTGAATCCTTTGAGGATCCTCGACTGCAAAATCGCGAAAGACCAGGCGATCGCCCAAGGCGCCCCCAAGATCAAAGGCTATCTCTCACCGACCTCCGACAAGCGTTTTTATGAGACGCTGAGCATTCTCAATGATCTCGGGGTGGACTACGAAATCGACGATTCCCTCGTCCGAGGGCTCGATTACTATAGCGAGGTGGTCTTCGAGATCCATGCCGCTTCCGCGGAAGGCACCGATTATGGGGCGATCTGCGGAGGGGGCCATTACGGCGGGCTCGTGAAGGAACTCGGCGGCCCCGATTTGGCGGGCGTCGGCTTCGCTTTGGGGTTGGAGCGGATCTACGCGATCCTCTCCGAGGACCATTTGCTCGACAAAATCGATTCCGGAATCGACCTTTACGTCATGCCGGTCGGCGCGGAAGCCCTCGAAAAAACCTTCCAGCTGACGGAGCAATGCCGGATGCTGGGGTATTCGTGCGAGACTCCGCTGCAAGCCTTGAAGATGGGGCCGATGTTCAAGAAAGCCGAGAAGCGGGGGGCCCGCTTCGCCCTCATCGTCGGCCAGGACGAATTGGATAAAGGGGTGGCTCAGTTGAAAAACCTCGCCGCCAAAACCCAAAAGGAAATCCGCCTCGCCGATTTGGCCATAGAGCTCGATGCCGCCTTCGCCCCCTTTGACGAGGACGAGGATGGCTGCGCCGAGAAAGACCCTGCCGCCCCGGCGGAAGCGGAAAAAAAATAAGGAGTTTCATCATGAAGAGAACGGATTACAACGGCGAGCTTCGCCTCCAAGACGTCGGAAGGAAAGTCGCCCTCGTGGGCTGGGTCGACAACAAACGCGACCTCGGCTCCATCGAATTCATCGATTTGCGGGATAACACCGGAATCGTCCAGCTGACCGCCGGCGATTCCAAGGCGATCCCGGATGTTCGGAGCGAATACGTCGTGGCCGTGACCGGGACCGTGGGTAAGAAGGCGACCCCCAATCCCAAAATCCCGACTGGCGAAGTCGAGGTTCTGATCGATTCTCTGACCGTCATCAACAAGAGCGAAAACCCGCCCTTCATCATCGCCGATAAAACCGATGCCCTCGAGGATACCCGGCTGGAATACCGCTATCTCGATTTGCGCCGGCCCTGCCTGCTAAAACGGCTGAGGACCCGCGCCAAAATCGTCCAGATCACCCACGATTATCTGGATCAGAACCGTTTCCTCGAAGTGGAGACCCCGATCCTGAACCTCGCGACCCCGGAAGGAGCCCGCGATTATCTCGTTCCTTCCCGGTTGCACCATGGGTCTTTCTATGCCCTTCCTCAGAGCCCGCAGCTTTTCAAACAGCTGTTGATGATCGGAGGCATCGAGCGTTATTATCAGGTGGCGCGCTGCTTCCGCGACGAGGATTTGCGGGCTGACCGTCAGCCCGAGTTCACCCAGATCGACTGCGAGATGTCCTTTATGGGCATGGACGAGATCCTGACGTTGGCCGAGGGGTTGCTTTCCCGCTATTTCAAAGAGATCCTCAAGGTCGATATCCAGCTCCCGCTCCGCCGTCTGGATTATTGGGAGGGGATGGACCGATACGGATCGGACAAACCTGATACCCGCTATGGCTTATTCCTCCAAGATCTCTTTGGGGTTCTTTCCGCAAAGACCTCATTCCCGGGCTTTGCCGGGGCCAATTACATCAAAGGCCTGATCCTTCCGGGCTACGCCGAGAAAACCAGCCGCAAAGAGCTCGACGACCTTCAGCTCGAAGCCCGCAAGTTCAACCTCAAAGGCTTTCTGAGCCTTAAATTCGCGAAGGGAGCCCTGGAAGGGTCCTTCACGAAGTTCCTTAGCGGCGAGGTGCAAGCCGCCCTCATCAAGACCTTGGGGCTAAAGGAAGGGGATCTCCTCCTTTTCGCCTCAAGCCCATACCGCCGCGATATCGATTTCGGCCTGGGGGCCCTCCGAATCCGCTATGCCAAAGAAATGGGCCTCATCCAACCAAGCACCTACGATCTGCTTTGGGTCGTCAATTTCCCGATGTTCGACAAAGTCGAGGGGACTGCCGATCAATACGCCGCCGAGCACCATCCGTTCACCCGGCCTCGCGACGAAGACCTCCCGCTATTGGACACCGATCCGGAGAAAGCCCTCGCCTACGCTTATGATATCGTCATCAACGGTTATGAGGCCGGCGGGGGCACCCTCCGCATTTTTGACCACGACACCCAGTGGAAGATTTTCCGCATCCTCGGCTTATCTGAGGAACAGGTGGCCAAGAAGTTCGGCTGGTTCATCGATGCCTTCAAATATGGCGTTCCGCCTCATGGCGGCTTCGCTTTGGGGCTCGACCGCTTGGCCATGATCCTGACCGGGACCGACAATATCCGGGACGTGGAGGCTTTCCCCAAAAACCTTCAGGCCGTCGATCCGATGTCCCACGCTCCGGCGGGGGTGAGCCCCGAGGCCTTGGAAGCGGTGGGCATCGAAATCAGGAAAGAATGACACGATCGGGATTGGAATCGGCGCTTTTCTGAGACTTTTGGCCAACAACTACCAAGGAGGGCAGCAGGATGGAACTATTCAGCAAAGACGAGGGCGGCGACAATTTAGCCGTCGGCGCGATCCGCAGCCTCATCATCGATGAGACCAACCACGCCAAAAGCGGGCACCCGGGGATGGCGCTCGATATCGCCCCGGCCCTCTTCGTTCTTTTCAAGAATCACCTGATCGCCGATCCCCTCGATCCCCACTGGATCAACCGCGACCGCTTCGTGCTGTCGGCCGGCCATTGCAGCGCCCTTCTTTACGCGATGCTGCATCTGGCGGGTTATGCCATCAGCCTGGAGGACCTCAAAGGCTTCCGTTCGCTCAATTCCATCACTCCCGGCCACCCCGAGTTCGGCCTGACTCCGGGCGTCGATGCGACGGCCGGCCCCTTGGCCCAAGGCATCAGCCAAGCCGTCGGCATGGCCATGGCGGAAGAGGCCATCCGAGCTTCTTATCCCGAGGGCGAGGCCATTCTGTCCCATCACACTTACTGCCTCTGCGGGGACGGTTGCCTCGAAGAAGGCCTGTCGCAGGAAGCGATATCCCTGGCCGGCAAGCAAAAACTGAGAAAATTAATCCTGATTTACGATGCCAATGGCTCCACGCTTGACGGGCCGACCGCCAATTCGCTGACCGAGAACGAGAAACTCCGTTTCTTGGCCGCCCAGTGGAACGTCCTCGAAGTCAAGGACGGAAACGATCTCATCGCCCTTGACGCTGCCTTGAGAGAAGCCAAAACCAGTTCGGTTTATCCGACTCTTGTCATCGTCCATACGATCATCGGCTTTGGCTCAGCCCTCCAAGGCAGCCACAAAACCCATGGGACCCCCTTGGGCGAAGAGGACGGCCGGCACGCCAAGGCCATTTATGGCTACGATTACCCCGATTTCACGGTTCCGGACAAAGTCTACGATCTCCTAAAGGGAACTTTTGGGGCCCGCGGCCAAAAGGCCCATAAGGATTGGGAGGGGAGACTTTCCCGTTATCAGGGAAACCATCCGACCGAAGCCGCGATTTTTGCTCGGGCTTTCGCTCGTGACGTCGCCGCCTCTCTTCCCATGGTCCCGACGTTCGATCCCGCCACCGACGAGGCGACGCGGGCCACGAGCGGTGCCATCGTGGCCAAGCTTCCGACCCTGATCCCCTTCACTTTGGGCGGCAGCGCCGATGTCGCTTCCTCGGTCAAGACGGCGATTCCGGGCGACCCCGGCTTCGATGCCGAGCATCGCGCCGCCAAAAACGTCGCCTTCGGAATCCGGGAATTCGCCATGGCCGGCGCCCAAAACGGAATGCTTCTCCATGGGGGCTTGGTCACTTACATCGGCTCCTTCCTGGTTTTCAGCGATTACATGAAAGCCGCCATCCGGATGAGCGCGCTTGAGCATTTGCCGGCGATTTATCTTTTCAGCCACGATTCCATCGCGGTGGGGGAAGACGGCCCGACCCATGAGCCGGTCGAGCAATTGGTGGCCCTCCGTTCCATCCCGGGCCTCAACGTGATCCGCCCCTGCGACGCCCGCGAGACCTATGGGGCCTGGCGAGTGGCTCTGATGAGCGCCCACACCCCGACCGCCCTCATTTTGGGCCGTCAGGAACTGCCGTTATTGGCGGGCTCTTCCGCCGACGAGCTTTCGAAAGGCGCTTATCTCATCAGCCCTTCGGCGGCGCCCGCGACCCTGGAGTTCATCGCGACGGGAAGCGAGGTTTCCTTAGCCCTTTCCGTCCAAGCCCGCTTGGCCGCCACAGGAATCGAGGCCGAGGTCGTCTCCATGCCCTCTACCGAGCTTTTCGAGGCTCAAAACGAGGATTATAAAGCCCGCGTGCTGCATCTTCCCCGCGCCTCCCGCATCGCCCTCGAGATGCTGTCCGGCCTTTCCTGGTTCAAGTATGCGGAAAACGTCATTTCCGTCGATGAATTCGGAAAATCGGGCGCGCCGGCCGATGTCATCGCGGCCTATGGTTTCACCCCCGAGGCCGTCTTGGCCAAAGTCTTGGCGATTTTGGGCAAATGAGGCTTTCGCCCCCATCCAATCGGAAGTACAATGGTTAACGCATGAACAGGGATTACTATTTCCTCAATAACTACAAGAACAACGGAACGATGGGAATCTCCCGCCGCTCTTTTGAAACGATCGCCACCAGGGCCGCCAACGGGGTCAAAAACGCCAAAGTCTCGCGCCAAAAAAGCCGTTTATTCCACTTGGTCCATCCGGTCAATGCCTATTTCCGCAAGGATGGGAGGGTTGAGTTTCACATCGATGTCAACATCGCCAGCGGGGCTTCCGTCAAAGACGTCTGCCTGAAGATTCAGGAAGCGGTGGCCTCTTCCATCTCGATGATCTGCGAAACCGTGCCCTTCGGCATTGAGATCAAAGTCATCTCCGTCAAATAAGGGCGCTTTCCCATGAATAAGGAAACGCCGATGGATATTTTGGAGAAAGAACTGGTCCGCTACCAAAAGCTGGCTCTTTTCATTTTCTATCCTTCCCTCATCGGTTTCATGTCCGCCATCGTCGGGGCCTTTGCTTCATCTTACGACTATGCTTTGGCTTTTGCCTTCGAACGGACCATCATGGTTTATTGCCGCGATTATCCTCTCACGGGAAATTCGGCCGTCTCTCTTTTGATCGGGGTTCTCGCAAGCGTCCTCATTTGCGCGCTCTATGGCTTTCTGACCTATCAAGCCGTCAAAGCCAAATTTTGGGCCCTGATCGTGGGAATTTCCCTTTATTTCGTCGATACTGTCTATGGTTCTCTCTTAATCATCAGTTCACTGCCTTTCGCCATGGAGCCCCTGACTTATTTCACGGGTCTTTTCGTCCATCTCGCTTTCCTTGCGCTGTACGCTTATCTTCTGGTGAGATATGGTAAACTTAAGCGCCTTGAGCGGAAGCTTCAAGGCCGTTGATCCATGGAAAACATCGAACTTTCGAGAACCAAAGCCCAGCAGAAGGCCCTTTCGGCCCTCTATGGCGTTTTGACTTACCTGAATATGCAGGAGCCCCTTGACGTGGAATCTTTGGTTTCGGGGGTCACGGGCAAAAGCTATGCCGACAGCGACCTTTATGTCAAAGGCATCGTCATCGCCGCTCTGAAGCATCTCAACGAGATCATTCCCCTTTTCCAAGCCCACATGAGCAAATGGACCTTCGCCCGCCTCAATCGGGTGGAGCAAGCCATCCTCCTTTTGGCCTATTGCCATTATTATTACGTCGAGCCCACCGTCGATAAAGGCGTGGTCATCGACATTGCCGTCCGATTCGCCAAAACATACCTCGATGGCGAGGATTACAAATTCGTCAACGCCATCCTGGATAAGGTCCTGACCCGTGAGAAATGACGCCCCCTTTCTAACCGTCAGCCAGGTCAACGCTCTCCTCAAAGCCAAAATCGAGGGGGACGAAGACCTTCATGGGCTGACGGTGAAAGGCGAGATCAGCAATTGGAAGCCTTATCGGAGCGGCGTTTTTTTCGATTTGAAAGACCAAGGCAGCGTGATTTCCTGTCTTCTTTGGAGCGATTCGGCCCTGTATCTCAGCTTTGAGCCCAAAGAAGGGGACGAGGTCTTAGCCACCGGCTCCCTCAGCGTTTACGCCCCCCGGGGCCGTTATTCCTTGACGGTGGCGACGCTTGAGCTTTATGGCCAAGGCAAGGCCTTGCTGGCGTTGGAGGCTTTGAAGAAAAAACTTCAGGCCGAAGGCCTTTTCGATCTTTCGCGGAAGCGGCCCATCCCCCGATTCCCGCTTGCCCTCGGCATCATCGTCGGGAAAGGCAGCGCCGCCGAAGCCGATTTGCTTAAGAACCTGCAGCGCCGCTGGCCTTTGGCCGACATCTATGATTTCCCGGCTTTGGTCCAAGGGAAAGAGGCCCCAGACTCGTTATTGAAGGCGCTAAGCCTAGCCGAGGCTTATCCTCTGGACGTCTTAATCATCGCCCGAGGCGGCGGAAGCGAGGAAGACCTCTCGGCTTTCAACGATGAGAAACTGGCTCGGGCCTTGGCCAACAGCCCCATCCCCACGATATCCGCGGTGGGGCACGAGATCGACACCACCCTCATTGATTACGTCTCGGATCTTCGGGTCTCGACTCCGACGGGGGCCGCCGAAGCCGCCACGCCGGATCAAAACGACGTCCGGGCCGCTTTAGGCGACGCCGAGGCCAGGCTTCAAACCTCGGTGGAAAAAATCTTGGCTAATGATCGCGACAAAATCGTTTCTTTGTCATCCCGCCCTTTCTTCCATAATCCCGCGGCCCCCTATGAGGCGGCCGACGAGAAGGTCAAGGCGCTAGGCCAGCGCTTAAGCGCCGCCATCGATCATCAGATCGCTTTGCGGAAGGAAAACCTCGCCTCCTTTTCGGGGCGCCTAAAAGCCCTGAATCCCGAGGGGGTTCTGAAAAGAGGCTATTCCATAACCCAAGACGCCGCCGGCAAAATCATCGTTTCCGTCAACGATCTCCAAGTGGGCGAGGAAGTTAAGACGAAATTCAAAGATGGTATAATGCACTCAAAAGTGGTGCGAAAGGAGTAGGGGATATGGTCAAGGAAAAGGCAATCAGCTTCGAAGACAAATTGACTCGTTTGAACGCGATTGTGGAAAAAGTCGAGAACTCCGTCCTTCCGCTGGAGGAATCCATCCGGCTTTTCGAAGAGGGGAATGCGCTCATCAAAGAGTTGCAAAAGACGCTCGACGACGCCGAGAAAAAGATCGGGGAATACAAAAAAGTCGATTCTGGAAAATAGGGTTCTTCCCTATTTTAAAGAGTCATTTTTTAGTAATTATTAGGTTGTTCCACAATGGCTGAGAAAATAGAACGTATCGACATAACGACGATCAAAGACCCTAATATCGTCAAAAAATTAGGATATAAGTCTTTGGCGGTCCTTTGTCATGACATCCGGCACGAAATCATCAAAGAGACGTCCCTTTACGGAGGCCATTTGGCTTCCAACCTCGGGGTCGTCGAATTGACGGTCGCTTTGTATCGGTCTTTCGACTTTCCGAAAGACAAGCTCATTTTCGACGTCGGACATCAATGCTATACCCATAAGATATTGACAGGCCGATCCTTGGCTCATCTCAATGACAAAAACGGGGTGGCGGGATTTGAGCGCCGGGAAGAATCGGTTTATGACTGCTACGAAGCCGGCCACAGCGGAACCGCGCTGTCGGCCGCCGAAGGTTTTGCCATCGCCCGCGATTTGCGGAAAGCTGCTTACAACGTGGTGGCCCTGGTGGGTGATGCTTCGATCGTCACTGGGCTTTCCTTCGAAGCCCTCAATAATTTGGGGAGCCGCCAGAATAAGGTCATCGTCGTCCTTAACGACAATGATATGTCCATATCCCGCCCCGTCGGCGGCTTTGGGGATTTCTTCCGAAAAATCTCGACGGCGCGCTTCTATAACAAGTTCAAATCCCATTATCGGAGGGTTCTCTATCGAACCCGGGCCGGCCAAGACCTCTATTCCTGGAGCTATCGGCTCAAGACCGAAATCAAATCGGCTTTGGTCCCGACCACCATGTTCGACAATATGGGTTTCACCTATATCGGTCCCGTCGACGGCCACGACATCAAGGCCCTTGAATTGGCTTTCGAAAGGGCAAAAACCACGACCAAGTCAGCTATTATCCATGTTTATACCCTCAAGGGCCGAGGCTATGAGCCGGCGGAAAAAGACCGCACGGGTTATTGGCATGGCGTCACGCCTTTTGATATCCCGACCGGCAACCCGATCGATCAGCATCCGGGCTTTGAGAGCTGGACCCATTATTTCGGGGATTTGACCCATGAGGCCATGGCCCAGCATCCGGAGGCGCTTTTGATCTGCCCGGCCATGATCAAAGGAAGCCATCTTGAGACGTCCTTCGACGATTTCAAGGATCGCTGCTTCGACGTCGGCATCGCCGAAGAGCACGCGGTCACCTTGGCGGGGGCTTTGGCCCTCAATGGCTATCATCCGATCGTTTCCATCTATTCGACTTTTCTGCAGCGGGCCTATGACGAGCTGAGCCATGACTGCGCCCGCATGCGCACGGACCTGACGCTTTTGGTGGATCGGGCCGGCCTCGTCGGCAAAAACGGCGAAACCCACATGGGAATCTACGACGAGGCTTTTCTTAAGAGCATCCCGGGGTTGATCCTCACGATGCCTTCCTCGCTTTCCGAAGCGCGGGCTCTTTATCAGCAAAGCTTGGGAAAAGGCCATGGCGTCTATGCCATTCGTTATCCCCATGCTTTGGTTTCCATAATGACGCCGGTTCCGGAAATCGAACTTCCGTTTTTGCGGTGGCGGTTCCTGACTCCGATCAGCGAAGGCCAGCCCGCGGTGGTGGCAGTGGGGCCCGAAGGATCGCTTCTTATCGAAAAACTCCGAAACGCCGGCTTCGCGGGGTCGCTCATCAACCCGCTTTTCCTCAATCCGGTGCCTATCGAGGAAGCGGCGAAGTTATCGGCGGCCTCAGCCATCTACATTTACGATCCTTACGGAACGAAGGAAGGCTTCGCCGAATCCTTGGCCTCCGTTTTGATGGAGCAAGGCTACCGTGGCCTCGTCAAAACGATCGCAGTGCCGACCATCTACGTCCCTCACGAATCGATCTTTGAGCAAGAAACCGAGCTGGGCGTTTCCGTCGACCTGGCTTTTTCGCTCATCAACTCTGCTAAAAATTAGTATTTGGTTAACATAATCAAAAGAGAGTTTAAAATGTTTTTGCCATGAGCAAGATCATCATGCATGTCGATCTCAACGCCTTCTTCGCGACGGCGGAAGAGCTTCGCCATCCCGAATGGGTCGATAAGCCCATCATCGTGGGAGGAACCGGCGCGAGGTCGGTGGTTTCGACGGCGTCTTATGCCGCCCGGAAATACGGGGTCCATTCGGCCATGCCGATTTACCAGGCGCGCCAACTCTGCCCGGAAGGGGTTTTTCTTCCTTGCGACTTTGCTTATTACGAGATGCTGTCGCAGAGTTTCTTCGCTTATCTCAAACGCTATTCGCTTCTCATCGAGGAAGCTTCCATCGATGAGGGCTATGTCGATATGACCAAGGCGCTGAGCCAAGTCCGGGATCCCTATGCCTATTTCGAAGGCCTCCAGAAAGGGCTGTTAAAGGAAATCGGGCTCAAATGCTCGATCGGGGTGGCCCCCACGAAATTTCTGGCCAAGATGGCCTCGGACATGAAAAAGCCGATGGGCATCACGATTTTAAGGCGGCGGGATTTATCCGCGAAGCTTTATCCCCTTCCCATTGAATCCTTTTACGGAATCGGGAAAAAATCCGCGCCGCGCCTCCGGGAAATGGGCATCGCCACCATCGGGGATCTCAACGACCGATTAGATACGGAAGACCCGGCCCTCAAAGAGTTCTTCGGCAAAGGGTGCCCGGAGGTTCAAAAGGAATGCCGAGGTTATGGGGACGATGCGGTCGATCCGCGGCCTTTCGATCCCAAAAGCATCGGACACAGCGAGACGTTTCCCTACGATACGGAGGATCGGGAAGAAATCGAGGCCAAGATCAGGGAATTGGCGACCGAGGTGGCCGAGGGGGCCAAGCGCGACGGCAAAAAGGGCAAAACCGTGGAGCTGACGGTGAAAGACCATGCCTTTCATTCCTTCAACAAATCCGTTTCTTTCAAAGAGGCCACCGATTCGGCGGATCTCATCTCTTCCAAAGCCCTCGAGCTCTATGAAGGCCGATTCTTGGGGCGGCTGATCCGCCTGGTCGGGGTCACCCTGCAGAATCTCGTCGATCCCCGCGAGGAGACGGTGCAGATGAACTTCTTCAATTACCAGGACTACGAGGCGATGGATCAGACGAAGCTTCTCATCAACGCGCTCAACCGCAAAATGGGCAAACCGGCCCTGAAACTGGCCGCCGAGGTAAAGAAAAATGGACATAAATGAGGCGATATCGCGCTTTTTCCAATATCTCCGCGTCGAAAAAGGCGTGGGGGAGATGACGATCACGGACTACACCGAGGATCTTAAGAAATTCTTCGCTGCCCTGCCCCCCAAGCACGACACCTCGGAGCTCAAGGTCGAAGACGTCAACGATTACATGAAGATCGAGGACGCCCATGGGCTTTCGTCCTCCACGATTCTCCGAAGGCTGAGCTGCACCCGGCATTTCTATTCTTTTTTGGCCGCCGAGGGTATCCTCGAGGAAGACCTCCCGGATTATGAGGGGCCCAAGATGGCCAAGAAACTGCCGGTGGTCTTATCCGTCGAAGAGGTCGATTCCTTATTGTCGACCCCTGATCTGTCGACGGATGGCGGCATCCGGGACCGGGCCATGCTGGAAGTGATGTACGCTTCCGGCCTCCGCGTGAGCGAACTCGTTTCCCTTCAATTCAAGAACGTCAATTTCCTCAACGGCCTCATCACCGTTTACGGCAAAGGCAATAAGCAGCGGACCGTCCCGATTTCTTCCTTCGCTTTGGACTACCTCCAAAAATACATCGATGGGCCGAGGGCCCGCAACGTCGGCCACAAGACCAATAATCTGTTTCTCAATCATTCCGGCAAGGCCCTTTCACGGATTTATTTCTTCAAAGAGGTCAAGAAATATGCGACCTTGGCCGGGATTGAGGTTTCGATTTCGCCCCATACCCTCCGACACTGCTTCGCCACCCATCTTTTGGAGAATGGGGCCGAACTGAGGGCCGTTCAGGAAATGCTGGGGCACGCCAACATCGCCACAACCCAGATTTACACCCAGGTTTCAAGTAAGCGAATCATGAGTGCTTATGATTTGTATAGCAAGCGAAAATGACTTACAATTCAAGGCGGTAAATCCGCTGGGAAATGCTTATGAAAAACAACTATCAATTCAAGCGTATCTTCCTCATCGTGGCCGATAGCGCCGGCATCGGGGCCGAGCCGGATGCGGCGGCTTTTGGCGACGAAGGCACGAATACCTGGGTCCACGCGGCCGCCTCGATCGGCGGGATTCACGTCCCGTTCATGGAAGGCTTCGGGATCGGCCAACTCGCGGACATCCCCGGGGTCCAACCTCTAGCCGTCCATCCGCAGTCCTATGTCATGAGATGCCGCGAGGCCTCGAATGGCAAAGACACGATGACCGGTCACTGGGAGATGATGGGCATTTTGACGACCAATCCTTTCAAAACCTTCACGGAGACTGGCTTCCCCAAAGAGCTGATCGATGAACTGACAGCGAAAACCGGCCACAAGATCATCGGCAATTACGCCTCGAGCGGAACCGTCATCCTGACCGTTCTGGGGGAGGAGCAGATGCAAGAGAATTCGCTTATCGTCTACACCTCGGGCGATTCGGTTCTCCAAATCGCCGCCCACGAGCAAGTGACGGGCCTGCAAGAGCTTTATCGCTGCTGCCAGATCGCCCGGGAGCTTTGCCTCCGGCCGGAATGGAAAGTCGGACGCATCATCGCGCGGCCCTTCCTCGGGACGAATAAGGATAATTTCGTCCGCACGACCAATCGGCGTGATTATGCCCTCCAGCCCCCCGAGAAAACGGATCTGGATGTCCTCAAGGATCGCGGCTTCATGACTTCCTGCATCGGGAAGATCAGCGATATCTTCGATGGCGCCGGGGTCACCAAAACCCTTCATATCATCTCGAACATGGATGGCATGGATCAGACGATCGCCCAAGTCAAAAACGAGGACTGGACGGGCCTATGCTTCGTCAACCTTGTGGAATTCGACAGCGAATACGGCCATCGGCGGAACGCCCCCGGCTATGCCCACGCCCTTGAGGATTTCGACAAGAGAATCGGGGAGATGATCGGGGTCATGCGCCCCGATGATCTTCTCATGATCACCGCCGACCATGGCAACGATCCGACGTATAAAGGAACCGACCACACCCGCGAGAAAGTCCCGCTTCTCGTCTACAGCCCCTCGCTCAAAAAAGGCCGCTATCTCGAGGAAAGGGATTCCTTCGCCGATATGGGCGCCAGCTTATTGGAGAACTTTGGTTTGGCGAAATCGTCGGATTTGATCGGAAAACCGATTGTGGAGATCGAAGAAAAATGAAAAAAACGTTTTTGATGCTGCCTTTGGCCGCCTTGGCCTTGGCCAGCTGCGGTTCGGCTTCCGCCAGCTCAGCTCTGGCTTCTTCCGAGGCCAGTTCCGCCGGAGCGAGTTCTGCGCTGGATGGCTACGAGGTCAAAATCGTGACGCCGATCGGGGCGCCCGCCATCGCCTTCTACGATCAAGGCAATAATGCCAACTGGGTTTCCAGCAGCGACCCGACGAACGTCGTGCTCCCGGCTTTCGGGACCGATAACTTTGACGCCATCGTCTTTGATGGCACGACCGGCCTTAACGTCATCAAGAAGAATTCCTATAACTACAAATTGGCGCAGTGGGTCAGCGGCGGCAATTTCTACGTCGTCTCGACCAAGCATGCCGCCGCGGAAGCTTTCGAAAGCAGTGATAAAATCGATGGTTTCGTCAAAACCGGCAACGCCGCCCAGTCTTTTCTCGAACTCGCGGCTATCCGCTGGGATTGGTCTCTCGATGCGACCGCCGATTATCCGACCGGCAGCGTCAAATGGGAGGCCGGAGTCGCCAACGTCCTGACGAATCTCACGACCAATCCTTCGGGTTTTGACTATTACGTGATCGCCGAGCCGATGCTGACGGCCGCTAAAACCGCTTTGGCGGCGCAGAGCATCACCTTAAACGTCATCTTTAACCTCCAAACCGAATGGGCGGCCCAAACAGGCCAACTCACGATTCCGGCGGCGGCCCTCTTCGTCAACAACACGTCCTATGCCTCTCACAAAGGCGCCATCGATGAATTCTTGGCCGATACTCAGACCCGGCAAGATGTGGCGGTGACTGACGTCGCGGCGGTGGCGACGGCTCTTGACGCTTATGGCAATGACGATAAGGTTCAGGGACGCTTCGGCTTTACTTCGGCTTTGGCGTCGGCTCTTCAAGCCGACGGCGCCGACAAATTCGGGATTCTCAAAACCGGGGACATCGCCGACAGGGAAGAATTCGCCAACGCCTTTGCGAACCAAATCTCCGGCCTCGACGTGGTAACCTACGGGTCTTCGCTTTTTCTTTGAGAAAACGCTGCGGTCAAGGCTATTTCTTGAGATAATATAGACGATGAAAACGAAACGAATCTGGCTCTATTGGACGATAGCGGCCGCAGCCGGGTTCATTTTCCTTATCTTCGTCTGGTGGCTGATTTCTTTTCTGATGCACCAAAGCGGGAATCTGCTTCTTCCCTATCCTCTCGATGTCTTTTTGGCGCTGGGGGAGATCCTTTTTTCTTCCGATGCGGAGCCGACCTACCTCGGCATGGGGTGGACGATCGCCCGTTTGCTCGTCGGTTTCTCGGCTTCGTTTATTCTGGGCGCCATCCTTGGGACTTTGGCGGGGCTGCACCCTTTTTTGAAGAATTTCATGGCGCCCGGTGTGGCTTTTTCCAAAGCCATTCCGACCGCGGCCATGGTTCTGATCTTGGTCGGAGTCTTGTATTCCTATCAAGGCCTTCCGGCGTATATCCCATGTTTTCTGGTCTTTTTGGTGGCCTTTCCGGTGATCTATGAGGCTTTTTGCTCCGGCATCGGCGCTGAACCCTCCGAAACCATCGATGCGCTGAAACTCGATGGCGCTTCTCGAAGTCTTTCCGGAATCCTTGAGGTTTACTGGCCGGATTCCCTTTCCTATATCCTTTTGGCCGTCGCCCAAAGCCTGGGCTTATCGATGAAAGTGTCGGTCATGAGCGAGATCCTCGTTAATTCGTCTTCCGCCAACGGCGGCCTTGGCGGCCTCATTCAAGGGGCGGAGCTTTATCTTCAAATGAAATATGTGATCGCTTATTCCTTGGTCGCGGTTTTCATTATTGCCTTAATCGACATCCCGATGCATTTCCTGAAAAAGGGAATCAAAAGCAAACTGGAGAACTGAGGTCAGACTTTAATCCAGCTTTTAAAGCGATAAGGCAAAACAACGAAACGATTTGTTGAGGATTTCGATCTGGCCTAACTCAGAAGGATTAAAGACCTCTCCGGGAAAATGGCAACCAAAGGCATTCATAATAAAAGATCCAAGATATCCCCAATAGACCAACAAGCCACTTTAACGGTATGGGAATGAGTCAAACGATACCCTAAGATATTAAGTCAACTAATAAATGATTTCGGAGACCATAAAATTTTGAGATTAGTATATATTCATCGATAGACAATATTAAATGAAATTGATAAAGTCTCAGAAGTTCAAAAAAACATAAAGTAGCAAATTAGTAGTCCTAAAAAAGTGAATAACTCAAAGATAAATGTGAGCAAGTGAAGATAGGAATTATAAAGTATGCTATTTATTTGAATAGGCAAATAGGCATTATTATAGTATTTAATTAACATAATGGACATTATGCGAAGTTGACATTCCCGAAAGAAAACCCCCACCTAAGGAAGGGGTTAAGGGAAACAATACCGCAAAATCGCATTTCATTTCTTGGCGGGTCCCCTTCTAAGAAGGCTATCGAGTCCAAAGAGCGATCTCTTATCGGATGTAAAGAGCTGGCATATCACGGAACCAGCGTCAATGATAACCCAACCGGATTCCGGGATGCCCTCTTTTCTCCGAACCTTGATTTTGGCCTTGATGAAAAGGTCTTCGAGGTCGGAAGAAAAGGCTTCAAGAGCCCTGGCATTCGGAGCGGTCGCGAGGATATAGAAGTCCGTGAATGGGGTTTTGTCCTTAACGTCCACCACTTCGATGTCCTCGGCTTTGGCCCCGTCGAGATATTCGGTGGCTAGCGCGACGGCTTTGGTCTTTCTTGGCATGATTTATTGGTCCTTTCCCAAGTAGAGATTTCGGCAGCTTTCGGAGAGCGGCGTCGTCTCTTCCTCTCCGGTTTTGGTCAGATACTTTTCGTTTTCCCTCAAGACTTCAAGGAAGCCAACGTAGTAGTTTTTGAGGCAGGCATTGATCAGCTTTGAGGAGTCGAACCCCCGTCTCGGGTCGATTTTATCGGCGCTATAGACGATTTTGGTTATCGGCGGCATATGGGTTTTGCCCGTGCAATGGAACTCAATGGCATCGAGGACCGCGGGATCGGCGATCCCGAAGACGCTTTTGGCGAGGCTGGCCCCCAGAAACTGATGGAGGCACCAGGAGGGATAGTCGGCGTATTCGGGGTATTCGGCCTTCAAAATCTCCCGGGCTTGGTCTTCTTTGACGCCTTTGCCGATATCATGGAGCATCCCGGCCACATAGGCGAAGCCTGGGTTCAAGACCATGTTCGTCTTCGCGATGGCGTACGCCAAATGGGCCACCGAAAGGGAATGAAGGATCCGACTGGGGCCCTCGTATTGCTGAAGCACCTTCATGTAATAAAGATTCTTTTTCTCGATGTAATCGAAGACTTTGAGGGGGGCATCCACCGATTTGAGGTCGCGGATGTCGGAACTCGAGACCGGTCCCGATCCGCCATAAGCCAAACGGCTCATCCGGTATTTGACGATGTTGTCCTGCTTCAGGGGGACCTCGGGACGCGGCACATAGACGACCTCGGCCAAAGAAACGATTTCCTCGGCATCCTGCCATTGATCGAACCTGTTGACCTCATCGGCCCCAATCAGAAGCGTCAGTTTCCTTCCGGGATATTGTTTATGGAAATACCGCACCGTATCAATCGAATAGGTCACTTCCCCCGCTCTCTTCAATTCGCATTGATCGATGGAAAAAGCGCCGCTCCCATCCTCTTCGAGGGCAAGCTTCAGCATCGCAAGACGGTCCTCGATGGTGGCTTCGGGGGTTTTCCAGCGCGGATCTTTGGCGGGAATGAAGACGACATCGGCATTCAAGAGCAAACTGGCCGCCCGAGCGATTCGAAGATGACCATTATGAACGGGGTCGAAGGAGCCGCCGAAAATCACTATTTTTTCCATGTCTAGAGAATGATGGCCGGATCCTTTTTCCGGGGACGGTACAAAATAATGACGCGGCCGATGATGGCTACCGTTTCCGCTTGGGTCTTCTCCGCGATGTCCTTGGCCAAAACGTCAAGGGGAGAAGCGCTGTTGGCCAAGACCCGGATCTTGATGAGCTCGTGGGCCTCTAGGGCCGCATTGACGGCCGCCACGATGGCGGCATCGACGGCGCCTTTGCCCAAATTCAAAGAAGGCGCCAGCAGAATCGAGGCTTTTCTCAGAAAGGCTTTGTTTTTGGAAGTTAGCATAAGTTTATTTTACCTTGGCCCGAGAGCCATAGACTCCGATTCCTTTGGGAACGTAGACCCGGAAGATTTGGCCATTCCCTTTGAAACTGACCCATCCGAGGCCGGCGATCCCTAGATCGCGTTTGCCTCTTTCTTCGATCGGAAGGTCAAAGGCATCCATGTCTTTTATCCCGGAAACCAACCCGGTGGCCGGGCTGATTTTGGAGGAGGACATCATGCCTTTCAGGCCTTTGCCCTTGGGGGCGAGGGCCTCCGCGAAGAGGGCGTCGAGATCCTTTTCGGGAGCGATTTTCCGCATCTCGACGCTCGGAGGGAAATAAGCCGTGAGTGAGGTTTTTTCCGTTTTGCCCCCCACGAAATCGAGGCGGGCCAACCCGCCGATGAAAAGCGATCCGCCCTTTCTTAGGACAAAACCCCGCCCTTCGACCGGCCCAAGCGGAGTGACGGCCTTCACCAGCGTTTCATCGGGCAAGCCGATGAAGGAATTCTGAACGCCGGTCCCCGGGGTGTCAAAGACCGAGGAGGAAGCGTCAAACGGGATTTGGATGACCGAAAGCGAGGTGCCGGGGTATTCGCTCGTCGTGATATTGCGGGGCGACACGTTCTTGTATTGGCGGAGCACGCTGTTGAGAAAAAGGCTTTTGCCGGAACCGGCGGCCCCGATGATGTAAACATCGTGGCGGCGCCTTCTTTCGGAGATTTCTTTCACGATTTTCGTCATATCCGTCGTGGAGGTCAGGCTCACCAAAACCACATCGTCCGCAGTGATGGCCAATCCGCTGGCCCGGAAGCGATGGGCGACGTATTCCTTGAGATCGGCGTCTTTGGCTTCGGGGGGCAGAAGATCCCTTTTATTGCCCAAAACCAAGATCTTCAGGCGCTGGAGGGCCTCCACCACGTCTTTCACGAAGGAGCATTCGAAGGAATAGAGATCGATCACGTAGACGATGAAAGCGTCGCTGGCCTTGGCGTCTTGGAGCATCGTGAGAAAACTTGGCGAGACCGAGGCTTGGCTCGGTTCGAGATTATATTTCGAATCCTGATAGCAACGGTCGCAGAAAATCGGCTTGTCGAGAGGCGTTTCCTCGAGCATTTTCGACTCGATGTAGCCATCCGACCGCTTATTGTCCGACTGCAGGACGGCGCCGCAGCCATAGCAGCGCCTAACGACACTGATTTTGCTCATTGCGCCTCCTTTCCGGCGGCAAACGAAGCTAAGATCTTTCGGCGAAGCCTTTTTTCGAGGAGCCGGTTGATTTTCGTCCAGGGCTGATCGAAGGGCGTGAGGGGTTTGGTGAGGATCACGCGGATCTTCGCGCGGTTTCCCGCCGCCACGTCCGTCAGGATCTGGTCCCCCACGAGAGCCGTCTGGGCTGGGGCGAAGCCTTCGGCGGCAAGAAGCCGGCGGAGCCGCCTTCCGGAGGGTTTCCATAAACCGCTGTAGGCCTTGACGCCGAGCTTTTCGCTGTAGCGGCGAACCCTTGCCGAAGTGTTGTTGCTCACGATGTAGAGGGCAATCCCTTCCTTTTTGAAGGCCGCCGCTAGGGCCTGGGCTTTCGGGCTTGGTTCCTTCATTTTAAAGGAATCGAGGGTATTGTCCAGATCGCTCAAAACGATCGTGATCCCATTCTCTTTGTAAAAGGAGAAAGGAATAGCGTAGAGGGATTCGAAGACGGCGAAAGGGCGATACCTCTTATTCATATTTTAAAACGTGGGAGCCCCCTCCACAACAAAGATCACTTCTTGCCTTCTCCCGCCTCGACGTCGTCGAAGAGCGAAATCTGCTCGAAGCCTTCCTTGGCGTTATCCTCGGGCTGAGGGGCAATCGGTTCGGGTTTAACGGCGGGCTTGGGCAAAGGATGCGAAACGATCGTATCGTCGAGAAGCGGGGAATCATCCCACGAAATATGGGCGATCCGGGCTTTGGCCGGGAAGCCATCGGGGCGCCGGGCGTGCTGCTCCATCGGGGTCAGATAGAAATCGGAGAAAGTGACATCCGCCCGGGTGGCGTCGTCTAAGACGGCATCGAGGGAATAAGGGACTTGCTTAGCTCCGACTTTGCCCATATACACGAGCGTGTGCGGCTCTTTTTTGAAGCTGTCGAAAATCTCGGTGGCCTTGTCGAGCCGATGGGCTTTGTCGATATGCGACATGTCGAAGACCCGGGTATGGCCGCGGTCGGTGACGAACATGACCTTGCCGCCCTCTTTGGGGTCGAAGGCGAGCATCCCGGCCAGTTCCTTCCCTTTGAAGGAGCCGGCTTTGAGCCCGCTCGTGCGCGGGTTGGAGATAAGGATGTCGTTTTCGTTATAAAGGATGCCCTTGCCATCGGTCGAAACGATGAAGAGATTGCTGTTGCCGGTCGTGGCGACCGCATCGATCACTTCGTCGCCTTCGCCCAGGCGGATGGCCCCGATGGGCCGGCTTCTCCGGATGACCGGGAAGGCCTGCAGGCACATCCGTTTGACGTACCCCTTCTTGGAAAGGAGGCAGACAAAGAGATCGTTCCGGAACTTCCGGACGGCGAACCCGCGGACGATCTTCTCTTCCGGGGAGACCGCCACCAGGGATGAGACATGGAAGCCTTCGTCGTTCCATTTGGTTTCCTTGATTTCGTTGGCCGGGATATAAAGATAATTGCCTCGGTTCGTGAAAAAGATCATGAAATCCGTGGTTTTGCAGATGCCGTCGTAGACGAAGACGTCGCCCGCTTTGATGCCGGGCCTGGCCCCGCTCGGGCCGCCGGAGGCTTTCCAGCTCTTGAGGCTGCTCCGCTTGAGATACCCATCGCGGGTGGCCACGACATAGGCATCCTCTTCGGCGATGAGGTCGCGCTTATCGACTTGAACCGGGGCCGCCTCTTCGCCTTCGATCTGGGTCTTGCGTTTGTCGCCGTATTCCTTGGCGATGCGCTGAAGATCGCCGATGATGGCGTCCTCTCGCTTCGATTGGTCGGACAAAAGACCCCCGAGGATTTGAAGATCGCTTTCGAGGGAGGCCTTCTCGTTCTGGAGGACCGAGACATCGGTATGCGAAAGTTTATACAAAGGCATCATGACGATGGCTTCGGCCTGATCTTCGGTGAAGCCAAAGGCTTTTTCGATGTTGAGTTTGCTGTCGGCTTTGTCCTGCGAGGCTTTGATGACTTTGACGACCGCATCGAGGATGGAGATGGCCTTGATGAGGCCCGTCACGATCGAAAGACGCTGCTGGTCTTTGGCTTCGAGGAAGCGGCTTCGCCTCGTGATGACATCCAGTTGATGGTCGATATAGCAGTCGCAATAGGAGATGAGGGTCATGGTCTTGGGGCGGTCATCGACGATCGCGACCATGTGGGCGGTATAGCCGGTCCGGAGTTCGGTCTTGTTGCGAAGATAGCCTAAAATCGCCTCCGGTTTGGCGTCGTCTTTGAGGTCGATGGCGATCCTTAGCCCCGTCTTATCGGTTTCGTCCCTCACCTCATCGATGCCCGGGATCGTCTTGTCGTGCCGGATCTTGTCGATGGATTTGACCAAAACGGCCTTATTGACCTGGAAGGGGATCTCCGTGACGAGGATCTGCTTCACGCCGTCCTCGTTCGTGAGGATGCTGCATTTGGCGGCCACGGTGACCCTCCCCCGGCCCGTGCGATAAATATCCTTAAGGGATTCGGACTGATAAATGATGCCCCCGGTCGGGAAATCCGGCCCCGGGACGAACTTCAGGAGGGCTTCCACGTCGCAGTCCTTGTGTTTGATGCGGTAAATCACGGCTTGGGTGATTTCCCTTAAGTTATGGGGCGGGATCGAGGTGGCGATGCCGACGGCGATGCCTTCGGAGCCATTGACCAAAAGATTGGGGAAACGCGAGGGCAGCACGGTCGGCTCGGTCAAAGTGTCATCGAAAGTCAGCTGCATCTCGACCGTGTCTTCGTCGATGTCGGAGACGAGTTCGGCCGAAAGCGCGCTGAGCCGGGCCTCGGTGTAACGGTAGGCGGCGGCGCTATCGCCGTCGAGAGAGCCGTTGTTCCCTTGGAAATCGATGAGCGGATACCGGTAAGCCCAGGGCTGGGACATATGAACGAGGGCTTCGTAAATCGAGGCATCGCCATGCGGATGGTATTTGCCCATCACGTCACCGACGATGTGGGCGCATTTCTTCGTGGGTTTGTCGATGGTATTGCCCGTATCCCACATATCAAAAATGATGCGGCGCTGCACTGGTTTGAGGCCATCTCGGGCATCGGGGATGGCCCGATCCTGGATCACGTCTTTGGCGTAGATGGCGTATTTTCGGCCCATCAAATCATCGAGGGACTCGTCCGTGATGTTCTCTTTGATGATGGGCTGCACTTTTTTCTTAGCCATTATTTTCCGCCCTTGACCTCATTGAGGAAGTTATCGACCGCGTTGAAGACGACGTTCTCCTGGATCCAGCTCCATCGCGGGCCGCTGTCTTTGCCCATGAGGATGCCGATGCGCTTCTCGACGACGAGCGGATCGTCCACGTGCACCTGAAGCAGCACGCGGGTCCGCCGATTCATGGTGGTCGCGGCCAATTGATCGGCGTTCATCTCGCCGAGCCCCTTATAGCGGTTAAGGCCATAAGCCCCCCCGATTTTGGCTTTGGCTTCTTCGAGATCCTGGTCGGTCCAGCAATAAATCTGCTTGGAAGGATCGGATTTCTTATAGACGCGGTAAAGCGGCGGCTGGGCGATGTAGACCATGCCGTGGTCGATCAAAGGCTTCATGTAGTTATAGAAAAAGGTCAGCAGCAGCGTCTGAATATGGGCGCCGTCGGTATCGGCATCGGTCATGATGATGATCTTGCCATAATGGGATTCCTCGAAATCGAAATCCTGCCCGACGCCGGCCCCGACCGTCTGAATGAGGGTCGACAGCTCGAGGTTGTCGATGATCTTTTCCATCGAGACGCTGTCGGTATTCAGCGGTTTGCCCCGCAGCGGAAGGATGGCTTGATGAAGCCGATCCCGGCCCGTTTTGGCGGAGCCGCCGGCGGAATCGCCCTCGACGATGAAAAGCTCGTTGTCTTTGAAATCCTTGGATTGGGCGGAAGCCAATTTGTCGGAGATGAGGAAGTCCTGGGACTTCTTCTTGACGCCCCGGGCGGCCTCTTTGGCTTTGCGGGCGGCTTCCCTAACGTCCTTTGAGGCTTCGCATTTGCGGATGAGATCCAAGGCAAAATCCTTGTGCTCGTTGAGGTAATACAAAAGGTTCTTGCTCAAGACGTCGGACACCACCGCCGTCGCCTCGGGCGTGCCGAGTTTGCCTTTGGTTTGGCCTTCGTATTCCAGGAGGTTTTCGGGGATTTTGACCGAAATGACCGCGGTCAGCCCTTCGCGGACATCGGTGCCATCGATCGTTTGGGTTTCCTTGATCAGGTCATTGGCGAGGGCGTAATCGTTGATCGTCTTCGTCAAAGCGGTCTTGAAACCCAGCTCATGGGTGCCCCCATCGCCGGTTTTCACGTCATTGGCGTACGAATAAATGCTTTCGTTATAATCCGCCGCGCACCATTGCATGGCGATCTCGACCTTGATCGGATTGGAGGTCGTGTCCTCAAAATCGATGACCACGCCCAAAGGCGTCTTGTTTTGGGTCAGACTCGCCACATATTCCCTTAAGCCATGCTCGCAATAGAAATCATGGGCATTGCCCGTTTCCTGATCCTTCAGGATGAAATGGACGCGGGTGAGAAGATAGCTCTTCTCCTCCAGGCGGTTATAGATCGTGTCCCAGGAGAATTTCGTATCCGGGAAAATCTTCGGATCGGGTTTGAATCTTATGGTCGAGCCGTGCTTATTGGTGTTTCCGATGACTTCCAGCGGGGTCTCCAGCTGGCCTCCGTTATGGAAACGGATGTGATAACTTTTGCCTTCGCGGTACACGAGGATGTCGAGCCACTCCGAAAGCGCGTTCGTGACCGTCGCGCCGACGCCATGGAGCCCGGCCGAGGTCTGATAGACCTTGCTGTTGAATTTGCCGCCGCTATGGAGGGTCGTGAACAGGAGCTGGACTGCCGGCATGTGGGTTTGCTGATGCATGTCGACCGGAATGCCCCGGCCTTCGTCTTCCACCGATATGGAGCCGTCTTTCCACATCGTGACGGTGATTTTGTCGCCGAAGCCATTGACCGCTTCATCGACGGCGTTATCGACGATCTCCCACACCAGGTGATGAAGCCCCGTGAGATTCGTCGAGCCGATATACATGCCAGGGCGTTTTCGCACCCCCTCGAGCTCGGACAAGAGCTCAATGTCTTTGGCGGTATATGCTTCTTCTGCTTTTAAGATATCTACCATGATTTTGTGGGGGTTTGAAAACTTTCTTTGATATTATATCAAGACTCGTTTGGAAAAAGCATCCCGAAATAGGATAATAGAGGCCGGAATCGGAAGGCGCAAATGACAGTTTTGGCGAACATTCTAATCGCGTTGGGCCTCGGGGTTTTCGGCTATCTCTTAGGTTCCATCCCCTCTGGCGTGATTATCGGTCGGGTTTTTTTCCATAAAGATCCGCGGGATTTCGGAAGCCATAATTCGGGGGGCACGAATTCGGGAAGAGTTTTCGGACGGAAGATCGGGATTTTGGTGATCGCCTTCGATGTTTTGAAGACTTTAATCGCTTTTTGGGGCGCTTGGGCCATCCTCTCCTTTAGCGGAATCAAAGACGGCGTCTCGCTTTGGGACGGCGGCAACTTCTATTATTGGCTCGCGCCTTTGGGGACGGCCGTGGGCCATTGCTGGTCCCCTTGGCTTAAATTCAAAGGCGGCAAGGCCGTGGCCTGCTTCATGGCCATCATCGGCGGCACGAGTTGGCTGGGCGCCATCGTTTGCCTATCCGTGTTTTTGCCGTTTTTCCTTTCGAAGCGCATCATGAGCCGCGCCTCGCTTTGGTCGGGCGCCATCCTCGTGGTTTTCGAATGGGCGATGGTTTTGATCACTTGGCTGAGCGGTTGGAACGGAGCCCTTCTGATGTGGACCTTCGGTTTCGCCCCCACGCCTCTATTTGGCTGGGAAGCCGCCACGGTCGCCACCCTCGTTTATGGCATCCTCGTCTACCGCCACCGCCAGAACATCGCGAGGCTGCGCCAAGGCCTTGAGGAACCGCTGAAGTGGTGACGTTAAGACCCGCAAATGAAAAGCCCCCGCGGATTCCGCGGGGGCTTTTTGATTCGTTCCTGAACTCAGAGGCTTTTCTTCATGCTGTTCATGACGGCTTTGATCTGAGCCTCGGAAGGTTTGCGGCCCATTTGCATGAACATCGCGCGGATCATGGATTCGGAGATCGGGGGGTTCTTCGCCATCTCCCGTTTGATGAGCCAGCGGGCGCCGAAAAATCCGATCACCAGCCCGGCGATCAAGACAAAAACGAGATAGAGCACGAGCTGCCAAATTTCAATCACCATCGCTTAAGCCCTCTTGTCGTATTTGCCCGTGGTCGTGTCGACCATGACTTTTTCGCCGACGTTGATGAACAGCGGAATCCGGATCTTGAGGCCGGTTTCGAGGATCGCGTCTTTGCTGCCGCCGTTGGTGACGGTATCGCCGCGCACGCCCGGTTCGCAGGTGGTGACGGCCAAAGCGACTTTGGCCGGAAGCTCGATGCCGAGGATCTCATCTTCATAAGAGACGATGATGACTTCGCCGTTGGGGGCGAGATATGGAAGCTGGGTGTCGAGGTTTTGCTTCGGAAGCTCGACCTGATCGAAGGTCTTCGGATCCATGAAGTTCAGGGTCGTGCCGGAATCATAAAGGAACTGCATCGTCCGTTTGCCGATGGAGACGATCTCCACATCGTAACCGCTGTTGCGGGAAATCTCGGTGATGGAACCGGTTCGGATGTTCTCGACTTTGAGTTTGGCGACCATCTTGCGCATGGCCGTCTTATTGAGCAGGATGTCGATGACCTTATATAGATTCTTTTCATCTTCGAAATAATTGCCAGGACGCAGTTCCGTGACGTTCATAAAAAAATCTCCTTTGCTTTTTCCTACGCGGTTCGTATTTTATACCAATAACGTTGGACTATCTACCTTTTTAGCCTTTGGAAGGCTTCGTTGTAGGCGAATTCATTCCCCAAGGTCGTGTTTTCCCCATGGCCGGGGTAAACCTTGGTCTCGGGTGGAAGGCTCAGAAGCTTGCGCAAACTGGCATCGATGGTCCGCTCGCTTCCGCCAGGCATATCGGTCCTCCCGATGCCAAGATGAAACAAAGTGTCCCCCGAAAAGAGGGCTTTCTCGCCGGGGAGGTAAAAACAAACGCTGCCCTTCGTGTGAAAGGGGGTGGCGAGGACCTTGAAAAGATACCCGCCGAGTTTGATTTCGTCCCCGTCGTCTAAGGCATAGGCCTCGATCCCTTTGACTTCCACCGCCTCCGAGAGGTCAAAGAAGCCACTGCCATTGAGTTTCCCGTCTTCCAAGCACGGAATATCGGCTTCGCCCATGAAAACCGTCGCCCGGTGCTTCAGCGTGCGCAGGCCGCCGATGTGGTCGAAATGCCCATGGGTCAAAAGGATCCCTAGGCAGAGGCGGTGATGTTTTTCGATATAGTTGTCCAGGCTGCCCTTGGCATTGCTGCCCGGATCGATGACCACGCAAGGCTGACCCTCGGCGCCGACGAGATAGGTATTGCAGGCATTGCGGTCAAACTCCAACTTGGCGATGAGACTGGCCATTCAGGGCAAAAAAATAAGGCCGAAGCCTTATTTCGCCTCCTTGTGGAGCGTCACTTTTTTGCAGCGATTGCAATATTTCTTGATCTCCATCTTGTTCGGATGGTCATGCTTGTTGCGGGTCGTGATGTAGTTCTGCTCGCCGCACGTTGTGCACATCAGGATTATGTTATCGCGCTTGCTCTTTGCCATGGATAGTCACTCTTCTTTCTTTTTGCGTTTGTTATCGTAGCATAGGGTGCGGGAATTATCTACAAGAAATAGCGCCATTGCGGTAAAATATCGGTGAAATGAATCAAAGAGAATCGACGCGAAGCGTCATCGTAGGGACCCTCACCATCGGGGGGGATGATCATGTCGTCATTCAATCGATGTGCAACATCAAGACTTCCAAAATAGAGGAAGTATCAGCCCAAATCAATCGCTGCGCGGCGCTGGGAGCCGAGCTCATGCGGGTCTCGGTGCTCGATTTCGAAGACGCCAAAGCCATTCAAGAAATCAAAAAGAAGATCGCCGTTCCCCTGGTGGCGGACATTCATCTGGATTACCGTCTTGCCCTCGCCTCCCTCGCCTCCGGGGTCGATGCCATCCGGATCAACCCGGGGAACATCGGTTCCGAAGACAAAATCAAAGCCGTGGTCGAGGCTTGCAAAGCCCACCGCGCCCCCATCCGAATCGGCGTGAACTCCGGTTCCCTCGACAAAGCGGTCTACTGCGGAAAAGAGAAAATAAGAGGGGAGTTCCTCGTCGCCAGCGCCGCCAAACACGTCGCGATTCTGGAGCATCTGGGCTTTCGGGACATCGTCCTTTCCCTCAAAGGTTCGGACGTCAAAGAGACGATCGAAGCCTACCGCTTGGCGGCCAAGGCGTTCCCCTACCCGCTTCACCTCGGAATCACCGAGGCCGGCCCTAAGGATATCGGACTCATTCGAAGCGCGGCGGGATTGGCCCCGTTGCTATTAGAAGGCCTCGGCAATACCCTCCGCATTTCCCTAAGCGACGCCCCTGAAGAGGAAGTTCGCGCCGCCGCGCGCCTTCTTCATGACTTAGGTTTGAAAGACGATTACCCGACCTTTATCTCCTGCCCCACCTGCGGGCGAACCGAGGTCAACCTCATCCCCTTGGCCAAAAAGATCCTGCGCTACGTGGAAAGCCACCAACTCAACAAGACGGTGGCCATCATGGGTTGCATCGTCAACGGCCCGGGAGAAGCCAGGCACGCGGATATCGGCGCCGCCGGAGGAAATGGCATTTGGGCCATCTTCAAAAAAGGCGAAGTCATTGCCACTGTCAGCGAAAAAGACGTTTATAAAACCTTGATCGAGGAAATAAAAAAGCTCTGACGCCGTCAGAGCTTTTCTCTCCATCCCGGTTCGAATTTCCCGGAAACGAGCATCGCGATTTCTTTGGCATAAGGCGCTGTTCCGTCTTCGAGCAGCGGAGTCTCAAGGATTTTGGGGACCGCCGCTAAGCGCGGCTCTTTGGCCCAGCGCTCCAGAGTGTCGAATCCCATCGTGCCATAACCGATGTTCTCGTGGCGGTCTTTGTGGGAGCCTCGCGGGTTTTTGGAATCATTAAGGTGAATGACCTTGAGGCGAGAAAACCCCAACGTTTCGTCAAAATGCTTGAGGACGCCAGCGATATCGGCCACGTCCATTCCGTAATCGTTGATATGGCAGGTGTCGAGGCAGATCCCGATCCGTTCTTTTTTATCGACGCCTTTGATGATGGCCGCCAACTCTTCGAAGGTTCGTCCGATCTCTGAGCCTTTGCCCGCCATGGTCTCAAGGCAAATCGTGACGTCGGTTTTGTCATTCGACAACACCTCGTTCAATCCTTCGACGATCGAGGCGATGCCATAATCGGCGCTGGCGCCGACGGAAGAGCCGGGATGCAGGACGAGCAGCTTAACGCCGAAATCCTGGACCCGAGACAATTCCTTAAGAAGGAAATTCTTGGCGATATTATAGGTGACATGGTTGTCTTTGTTGCCGAGATTGATGATATAGGGAGCGTGAACCATGATTTTGCTTTCGTCGAAGCCGTGCTCTTTGAGGAAAAGACGCCCTTCCGAGATCTTGAAGAGGGAAGTCGGAGAACGATCCGTATTCTGCGGGGCGCCCGTAAAGAACATGAAGGCCGTCTCGCCATAAGCCAAGGCCTTCTGGCAGGTCCCTGGGTAATAATTCGGAGCTGACATCGGAAGATGGGATCCGATCCAGATTTTTTCAGCCATCACTCATCCTCCCCGTTCTTTTTCTTGGCCGCTGCCTTCCACTGCTTTTCGAGTACCAGACGGACGGAACGTTGGATGGCCTTGCGACGATATTTCTTTTTGACTTTTTCGATGGCGAATTGGCGTTTTTTCTTATACATCGGCTCAATGTGTTTGCCTCGGGCAAGAGCTTTGGCGATTTTGATGTCCTTGAGCTCTTCTTCCGGCAGTTCCTTCTTTTTCAGAAGTTTGGTCTTGGGGGCAAGGCCAACTGGGTCTTTTTCCAAAACGCCGTTTTTGAGGGTGAAATAATCAAAGACGACTCCTTGGGCGATCAGTTGGCGGGGCTGCTCTTCCGTATCGGCGTTGTAAAAAACCCAGGAATCTCCGGATTTCCCAAAGCGTCCGGTTCGGCCCGCCCGATGGAAATAGAAGTCCAAGTCATGTGGGAGATCGATCGAGATGACGTCCGTCACGTCGGGGATATCCATGCCCCGCGAAAGTATGTCGCTGGCGACGATGACCGAGCATTGATCGGCGCGAATGTCCCTTAAGGCCTTTCGGCGGGAGCGCGCATCGAGCGCGCCTGAAAAATAAATGGAAGGAACGTTATTGTCCTTTAAGTATTTTTGGAGGGCCGCCACCGTTTCGACCCGCGAAGCGAAGACGATGCAAAGATAGGGATTCCTGATCTTGAGGAATTCCTGAAGGGCCGGCCCGTTCCCGACGTGCTTGACGTCAATCAAATGATGCATAACCGTCGATGCCGTCTGGGTATTAGCGCCTTCCCATTCGAAATCGGCTTTGACGAAACGCCTCAGCTCGTCGCGGAGATTCTGCTTGAGGGTCGCGGAAAAGACCATGGTTTGAGGTTTGTTGAGTTTCCCGAAAATAGCCTCGATATCTTGGAAATACCCTAAATCCAAGAGCATGTCGGCCTCATCGAGGACGATGGTTTTCACGTTATTCAAAGGGAACAGGTCTCGGTTGATCAACAAGTCCTTAAGGCGTCCCGGAGTCCCGATGATGAGCTGAGGCGGCACAAGTTTCCCCTCTTCATTTTGGGATAAGGCTTCTTCCGAGGAATAAAGGCGAAGTCGAAACTTCGGGAAAAAACGTTGGAATTCTCGAGCGAATTCAAAAATCTGGCGCGCCAGTTCCCGGGTTGGGGACAGGATAATCGCCTGCGGTCGGTTGAGGTTGATATCGAGTTTTTCGATGATAGGGATGAGATAAGCGTGCGTTTTCCCCGATCCCGTCTCGCTTTGAGCCAAAAGAGACTCCCCCCTGAGAGCTTTGGGAATAACCGCGGTTTGAACCGCTGAAGGCTCATGGTAGCCGAGCTTATCCAGCGCGCCAACCATTCGTTCCGATAATGAAAATCCACTGAAACTCATTGCAGGGTTATTATACGGCCTTTGCTTCCCAACTAGCCACAGGCGCGCGATAATTTTAATATGTTCATCAGCATCATCTCCCCATTTGGTTTCTGCGAAGGAGTCGTTAAAGCTCTTCAGACGGCCCAAAAAGCCCGATCCGAGCACCCCTCATCCCCTATCTATCTTTTGGGAGTGCTCGTCCATAATGAGTCGGTGATCGCTCAACTCCGCCAAGAGGGTTTTATCATCTGCGACGAGAAAGAGCGGCCCCTTGGCGAATGGATCGCTTCGCTAAAAGAAGCCTCAGTTGTGGTTTTTTCCGCCCATGGACATGATCCAAAATTCGACGCTACCGCCCGACAAAAGCATTTGGTGGTTTATGATGCGACCTGCCGATTTGTCTTCGATAACGCCTCGCTCATCCGCAAAGAACTGGCTCAAGGCCGCGAAGTGATTTATATTGGAGAACCTAACCATTCCGAAAGCGCAGCCGCTTTGGCCATCAATCCTGACAAAATCCACCTTTATTCTTCGGAGAAGTCATTTGACTTCGAGAGCCTCAAATCAAAAGCCCCTTTGGTGATAAGCCAAACGACGATGAGCGGGCAGGACATCCTTTCGGCCGAAGCCAAGATAAAGAAAAAGTTCCCGAAAGCTGAATTCGCCGATAAACGCTGCTTTTCAACCGAACGCCGACAAGAAGCTGTCTTAAAGGCCCCTCAAGATATCGATCTGTTTGTGATCATGGGTTCGAAGGCCAGCAACAATACCGGCAAATTAGTGGAGATCGCCACGAAAGCATTTCCTAAAGCCCAAATAAAACGAGTTTTGAATTTAGACGAATTGAAAACGATTAAATTGACTGGATTCAAAAAAGCGGTTTTGGCCAGTGGAGCCTCCACCTCTCCTTCTGATTTTGAATCTGTTTTCCATTATTTAGAATCCATTAAATAAGTTCTGGCAATTTCTCATTATCTACTGAAATAATAGTCAATGAATGGTTTATATTTAGTAATATTTTAGTCATTTGTTTCATAAAAACACGTTCAATTTCATGAGGCAAGTCCAAATAATCATAATGACGGAGCGTAATCTCTCGTCTGGCATGATGAGGAATATCTCCAGAAATGAAGATATCATAACCTTCTTTTTGAGCAATTGGGTTAAAGGACCAACCCCCACCTCCAACGATGGCAACTGAAGAAACCATTCCCTTCCCAGCGGAAATAAGGAGACCATAGGAAATGCCTAATTTCCGTTTGGCGTAATTAGCAAAATCTCTAACCGCCATCGGAGAAGGAAGACTCCCTCCTCTGGCCATCGGCGCTCCGGCGAGGGGCCGGACGTCCAATAGGCCCAACTCTTCGGCCAAGGCATCGTTCATCCCAGGGCAGCCGGCATCGAAATTGGTATGGTAGCTATAAACGGGTATCCCCATTTTTTCCAGGCGTTCATAAAGGTTCTTTTTAATGGGATCATCGGCTAAAACCTTAGTTTTCGAGCCATAGAGGAAGGGATGATGCGTGAGGATGAGATCCGGTTTGGCCGCGATGGCGTTTTCATAGATCTCATCATCGAAATCAAGACAAAGGAAAATCCTTTTGACTTCCAAAGGAAGTTGGCCTTCCATCAGTCCGCCAAAATCCCCGGGTTCCCGGAGGCGGACTGGGTAATAAGCGGCCAATTTTCGAAGCAAAGTCGAGGTTTTCATCCGATGGCTTCCGTTATTTCAGCGATTCTTTTCTCATAAGCGGCCTTTTCTTTCGCAGGAAGGTTCGGATTTTGGATTAAATCGGCCAACTTTCCCCGCTCTTTGGACCAATACCTGACCCAGGCAGCGGGAACTCTAAGAAGATTCAAAGGCCCGAAAAACCTTTCTTTGGGAGAATAGGCCACCGCCTCAGGACTTTTTTGCCATTTCATGACGTCATAGGCGATGCCGGCGTCAAAAAAGAAGGCGCTGTCGGATAACCGGTAACCGAGATTGGCCAAAACTCCGATGACCAAAGGTCTTTCGCTATGGGCGTCCACGATTATCGTCTTAACCTGACTTAATTTTTCCTTATGGGAACTAAGAATTTTAACGATAAGCGGTCCCCCCATCCCCGCGAGGACCACCGTATCGGCCTTGGGGTCGAGTTCGGCCAAACCATCCGAAAGAGAAAGTCGGCAACGACTGAGGAATCCGCTGTGGGATAAGGCTTTTTTCATGATGGAAAATGGCCCGGGTTTATTTTCGATGGCCTCGGCGAAGCGGATCGTTCCCTTTTCAAAAAGGAAAATCGGAAGTTCGGCGTGATCGCTCCCGACATCGGCGATGCCGGCGCCTTCATCGACGAAAGAAGCCACCGCCCCCAACCGTTTCGAAAGGGTCATTTGCGGATTTCCTTCCGCATTTTGGCCAAGGCGGCATCGCGGATTTGTCGGATTCTTTCGCGTGAGAGCCCATATTTTTGGCCCACTTCTTCCAAAGACTTGGGAATCCCATCCTGAAGGCCATAGCATTTGGTCAGGATATCCCGCTCCCGGGGCGAAAGGATGCTCATGGATTTCCCGATGAGCGACATCTCATCGGCAACATCGATATCGTCGGTCATCTCGGTGGATTCGGAAGGATCGGAAACGAAGTTGATGTATTCATCCCCGTCTTCATCTCCGATCGGGGTGTCGAGGGACATAGTCGAAAGCGGTAGGTTATCGTAGTAACGAATGTTCTCTTCGCTCATGCCCGGAATCTCATGGGCGACTTCTTCTGCCGTCGGATCGCGCCCGAATTTTTGGGCCAACTCGGTTTTGATTCGTTTGATTTTCTGAAGGTTCTCCACGACATGCACCGGAATCCGAATATTGCGGGATTGATCGGCGATGGCTCTCGTGATGGCCTGTCGGATCCACCAGGTGGCATAGGTCGAAAACTTAAAACCCCGGGTGTAATCGAATTTCTCGGCGGCCCGCGTCAGCCCGATGTTCCCTTCCTGAATGAGATCTTGGAGCGGAACCCCGCCTCCGGCGTAGTGTTTGGCGATATTGACGACAAGGCGGAGGTTGGAGTCGATGAGAGCGTTTTTGGCCTCCAAAACATCGGCGACTTCGGCTTGAGCGGCCGTGATGGCGCCGGCGTTGCCTTGCGCCGTTGCGGCGGTCAAATCATTTTTGGCCTTTTCAGTATTGACGATGCGTTTGGCTAACTCGACTTCCTGATCTTTGGTCAGAAGTGGGAAACGGCCCATCTGGGCCATGTACAAACGAACGGGATCGCTGATCCCTTCCGTCGAGATTTTCTGAGGCTTCGCGAAAATATCGGGTTCGATGATCTTGATGCCGCGATCGGAAAGATAGGCGATCAAGGCCTCATATTCATCTTCCGAAAGCTCAAAACCATCGACGATGTCCAAAAGAAAGGCTTCATCAAGGGTTCCCCCTTTTTCCTGCCCTCTTTTAAGAAAGAAGGCCTCAGCGGCGGGCAAACCCGTTGCCTTGGTTTTTGCTTTCTTTGGCATCGTTAAACCTCACTTATCGCCCTTATTATGGGTATCCGGTCCCGAAGCATAAAGGGCTTCTCTGTAATCGCCGAGCTTTTTGGCGCGGGTGGGGTGACGAAGTTTGCGAATGGCCTTGGCTTCGATCTGACGGATGCGTTCGCGGGTGACCCCGAATTCCTTGCCGACTTCTTCGAGGGTCCGCGGGCGGTTATCATCCAAGCCATAGCGAAGGCGCAAAACGCGCTCTTCCCGGTCCGTAAGATCCTTCATGATGTCGTAAAGCTCATCCTTAAGAAGGGATTTAGTCGTGTATTCTTCGGGGGATTGGGCTTCCTTGTCTTCGATGAAATCGCCCAAATGCGAATCGTCTTCCTCGCCGATTGGGGTCTCAAGACTCACCGGTTCGAGGGCAATCCGCTGAATCTCGCGGATTCTTTCTGGGGATAAAACGCCTTCCATTTTCGTGGAGATCTCTTCGGGAGTCGGGTCGCGGCCGAGTTCCTGGACGAGCTGACGCTGCACGCGGGTCATCTTGTTGATGGTCTCGACCATATGGACGGGGATGCGGATGGTTCTCGCCTGATCGGCGATGGCTCTCGTGATGGCCTGCCGGATCCACCAGGTGGCATAGGTCGAAAACTTAAAACCTTTGGTATAATCGAACTTCTCAACGGCTTTGATCAGGCCCATGTTGCCTTCCTGAATGAGATCAAGGAAATGCATGCCTCTTCCGACATAGTGCTTGGCAATGGAAATGACGAGACGGAGATTGGCCGTGATGAGTTGGTTCTTGGCGGCTTGGGCGTCCAAAAGGATGGCCTGAGCCTTGAGTAGGGCGGCCGAATCGCCTTTGGCGGTCAATTCGGCATAGACTTTGCGGATCTTCTCGCCTTCGGCGATTCGCTTGGCCAATTCGGTTTCTTCCTTGGCAGTCAAAAGATCGACCTTGCCGATCTCCTTAAGGTACATTTTGACGGAATCGTTGACTTTGACGTCGCCGGATTGGATCTTGGAGAATTCGTCGATGGTGGCCACTTCTTCTTTTTCGTCTTCGGCCTGAAGGCCCACCTCTTCGACTTCGTCCTCTTCGACTTCTTTTTGGGCGTTGAGGATCTCGGCGTCCGAAGCCGGGGCTTCATCGGTATCCTTATCGTCTTCATCCTCGAGGATAACTTTGATCTTGTTGTCTTTGAAATAAGCGATGAGGGCTTCGAAATCATCGTCGGCCAGGTCGAGTTTGCTCGTGGCGTCCATGACATCTTCCTGATTGATGGAGCCTGTGACCTTGCCCTTCTTCAGGAAGATCTTTTTGATGGTTTCGAGGCTTTTGATGGCTTCAGTCTCCTCTTCCTCTTCGTCGACGGCTTCGCTGAGGATCGGATTCAGCTCCTTCTTGCCGCCTTTTGAGAGGGGTTTCGCCTCAGTTTCTTTCACTGGCAGAGCGGCTTTTTTCTTGGAAACCAAAACGCCGGCTTTTGGGGTCGGAAGCGAAGGTTTCTTATTCGCGGCGGGCGCTTTGGCGACCGCTTTGAGCGAAGCGGCTTTGGCGGCCATGGGTTTGACGGCCTTCTGGATCGCCACCGGGGCTTTCTTAGCCTTGATCGCAACGACGGCGGCGGTTTTCGCCACCCCCTTAGCGGCTTTCTTTGGAGCTGGGGCCGCTTTTACGGCCTTCACGATTTTTTTCACGTTCTTCTTCGTCTGTTTGCTGTCCATGTTTTTGTTCACTCCCTTTTAACGATTCACTCGTCGGCTTTCTTGGCAGCGACTCGAATCCCAAAGAGACGTTTTTGACGCTTGCTGAGCGCCTCTTTCACAATCGCCCCTTTCTCTTCCGTGGATTTCCCGCTGAGGGACTTTTCCGTGGAGGCCTTGTCGAAGAACTTTTCCTTCTCCTCGGCGATGGCCTTCTGACAATCCTCGATTTCTTTGGAGCTATAGGGCGGGTGATAATTGTCCCCCGCGATCTCCGAAACCTTGGAGATGATCTGATCGGCGTTATCGGCGCCGCTGCGCGCGATATCGTTGATGAGCTCGGAGACATTGACCGCTTCTTTCCGTTTCTCGACGTAATCGGCCACGAAATTGGCGATTTCGTTATTAAGCGGGTAGTAGAAGTTTTCGATCGATGTTTCGAAGTACTTCACCGCATCCATGTTGCCTAGCATATAGAAGAGGGCTTCCCGTTCGGCTTTGAGCAGCCGTTTTTTGAGGAGAAGCTCCGGATGGAGCCGCTCTAAGTCCATCTCATCGATATAAGTCGTCTCTTCCGCCGTCATGTCCTCAGGTTCGACCCGGTTGATTTGCTCCCGGATGGCCTGAATCTCGTAATCCGTGGCTTTGGAGAGTTTGACGATGTAATTGTCGCGGTCGATTCCGGCCGAGATATTCCGCAAGAAAGGGATGAAGTACATCATGACCTTCTTCTTTTCTTCAGGCGTGGAAAGCTTTTTCACGTTGGTGTAATAAGCAATTTGGAAATCAAAGGGGTCAGCCAAATTATTCATGGCCGCCTTAAGGGCTTCGGACCCGGATTCCTGAAGAATGTCGTCGGGATCTCGGAGATCCCCGGGATTGAGGACGAGGCGGAACGGCAAGGCCGCTTTGTTCAAAAGGGAAATCATCCGCATCATGCCTTCCTGTCCGGCGTTATCGCCGTCGAGGCATAGGCGAATTTCGCAGGCGAGGCGCCGCAAAAGGTTGATCTGATCCTGCGTCAGCATCGTTCCCATAAGGGCCACCGCCGAAGGAATGCCCGCCTTATCGAGGGCCATCACATCCATGAAGCCTTCCAAAACATAGACATAGCCGTCATGATGGGCGGTGTTTTTGGCGTTATGGTAGTTATAAATGACTTTTCCTTTTTGAAAGATCGGCGTTTCGGGAGAGTTCACATACTTAGGCGCTTGCGGCTCGCTGAGTTTGCGAGCGGAGAAACCTACGACCTGGCCATCGGCGGAGGCTAACGGGAAGATCAGGCGGCCGGCATTGGAATCGCTCGTGCCCTCAAGTTTGGCCAAAGCGATTCCGATATCCTCGATGGATTTGAGGGAATGACCCTTGGCTTGCAGGAATTGCACGGTCTTTTTGCCGTCCATGGGCGCGTAGCCTAAGCCATACTTCTTGATTTGCTCGGGGCCGATATGCCGGGCCGAAAGGTAATCCGAGGCGATTTTGCCTTCCTCGATCGTGAGGCCATATTGATAATATTTCTCCAAATCGTCGATGCAGCCGAAAAGAGGGGTCAGGGTCGGATCGACATGGACGTGAAAAGCCTCTTTCTCGAGACGTTCATCGTGGAAGCCGATGATATCGGCGACCTTCCTGACGGCCTCTTCGAAAGATATTTTCTCGTATTTCTCAACGAAAGTGATGGCGTTGCCGCCGGTCCCGCAAACGAAGCACTTGAAAATCTGCTTCTCTTTGGAAATGTTGAGCGAAGGGTTCTTGTCGTCGTGAAAAGGGCAGATGGCGACGTAACTTCTTCCCTTTTTGGTGACGGGTATAAAAGAAGAGATGACGGTCACGATATCCGCCTGAGCCAGAATCTGGTCAATCAGTTCACGGGAATACATAACCATTACCTCCTTTCTTGATCAACGGTCGGCGAATCAATAAAAGCACTTAACGGTGAAGTAATTGACGAGTTCGGTGATCGGAAGGCGGATCTGCTTCATGGAATCGCGATCGCGGATAGTCACGGACTGATCATTGGCGGTGTCAAAATCAATCGTCACGCAGTAGGGCGTTCCGATTTCGTCCTGGCGCCGGTAGCGTTTGCCGATGGAACCCGTGGCATCAGCCGTGCACATGAAATGCTGATTGAGAATGGCCGAAACCTCATCGGCCTTCTCTTCGAGTTTCTTGGAAAGCGGCAGAACGGCGATCTTATAAGGAGCCAAAGAAGGCAACAACCGCATGACAATGCGGGTATCCCCTCCTTCGAGAGTCTCCTCGTCATAACTGTCGATGAGCGTCATGAGGATGAGACGATCGAGCCCCAATGATGGCTCGATGACGAAAGGCAGGTATCTTTCATTGGTCTCCGAATCAAAATAAGTAAGATCCTGTTTGCTGAATTCCTGATGGCGCTTGAGATCGAAATCGGTGCGATCGGCCACCCCCAGGATCTCGCCCCAACCGATGGTCGGAAAATCGTATTCGACGTCGGTCGTGGCTTTGGAATAGAAGGCGAGCTCCGCCGCCTCGTGATCCCGGAACCGGAGGTTTTGAGACTTAGGTCCCAGAGATTCAACGAATTTAAGGCAGAACTCTTTCCAATATTTGAACCATTCAAGGTCGGTTCCCGGTTTGCAGAAGAATTCCATTTCCATCTGTTCGAATTCGCGGGTCCGAAAAGTGAAGTTCCCCGGCGTGATCTCGTTTCTGAAAGATTTGCCAGAGTTGCAAATGCCAAAAGGGATTTTTTTGCGGGTGGTTCTTTGAACGTTTTTGAAGTTCACGAAAACGCCTTGGGCGGTTTCCGGACGGAGGTAGACCACCGTCGAATCGTCTTCGGTCACGCCCATGTGAGTCTTGAACATCATGTTGAATTTGCGGATGGGGGTGAAATCGCTCTTGCCGCAAACTGGGCAGACGAGTTGATGCGTCTGGATGAACTTGTCCATATCCTCAAAGGGCATATTGTCGACATCCGCATCAGGATATTGGCTTTTGATCAAATCATCGGCGCGATGACGGGCTTTGCAAGATCTGCAATCGATCATCGGGTCGTTGAAGGTTGACACATGGCCGGTGGCTTCCCAGACATGAGGGTTCATCAAAATCGCGGCGTCGAGACCGACGTTGGTGGGGGATTCCTGAACAAAGCGTTTCCACCAGGCTCCGCGGATGTTTTTCTTGATTTCGGCTCCCAAAGGGCCGTAATCCCAGCTATTGGCGAGGCCGCCATAGATCTGGGAACCCGGAAAAACGTAGCCCGTTAATTGAAGATGGGTCGTGATCTTTTCGAACGTGAATTTGCTGGGCATGTTTTTCGGCTCCTCTTGACATCAAAACTCTTTCTCCAAGAGAAAGGCCCGTTTATTGTAGTTTAAGTATTTCCTATGTCAACCCTTTAAAAGGGTACTTTTATGATTTCTCGAGAATCGCCAAACTTCGAAGGGTCACGCCGGTCAGGTCATTAAGGTAGCGTCCGAGTTCTCGAAAAAGATCTTTGGTCTCTTCTTTTTCGAAGGACACGCGCGAGATATCGCTAAGACCGCATCGAAAGATATAGCGCATGATCTTCAATTTTCGCGGACTGATTTTAAGCGAATCGTCCGCGAGGTCGTTCTTGCAAACGAAACCCCCATCGGAATAGGACAAGCCCGCGATTCCGTTTTTCTCGCCGCAATAAACGCAGGCATCGACATTGAGCCCATAACCTTCGATCACCAAAACATGGGCGAAATAGACGAGGCTGGCCGTCAAAGGATCAAAGCCTTTGGCGATGGCTTTGAGCGTTCCGTCGAGCCAAGGGTAAATCTCCACCGCTTCTTCGCTTTGCACTGTTTTGGCCGTGATTTCGGCCAAAAAAGAAAAGGAGGCCAATGTCCCTAAATCGTCCTTCCCATTGACCGGAGTCACGCCGATGGCCTCGGCCAAAGTGCCGCCGTCTTTGCCCGAAAGGGAAAAACGCGAGAGGCTCAATAATTGGCAGGCACCCCCGTTTTTGGAGTTGGGCTTAAGAATCCCGCGCGCCGAAAAAGAAGAGATGCCATCTTTCGTCAAAACATTGACCATCGCATCATTCTCCCGATAGGAAGAAAGATGGATGACATAACCTTCGATATTAGTTATCGCCGCCTTTGCCATACCCTAATTTTTTCAGTTTCTCCGGATTGTTGCGCCAGCCTGGCAGGCAATCGACCTCGCAAATAAGCGTGACGTTTTCCTGCCAAATCTTCTCCAGTTCATGGCGGGCGGACATCGAAATCTTCTTGATCATCGTGCCCCCATGGCCGATCACGATGGCCTTTTGGGTGGCTTTTTCGCAAGAGATCATGGCATTGATCTTGCAGGAATCCTTTTTCTCTTCAAAGGAAGTGATGGTCACCGCGCATTGATGGGGGATCTCCTCCTTGAGGAAATGGAGAAGCTCTTGACGAATGACCTCTTTGGCCATAAAAGGATGATCTTTGTCCGTCAGCTGACCCGCCGGATAAAAAGGTTCGCCTTCCAAAAGATGAGAGGCAACAACCGCTTTGATCTCCTTGAGTCCATAGTTTTTCAAAGCGGAAGCTTCGATTTGCTGATAGGACGGATAGAGTTCTTGAAAATGCTTGGCGAGATCGGCCACCATCGGAGCCGTCGCCAGATCCACTTTATTGAAAATCAGGATGATCGGTTTGGACGTTTTGATGGAAGCCAAAACTTTGTCATCGGGGGAAAAATCGATTTGGGTCGCATCGATCAGATAAAGGACGACATCGATGCCGGAAATGGATCGGCGCGCGGCCTTATCCATGATTTTATCGAGCGCTTCTTTTCCTTCGAAAAGCCCTGGGGTGTCGATGAAAACTATCTGCAGTCCTTTTTCGTTATAGATCCCGTTCACATCCTCGCGGGTGGTTTGGGCCCGAGGCGTGACGATGGAGACTTTTTTGGACAAAAGGGCGTTGATCAGCGTGCTTTTCCCGACATTAGGCCGCCCCAGAATCGCGCAGAACCCAGCCTTCATAAATCTTCTCCGTCGAAAGCGTAGGGCAAAAGATCGGCGATCGTCGTTTCTCTGACGCCCCCGTTGAGATTAGCCAGATAAATCGGCGCGTCTTCCGGAAAAAGCTCGCTCAGGACCTGGCGGCAGGCTCCGCAGGGCGAGATGGGGTCTTCGGTGTCGCCGATGATGGCCAAAGCCATGAAATCGTCTTTGGTTTTGCCGTTCATATAGGCGTTATAGATGGCATTTCGCTCCGCGCACATGGCTAGGGAAAAAGACGAATTTTCGATATTGGCCCCCACATAGACCGTGCCGTCAACGCATAGGACCGCTGCCCCCACCGCAAAATGCGAATAAGGGGAATAAGAGAGATTCCGCGCGTTTTTGGCGCATTCGATCAATTCGGTTTTTTCCATCTTCACTTGCCTGCTTTCCCGAGGATCCGTTCTTGAAGCGGAAACATGATTTCCTCGTCTTCTTTTTTCATATGGTCGTAACCTAATAGATGCAATAAGCCATGAACGAAGAGAAAACTCAATTCTCTTGGCTCCGTGTTCCCGATCTCTTTGGCCTGACGCTGAGCTTGGGGAAGGCAAATCAGGATCTCCCCCAGCAATCGCGGGATTTTGGGGCTGCCGATGCGATCGTGGGGATTTTTGTCGTCATTGAAAGCAAAACTGATGACATCGGTAATCCGATCGACTTTTCGATAATCCCTATTGATCCGATGAATCGTTTCGTCATCCAGCAGCGAAACGTCAATCTCGTAATTGGTTTTGATTTTCAGCATCTGGAAAGTCACCGCCGCCAGTTGCCGATAACGTTCTTCGAGCCAATCGTAACGCTCTCCGAACATAGACGAGAAATTCACTTCCATAGGCGATAAAACTTTAGCACATTATTAGGCTGATAGGCTACTTCCTTAGGCGGTTTTTAGCCAAATATTCTCTAAAGTAGGCTTCGTCGATTTCCCGTTGGGGCTTTTCCTCGAAAAAACCCAGAACTTTTTTAAGCCCTTCGCCCACGGCCAATAGGGCGAAGAAATGCAGAAGATAATAATTCAAGGAAATCTCTTCGCTCGCCAAAACGGGGAAAAGGGCCAAGACCAAGGTCACCGCGAAGAAAATAACCCGCTCGTAAATGCATAAATCCCCGATTTTATAAGCTTCGGAATTAATGTCTTTTAGCGAGCGCAGTTTCACCTCTTTTTGATAATCGTCTTTGAACAAGGCTTGCTCCGCTTCTTCCAAAGAGAGCTTCCTCTTGGCCAAACTCATTGAAAGCGTCGCAGAGGCACCCACGAGATAAAGAGCCGTTCCTCCCGCCGCAGCGAAGAAGGACGGCTCATTCATCCCCACGAGGATGAGCAGTCCGATGGCCGTGGCCGCCCCTTCGAAGAAATCCAGCCACGACGGAAAGACATTCCTCTTATAGGAATAATACCGTTCGAAGTTTTTCCTTAAGCGTTCCGGATCGGAATCGAAAATCGAATTAAGCCACTTTTCGTCAAAGGACTTCATGGCCTTAACCAGCAAAAATCGCTCGGTAATCTCCACAAGGCCATAAGCCCCGAAAAAGAGGATCGGAAAAAGATAATTCCCCTCTGCGCTCAGAAAATAGAAACCGACGAACAGACAAGCGCAGGCCACAAGGGACAAGAGGGAAGGAATAATCAAGGCCGAAGATTTGATCAAATGCGGTTTTTTAAAAGGGCAGCGCCGTTTTTCGGTGACGTTTCCCTCTCCGAAAACCCCAGTCCATTTCTCAATCAACTTTGGGATTTTGATCCAACTTTTGCCATCGGCGGGATCGTGGATGAGAACCCTTTTTCCGAAACGGCGAATCGCCAAAACCAAATGCCCGTTTTTTCCGCCTTTTAATAAAAGGAGGATGGGCCATTTCTTATTGGTCTTCAGCGAAAGGGGATCCGCGACCTTTTTGAAAACCAGATCGATGCCTTCTTTGGAAGAGGCCAAACGCAGATTTTCCAAAGAATAAGGCGGATGTCCTTCCAACGTCAGAAACTTGTAGCCATGACGCCTCGTCAAAGCGCACAAAAACATTCGCATCGAAGCCAACCCGCAGCCGTTTTCGTCTTCTTGATAAATGAGAGTTCCCATGCTAATCCTTAGACAGAAAGAATCATTTTTGACCCAAAGGCAAAAGAAAACCCTCAGGTTTGGCCTGAGGGTTCAGATTACCACTTCTTGCGGCGAGCCAATTCGGATTTCATTTTCCTCTTTAGGTTCGTCTTGAGATAGCATTCATGTTTGCGGGTTTCGAGAAGGACACCGCTCTTATTGACGCTCCGTTTGAAACGGCGCATCGCGTCGTCAAGGTTTTCACCCTCACGAAGTACGGTTTTAACTGCCATAAGTTAACGTTCACCTTCTTCCCGCGAAATCGCAGCGTGTTTATTCTATCGCTGTCCGTCCGGATTGCAAGACGCTCTTGACGGAAAAAACCCTGTAACTTGTTTTTGAGAGTGTTAGTATACAAATATTATGGAAGAAAAGCCCCTCATCTCAATCATCATCCCAGTTTATAATTCCGCCAAAACGCTGGTTAGGGCCCTTGACAGCATTGAAGGCCAGTCCCTGGATCGAGCCCTCGAAATAATCCTGCCCCTCGATCCTGGGATAGACAATAGCTTTGAGATAGCCACTCAATACGCCTTAACGCATCCTAACGTCCGCCTTTATGCCTCGACGGAGCGTCTGGGCTTGGGCCTTTCGCGGATGAAGGGCCTGAAACTGGCTCAGGGAGACTTCCTTTATTTCATGGATGCCGATGACCGCTTGGCTAAGGACGGCCTCAGGACTTTATACGAGACTCTTATTCAAACGGGCGCCGATTGCGTCAACTGCGGTTTTTACCTCGTGGGCGCCGACGAGAAATTCAAACGTTTTCCTCTCTATAGGAATAAAGCCATGAACGCTTCGCAAGCCCTGTCGGCCTTTTTCGCCGATAGTTGGTTTCGGGGGTTCTTATGGACCAAGATGTTCCGCCGCTCGGTGATCGAACAGCGGCCGCTCTTGGTTTTGACCGACCGGAAAGACATGTTTGAGGATGTGGCCTTGGATTGTTCCTTGTTAAGCCATTGCCAGAAGGTCGTTTCGATATCCGCCCCGCTTTATTATTACTACAAAGATGTGCCGACGTCGGCCAGCACCGTGCATCGGTCCGATCGGGCCCTGCAACACCTCAAAGTCATGGCCTTGGAACGTTATTTTTTGGAGCAAAGCGGAAATAAATCCCTGCAAAAAGCCTTTAAAAAACATCTCATTCGAAACCATTGGAGTCTTCTTTTTGATCTTAGCCTCGACAAAAAATATGGCGCTTCGAAAGAATATCAAAATCACATCAAAGAAGAATGGGAATTTTTGAAAAATATGAAAAAACCCCTTCCGGTGGCGGGCCGAGCCTACGAAGATGTCATCAAAACGTCTTTCTATTTCTGAAGCGATCTTTTTTCGGCCATCAGGCTTTCATAAGCGGCTTTGAGTTCCGCTCCGATTTTGTCAAGAGAGCGTTCTTCAGCCACTGCGAATCCGGCGTCCAGAATCTCTTTTTTCTCGCCGCTTTCCAAAAGAGAGGCGATGGCCCGCGCGAAAGAGGCATCGTCGCGGCATAGGTGAGCGTTCACGCCATCGCTGAGCCAAGGTTTATAGACGCCGATGTCCCTCACGATCAGAGGGCAGCGCGACGCCAAAGCTTCCAAAACGACGATGCCTTCCGTCTCCTCATAAGAGGGGAAGAAAAGACAGGTCGCGGTCTGGTAGGCCCCATGGATGAGATCGCCTTTGCAGTAACCGGCCATGATGGCATTGGCCGGCCGTTGGCGAATCCATTTTTTGACTTTGGCGCTCATCAAGGGAGCCGCCAAATGCCCGAACCAAATGAATTTGATGGTGGGAAAACTTCTGGCCACTTCGAAGAAATCATGCAATCCTTTGCGCTCAAAAGGGAAACCAACCCCCATGACGAAAGGTTCGCCTTCCTTGATCGCAAAACGCTCGCGAAAAGCTTTTTGGGCCTCTCTTGAAGGCGCATATTCCGTCACATCGATGCCATTGGAAATGGCTATGGTTTTGGTTTTGAACCCATAGCCGTCGATCAAACCTTTGGCATAAGGAGTCGGGGTGATGATGAGATCGGCATGCGAGTACATGTAGCGAAGCTGAGCGTCGAAATAGGGTTCGATCCAGCGCCAAAAAGCAAAAGAATTCCGGAAATCCTCATAGGTCGAATGCCCGTGCACGATGACGGGGATTCCGTGACGTTGGCATTTTTTCAGGAGTCGTCTCGATTTATGCCAAATCGTATTGATATGAGCGATATCAAAGGAATCTTTGGGATTGGTCGTGAAGGGGACGTTGGCCAAAGTCAAAGCCCGCATCTGATGGCGGAGAGCTCGCCCGATACCCGAGGTTTTGATGGCATTTTCGTTCTGAAAATAGAGGAGGACTTTCATTTATTTCTCGTTGAGGATGGCGACGGAATGGGAACAGCCGATCCGGGTGGCTCCGGCATTGATGAGATCGAGGACTTGAGCTCGGGTATGGATGCCGCCCGCGGCTTTGAGGCCCATGGCCGGACCGACGGTCGCACGCATCAGTTTGACGTCTTCGACTTTGGCGCCGCTGGCCCCAAAGCCCGTCGAAGTTTTGACGAAATCGGCGCCGGCGTTTTTGGCGGCCAGGCAGCTGCTCGCGATTTCATCGGGGGTCAGATAGCAATTCTCCAAAATGACTTTGAGAACGTGCGCCCCCACCGCATTTTTGACCATCGTGATTTCTTTTTGAACATAATCGAAATCATGCATTTTCGCCATGGCCACGTTCTGAACCATGTCGATTTCATCGGCTCCCATCGCGACGGCGTTTTTGGCCTCGAAGACTTTGGCGGCGGGCGTCATCTGTCCCAAAGGGAAGCCGATGACGGTGCAGACTTTGACATCGGTTCCTTGAAGATAGGCTTTGGCCACCGGAACATAAAACGGATTGACGCAGACGGTCATGAAATCGTATTTCCTGGCTTCGGCGCACAGGGTGGTGATTTCTTCGCGCGTGGCATCGGCACGGAGGCAGGTGTGGTCAAAGAATTTGTTCAGATTCATGGGGTTTCCTTCTTTTATACGTCAATAATATCCTTATTCCGAAAAAGAAAAAAGGCGCTTCCTCACGGAAACGTCTTTTAAGCCCTCTTATTGTTTCTTGGGAGCGGCTTTGGTTTTGAGATGAAGCACGTCTTTTCCGTCGTAATATCCGCATTCGGAACAAACGTGATGGGCCTTGACGATCGCTCCGCAGTGCGGGCAGGCGACAAGCCCCGTGATGTTAAGCTTGAAATGGCCTCTCCGCAATCTCTTGGCCGTCTTGCTGGTTCTTCTAAAAGGAACTGCCATAATTGATCTTCCTTTCCGACGCGATAATTATAAGGAAAAAAGCCCTTGAGTCAATCCCTTTTTAGACAATGTCATATCTTTTATAAATAAATACGATTAAATCTAGTATTTAATTTATGATTTTCCGCGTTGATTTGGCTTTTTTCAGTCGGCTTTCGCGTCAGGCCCATAACGGAGGGATCCCGTGTGGCCCCGCAAGGGTTTGGCGCTTGGGGTTTTGACGAGGAGATAATTGGAGGCGTGGCCATAGGAAAAGCCCTCTTTGTCATTCTCATAAAGGACTTCCACTTCCCGTCCGAAATAGGTTTTTTCGTATTCCTCCCTCAGCGAGGCAGAAAGCGCCAAAAGCTCATGGACTCGTTTTTCTTTCGTCGCCGCATCGGTGTCTTTCATCTGGAAAGCCGGCGTCCCCTCCCGGGCCGAAAAAGGGAAAACGTGGATTTCCGCGAAGGCGGCCTTTTGGCAAAAGGCCATCGTCTCCGCCCATTCCTCGGCGCTCTCGCCCGGGAAGCCCACGATTACGTCGGTTGTGATGGCGATGTCCGGACGGATCTCTCGGATTTTGCGAAGCGTCTCCAAAAAAGCCGCAGTGTCGTACTTCCGGCGCATCCGCTTTAAAACCGCAGAACTTCCCGATTGGAGGGGGATATGCAAATGGTTGGCGACATTGGCATGGTTTTTTAGGAGGGCCAGCACCCGATCGTCGATTTCGCTTTCTTCCAATGATGAGATGCGAAGGCGGAACAAAGTGGGATTTTCTTTCAATAGGTCATCCAAAAGATTGCCTAAACGATAAGAGCCGTCTCCGAGGTCTTTCCCGTAAAAGCCGATGTGAATCCCGGCGATGACGATCTCGCGATAGCCGGCCTCGGCCAAGCGATGGGCTTCGGCCAGGGCGTTGGCGGCCGGGCGGCTCCGGGAATTGCCCCGAAGATAAGGAATCAGGCAGTAAGAGCAAAAATTATCGCACCCATCCTGAATTTTCAAATAAGCCCGGGTGTTATCCGCCAAGGCCATTTGTCCCATCTCTTCATAACCTTCCTGACGGACGTTTGGTTTGACGTCGACGATTTTCTTGCGGTCTTTCTGAAATCGGTCCCAATCCGCCAAAGTCTGGGCCCGATCGGACGTCCCAATCACGATGTCGGCGCCCATCGTCAGGGCTTCTTGGGCGTGAAGTTCGCTGTAGCAACCCATGACCACTAAAGTGGCGTTGGGAGCTAATCGGCGGAATTTTCTCACGTGCTGACGGCTTTTTTGATCGGCCGTCGCCGTGACGGAACAGGTATTGATGACGATGAGATCGGCTTCTTCGGGGGTGGCCGCTTCTTTTTCTCCGCGTTTCGCGAGAGTCTCCCTCAAGGCATCGAGCTCATAGGAATTGACTTTGCAGCCCAGGGAAAAAAGATAATAGCTCATCGGCCGGAATCCTTATCCGTAACCTTGGAAGAGGCTTTGATCTCTTTGCCCAAAATCTCGTGGATGAGGGAGCTGGAGATCAGGTTTTCTTCGACAAGGGCTTTCATCATCCCCTCGCGGTCGAAGGCCAAATAGGCATCGGCGACCCTCTCGATCCGTTTGATCATGTGGGTTTTCACGGGCGTGGCGATCCCGCGGTCGAAGAGAGCGATTTTGGCATCCAGGCGCCCTTCGGCGTTGATGAAATAAAGGCATTCGGCGTCATAATCGTAGGCCGCCATCGTTTTCGGGGTCTTCCGCACCGCCACCAGACGCGTGAAATAGGAATCGTAAATATTGAAACCGTAATAATCGAAAGGATCGATCATGGCGGCCTCATAATCGGAAAACAATTGTTTGTAAGGAGTTTGACCCAATTTGTCGTAATCGCCGCAATAAATGAGGTTAAGAGAACGCGGGAAAATCGGCACGTAGATTTTTTTGCCTTCATTTATCAAATAAGGGAAATCGCTCATGCCGCTTTCCATGAAATCTTTGAGCGACATGGCCTCCTCGCCGTTTTTTTCTTCGCGGCTTTTGGAAGCATAGAGTTTTTCGATTTCCTGCTTATTGAGCAAAGCCCGCAGAAGGATATTGGCCCGCACGGTGTCAAAAGAATCGACAGGTTTGAGGAAGCGAGCCCATAACTCGTTATCGGCAAGCATATAAGAATAATGGTTGAAGAAAAGAGCTTCCGAGGATTTCGGGAAGGAGTTCGGCCGCTGATGCGAGGCCAAAACTTCGTAGAGGCTCATTTTCCCCCCTCACTCAGAAAAGCGAAAACGGAAGCGAGGTACAAACTCGCGGTTTCGGCCCTTAGAATCCTTTTCCCCAGCGAGATTTCCTCAAAGCCCTTTGCGCGGGCCAGATCCGCCTCTTCGCCCGAGAAACCCCCTTCCGGTCCCACCACCGCCAAAACCGTTTCCTCTTTCCCTAAGGAAGAAAACATCCCCCTCAACTCAAAAGAGCCGAGGCTTTTTCCCTCATAGGCGAGATAACGATGATCGGCTTTAATTTCAAGGATATCTCTGTAATTCCTGATCGGATTAACTTCCGGAATCATGGTTCGCTTGCTTTGTTCAGCCGCTCCGATGACGATTTTCTCATAGCGGCTTCTCCGCTTTTCGCCCTCGCCCTTCTCCAGGCGGATGATGGTGCGCGAAGACACGAATGGGGCAAAGGCGCCGACCCCCAGCTCGGTCCCTTTCATCAGCACCAATTCATCATGGCCCCCCTTCAATAGCGAAAAGGCCAAAATCAAATGCCGGGGTAATTCGGAAGCCGTCTCAATTTCTTTTTGAATGGTGATTTTAAGAGGTTTGACGGAAGCGATCATGGCTTCATAAACTTTGCCTTCGGAAACGATTTCGATCGTCTCGCCGGAACGGCCTCTCATCACGTCCCGAAGATGATGGGCGCTTTCTTCGCTGAGTGAAGCCACCCCTTCCTTGACCGAGGCGAAATAACGCTCCATTTAGTGGAGGAACTCCCCATTCGAATCTTTAAGCGAGTCTTTGGTGAAATAGTTGAAAGACAGGACGGCGTATATCAGAAAGGCCACGAAAAACGGGGCCGCGTAATCGAGGAAAAGATAGTCGGTTCCCGTAAAAATCGTGAAGAAAAGGAGCGAGCCGAATCCCCCCACCAAAATGAGGGTCCCAACTAATTCCAAGAAAGCTTTTCTGATGAAACCGAGATAGAAATCGTGCGCTCCGGCCCAGCCCAAGAAGAGGCAAAGGAATCCAGCGACTTTGCGGGATTTGGACTTGTAGAGCTTATAAGCCCCGCTCACGGGGTCCACGAAGCCAGTCATATCCTTGGTTTTGTAGTTGTCGTCAATCGGATGAGGGCAGCCGCAATAAGGGCAGACATCGGCATCGAATTTCGAGATTTCGCGATGGCAGTTTTTGCAGGTTGGCATAAGGAACGCTTTTTAGTCTATACCTTTTTGTTTTTTTGAGAAGGCTCGAAGGCCCTTTCAATAAGTTTTCCGCGAGGCGATCCCGCGGTAATCCTCATAGAGGCGAAGGCACTCGGCCCGCTCCAATTCTTTGACGAAGCCGCTGGTTTCCCCCTCTTTGAGCCTTTCGAAAAAGGCGTTGTCGCGGAATCCGATCGCCGCGGTGTCGGCAAGATCGCAGCCGTAATAAACTTTTTCGATGTTGGCCCAGAGGATGGCGCCGAGGCACATCGGGCAGGGATAAGCCGTCGTGTAAATGACCGCTCCGCGGAGATCGCGATTCTTGATGTTTTGGCAGGCATCATGGATCGCCATGATCTCACCATGACAGGTCGGATCGTTGTTTTTGAGAACTTGATTATGGCCTTTCCCGATGACTTTTCCGTCTAAGACGATAACGGCTCCGAAAGGCCCGCCGTCCCCGTGCTTGATTCCTTCTTCGGCTTCGGCGATCGCCATTTCCATGTATTTGTCCATATAACGAGCCTCTGGCTTTACTTTAGCATAAGGAGGCCCCTAGGCAAACCTCCAAAAAAAGAAAATCGGCCTTGAGCCGATTCTCTTCACCCCTTGAAGGGGTTGCGCCACCACTTGCCGCCTTTGGAATCCTCTTCCTTTTGAAATTGGGTCAAGAGTTCTTTTTCGGTCGCGGTGAGTTCGGTCGGCGTCGTCACGTGCACATGCACGTATTGATCCCCGGGCCGCCCGCTTCGGAGATCTTTGATGCCCCGGCCCCGCAGTTTGAGGACTTGCTCAGGCTGAGTTCCGATCGGGATCTCCACGGCGACCGGTCCGTAGACCGTGTCGGAATCGACCGAAGCCCCCAACGCGCATTGGACGAAGCTGAGATTGAGATTGGTGTGGATGTCGTTTCCGTCGCGCCGAAAGCGTTTGTCCGGATTGATCTGAACTTCGACGTAAAGATCGCCGTTTTCCCCGCCGACGGACCCTCGCTCGCCTTTGCCTTTGACCCGGATCTGCTGGCCGTTGTTGATGCCAGCTGGGATATTGACGTCCAAGTCTTTGTGCACGCGGTTATAGCCGCTGCCTCCGCAGACATGGCAGTGTTTTTTGATGATTTTCCCCGTGCCATGGCAGTGCGGGCAGGGCCCTTCGCTTTCCATGACCCCGAAGATCGTTTGCTGACGCGCGGCGACGACGCCGCGGCCCCCGCAATAAGGGCAGGTGGTGACGTCCCCGGGCGTGTCCGCCCCAGTGCCGTTGCAATTGGGGCAAGGCTCGTCGAAAGTGATCGGAATCGTGATGTGGCGCCCATTGACGGCGTCCATGAAATCCAAGCGGACGCGGTAAAGGGTATCGTTTCCTTTGGTCGGCCCGGAAGAGCTTCTGCGGGCCCCGCCCCCGAAGAACGAGGAGAAAATATCGTTGAGATCGACATCGCCGAAACCTTGGCTTGAGAAGCCGCTGTTCTGATAGGGATTGCCTTGGGCCCCGGTCGAGCCGCCTTGCTGAAAAGCCGCCATTCCGAACTGGTCGTATTGCTTGCGCTTATTGTCGTCGAAGAGAACATCATAGGCTTCCTGGATCTCCTCGAATCTCTTCGGGGCATCCGGAGAATGGTTGAGATCGGGGTGGTATTCTTTGGCGAGTTTGCGATACGCGGCCTTGATTTCGTCTTTGGCCGCGGTCTTGGCGACGCCGAGGACCTCGTAATAATCTCGTTTTTCCTCTGTCATTAGAGGTTTCTCCTTCCGTTAAACAAGGAAGACGCTGGCTGATGTGGCCAGCGTCATCCCAGGTCTAGGAGCTTTGCGCTTATTTCTTCTTGTCGGTGAAATCGGCATCGACCACGTCATCGGGCCCTTCTTTGCCGCTCGCAGGGCCTTCAGGGGCCGTATCCTGAGGGGCTGAAGCTCCCGCTGAGGCGTTCGGATTCGGGCCATTAGGCGCCGAAGCTTGGGCGCTCTGGGCTTTATTCGCGGCGTCTTCGAGACGTCCGACGATTTCCCGGAGCTTATTGATATCATTGCTTTGAATCGCGCCCGTGGCCTCGTCGCGAAGGGCGGTGAGCTCCTTCTTTGTGGCTTCATCAAGCGCGGCGCCCTTCTCGACGAGAGTCGCATTGATCTCATCGATGTAAGTCTGGGCCTTGTTCTTTATTTCGATGTCATCTTTGCGGTGCTGATCGGCCTCTTTGTTGGTCTCGGCTTCTTTCATCATGCGGTCGATATCGCCTTTGCTAAGGCCATTCGAGCCGCTGATCGTGATGTCTTGGCTCAGCTGAGAATCAAGATCCTTGGCTGAGACTTTGACGATGCCGTTGACGTCGATGCTGAAGGAGACTTCGATGCGAGGCTGCCCGCGCCGGGCGGGTTTGATGCCCGAGAGCGTGAAATGGCCAAGCAGTTTGTTGTCGTGGGCCATCGGACGCTCGCCTTGGTAGACCATGACGTCCACGGCGGGCTGATTGTCTTCGGCGGTTGAGAAGACCTGACTCTTGGTGGTCGGGATCGTGGTATTCCGCGGAATGAGCGGAGTCATGACGCCGCCGAGGGTTTCGATGCCTAGGGTCAGCGGGGTGACATCCAAAAGCACGATGTCTTTGACCTCGCCCGCGATGATGCCGCCTTGAATGGCGGCGCCGATCGATACGGCCTCATCGGGATTGACCGAAAGGTTGATGGCGTGGCCGGAAATCTGTTTGACGAGTTCCTGCACGGCCGGCATGCGAATGGAGCCGCCGATCATGAGGATGTCGCCTAAATCCGAATACTGAAGTTTGGCATCCGCCAAAGCCTTCTCCATCGGGGCCTTGCACCGCTCGAGAAGATTGCGGGTGAGATCCTGGAATTTGGCGCGCGAAAGTTTGCCTTCCCAGGAAATCGGGCCTTTGGAGCTCATGCCGATGAACGGCAGCGAAATCGTGGTCTCAAGGCTGCTCGACAGCTCGATTTTGGCTTTTTCGGCCGCATCGACGAAGCGCTGCTGCGCCATTTTGTCGGTCAAATCGGTGCCCGTATCCATCTGAATCTGGGCGTGGATCCAATCGGCCACGGCTTTGTCCCAATCGTCGCCGCCGAGCTTCGTATCGCCCGAGGTGGAAAGGACTTGGAAGGTGCCGTCTCCGATATCGAGGATCGAGACGTCCAAAGTGCCGCCGCCAAGGTCAAAGACCAGGACTTTCTCGGATTTCTTGGAATCCAAGCCATAGGCTAAGCAAGAAGCGGTCGGCTCATTGATGATGCGCACGACATCGAGTCCGGCGATGGCGCCGGCATCCTTGGTGGCCTGACGTTGGGCGTCATTGAAATAGGCCGGAACGGTGATGACGGCTTTCTTGACCGTCTGCCCCAGGTTCTTCTCGGCGTAATCCTTCATATAAGCGAGGACCATGGCGGAGATTTCCTGCGGCGTGAAATCCTTGTTGAGGCAAGCGATATGGAACTTATCGGCCGAACCCATATGCCGCTTGGCGGAACGGACCGTATCGGGGTTCGTGATCATCTGCCGCTTGGCGGCGTTGCCGACGATGTGTTCGCCATCGGCTTTGAAAGCCACGACGGAGGGGGTCGTATTGGTCCCCTCGGGATTCGGAATGACTTTGACCTTTCCATCCGACTGCAGATAGCTGATGACGGAATTGGTAGTTCCGAGATCGATTCCGACGATGATTTCCTTTGCCATAATATTACTCTCCTTTTTCTTTAGGCCTTCGTGGCCTCAGAATCCTTTTTATCAGCGGCAGCGTCAGTGCCTGGCGCGGATTTTTCTTCCGTTTTTTTGATGGTTTTTTTGTAAACGCGGACCATGGCGGGCCGAATCAGCCGGTCATGGAGTTTGCAGCCTTTGGAATAAACCTTGGCCACCGCATTCTCTTTTTCGCCTTCCTCAACGTCGACCGCGTGCATGAGCGTGGGATCGAAGCCATCCCCGATTTTGGGGAGGATTTCGCTCACCCCTTCTTCAGCGAGGGCGTTTTGGATCTGGTTATAAATGTACTGGAAACCTTGCTGGTAATTCTTGGCTTCGTCGCTTTTGGGCGTGACGCTCAAGGCGACATAGAAGCTGTCGAGCGCCGGGAGGAGCTCGTCGAGGAAGCCCTCGGCCCGATAACGGATGACGGCGCGGTGATCCTCTTGCAGGGACCTCCGAAGGTTTTGGGTATCGGCCAGGGAGAGATAGTATTCGTTCTTCCATTTCTCCGCTTCTGCGGTCATCGCGACAAGATCTTCCTGAATTTTGAGGTAATCCTCTTTTCGGAAGGGGGTCCCCCCATCCTCCAATATCTCAGGGGGTTTGGTTTCAGGGTTTTTCACTGATTCTGCGGGCTTTTCGCTGGGCCCTTGTCCGGGGTTTTCTTGCTTTTTTGCTTCGTCGTTGGCTGACATTTTTCTCCTCCCATCGCTTCCGCGAAGTATTGGTCCAGCGTCTGGGCGAAATACTTCAGGGTCGCTACCACTTTGTCATAATCCATGCGTGAGGGGCCTAAGACCGTCAAGGTCGCCCTTGGCTCGCCGGGGAGATTGATCTCCGTCGAGACGATGGCAAGGTCTTGGAGGCCTTCCGTCTTATTCCCGATATGGATGGAGACGCCAGCCGAAGTCAGCTTCCCTCCCATGAGGGCCTTTTTAAGCTCCTCGGGATTATCGAGAAAGTTCAGGAGTTCCCTGAGCTTTAAGGCATCATTGGCGTATTCGGGCTGGTTATATAGCGCTTCTTTGCCGTACATCTCCATGCGGTCCGTCGCGAATTTCGCGAAGGCCGCCATGATGGCGTCATAGACGACTTCCTGCCCCACCACATAGTCGGTGAGGGCGGGTTTCATGGCTTCCATCTTCCCGACGATCTGGCTGATCGGGGTGCCCGAGAGGCGGTCGTTGAGCAGCTTCACGCTCTTGACGACATCGGCCACTTTCATGGATTTGTCGATCATAAACGTTTTATTTTCGACGTAGCCTTTATCCGTCACGAAAACGGCGGTCGCGGTGCTTTCCCCCAAGGGGATGATCTGAATCGAGACCAGTCTTTCTTCATCGACGTTTTTGCCTAAGACGCAGGAAGCGAGGTTCGTCATGTGCGAGAGGATTTTGCAGCTCTCCTGCATGACTTCCTCGACCGATTGGCTTTTTTCTTTGAGAACCGTCTGAAGGGCGTTCTTGGTGTTTTGGTCCACGAAGCCGCTCCGCAGATTCTCGACGTAATATTGATACCCCTGCTCCGAGGGAATGCGTCCCGAGGAAGTATGGGTCTTTTCCAAAAAACCGTCCTGTTCGAGGGCGTTCATCTCATTGCGGATGGTCGCGCTCGAAACATCGAGATGGTAAACCTCTTGGAGGTTTTTGCTGCCAACGGGCTCAGCGGTTTTGATGAAATGCTCAACGATGAGCTTTAGGATCTCGTCGCGTCTGGTCATTTCCTTCGCCTCCCGGTCTGTTTAGCAGTCGCGCCTATTCGGTGCTAGTCCTATTATAGAAGCCGTTTTAGCACTGTCAACCTCAAAGTGCTAAGTTCAATGATTTCAGGGGCCGCCGAAGGGGTTTTCCAGGTGGATCAAAAGAAAAGAAAAAGCCCCTGCCGCCTAGGCCAAGGCTTGCTTTTTTTCAGGGCTCAGCCCACGCGGATGGTTCCGTCTTCCTTGATCTCGATCGGGTCGCCGGTTTTCACTTCTTGGAGGAAGTCCGCCCCGAGCCGATCGATGGCGATCAGGGGGACGTTATTCCAAACGCGGGCGAGAACGATCCCACTCGCGGCCAAGGAATCGATGTCCGAGGCGAAAAGCCAGGCCGTGGGGGCCAGCCCCCGGCTCGCCACCGTCTGAATGACCATGCCTCCCGTCGTGGAGCCGATCGTCATGGGAAGGCAAAGCGCCTTGCCCGTGACGGAGACCCCGTAAAGATCCCGGTTATTCTGATCGGAGATGACGATGTCTTTGCAGCGCTTCGAAAGGGCGCTCTTCTCGAAACTCGCCAAGGTGTTGAAGCCTTGGCGGGAGACCGCGGCCGCGCCCTTGTAGGTTCCGCCGAAGATGACCCGGCCTTTGAATTCTTTCATCAGTTTTTCTCCTTGCCGACGATAATGGCCAACGCCTCTGCGTCTTTATAATAGCGGGACATCGAATAGGTCCGGAGTTTGTTGGAGGTCGTCATGATCGGCTTTTTGCCGGCGATGGGGTTATTGGTGTACATGAGCGGGCAGATGCTGGAAAGATGCGCGCCGGTGGCCGCAAATTCCTGATATTTCGGGGTCGCCTTGAACTCTTCCGCCACCGCGGGGGCCGTCGTGAAGACGGAATCGATCACGAGCCTCTTTTTGCCGGTTTCCCTCAATCCCGCCGTCATCTTGTCGGTCCAGTCAAAGAGTTGCTTCAGGGTGAGGTGCGGGCAGCCAATGAAGCATTTATGGGCTTTGGCGTGCGGGTGTTTCCACATTAACGGATAGGAGGCATAAACCCGCTCGAGCTCGGCGTCGTCGATGAGATAGGTCTTCGCCTCGGGAACCAGAAGCGTCTCCCCCAGCCGCCGGGCTTCCGGGGTAATCCCGGCGATGTGATAAAGGCCAACCGCGCCGTTGGAGGCCGTGGCCGCCCCGAAATCCTTGAGATAGCCGATGGTGTCTTCATCCGGCAAGGGTTTGAGATATTTCTCCAGGCCCTGAACATAGGGAACCTCGGCCATGACTTTCATGCCGATGGCGCTCCCCAGGATCTGCGCTTCCGGGCGCTTCGCGGTCTTGACGAGGACTTTCCAGGTGGCCTTCCTCCCGGCGTCGGTGAGAAAGCCGAATTCCGGAGCCTTCCCCAGAATCGTCCCGAACATCTCGAGGATCCCCGAATTGCGGTTGCAGCGGGCTCCGAGGGCGGAATTCGCATAGACCACCGCCGAGCTTTCGGCCCAAGAGAGAATATCGCCTTCCTTGGGCGTGTTCCCGACTTCTTTGAGATAACAGGCGCAAGTGAAATCATCTTTGCCCGAGAGGCCGATTTTCCTCAGCTGCTCTTCGTAATGGGCTTGCTCCCCATACATGAATCGGTCGAAGACGAACTTCTCGAGAGGCCCCACTTTGACGTTCTGGTAATCCAGAGGGCGGGGATCCACCGTGAAGCCTTCGGGACAGGTCAGGCCGGCGGCGATGAGCTCATCCATCAGCGGATAGACCGGCTTCAGCATGTTGACCCCAAAGCTGGTGACGAAATGGCCTTTTTTATGGGTCAGGGGGAGAAGCCGCTGGGCCCCAAAAAGATCGCCATAGCGGACGAGGCACTCCATCATCTTGGCTTTGGTTTTGCCTTCCTGGCCGGCGAGGATCTTTTTTTCCTCGTCCGTCAGCGTCATCTGGGGTTCATACATCGGGCTTTTTCTCCTTGTTTAGATGGAACGGCATTTGCGGTAGGCCGAACGGACGGCTTCGAAAATCCGGCCGCCCTTGAAGGAATCGCCGATGTTATAGAGCTCCGGCGCGGCGTTTCCCTTAAGCAAAGCGAAATAAAGATCGTTGTCGCTGGCGTTCCCGCTGGCCAAAACCACGGCCTGGGCGGGCAAATCCATCAGGACAGTGTCGCTTTTATTTATTTTCGCCGTCTGATCGAGCGGGTTGACGATGTTCTCCGGGAGGATCGGCCCCCAGGTGTTATAAGGGTCGGGCACCCGCTTGTCGACGCACCGCTTGATCGTCAGCTTGCCCGGGGCGTACCTGACGGCTTGGCTCATCATGTAGAATCCGCCGCCTTTGGCCTCGAAATAATGGATGAGGTGGCCGCGGTTGGCCGTGCAGCAATGGTTCATGACGTATTTGTCCATCTCCACGACCCGCACCTTCTTGCCTAACTCATAGGCGAGATAATAGGCGGTCTCGACGCCGACGCTGCCCGCTCCGATGACGGCGATGTCCGTGGCGTCTTTGAGCAGTTCCGGATGTTCCAGAATCTCGATGGCGAAATGAACTTGGGGATTGTCTTTGAGCCCCTCCACCGGCGGGACTTTCTGCTTGGTGCCGGTCGCCGTGACGATGACGTCATAGGAGGCGGCTTTGAGCGCCTCGAAGGTCGGAGCGGTGTTGAGGAGGAGCGTGAAATCCGGATTGCCCTTCATCTTATCGACCTCATGGTTCAGATAGCCCAGATAGTTATGGATCTCATATTTGATGGCCGGTTGGGAGCCGGGATTGACGTTCCCGCCGATCCGCCCGGACTTTTCGTAAAGGGTGACTTTGTGGCCGCGGGCCAAAAGGGTCTGGGCCGCCACGACGCCGGCGGGCCCCGCCCCGATGACGGCGATGGCCTTGCGGATATCGGCTTTCGGGATCTCAGGCGAATACTCAAACTCGAAAGACGTCCGCGGGTTGACCGCGCACTGCGGATGGCCGCCCTCGACGAACTCGTTGAGGCAACCCTCTTGGCAGCCGATGCAAGGGCGGATCTCCCCCACTTTGCCCGCATAGGCTTTATTGGGCCATTCCGGATCGGCCAATAGCGGCCTTCCGAGCATGATCAGGTCGCATTTGCCCTCCCGCAGCGCCTTCTCGGCGAAATCCGGATAACCGAGTTTGCCCACGCCCACGACGGGAACGGGCAATCCGGCATTGGAAAGGATCTTCAGATCGGCGAAATACTTCTTGGCGGTTTCGCTTAAGGAGAGGAAGCAGCCACTGGGCATCGAGGCCGGGGGGTGCGGAAGCCACCAATCATCGTAGCAACCCATGTCGACGTCGAAAATATCGACCCCGGCTTTGACGAGCTTCGCCATATAAGCGAGGGTCATGTCCAAGGTCCGGCCGTTTTTGAACTTGGTCAGCGGCTTCTGAGTCTGCATCCGCTCGCCATAGACCTCGTTGAGGGCCAAAGTGAGGTCGATCCGATACATGATGGGGTAAGCGGGCCCGACCCGCTTTCGGATCTCCTCCACCGTCTCGAGGCCAAAGCGCTCATAGTTGGCGAAATGCCCCAATTTCCGGCGGTTGAAGGCCGGATTCGTGAGCTGCTCCATGAGATAGCCTTCGTGGCCGTGAAGATAGATGCCATCGATATTGGCGCTCTTGGCGTCCGCGGCGGCCTGGCCGATGCGCCGGATGATCTTTTTGATCGAATGGTCGCTGAGCGGAAGGCACGGCACTGCTTTGATGTACCAGTTGGGATTGAGGGAAGAGCTTCGGGGGAAATGGTGCTGATTGGTGAGGCATTGGGGGTTGCCGACTCGCCCTAAGCCGGCCGTGATCTGAATAAAGAACGAGGCGCCTTGGGAATGGCACATCGCGGCGAGATCGCGCCAACCGCTGAAAACGGTGCGGGAGCGGTCGATCCGGGGGAAATAAGTGAGATCCCCCAACTCGATGAGGGATTTATCGAGGCCATAACTGATGGGGATGAGGCCGGAAGTGATGAGGCCGACGCCGCCTTTGGCCCGTTCCTCAAAGTATTTGAGCATCATCTCGTTGGGGCGGCCCGTCTCTTCGGCCATGTCGATGTTGCCCATCGGGGCCATGATCAGCCTATTTTTAAGGGTCAGTTTGTTGATTTGGATAGGGCTGAAGAGCGAAGAATAGGGATAAAGGTTCTGGGTGAGCGAAGGCCGCTCGAAGCCCTTTTCCCACCAGTCGCCGTAACTATCGACGAGGTTTTCGATCAAAGGGTCGACGCGAAGTTTTTTCATAGGTTTCCCTCCAAGAATCCAGGATGCATTCCTTGGTTCCATTATAATCGCGGGGACGGCCTTTCTGACAGGCAAAAAGAAAAACCCCCGAGGGCTAATGACGGGCGTCCACCACCAAGGTTTTGGTGAGGCGGTCGAAGGCGCTTCGCTCGGTATGGGCGAAAAGCATGTAAGCCGCATTGAGAAGGTCCATCCCGAAGAGCCCGGTCATGAGGCTTTTGACGAAGGACTCCCCCAGGCGAAGCCGCTCCCCGGAAGGATGGCAGGTTCGAATGCCCACAAGGGCCATCCCCAAGGTATAGCCGTTGAAAGCCCATAAGGCGATAGCGGAGGAAACCACGAAGAAAAGATAGGAGGCGGCAAAAGCCAAAAGAATCTCGAAAAACAAGGAGGTTGGCTCCGGGAGGTACAAAAGGCAAAGCGTGAGGGCCGCGGCCAAGACGAGCCATGACAAAAGCTTGTCGATGAGCCAACCCAAGATTCTTTTCTCGTAACGCGCGATGTTCATGAGCCCTTCTATTTTTCGCTTGCCTTTAATATAACGCAAGGAGCACGCGGTCTAATAGCATTATCCCCTTATCGGAACAAGCGACCCGGCCGCGGCCCTTCCCCAGAAGCCCTTGTCCCCGGAGGCGCTCGAAAACTTCCGAATAGCGGCTGAAGAAAGAAAAGCCGAATTTCCGCTGGAAAGAAGCGAGGCTGAAACCCTTCTCGAGGCGAAGATTGGTGAGGAAATAGTACTCCAAGGCGCTTGGGCCGCCGACGGTTTCCCGGGAAGCCACCCAGTCATGGCCCAGGTATTTTTGCAAGTTCCTGGTGTTTTCGTAGCGAACCCCGTTGACATAGCCGCTGGCCCCCAGGCCCGCCCCGTAATATTCCTCGTCATGCCAATACACGAGATTGTGGCGGCTCTCAAAGCCCTTTAAGGCAAAATTGGAAACCTCGTAGCGGTCATAGCCGGCGGCTCTCAAGGTTTGGAGGATTTGCTCATATTGGCCCCCGGCCCGGTTTTGCCCCATCTCCTTTTTGCCGTCCTTGGCGAAACGGGTCCCGGGGTTGACGGAAAGGCAATACGTCGATAAATGGGGAACTTGGAGGCTCAGCAGAGCGCGAAGGTCCTCGTTTAGCTCGGCGAGGGTCTCTCGGGGGAGGGCGTAGATGAGGTCGCAGCTGAGATTGCGGAATCCGGCTTTTTTCGCCCGCGCCACCGCTTCTTTGGCCTCCGCGAACGTATGATGGCGGCCCATCATTTCCAATAAGCGCGGGGAGGCGCTTTCGACGCCAAGGGACAGGCGGTTCACGCCATAATGGCGCAGGCACCGCAGATTCTCTTCGCTCAGGTTCTCGGGATTGGCCTCCACCGTGAACTCCCCGCCTTTTCGAAGATGGGGGGCGGCCAAGGCAAGGACTTCCGCGAAGAGATCGTCCGGGAGCGAAGTAGGCGTGCCGCCGCCGATATAAAGGGTGCTGACTTTGCCAATGGGATAAGAAGCCATCTCTTTTTTAAGCTCTTGGACATAAGAAAAAGCCCACTTCTCGTCGAAGAGGACTTTGCAGAAATCGCAATAGGCGCAGAGGTGCGCGCAAAAAGGAATATGGAGGTAAAGGGCGTCGGTCACTTTTTTTTGGAGTCCAAGGACTTCTTTTTGGCCTCTTCCGCTTCTTCGGGATGGGCGGCGGCATAAGCCTCCATCTCCTTTTGGGCTTCTTGATTCTCGACCGGGCGAGTGGTGCGGTCGACTTCTTCCTGAGTCACTTCGGCCTCGGTTGGCTTAACGACTTTTTTGGAATTCTGCTCGATTTCCTTGGAGGCCTCTTCCATCTGACGGGCCGTTTCCTCGTCTTCGACCGGGCGGAGGAGGCGGTTCACCTCTTCTTCGGCGATTTCCTTGTCGCTTTTGGGCTTCTCGTCGCTCTGGAAGGGCTTGAGGTATTTTTTGGCCAAAATGACCAAAATGACAATCGCGCCGAAAATGACCAAAAGCATCAAAACGTAGAACCAAGGCTGATTGAGGATACTGGTGGAATCGAGGGTTGTCATTTCTTTTCTCCTTTGGGCACGGGTGAGTAAACGAACTTGTTCTTCACTTGCAGTTTTTCATAATAGCCTTCCGCGGCCAATTTATCCATAGAGGTTCGCGCGGTTTCGTAAGCGCATTTGATGGTTTGCTTGAATTGCTGGATCGTGTAATAGCGGCCCGACGTGCAATGCGAGGCTAAGAAAGCGGCCTGGTTTTTGTTGAGGTTGGGATTCGTCTCCAAGAGATAAAGGACGTATTCCCGGACCTCTTTGTCGGAAAGGGTCGAACCTTCGTAAGCGATGGTTTTGGGCTCCGAAAGCGTCGGCGAGGCCAAAGAAACCTCCCGGATTTTCTTTAAAGTCGGCGCGGCCGGGGCTTTATCGCTTTGAACGCCAGGCGCGGCCGCTGCAACCGCCGCCGGCGGTTGGCTGACCGGCTGAGGGACGGGCAAAACGGGCGCGGCCGTTCCCGTAGCCGGATTATTCGGGGCCACGACGACCGAGGGCGCCATCGGAGGCACCGCCATCGGAGCGGAAGCGGCCGTCACCAACCCCGCTTGAAGCAAAATCGGCCCAGGGATCGTCGACGTGTCAAAAAGCGATAATTGCTGGGATCTTTTGGCGTTTTGCAGGTCGGCCAAAGCTTTCTCGTCGCCCGAAAGGGCCGTATATTCCGGAACATAGGTTGCCACCCGGATGGAATTGATTTCCTCGGACAAAGCATCCAACAAAGGCATGAAAACTTCGATCGCGTGGATGACGACATAGGTCAAATCGCCGGTTCTCGAGGTTTCCAGGGCCAAGGTCTTATAGCCGTCGCTGCTGGCGAGGATGGCCTCGAAGGGCAATAAAAACGCTTCGTCCTCCTGCTCGCTCGAAGCATAGGCGTCTTTGGCCAAAAGGGCGGCCAAGGATGCGTTATGATCGTCAAAGGGCTTGACGTAATCGAGATAATACATAGCCGCCACGGCCTTCACGAAATGAGACGAATCGCTCTTCCCGAGCCAATCCATGAAACTCTGCATGAGATTCTCGATGGCATCGCTAGGAGCGTAGGTGTAATCGGGGTTATACATGAATTTGGCGCGGACGGCATAGGCATCGAAATCCCGGACCCGATAGAATTTGGTCAGCTCTTCCACCCCCAAAAGGCGGGCATCGGCATCCGCCAGGAAATCTTCGGTCGGGGCCGCCACGACTTTATCGGAATAGAAATCCAAGGCCTTGCGATAGGCGATGACGGGAGCATGAAGAGGATTGCTCTCGCCATAGGTTCCATTCAAGAGGGCCTTCAGCGAAAGCTCGCTCATCGCGGCGCCTTCGAGAATCGAAATCGCTCGCAAGGACTCGAGATAAATGGCCCGTCGGGCCAATTCGATCTCATGGGGGTCCCGCAAAGACTTATAAAGATTGAGGAAACGGGTGATCCGAAGCTCCGCCGCTTCGATGCGGGCGGAGATAGCGTCGGTCGCGGTGAGATGGAAAGGCTTGTTGGGAATCGTGAAAAAAGGGAACTCCGTCTCATGCTTTTTGCGATAAGCCAAAATATCGTTCCAGTACCCATCGATGAGGGAGGTCCTCATGACGGTCTGAAGCTCGGCTTTGCTTAAGTATTGCTCATCGGTATAGAGCGTCGCCCAATCTTTTTCTGACATAGATGCCCTCATTATAAAAGCGGGCGCGGGCATCTGCAAGTATAATAACTAAAAAACTACTAAATATCTAAAGTCCATTGCTATAATAAGGCAGGTTTTACCTAGTTATCGTCGCCATCGAGAGAAAGCATCGCCATGAAGGCTTCTTGCGGCACATCGACCGTTCCGATGGCCTTCATCCGCTTCTTGCCTTCCTTCTGCTTCTCGAGAAGTTTCTTCTTGCGGGTGATATCCCCGCCATAGCATTTGGCCAAGACATCCTTCCGCATGCTCTTGATATCGGCCCGAGCCACGACCTTGCCGTTGATGGCGGCTTGGACCGGGACCTCGAATTGCTGCTTGGGGATGATTTGCTTGAGCCTTGAGACGATGGCGATGCCCCGGTTATAGGCGGAAGGGCGAAAGACGATCGTCGACAAAGCATCGATGATGTCGCCATTTAACAGGATATCCATTTTGGCGAGTTCGCTGGGCCGATAGTCCTCGAGCTCATAGTCAAAGGAGGCATAGCCTTTGGTGGCCGATTTGAGGCGGTCGAAGAAATTGAAGATGATCTCGCTTAAAGGCAGCTCGTATTTGACCACCACTCGCGTGTCGTCGAAATAGACGAGGTCCTTATAAATCCCGCGCCGGTCCTGGCAAAGCTGCATAACCGGGCCCACGAATTCTTTAGGGGTCATGATCGAGGCTTTGACGAAGGGTTCCTCGATGGCTTTGACCTTGGAGGGATCAGGCATTTCGCTCGGATTATCGAGGGTGACCTCGCTGCCGTCGGTCAGCTCGACTTTGTATTTGACCGATGGGGCCGTGAGGATGAGGCTCAGCCCATACTCCCGCTCCAGACGCTCTTCGACGACATCCATGTGGAGGAGGCCCAGGAAGCCAACCCGGAAGCCAAAGCCCAGGGCCTGCGAGCTTTCGGGCTCGTAAGTCAGCGAGGCGTCATTGAGGCTGAACTTTTCGAGCGCGTCTTTAAGGTCTTCGTATTTCTGAGAATCCACGGGATAAAGCCCGCAAAAAACCATCGGGCTGATCTTGCGGTAGCCTGGCAGCGGCTTTTCGGCGGGGCGGGCGGCCAAAGTGATGGTCTCGCCGGGGAAGACGTCTTTGATGTCTTTGATCGTCGCGGTGAGGTAACCGACTTCCCCGCATTCGAGCCGAAGGGTGGGGATCTCTTTGGGCGTCCGGATGCCCACTTCGGTCACGAGATATTCCTTTTGGGCTTCCATGAGCAAGATCCGATCGCCGACTTTGACGGAGCCGCTTTTGACGCGGATCAAGACCACGACTCCACGATAAGAATCATAGTAACTGTCGAAGATAAGGGCCTTCAAAGGCGCCGAGGGATCGCCCTCGGGCGGGGGGATGAGTTCCACCACTTTCTCGAGCATGTCCGGGACCCCTTGCCCCGTTTTGGCGCTCACGAGGCAGACATCGGAAGTCGATAATCCGATCTTGGCCTCGATTTCCTTCTTGGTATTGGCGATGTCGGCGCTTGGGAGATCGATCTTGTTGATGACCGGCAGGATCATGAGGTCGTTATCGAGAGCCAGATAGACATTGGCGAGCGTCTGGGCCTGGACCCCCTGGGTGGCGTCAACAACCAAAAGAGCGCCTTCGCAGGCCGCCAAAGACCGGGAAACCTCGTAAGTGAAGTCGACGTGCCCCGGCGTGTCGATGAGGTTAAAGATATAAGTCTCGCCGTTTTTGTATTGATACCGGACGGTCACGGCGTTCAGCTTGATCGTGATCCCCCGCTCCCGCTCCAGATCCATCGTATCGAGCATCTGCTCCTTGAGGTCGCGCTTCTCGACGGCTCCCGTTTCTTCCAAGATGCGGTCGCAAAGCGTGCTCTTGCCATGGTCGATATGAGCGATGACCGAGAAATTACGGATGTGTTTTTGATCGAAAGGCATGGTTTTTTACCAGCGAATTATAGCCTACTTCTTCGCTTCGTTGTAGAAATTCTCGAGGCTCGACGTCACATCCTCGGGACAGGTGGCCACCGTATAGCCCGGCCAGGTTCGGGCGAAAAGATCGCGGTAATCCCCTTGAAGATAGCGGTCATCGACCAAAAGGGCCGCGCCTTTGTCGCGTTCGCTTCGAATGAGGCGGCCCACCGCCTGCATGACCTTGTTCATCCCGGGGTTCATATAGGCGTAGTCATAGCCTTTGCCGTTGATTTTGTCGAAATAGTCTCGGATGAGATCCCGCTCATGGGAAAGCTGGGGCAGCCCTATCCCGACCACCGCCACCCCCGTGAGGCGCCCATCGGCCAAATCGACGCCCTCGGCGAAGGAGCCGCCGATGACGAGAAGCCCCACCGTCGTGAGGGGTGGATCGGACAAAAAACGCGAGAGGAAAAGGCTTTTTTCGTCGTCGCTCATATCTTTTTCCTGAGTGAAAACGGCGCTGTCCCCGAAGGAAAGGAAAGGCTGGATCTTCTCCAGGTATTCGTAACTCGGGAAATAGAGGAAATAATTGCCCTTTTTGCCGGCCACGAAAGCGCTCAGGTAGGTCGCGACCTCGGCATAGGTTTTGGAACGGTCTTTGTAGCGGATGGAAACGAGCGGCGCCAAAATGAGATCGAAATTCTCCTTAGGGAAGGGCGAAGGCAATAAAAGGAAGGGATCGTCGTGATTCCCGCAGATGGCGTCCATGTAATAATCCATGGGCGAAAGGGTGGCGCTGAAGATGGCCCGGCCTTTGACCTTGGCCAGGGAAGCAGCGAGCATGGGGGAGGGATCGAGGCAATAGAGATGAAGCCGGTAGTCGCTCCCCTCCCGCTCTCCGTAAATGTGGGCGTGCTCAGGATAATTCTCGCTTAGGAAGGCAAAGCGGTAAGCTTCCCGCGAGACGTCTTTGAATTCATTGGGCAACGCCGGATGCTCCGTCGCCTCCAGCGTTCGCGATTGGGTCGTGAGGGCTTCCAGGCTTTTGGTGACTTCCGGGGGTATCGAAGCGAAATCCACGGCTTCCTCGGGATGGCTTAGATCGAGGTCCCGCAGGGCCTTATCGAGCCTCGACAGGGCTTTCTTGAGTTTGGGGGTTTTGAACGAGCGAATCTTGGCTTTGGCTCTTTCGCATTCCGCGGCCGAAAAAGAGGAAGAATACATATCCCGGCCCCGCTCCACGAGGTTATGGGCCTCGTCGACGAGAACGATATAATGGCTGGAATCGACCGTCTCATCGAAATACCGCTCGAGTTTCACCAGCGGATCGAAGAAATAGTTATAGTCGCAGAAAATGATGTCGCTCCAAAGCGACAGATCGAGCTGGAGCTCAAAAGGGCACATGGCGTAATGGCGGGCCAATTCCGTGATCCTTCGGTAATCCAGCCGAGCGTCGGTCTTTAAGGCTTCCTCCGTGACTTTCCTGATCTTGCCATAGTAGTCCTTGGCGAAGGGGCATTCGTCGGGGTTGCAGCTTTTCCCGAGGCTGAAGCAGATCTTGTCTTTGGCCGTCAAAACGGAATCCCGGGCCACGAGGCCCTTTTCGAAAAGGCGGTTCAAGGCGTCGCAGGCCGCTTCCCGGCCGCTGGATTTGGCCGTGAGATAGAAAATCTTGGAATTGTCGGTCTTGGCAAAGGCTTTGACGGCAGGATAAAGCGAGGACATCGTCTTCCCGATCCCCGTCGGGGCCTCGCAGAAGAAAGTCCCGCCCTGAGTCGAGACGGAATAGACGTATTTCGCCATCTCCCGCTGGCCTTCCCGGAAGAACTGATAAGGAAAAGGCAGGGCCCGGGCGCTTTTGTTGCGGGCTTCGAGATGCGTGAACTCGGCTTTGGCCAAGGCCAAATAACGGTCCATGAGGCCCTCGATGTCCTGCTCCAATTCCCGAAGGGCGAAGACTTTTTCCTTCACCATCTCGGAACCGTCGAGTTGGCTGATATAAGTGAGACGGACCCCCACTTTCTCGGCTTTGATCGTATGGGCGTACATGAGGGCGTAGCATTCGGCTTGCCCGAAATGCCACTCTTTCTGCTCGGCATAAAACCTCGCGAGCGGCTCCACCGTGCTTTTGATTTCGTCGATCACGGGGAAAGGCCCGCCCAGGATGATGCCATCGGCTCTCCCTTCGAGGGAAACGATGGCCTCTTCCCGTTCGAAATCCTCGGCCAAAGGAATCTCCGAAAGGTACTCCCGCCCCTGCTTTTTCTGGAAAGAGGCGTGGATCTTGGTCCCCACCAGCATCGTCTCCTGATTATAGACGCGGTTATCGATGTCCCCCCGCCGCAGCAAAAAATCCACGAGTTCGTGGACGGACAAAGAAACGACGCGTTTCGCGCTCATGCAGCCATTATAGTGTCGGGAGGCTTATTTGACCAATTCGTGATCGGAGAGATGCGCCCCGTTGAGAAAGCTTGGGGCATCCATCATTTTCTTGCCTTCGAGTTGGACGAGATCCAAGGAGAGCCAGCCATCGTAGAACTGGACGAAAATCTCCTTGTCGTTGGGGATGATTTCGCCGACCGCTCGGATGGATTGGCCATTTTCGATATGGGTCTTGAAAATCTTGAGTTTTTTGCCGTTTAAAAGCACATAGGCTCCGGGGGCCATGGCCAAGGCCCGCACATAATCGCGGGCGGCTTTGACGGAGAGAGTCAAAGGGAGATGCTCGTCTTCCGGGAGGATCTTCGGAGCGAGGGTTACGTCCTTCTCCTTCTGTTTTTGGCCTTTGAGTTCGTCATTGCAATAAGGAAGGAGATCGCGCCCGATCATCCCCGCCGCCGCTTCGCCGATCCGGCGGCTGAGGGTCCAATAGTTATCCTCTTCGGAGATTTTGATTTCGACTTTGTTGTACATCCGTCCGGCATCCATCGCGGCCACCATTTCCATGAGGGTCACGCCGGTCACGGCGTCGCCGGCCATGAGAGCCCGCTGAATCGGGGCCGCCCCCCGGTATTTGGGCAAAAGCGAACCATGGAGATTCAGCGCGCCTTTGGGGGCTAATTGAAGGAATTCGATCGGCACGATCTGGCCGTAGGCCATGCAGACGATGACATCGAAGCCGAGCGTCTTGGCCCAGCCGTAATCCAAACGGATTTTATGCGGCTGAAAAACCGGGATGTTATGGGCCAAGGCCACTTTTTTGGTGGCGCACATCTCCACGACTCCCGCTCTGCCGGTTTCTTTATCTTCCTGGCAAACGAGGCCGACGACGTCAAATTTAGCGTCAAGCAAAGCCTGGAGGGACAAGGCCGAGATCTCAGGCGTCCCCAAATAAAGAACTTTAACATCGGAATTTTGTTGGTATGCCATATCAAATCGTTTTACTCTCTCCCTCTTTAGTGAGTAAATTATAACGCAAGCAGATAAGAGGCAAAGAAAAAATGATCATTCAAAGCATCTTGGAGACCATTGGGGATACGCCGGTTTTGCATTTGGAGACCTTGGCGGGAAACGACATCTACGTCAAACTCGAGATGTTCAACCCCGCCGGCTCGGTCAAAGACCGCATCGCCCTCGAAATGGTCAACGACTTAGTGAGCCTCGGACGGCTGGGCAGCGGCCAAAAAGCCATCGAAGCCACTTCTGGAAACACTGGCATCGGCCTGGCTTTGGTTTGCGCCAGTTATGGCATTCCCCTCACCATCGTGATGCCGGAGAATATGTCGCCAGAAAGAATCGCCCTCATGAAGGCCTATGGAGCTTCCATCGTTTTGACGCCCAAGGAAAAAGGCATGCAAGGCTCAGAGGAAATGGCCATTCAGATGGCCAAGGATGGGAGTTACGTTTTCCTCAACCAATTCGAGAATCTCGACAACCCCAAAGCCCACGAAGAGAACACGAGCCAGGAAATCCTCATCGATTTCCCGATCGCCCTGGATTATTTCGTGGCCGGGGTCGGCACCGGCGGCACGATCGCCGGGTGCTCCAAAGTCCTTAAAAAGCATTATCCCGGCCTTCAAGTCGTCGCCGTCGAGCCCGCCGAATCCGAAGTCCTTGAAGGCAAAAAGCCCGGACCTCATGGGATCCCGGGCATTGGGGCCAATTTCATGCCCCCGCTTTATGAGGCGTCGCTCGTCGACCAAATCATCGCTGTCGAAAGCCTTCTGGCCGCCGCGAAAGTCGCGGATCTCGCCAAAAAAGGTTTGTTCCTTGGCATCTCAAGCGGCGCCGCCGTCTTGGCCGCCGAGAAAATCGCCGCCGCCAACCCCAATAAAGGGCTCACCATCCTCGCCATCGCCCCGGATGGCGGCATCAAATACATGTCGATGGGCATTTATGGGAAATAAAAAGGAAACGTATTACCAATCCATCAAACGCCGCGATCCGGCCGCGAGAAATAATTTCGAGATTTTCTTTTTGTACCCCTCGACGAGGATCATGCGCCGCTACCGCTTGGCCCACCATTTGTGGAAGCATGGCTTCAAGTTCCTCGCGGAGTGGATCATGGTGGTCGGAAAGCGAAAGACGGGCATTGAAATCCATCCCGGCGCCACCATCGGGAAACGCTTATTCATCGATCATGGTTCCGGAGTGGTCATCGGAGAAACCGCCATCCTCGGGGACGATTGCACCCTTTTCCATGGCGTCACTTTGGGTGGGACCTCGACCGAGAAAATCAAACGCCACCCCACCTTGGGGAATGAGGTCATGTGTGGGGCAGGTTCGATTATTTTAGGTCCCATCCTCATCGGGGATGGGGTTAAAATCGGAGCCAATGAGTTGGTCCGCCACGACATTCCAGCCGGTTCGGTGTTCGTGGAAGGCAAAATCATCACCCTCAAAAAGAAAGAGGAGCCAAAGGAAAAACCATGAGCCAAGAATCCTGCCAGAAGTTTATCGACACCTATAAGCTTTTGCTAAGCTCCGATCGCACGCTAAAAGAAATCTACGAGTTAGGAACCACCCTGCATCTCCGGGATAAGGCCTGCATATATTTCGATGAGGACGGCAAAAAGCAAAGTTACGATTATCGGGATTACCGAAACCGGGTTTCGTACATCGCCAAACATCTTTCGAAAGCTCTGAGCGGGATCCCCGCCGGGGCCACCGTCGCTTTGAAAATAAGAAACTGCCCAACCTGGCCGATTCTTTTCTGGGCTCTGCTCATGAATGGGCACCCCGCCCTGCTCATCGATGCGAAGCTCGCTCATGAAAACACCGAGAATCTTCTGCGGCAAGCGGAAGCCAAAGCCATTCTCGTCAATGAGGAGGAATCCTATGCCGTTCCGATGTTTCGGATCAACGAAATCAAGAACGCCGAAGACGACGAAGCCTTCGCGCCAAGATGGGCCGATGAGGTTCTGTTCTGCAGTTCTGGCACCACCGGGGACATCAAGATCATGGTGATGAACGGAGAAGCCCTTTCCTATCAGATCGCCGCGGCCGCCGATTTGCCTCTTGAAACCACCCATCTCATGCACGAAGGGAAAATTAATATTCTGGCGATGATCCCTTTCCATCATATCTTCGGTTTCGCCGCTGTTTTCCTTTGGTACACCTTCTATGGCAAAACCATCGTCTATCCGACTTCGCTGAGCAGCCACGATATCGTTAACGCCATTCAAAAAGGACCGGCCACCCATATTTATTCGGTTCCCTTGTTCTGGGATGGGATCGCTCAGACGATTCTTCGGAGCGCCGGCATGAAAAGCGAGCGCGAGAAGGAGCTTTTGCGGAAGATGATCGCCTATAATAACCACACGATCGCTAAAAAAGAAGCCGGCTGGGCCGCCAGCGCCTTCATCCGCAACCTCTTCAAAAAACGCGTTTTGGGAACCCAGGTCGAGTATTGCATTTCCGGGGGCGGCTATCTCATGCCCAAGACCTGCGCGGTCATCAATGGGGCGGGCTATCCGCTTTATAACGGCTTTGGCATGACGGAGATCGGCATCACCTCCGTCGAACTCTCGCCAAGGGTGGAAGATCGTCTCAAATGCTCGATCGGCCATCCCTTCCATGGCCTTAAATACAAGATTGTCCCGACCGAAAGATCGGCCCAAGGCGAAGGTGAGCTTTTTGTTTCCACTCCCACGATCCATTCGGAAGAAATCATCGGCGGAATCCGGAAGAAAACCGAACTCGCGGAGGGGTGGTATGCCACTGGGGATATTGCGTCGAAAGACCGCTTTGGGAATTATTATCTCAAAGGGCGGATCAAGGACACGATCATCGGCTCCAACGGCGAAAACATCTACCCCGATGAGATCGAGACCTATTTCAAAGACGTGGACCACGTGGTCAACGCAGTCGTCTTGGGGCTTCCCAAAGACGGTCAGGAGAAAATCGTTTTGGTGGTCGAACTCGATAATGCGATCGAGGACAACGACCTCAAAACCATCAAAGACGAGATCGATAAGATCAATGCCACGCTGCCGGATGAAAAGCGCATCGGCGAGGCGCTTATTTATAAGAAAGCCATGCCGCTGGCCAACAACATGAAGGTCAAACGCTTCGTCCTTCGGGATGAGATTCTGAAGGACAGCCCCGATTTCATGGATTTCGGGGGCGAGAGGCAAACTCTTTCCTTTGACGGCTTCGATCCTTCAGAGGTTAAATCCACGTCAGATGACGTCCGCAAGATCTTCTCCAAAACGCTGCTCCTCCCCGAATTCAAGATCCCGGATGAGGGCATCTGGACGACCGATCTCGGCGGCGATTCCATGAGTTACGTCTCAATGGTCAATGACCTCAATGAGGCCTTTCATCTGACGATACCGCTCGAGAAGTATGGCAAACTCACCTGCGTTCGCGATTTCACCCACGAAATCCTCACCTTGAAGCGTGAGGAGGACAAGAAGTCCCATAAGAAGCAAAAATAAGTTGTTTTAGCGCGGTTGGCAGGCTAAAATCTATCACGCAAACTAATAAAAGGAAGACAAAATATGGCAAACATCAAATCACAAGTCAAACGCATTGAGATCGGCGAGATCCGCAAGGCCAGACGGGGCGCGGAAAAGGCCGAGGCCCATACCGCTGTCAAAAAGGTTGAAACCTTAGTTGTGGAGAAGAAAAAAGCTGAAGCCATCGTGGCTTTGAAAGATGCGATCAGCATTTTGGATCAGCTCGCGCAAGCTCACATCATCTCCGACAACAGCGCCGCCCGCAAAAAGGCTCACCTTCAAAAAGAAGTCGCCGCCCTGAAGTAATCGCCAGAAAAACCAAGCCTCCGTTCGCGGAGGCTTTTTTCATATTTCGATTTCCTTAAACGTCCCTTTGACGACTTTTTCGGTGATTTCGAGGACCAAGTACGTCCCTTTGTCATCATCGTGCGGGAAAACCAGGCTTCCGGGGCAATAAACCCAAACGCCGTTAACGAGTTCCTCTTCTCTTTCATGAGTATGCCCATGGATGAAAATACGGACCCCGCCCCGGCGTAGATACTCATACATGGCCGAACCATAGATGGGGTAATGCTCCATATGAATCTTCCCAAAAGGAGTGTCGTTCTCATAGCGGAAAGGATACTCCGGGAAGCCCCCGTCGCAATTGCCTTTGACGGCGGCGAAAGGAGAGATCGCCCCCGGGGCGGCCTCCACATCCCCGGCATGCAGATAAAGATCGGCGTCGTTTTCGATGAGGGCCACTCTTCGGAGGGCGCTTAAATCCCCATGGGTATCAGCGATAACGACGATTTTCATAAAGAGAAGTTGGCCAAATAAAGCGAGAAAACCAAATCGGGATCTTCTTTGCCCGTAAGGATAGCCAACTCGCCCGCATAAAGACCTTCCAGGGCTTTGCCCAAGGAGTCTTTTTTGATCTTTCGAAGGCTGTATTGGGTGGCATTGACCCGGCCCGAAGAGCACTTGAGTTTGAGCGCGATGGCGGCGTTATTCTGCCCTTGAGCGGATAAAAACGCCACCTGATCCATGAAACTGAATTGGCGGGTCAGAAGATTGATGAGGGGAATGGGATCCACCGCCCGCGTTTTTAAGTCTTTGTAGATCGCTAAAGCCTTGCGGTTATCGCTGCGGGTGAGGGCATTGGAAAGCTGGAAAACATCGTCTTCCAGGGGTGGGGCCACCAAAATATCGACCATTTCGACGGTGACGTTCTCACATCCGGCGTAAGCAATGAGTTTTTGGGCTTCGTTGAGGAACTGGGCGTAGTCGCCCCCGATCCGTTCCAAAAGCTCATCCACCGCCGCCGAATCGATTTTAACGTTCCGTTTTTCGAAAAACCGCGGGATGAAAGACTTCCACTGCCCCTCGCTGAATTGGCTGACCGGATTCATCTTGGCTTGGCCTTTGACCAAAGCCTGATAAAAAGGCGAACGTTCATCAAGCTCTTCGGAATAGACGAGCAAATAAAGCAAAATGTTGGGATCAGGATTGCCAAAAAAACTCAGCAAAGGAGCCGCATCGTCGTTTTTCGGCATCTTGATTTTCCCGCTCGTTTTAGCCAAAAAGAAGCAGTTTTCGGCCACCACGGCTTTCTGGCCATAGCCTAAAGGCAACGCCAAGCATTCGTTGGATAGCTCCAAAAGAGTGCTCACCCCCATATCGAGGGAGACGGAATTCATAGGATCTCTGGTCGGAAGAGTTTCATCGAGCAGTTTTTTGAGCGCTCCCTTGACCATGCGACTTTGGGGCGAATAAAGCACTTGTATCATGTGTTTATTATAAACGAAGCCCCTTCGTCCTTCACGAAGAAAAAGCCTTTTACCAAAGGGAGGAAAATTGGGCGAAACTTATCGTGCCTTCCATATCCGTGCGCCGAACGGGAATGCCAAGGTCCTGAAATCTTTTCAGCGTTTCTTCGTCGGGATGGCCATAGGAATTCTTTTTTCCGACCGAAATGATGGCTACTTCCGGCGAGATGGCTTTTAGGAAAGCCTCGCTGGACGAAGATTTGGAACCATGATGTCCCACTTTAAGGACATCGATATTTAGGTCCGGATTATCTTGAAGGATTTTGGTTTCGATCGAAGAAGGCGCATCCCCGGTGAAAAGCCATTTTTTGCCCATGAAATCCAAAGTCAGAACCAAACTTTCTTCGTTTTCTTCGCTTCCGCCAAAGACGTTGAGATTCTCGAATTTCATTCTTCCGACCGTCAAAGGAAAGTCTGAGGCATCATCAATATATTTTTTGACCCAATAATTGTCGATTAAGGAAGAGGCGGCTCCGATATGATCATAATCGCCGTGGCTGGCAATCAGACAATCGATGGCGAAGATCCTTTCTTTTCTTAAAAATGGGATATCGACTTCGCGCGCCAAATCGAATGAAAGGCTTCCTCCCGTATCGATCATGACCGTGGCTAAGCCATCGCGAATCAAAATGGCGTCCCCCTGCCCCACATTGATGAAGCTGACCTCTTGGCTGACGGAGTCATAAAAAGGTAAGGCATTGAGAACGATCAAAGTCGCCAATAAAATCCCAGATTTTTTCGCCGTTAGGACAAAACCGCTTTCCAAAAAGAAAAACGCCAAACTTAGCGTTCCGTAATAAACGAAAACAATCCCAGGGCCCCAATCACCGACCGGAAGGGCCAAATCAACTTTCTCAACGAAACCCACCGTTCCTAACAAAAACTTAGAATATCCTTGCAAAAACCCAGTATAAGGAAGAGTAAAAAAACTGATTAAAGCAATGAAAACAAACGGATAAATCAAAGGAAGGAAGAAAAACGAGTAAGCATAAGCAAAAAAGTGAATGGCGTTCCCTGCAACCAAAACCGGAAAAAGAAACAGCAAATTGAAAACCAAGTGCGCCAGTTTTTTCTTTCGCCCTTGAAAGCGGTTCAAAAAATCGTTGGTCAAGGAGGAACTGAAAGCCAATCCAAAACCAATGAGAAACCCATAGTCCAAAGCGTTATAACGATCAGCAAAAAGGAGGATCAAACCCGCGATGGCATTCGAAATGAAACGATTGGGCGGGTCTTTTTTCTTGAGATCCGCCCACAGATAAATCGAGCGGTTGATAAAGACCCGCCAAACCCCGATTTTGAAAATTAGAATCGGAAGAAAAAGCAAAGCCACGAAAAAAACGATCATCCGGCTTTTCTTTTTTTCGAAATGAAGGCCGAAAAGCCATTCGATGGCGCGGAGGAAACCACCATAAAGAACTCCGCTGGCGCTCAAAAAATACAAAGCCCCTATTCCGGCCGCCCCTTCAATGAGATCATTCGAATAATCTTTATGCCCGAATAATAGGGAATCGATGGCTCCACCGGTCAGCGGATTGAAATTTTCCAAAAAGCTGATTTCCTTTTGGCGAAAACGCACGGGCATGGCGAAGACATCCGATATTTCATCAACGTAAATCGAATAATTAACGCCTTGGCTTTTAAGATATTCGGAAAAAGAAAAGCGGCTTTCATATTCGGTGGAGGAATAAAGGGAACTATAGCCTTTGATTTCCACCCAATCGCCGATTTCACGGGTGTTTTCTTTAGCGTAAATATAGTAGCGGAAGCCCCCGCTTTCAAAAAGAAAGTAGTCGCTTTTGGTTCTGATCACCATTCCCGTGAGATCGACCGAGCCTTTTTTCTCCGACGGATGAATGGACCCAAAACCGACCCCGAGAATCAAAGCGGCCAAAAAAGCGATGAGAGCCCCTTTCCCCTTCTTTTGGGCCGCAAAAAGAAAAGGAATTGCGGAAACCGAGATCAAAGCGAAACGCCAATCTCGAAGATAAAAGACTAAAGAAAAACCGATGACGAAACCGACCAAGACGAAGAAGATACAGATCGGATTTATCAGTCGGACAAAGTTACGTAGTTTTTGCACTTTTCGAAAGTCGCGTTCCCAATCCCAGAAACGTTTTTAAGTTCCTCGATTCTTTCAAAATCCCCATTCGAGGTCCGGTAACTGACGATCGCTGCGGCGACCGAGTTTGAGAAGGCCGACAAAGCATCGAGCGCTTCTTTGTCCGCGGTGTTCACGCAAACCTTGTCGATCGGGGTTGCGGCGCAGGTATTGGAATTGTCGTAAAGAGGGGCGATGTAATAACTTTCCTTGTTCGCTAAAACTAGATTGGTTCGATAAGCTTTGGAATCGGCATTGGAGGTGGTTCCGCCGGCGCTAGACAGTAAACTCGCAAGCGTGGAATCAAGGGACAAAACATAAGTCCCGCTGTGGTTGACTTCCCCAGTTATCGTAACCTGAAGCGTATCGCTGTCTTCGTAGGTCGAGGTGCTTGTCGTCGGGTCGCCGGTAATCAGGCTCGTGACCTTATCCACGTTGGCCATGACGATAAGCACGATGATGGTGACAACGATGATACCGATGATGATCTTAAACATGGGAATGACCTCCCTACCCATACATAGGGCCAAGATAAAAAATCGAGCCAAACTTTTTTCAAAAAAAGAGCAAAAATAAAAAGCCGAAACCGGCTTTTTATAGGTAACAATTTTAAGCGACTGATTCTAAATTTTAGCGATCAATGTCAATTTTTTCAATCGTAACTTCGTAAGGAATGTCGCTTTCCACCAGAACCTTCGTTCCCACGACCTGGCCGATTAAGGCTTGGCCCAAAGCGGATTCATTGCTGATGAGAGGATAAGGCTCAGCCATCGAGTCAGCTTCCACCGTCCCAACGATTTTGACTTTTTCGATTTGAGCATGGCCGCCTTCTTTGTAAGAGACGATGTTGCCAAGCGTGACCTTTTTGCCCTGTTTGCCTTCTTCGACGAGGACCGCGATGTCTTTGATGTGCTCAATCTCGGTGATGCGGGCTTCGATCTCGGCTTGCCTGTTGCGGGCGGCGTCGTAATCGGCGTTTTCGCTCAAGTCGCCTTGAGAACGAGCGGCCTTGAGAGACTCGATGACTTCAGGACGTTCCACGTCGATGAGTTGACGATATTCTTTCATCAACTTATCCATGCCATCCCGGGTCATGACCATTTTTTCTTCTGCCATGTTTTCACTTACCTCACATGCACGGCCTTGATTATAGGGATTCCAAGGCCTATCTACAAGAATGGAGTTATTTCAAATCTTTAATTTTGGGATCATTTTCGTAGGCTTCGAGCATTTCTTCGGCTTCCGCAAGCTCCTCTTCGTCCACATCTACGAGGTTTTTGCCATCCTTGCTCGCCATCACGACCAATCCATCAGGATCCTCTTCTTTATAAATAAAATAAAAGCCTTTGGATCTTTTGGCGTCGCGGAAATAGAAATAGAGCTTCCACTTCTCCGCGAAGCCATCATCTTTCGTGACGATGACGTCGTCGCCCTCGATCTTAATCATCAAAAGCCCCCTTCCTTGGCGGAAAGATAACTTTCGAGGATGATGACCGCCGACTGCTGATCGATGACCTTATGGCTTTTTTCGCCCGAAAGCCCAGCTTCGCGAAGGCTCTTATGGGCCATCACGGTCGTGAGACGCTCATCCACCAACGTGATTTTAAGCGTGGGGTCCCTCTCCAAAAGCTCCTCTTTGAAGCGTTCGCTTCGGAGGGCGCTTTCGCCGTGGGTGCCATCCATATTCAAGGGATAGCCCAAAGCCACTTCGCTGATCTTTTCCTTGGCCAAAAATTCCATGACGTAGGCCAGGCATTGCCGATAGGCTCCGTCAAGAAAGCGAAACTCTTCGCGCCCATGGGCGATGCCTAAAGAATCGCTGATGGCGATACCGCAGCTTTTCGTTCCCAGATCCAACCCGACGACGCGGTTCACCGAAGGCTCCCTTTGATAACGTCGGCAATTTCGCCAAAGGCCGCCAAACTCTTAAGTTGACCGCTGGCCATCTCCGGTTTGCCACCTCCGGACCCGCCGCATTTCTGAGCGAAGGCTTTCACGATATCACCCGCTTTGACTTTCTTGAGGGCGCTCCCGCCCACGAAGGCGACGAGAGGGTATGCCCCTTCGATCCCTCCAGCCAAGATGATGACGTAATCCTGACGGTTGGCTTTAAGCGAATCACCCAAAGTCAGAAGATCCTCGTGGGAAGATCCTTCCTTGGCAAGGGCCGCAAAAGCGATGCCCTCGATGGCTTCGATCGTAGAGGCCATTTCCTTGGCTTCGATTCCAGCCAACCTGGCTTTGGCGGTCTCTAGGTCCTTGCCTAAGGCAGCGTTAGAAGCGGCCAAAGACGAAATATGGCGACGGAAGTCGACGTCGGAAGCCCCAAGCTCCCGCTCCGTCTCATTCAAAAGCCGGAACCGGTTCTCAAGGTATTCATAGGCCCCTAAACTCGTCGTGGCTTGGATGCGCCGGACCCCAGCGGCCACCGCGTCTTCCGATCCGATAAGAAATAGGCCGATTTCGGAAGTGTTTTTGACATGGGTGCCTCCGCAGAATTCTTTGCAATAGCCCCCGAACTCCACGACCCGAACGGTCTTCCCGTACTTTTCCGAGAATTCCATTTCCGCTCCCAGTTTCTTGGCCTCTTCGATCGGCAAGATTTCGGTGTTTTCGGCAATCGCTTCCGCGATCTTCTCATTGACCTCATCGGAAATCGCCGCGAGTTCGTCGTCGCTGAGTTTCCGCTCCATCGAGAAATCGAAGCGGAGATAATCCTCATTCACAAACGAACCTTTCTGATCGATGTGAGCTTTCAAAACATCGGACAGCGCTTTATGAAGAAGATGAGTCGCCGAATGGTTGCGCTCAATTAAGATTCGCTTTTTGGCATCGAGGGCCAGCGTGACGGAATCCCCGATTTTGAGGGAGCCGAATTTGACTTCCAAAGCATGAAGGTGCTGGCCGTTGGTCGCGACTGTGACCTGAGTGATTTTCGCTTCAAAATCTTGATTGAAAATAGTTCCGGTATCAGAGATCTGGCCGCCCATCTCGGCATAGAAAGGGGTTTGGTCGAAAGCGGCTTCGCCTTTTTCCGAAATCGAAGCGACCGCGGTCCCATCAACGAATAAACCCGTGACTTTGGCTTTCGCCTCATCCGTTCCATAAAGGAACTCGGAGGGGATCTTGAACGACATCAGATCTTTGGATTGCTTATGGAAAGATTCGATCTCCCCGCGAGCGCTGCGAGCTCTTTTGCGTTGTTCTTCCATGAGTTTATCGAAGCCTTCCATATCGCAGGTCACGCCGCTCTCCGCCGCAATTTCTTTGGTGAGGTCGCTCGGAAAGCCAAAAGTATCATAGAGTTTGAATACTTCTTCGCCGGTGAGCTCTTTTTTGCCTTCCAACAAAGAGTGGAGAAGATCCTCGCCTTGCGTCAATGTTTTAATGAATTTCTCTTCTTCGGAGAATACCATTTTTCGGACTTCTTCGACTTTGCCTTCAAGCTCTGGGTAAAAACCTTTGTAGTTATCGGCGACGACTTGGATGAGTTTGGACATAAAAGGATCTTTGAGACCAAGTTTTTGTCCATATCGCATAGCCCGGCGGATGATCCTTCGGAGAACGTACCCCCGGCCTTCGTTGCTGAAAGTCGCCCCATCGGATAAAGCGAAGGTCAAACAACGGGCATGATCGGCGATGACCCGGAAAGCCATGAGATTCGGCTCTTCGTATTTCTTGCCGGAGAGTTTTTCGACGGCGGCGATGATCGGCCTGAAAAGATCGGTCTCGAAGTTGGTCGAAGTGCCTTGAAGGATGCAGGCGATCCTCTCCAGACCCGCCCCCGTATCGATGTTCTTGCTGGGAAGCTCTTTGTATTTCTCCCTTGGCACGCCATTGACGGCGTTGAACTGGCTGAAGACGATGCCCCAAATCTCAATATAGCGGTCATTTTCGATGTCCTCGGATAAAAGCTTCGCTCCCAGGCGTTTGGGATCCCACGCCTCGCCACGGTCAAAGAAGACTTCGGTGTTGGGGCCGCAAGGTCCCTCTCCGATCTGCCAATAATTGTCGGCCAAAGGAATGAGATGATCCTTGGCGATGCCGGCTTTCTGCCAAAGTTCAAAGGATTCAAAATCCGTTGGGTTATAGGTGACGTAAAGTTTTTCGACTGGCATGCCGAAACCTTTGACGGGATCCGTCAAAATCTCAAAGGCCCAGGCAATGACCTCAGGCCGGAAATAATCGCCGATCGAGAAATTGCCCAACATTTCGAAAAAAGTCTGATGGCGGGCGGTATGGCCGACGTTTTCGATGTCGTTCGTGCGGATGGATTTCTGGACGTTGACGATCCTCCGGCAGGGCGGCACTTCCGACCCATCGAAATATTGTTTTAATCCGGTGACCCCGGCGTTGACCCATAAAAGGGATTTATCATTCGTGGGGATCAGATTCACGCCCGGAAGCCATTTATGGCCTTTGCTCTCAAAAAAGTTGATCCAAGTCTGCCTTATCTTGTCTCCGCTCATTGGTCTCATGGTGAAACCCTCCTTAAAAAACAAAAACACCCCACGAAGGAACGCCACTTAGCGCGGTACCATCCTTCTTCACTCGAGGTGCATCTCAACTTTGCTTCTTAACGCGAAGCCATGGCGGCATTGCCCGCAGTATCTTTGAAGTGGCGCGTCTCTCGGACCTTCCCATCATGCGGCCCTCTCTTTAGAAAGACTTTACTTCGTAGGTAGTCTAGCACCGAAAAAGGCGTTAAGCCATAAATTCGGAATCAGGCATAAGACGTCGTCACGGTTGAGGGCACGACGTAATCGGTCCGACCCGTGAAGTCCGGTCCCCAACCCCCGGAATAATTGTAGTATTCATAAAATGAAACGTAGTGATCCGAGGTATAGAAAATAACGGGATCCGTCCCATATTCCTGGCAGCCAAAAGGCATGGCCATAAGGCGCAAAGCCCCCCGGTTGCTGCTATAGCTGGACCAGTTTGAAGAAATGTCGATCTCATAATAAACCAAACTTCCCCCACTGGTGTTGTACTGAGGAACCTGGGTCATATAACCATCGGTTCGGGAATAGGAGAACCATAAACGGGCCGACTCGCCGTACTTGGTATAACCAGCGGCTTTAACGGTGTTCTCGTTGCTCGAGGTGGCGAAGGAATAATTGGATGGAACCTCGCCAAAAGCCTGATAATAAGCGGCGACATCGGGGTAACTCGTATAATAGGTCCCCTTCGTCAGAGTTTTGACCGAGGTTGAATAATAAGAGCCCAAGGCCGAGGCAACGGTATAAACGGTGGTCGAGGTAGTTGAAGAAGTTTTCGGGGCCACGCGGTAATAAGTGGAATTGGATTGGGAAGAAGACGAAGAGCCACTCCTGGAAGAAGCGCTGCCGGAAGAAACGTTACCAGAAGAAACGCCGCTAGAAGAAATACCGCTTGAAGAAGTCGAAGCCACCGATCCGCCGCTCGAAGAGCTTCCTAAGGCAGAAGACCCGCCTATCGTCAGAACGATCTTGGCCACGTAGAAGCGGTCACTGGTGCTCGAAATGGTCAGTGAGGTTGACGAAAATCCGCTTCCCCCGTCAAGTCCGGTGAAAACATAGCCGGCGTCCGTTGAAGAATTCGAGATATCGGGAGCTGAAACGGTCGAGATCGTTTGGGTCAAAGCCGAAGAAAGGGCAGACGTCTGGACGTTCATCGAAACAGCCCCATCCGTCCCATATTCAAAAGCCAAAACCTTGATTTTTGTGATGACGTAGGAGGAAGAAAAATTGAAAACGAGGGTCCCTACTAAAGACCCCGTTCCGAAGCGGCAGGCATAACCGGAACCCTTGCAGAAAGCTTTGGTGGGCGTGATCGACGAAACAGAGATATTCGTCGTAGTCAAATCGGCGATTGTCACAGCGGTTCCGTCGGAATCGTTGGTGGTTGTTCCAAATGTGATATCCCCGCAAATCCGATTTGAATTGTCTCCGGCGATGACGAATTTTGATTCAAATAAAGGCATCGCGACCACGAAAGCAAAACCCAAAACGGCAATCAGGCAGCAAAGGCTTTTGGGAGTTTTGTTCTTCATCTGTTTTTTGTCTTACGCGGTGACGGCAACCGTCACCGGAATCGGCCTCGCCAGATCCGTGGTCGGAACATCATGGTAGCTGCCGCTCGAATTTTCGACGCCTTCGAACAAAGGCGACCAACCTTCGTAAAAATTATAGAATTCCACGAAATCGGCATAGTGATCATAGGTATAGAAACAAACCGGTTCGGTCCCATAATCCGTCAATCCATCGGCCACGATGACGACGCGACCGGCCCCGCGGGTAAGCGAACCCCCGTTATTGTAGGTTCCGTCCAGATCGATATCCAATTCATAATAATCGCCAGCGGTCGCATCGTTAAACGTCCCCAGCTTAACGGTATAGTCATTACTGGAATGGTAAGACGCTTTGTTATAGTGAGAGACCAGCCGTCCATTCACCCCGTAGGAGATCGCCGCTTTGTTCGTGGTTTTGTAATTGGGCGGGAATTGTCGGAAGGCCTCATAATAAAGGCAGACATCCTGATAATTGAGACAATCGTTATCCTCTGAGATTGCGGTAATTTTCGTCCCAACGTATTTTCCGTCTTCAAACGCGACGTTATAAACGTCGGAAACATCGGAAGAAGAAACCGTGGGCGTCACCCTGAAGTATTTTTCGCCTTCCTCGGAAGAGAGGGACGAGGAGGCGCTGTCCGAATTCGAACTCGCTGGCTCCGAGGAGGCGATAACAGACGATTGATCTAAGGAAGAAGATGTCGACGAATCGTTTGAGGCGGCCATTGAGGAAGCGCTCGAAGCAACGTTTGATGAGCTTGAAACGCTTGATGAGCTCGAAACGCTTGAGGCATCAGAGGCGCTTGAAGAAAATCCCGGGGCCGACGAATCAAAAAAAGAACTCGCCGAAAACGAGGAAGAACCGGTTTTTATAGCGCAGCCGCTCAAAAAGCTCGAAAGAATTAAAAAGGTAAAAAATTCCTTTTTCCTTGACTGCATTTTAAAAACCCATCTTCGCCCATTGTGTTTCTTCGAGAGGCGTGTTTTTCTCGCTAGCGGCATCCACAATCACGCCAGCGGAATAATAATTGGTCTTTCTTCCTTCGCCGGCGAGAGAGAAAACTCCGCCATAAGTCACGGCCATATCGAGCGTCCCCGACGTTCCGTTCCACCAAAGGTGGGAAGTGGTCGTATAGGCCTCAATGCGCGCCCGCGCGTCGGAATACGGATGCTGGGTCGCATGGGGCTGCGGGCTATTCGTATTAGTGGGATCGATGCCTGCGGAAGCCCACGCATAAGAGGGTTTGAGATAATTCATGAAGGCCGCGCTATTGGCTCCGCTGGAGCCATGATGGGCCGCTTTATAGATGACTTGGTCGCCAGTCGGGATAAAAGCCGAGGCTTTCGGGTTTTTCGCCATCAAGGTCCCCTCGGCGGCGGTCGGAAGATCCCCTACCATGACAAAATCGCTCATGCCATAGTGAAGAGACAAGGCCACGCTCGTGGGGTTGGCGTCGCTCGCGCTAGCGCCCCCGGGGGTCGTGTAATTCCCCGTATCGAGGAAAGTCACGGACAGGTCATTGCCAAAAGACATTTTCGCATTGTAGGTTCCATCGACCAAATGCTCTACGGGATAATAAGCCGAACCTTTATTGATCCAGTACTTGCGGACGGAATTGACCCAATCGGTGACATAATAGGAAGAATAGGAATCGGCTCCGCTATCGACAATGGTCGTGATGGCGGTGATCCCGCCGTTAAGCAAGGTGGCATTGGCGTTGAATCCGTCGTAATGGTCGGCATGCGGATGCGTCAAAACCAGAAGGTCCAAAACGTGATCGGCGACGTGGGCCTGAAGAGCGGATTGCAGAACCGAGGCGCTGTATTCGTTTCCGCCATCGATGAGGATGTTGGTGCCTCCGCAGGTGAAAAGCGTGCAGTCGCCATAAAGATTCGTCTGCTCCAAAGCATAAACGAACATTTGCTGATTTTCGTCGACCGAAGAGGAAACTGGCGAAGAACTCGAAGACGAGGCGGCGGAGCTGGAAGAAGAAACGGAGCTTTCGCCCGAGGAAGAACTTGAATTTACGGCGGAGTTTTGGCTCGAAGTCGAACCCGCATTCGAGGAAGAACTCACGCTGGAGGAAGAACTTGAATTTACGGCGGAACTCTCTAAAGAAGCGGAACTGGCATTTGAAGTAGAACTCGCGCTAGAAGCGGAACTTTCACTAATAGATGAGGATTCCGTGGAGGAACTGGCGTTGGGGACTGAGTTTTCGTTTGAGGAAAGACTTGAAGAACCCGATTTGACCAGGGCGCAGGATGACAAAGTCAAAAACGCCGCCGTGAAAAGCAGCGCCCTCAGCCGATTTCCGTGTTTTGACGAATGATTTTTCATGTCCATTCCCTTGGCGTGGTTCGATAGGCTTTGAACCAAGCGGAGTCCTTCAATTTAGTCGTGTTGTTGGAACAAGTCAACGTTTCATTGGAGAAAGCGTTATAGGAAACGATGATGTTCCCGTTCATGGGCGCATGGGCGGCGTTGTCGGTCCAGCTCCCTAACGTCGTGCAATAAACCCGATCCGTATAAAGCGCGATCCGAATGATGGCTTCCTGAGCCGGGAAGGAATGACTGCTGTTGGAGGCATATTCCTGATTTCCGACGCAAGCGGAAACGCAAACGAGCTTGGGCTGAATCACGCTCAAGAGGGCATCGGTGCTCGCGGTATAACTGCCATGGTGATCGGCTTTGTAGAGGTCGATGGTGGGAAGCGAATTGTATTTGACCAAACTGTATTCGGCATACGCCTCCGAATCCCCGCCAAAAAGGAAGTGTTTGCTTCCTTGGGTGAAAAGAACGCTGACGGAATAATCGTTTTCGTCGCTGAAACCGCTGGAAGTGAAAGCACTGTTGAGCCCAGAGGCCTGATCGGGCGTGTGATCATAGAAATAGTTATAAAGAATCTGCATGGTCAGATTGTTGCCGAGCTGGTAGGTCCGGGAGGCTCCGTTCCCTTCGTTGTTCCAACACTGCAGGGCCGTGAAATGCTGGGCGCCTTGGCTCACGGCATAACTTCTGGCGGTCAGGTAATTTGTATAAACTTCAGTCTTGGTATCGGTTTGGGGGAAATCGATGATTGTCCCGACGTTGTAATGGTAGAAAATTCCGTTGTGCCCCGCCGCCGAAGAATCAGCCACCCCATAGAAGCCCGCAACATGGTCTTGATGGGCATGCGTGGCGATCACATATTCGAGTTTGCCGTCGGAAACGTAATCTCCGGCCCGAGAAGAATCATCGATGAAACTCTCCAAAGTCGAAGCGCAGTTATAACGATTGCCGGCATCGATGAGAATATCGTTGTCGCCGGCTTTGATATAGGCACAATCCCCCGAATACTGGTCTCCTTGCTCAATGAAATTGAAGGTTATGGGCGAATTGCTTCCGCTGCTGGAAGAAACCGTGTTTGAAGAGGAACTGAAAGCCGAAGAGGAAGCCAAAGCTTGCGATGACGAAGAACCTGACGAAACGGCGATGGTCAAAACGATTTTGCAAAGATAAAAACGTTTTTTGGTTGAGGAACCTGAGGAAATTGTCAAACTTGTGGAAAAACTGCCCGCGCTATTGTCCAAACCTGTAAAAACAATTCCCGCGTCGATGGAAGAATCGGAAATACTCGGAGCTGAAGTGACCGAAACGGTTCCAGTCAGCGCACCGCTTAAGGCTGAAGTCTGAAAAGATAGAGGAACTGAACCTTCAGTTGTGCTGTATTCATAAGCCAAAACCTTCGCCTTTGTAATCCAATAAGGTTTGTCGAAGGAAAAAGTAATAGTTCCGGCATTATCAATCGTTCCGACCTTCAAGGCATAATTGCTTCCATCGGAATAGACATAAGAATCGCTTAAAGAAGAAACCGTTATGTTGGTACTTGTGTATTCGGAAGGAGCGAGACCGCTGGTTGAAGTTGTGGCCGTTGTTCCGAAAGTCAAAGCGGCGCAGTTATGGGCGCTCGCCGCATCGGCCCAAACCAATCCAGAGCCGGATAAAGAAAAAACCACTAGGGCCAATAAACTCAGGGCGAGAACCACGGCGGCTTCGGAAAATTTTTTGATTTTCCTTTTTTCCATCGTTAGATTTTGGGACTTTTGAGGGTTTTAATCAAGCAAGAAAAGTATCCGAAAATGATACCTTGAAAACAAAAAGAATAAAAGCGCCGGCCATCAAACCCGCGAGCGCCGCCAAAAGGAGGACCCAGCCCCACCACGGAAGAGGAAAATGCCGCCGCCGCCCCTTGCCCGAAAACTTTCCGGATTGGGGCGCCGAAGGCTTCCCTTTGGGCATTTTGGGTTTCGGAGAATTAGGTCCCGTCACTGGTCTTTTTCCCTTGATCGAATGTCGCGTCGATGATGCCGCCGCCCAATAAACGACCTTCCTTATAGAAGGCCGCGAATTGGCCCGGCGTCACGGCTTTGACGGGCTGGTCATAAATCAAAAAGATATGGTTTTCCCGGAATTCGAGGGTGACGGGATTGTCGGCCTGGCGATAACGGAACTTCGCCGCCGCCCGCAAAGGCTTCTCCGGTTTCGGCCCCACCCAGTTAAGATCGGTGACCAAACATGAATCGCTGTTGAGATGCTCGTCCTCGCTGCCATTCGCGACGTATAAAACATTCTTGGCGACGTCTTTCTGGCAGACGAACCAGGCTCCTTCGGGCGCCCCCGCAACGCCCCCGATCCCAAGGCCTTTTCTTTGGCCCAGCGTGTAATAAAGGACGCCTTGATGGCGGCCCAAGACCTTCTGGGTTTCGATATCGACGATATCCCCTGGGGTCGCGGGGAAATAATTCCTCAAAAACTGCCGGAAATTCCGCTCCCCGATGAAACAAACCCCGGTGGAGCCATGCTTGGCGGCCACTTCCTTCAAACCCAATTCCTCGGCTAAGGCCCTTGCCTCGGGCTTGGTGATTTCCGCCATCGGAAAAAGGCAGGAACTGATCTGCTCTTCATTCAGCTCGCAGAGGAAATAGGTCTGATCTTTGCTGAGATCTTTGGGTTTATAGAGATATTCCAGGCCTTCGTAGGCGCCTTTCCGCGCGTAGTGACCCATCGCGATCTTGTCGAAACCATGGGTTTTGGCATAGGCGAGAAAAGGCCCGAACTTGATGTTCTTATTGCATAAGACATCGGGGTTCGGAGTTCGGCCTTTTCGGTATTCGGCCAAAAAATAGGCGAAAACCTCATCCCAGTATTCTTTGACATAATCGAGGCGGAGGAGGGGGATGGATAGCTTCTGGGCCACCGCTTTGGCGTCTTGATAATCCTTCTCCTGCGGGCATTGGGCATCGTTGAGGGTGGGGTTGCCGAGATAGTCATTGTTGGCCAAGGCATCCCAGTTGCGCATGAAAGCCCCCGTGACCTCATAGCCTTCTTTCTTAAGAAGATAAGCCGAGATCGCGCTGTCGACGCCACCCGACAAGCCCAAAAGAACCTTCATTTTTTGGCTCCGAAAAGGACCGCGCTGTCAAGCCACAGCGTAAAGGGCCCGTCATTGATCAAAGACACCTTCATATCCGCCCCGAAGATCCCGGTCGCAAGGCTGGGAAGAGAGGCGCGAAGGAGGTTATTCCATAAGGCGAAAAGAGGCTTGGCCTCCTCGGGTTTCAAGGCCGCAGCGAACGACGGGCGATTCCCTTCTCTCACGTCCGCATATAAGGTGAATTGGCTGACCGAAAGGATATTTCCGCCCATGTCTTTCAGCGAAAGATTGGTCTTGCCGTTCTTGTCTGGGAAAATCCGGAGTTTGAGGATCTTGTCCGCCATTTTGGAAATGGTCCGGTCGTCATCGCCCGCGGCAAAAGCCACGAAAAGGAGAAAGCCGGGCCCAATGGACCCGACTTCCTGGCCTTCGACCGTGACCGAAGCCGCGGAAACCGCTTGGACGAGGACCCTCACTTATGGATATAGGCGTGGACGATGGGGTGCACGGCTACCTCCGTGGAACTGAGGACAAAGGCGTCATGAATCTCCTTCAAAACGCTTTCGAGGCCTTCTTTATTCGTATGGGCGGTCGCCAGCACCTCGCCCTTGGCGACGCGATCGCCGACTTTCTTATTCAGGACGATTCCGGCCGACATATCGATGATATCCGCCATCGTGCTCCGCCCCGCGCCGAGTTTCATGGCCGCGACCCCGATGATGAGGGAATCGATCCTTTTGACGTAGCCGCTGGAGGCCGCCACGATCGGCAGGCGATATTTGGCCAGAACGAATTTATCGGGATCGTCGAGATAAGAAACATCCCCGCCTTGGGCGGCGAAAAGCTCTTTTTGCTTGGCAAAGCCCGAGCCGTCGGCGATGGCCGCTTTGATGCGGGCGACCCCGTCCTCATGATCTTTGGCGATTTTCGCTTGTTCCAGCATGATGGCGCCCGCTTCGGTCACGAGTTCGACGAAATCCCGGGGCCCTTGCCCGTGCAGCGTGGCGATGGCTTCCTTGACTTCGAGGGCATTCCCGACGGCCAAGCCGAGCGGCTCCTCCATATCGGTGATGATGGCTCGCGTATCCCGATTCAGGGAATCGCCGATCTCCACCATCGTCTCGGCCAATTCCTGGGCGGCGGCGATCGTCTTCATGAAAGCCCCGCTCCCGAACTTGACGTCCAGGAGAATCGTGTCGGCTCCGCTCGCGAGTTTCTTCGACATGATCGAGGAAGCGATGAGCGGCAGGCTTTCGACGGTTCCCGTCACGTCACGGAGGGAATAAAGTTTTTTGTCCGCCGGATCGAGATCTGAGGTCTGACCCATGATGGCGATTCCGATCGCCTTGACTTGGGCGATGAAACGATCCCGGTTTAAGGCGATCGTGGTGCCGGGGACGGATTCCATCTTGTCGAGGGTGCCACCCGTTTGGGCGAGGCCCCGGCCCGACATCTTGGCGACTTTGGCGCCGCAGGCGGCCACGAGGGGCCCTAAGGCGAGGGAGGTCTTGTCGCCGACCCCGCCGGTCGAATGCTTATCGACTTTGATGCCGGGGATCGAGGAGAGATCGATCGTCTCCCCGCTATGTTCCATGGCGTCGGTCAAGGTCGCGATTTCGCGTTTGTCCATGCCCCGCCAGACGACGGCCATGGCGAAGGCGCTGGCCTGATAGTCCGGAATCGAGCCCTCGACGTAGCCTTTGACGAAGAAACGGATTTCCTCGTCCTCCAAGGTTTCGCCGTCTCTTTTTTTCACGATGATGTCAACCATTCTCATAGAATAAGACCAACCTTTCCCAGAATATTTCTCTTTTGTTCGGTTTTAATTATAATGAGTGCATGGATTTCCGCACATCTTTAGTTGCCCATTTCCCTGAAAAAGACGTCGATGCCCTTCTCACCGCCATCGAACAGGGGCCCATAACCCACGCTCTTCTCCTCAATACGAAGAAGATGAGCGACGAGGAATTCGTCAGGCGTTTCCCCCATGTTCGCAAGCATCCTTTCGTCAAAAGCGCTTATCTTTACGACAAAGCCGAATACGAGTTCGGAAAGAATGTTTTTTACGATAACGGGGTTTATTCGATCGAAGACGCCGCGGCCATGATGGTCAATTATTTCCTGGCCCCGCAAGAAGATGAGATCCTTCTCGATGTCTGCGCCGCCCCCGGCGGCAAGTCCATCGGGGCGAGTTTGGCCATGGCCGACCAAGGCGTCATCGTGGCCAACGACATCTCCTATCCGCGCGCCAAGGCCATGAGCCAGAACGTCGAGCGGATGGGCCGCGGGGACATCATCGTGGCCTCCAACGATTTCGTCTTCAGCCATATCCATTTCCATGGCTTATTCGACAAAATCATCGTCGACGCCCCCTGCAGCGGCTCTGCCATGATGCGGAAAGACCCCGAGGAGAAAGCCGATTGGAAATACGAGAAAGTCCGCTCCTTGGCCAAAAAGCAGATCGAGATCCTCAATCTGGCCTATGACATGCTCAAGGAAGGCGGAACCTTATCCTATAGCACCTGCTCCTTCTCGTATGAAGAGGACGAAGGCGTGATCCTCGCTTTCCAGGAACGCCATCCGGAGATCGAGTTGGTCGCTCTCCCCAGCGACGCTTCGTTCTACCGCCATCCCGAGCTGCCGCAGGCCATTCACCTGTTGCCGCACCTCTTCGAAGGCGAAGGCCAGTTCATCTGCCTCTTCAAAAAGCCCGGGGCCCTCTTCAAGACCAAGCGGGAGATCGTCACGAACGACCGTTACAAGGATTTCTTGGGCGAATATGGCCTCATCGGGCGGAGCAACGAGATGATGCGCCAAAAGTTCTATTCCCTCTATGAGCGCTTCGACGTCACCCACCTGAACATCCTTCGCTACGGGGTCAAGCTCTTCGAGATGCGGAACATCTACATCCCCGACCACCACCTCGCCCATTTCCTGACCCCGGCTTATTCGATCCCCTTGCCCCTCGAGAATGCCAAAGCGTATCTCCATGGCGATACCTTCAAGCTCGATAAGCCCGATGGTTTCTATATCGTGAGCTACGACGGCCAAAACATGGGTTTTGTCAAAGCCACTCAGGGCACGGCCAAAAACCACTACCCCAAGGGCCTCCGAAGAATTTGGTGAAAAAAGCTAACGCAAAGGTCCCTTCGAAAGGGGGACTTTTTCGTCATGGGCCGCAAAGAAAGCGGCGTCTTCTTTCTTGAAGGACTCCACTTCGTGGCTGATGAGGCTGAAAATCTCAGAAGAGAGATCCGTGGTGTTCGTTTCGGCCAGCTTCTCGGGCAAGATCGGGTTCATGAAAGTGAATTCGAGCGGATCGCGCCTAAGATCCGGCGACGGGCGGAAGGAACGGAAAGTCCCGTAAATCGCCAAAGGCAGAATCGGGGAGGTCGTCAGGAAAGCCGGCTTGAGGGAGCCCGGATGAAAAGGCGCCACGGGGGCCGTTTCCGGGGTTTTGTTCCGCGTGCCCTCCGGGAAGATCGCGTAATTGCAATAACCCGCAGCCAAATGCGCCTCCACCTTTTTCATGACCTCCAAGGATTGCCGGAGGTCCCGCCGATCGAGGAAAACCCCCTCGAGAGCTCGGACGGCCGTGCCGATGAAAGGCATTTTCCGCGTTTCTTGCTTGGCCACGAAGCTGATGGGCTTCTCGCACCAATAGACCAGCGCCAGCGGATCGAGGTCGGATTGGTGGTTGGCCACGAGAAGATATTTCTTGGGGCCTTTCTCGAGGAGCCTCAGATGGTCGAGGCCCCGGACTTTCCAATCGAGCTGGAGGGTGTTCAAGACGAAAACGACAAGCCCTCGGATTTTCGCATAGCGCTCTGCGAGCGGATAACGCTCCGGGTGGCGGGCGTAACGGTTGATGTAAAAGAGGTAGGTCCATAAAAGCCGGGGCCCGCATTTCAAAAGCAAACGCGGATACTTAAGCATACCCTAGGATTTTATCATTTCCTTCGCCCGGGCGCCACGGGCCGCTTCATTGGCCTTGGCTGAATGCCTCGGCTCACTCTCCGAGCGAAGAGGTCTTTTTCATGTCGGGCGGGAGGAGGAAGATCTCATCCATCTCATCGACGAGATACAAGCCTTCTTTTTCTCCGAATTCGAGGCGGCCTTTGCAATTGATGAGGGCCCCCGAAGGGCTCTTCATGAAATGGCCGGAAGGGCCGGTCATGGCTTTGACGGGAAAACGGTCCACGACGAAGCGCCCGCAGTCATTGGGAATCACCCGGTCGACCTCGACGTAACGCATCTCCCTCGAAATGATCTCGCCTAAACGCCCCGTAAGATAAAAACTGCTCAGCATACCAAAAAAGACTCCTTTCGCCAGGGATCTATGGAGGGGAATCGCTGCTATCCCGGAAATTCAAGCCTTAAGGAAGGCACGTCGCGAACAGAGAATGCTTTGGGATCAGAGCATTCTGCACCATCGTATGAGCTTGGGACACCTGACCGGCGGAATCCAGCAGGATTTCGCGGTCAGACGAGAGGGCATAGGGAATCGGCTCGTCGGTCGGATTGAAGAAGAAATCGACTTCTTGGTAGGGAGCGATCTGATTGATGTCGGTGAGCCGAACCATGAAACCATGGCCCATGTCGGTGACATCGAGAAGCGGCGCGATGACCCTGCGGTCGTAAGCGTGGAGGAACTTATGCTCTTTCCGGAAGCGGACGAGGCTGACGAAATAATCGTACATCTCCTTCCGTTCGTCAAGGAGGCGATAGCTGAAATGATTATAAAGGTCCGATAGATTGTAGGTATTGTCCTTGCCGAATTTTGATTGGCCGATCTCTTCGCCCGCATGGATGAAGGGAATCCCGAAGCTCACGAGCACGGAGGCCACCGCCAATTTGCACAAATCGAGTTTGTCCTCCAGGGAAAGCAGCGGCCGCGTGGCATCCACGAAATCGAAGAAAGTCGCGTTGTCGTGGCATTCGACGTAATTAAGGGTTTGATTGGCGTTCAGAAACCGGGCTTTTTGGGTTCCGTAATCGAAGGAGGAAGAGACATAGGCGTATTTGAACAAATCCTGGGCCGAGGCATCCCCGGTGAGATAGCGCTTGGCGAAATCCCGGTAAGCGTCGTTGAAGAAGGCGAAATCCGGCAAGAGGCGGCAATTCTCCATCGTCCCGAGGGGGACGTTGACCTCTTCCCCCATGTCCCAGCCTTCGCCATAGACCATGAAGGAGGGATCGCGGGCCTTGCCGTAGGCCGAGATCTCTTCCAGCGTTTTGACGTCAAGGATGCCCATGAGGTCGAAGCGGAAGCCATCGATCCCGTAGAAATCGATCCACCACTCGGCCGCCGCGACGATGAGTTTGTGGACCATCGGCCGCTCCGAAGCGAGGTCGTCTCCGCAAAAAGAGGTATTGGCCATGCGGCCGCTGCGGGCTCGCCGGAACCAATAATTGGGGACCAATTTCTCAAAAACGGACGAGACGTAATCGTAGACGTGGTTAAAGACGACGTCCATCACGATCCTCACGCCGGCCTCATGGAAAGAAGCCACGAGAGCCTGGAGGTCTTCGATCCGGGAAAGGGGATCGGCGACGTTGGAGGCATAGGAGCCCTCCGGCACGAAATACTGGGCCGGGTCATAGCCCCAGTTATAGGAAAGATCGGGATGGAGCTCATCCACCGTCTTGAAGTCGCAGATCGGAAGAAGCTGAAGATGGGTGATGCCCAGCGAAACGAGGTAATCGAAACCGGCGGGGTTGCCCCCCATCGTCTTGCGGCCTTTCTCGCTGAGGCCCTTATAGGTCCCTTTTTGGACGATGTCGGTGTGTTTGTCGATCGTGAGATCGCGGACGCTGCCTTCGTAGATGATGGCATCGGTGTAGGAATTGAGGACCGGCAGCCCCTCGCGGCGGAAATCTTTCTTGAGGGCGCCGAAATCCTCGACGACGGAAGCCCCGCCGTTGGGCGTCGAGGCCTTGGCGTAGGGATCGGTTGCCTCGACCGTGATTTCGCTATTGGTGACGAAATAAGAATACTCCGCTCCGAGATAATCCCCTTCTAAAGTCAGGCGATAAACCCCTTGTTCCGACCGCGTCATCGGAAGCAGCGCAAAATCGACTTGGCCTTTCTTCTTGATCTTGAGGAGGAGGGAACTGGCCAAAGGCGCCCATACGGCGAAGGAAACGGCGCCCGGGGCGTAGGTGGATCCAAGATCGGACCCCTCATAGAGATAAGCGGCGTCGAAATCCGGGAAGGTCGTGGCCTCATTGACGTCGAGCGGCACGATCCCGTAAGAAGGGATGGCCAAGACATAGGAATGGCCCAATTCCAGCGGGGCGGCCAAATGGAAATCCACGATGAGCGTGCTCGAGGTCGAAATGATTTTGCTGGGCGCGAGTTTGAGGTCATGGACGCGGTCGCTCACGAGGCGGTATTCCATCTTTTCGTAAGGCAGGGTCGAGAAAACGACGAGCCGGATGAGATCGGGGGCGACGAGTCGGGCCGAGAGGAAGGTGTCTTTCATGGGAGGATCACCACCGCAATGGCGTAGCCGCCGTCATGGGCGATGGAGATTTCATACTCCTGGTTTCGGAATCGGAGGACCGGCTGGCCCCCCTTCCGGTAGGAAACGTCGATCTCGGAAAGGCGGGCTCCGCTCAATCCGGTGCCCAGAGCTTTCAGAAAAGCCTCTTTGGCGGCGAAGCGGCCAGCCAGAAATTCGATCTGGTCCTTCCGCTCGTTGAAAAGCGCCAGCTCCGCATCCGAAAGAAGGCCTCGCACGAAGGCAAGATCCGTAAGCGGGAGACGATCCATCGCCACGATGTCGGTGCCGACTCTCACGATTTATTCCCTCCGGATGGAATATTGTTGCTGGGAACGGTCGGAGTCGGGGTCACCGTCGAATTATCGGTCGGGCCGGGATAGGCGCTGGGGGCGGCTTCGCTTTTTTTGAGAACGCGGCAGCCTTTGGAGCTGCTGGCCGTTTCGGGGGCCAAAGCCACGATCCCCGCTTGCTGCAGCTGGGCAAAAAGCTTGCCCGCCCGCGGGAAACCGACGCCGAATTCGCGCTGGATCCGGGAGATCGACGTATATTCCTGAGTCATGACGGCGCCTTTGACGGTCTCAAAGAAATCCTCGCTGGCCTCGGCCCGCAGATCTTCCTTGTTGATTTGAGGCGTCAGGGCCTCTTGGGCTTTCTGCTGAGCCTCGTGATCCACAAGATCCAAAAAGCGCGGATCGTAGTCGACCTTGGCTTCGGATTTGATGAAATCCACGACCGCTTTGATTTCGCGGTTGTCGACATAGCAGCCTTGGCAGCGGGTGAAACCATTGCGGGCGACCAGGGAGCAATCCACGAGCATGTCGCCATGGCCGACCAGCTCCTCGGCCCCCCCTTCGCCTAAGATCGTCATGGAGTCGACGGCGCTCGCGACGGAAAGAGCGACCCGAACCGGAAGGTTGGCTTTGATGATCCCGGTGATGACCGAAACGGACGGACGCTGGGTGGCGATGACGAGATGGATCCCAGCGGCGCGGGCCTTTTGGGCCAAGCGCACGACGGAATCGCCTAAGTCTTTGCAAGAATCGACGAGATCGGCGTATTCATCGACCACCACCACGATGAAGGGAAGGCCGGCGAAACCAGCCGAAGGGGCGTAATCGGCGTTGAATTGGCGGATGTTGGAGACTCCGCTTAGCTCGAAGAGCATGTAGCGGCGCTCCATCTCATCGATGAGTTTCTGGAAGCAAACCTTGGCCTCGACCGGTTCTTTGACGATCGGGCACAATAGATGCGGGAGATCGGCGTATTTGGTCATCTCGACCCGCTTGGGATCCACGATCACGAGCTTCAGATCTTCGGGGCGGTTCCGCATGATGAGCGACATGATGACCCCATGCATGAAGATGGATTTGCCGCTGCCGGTCGAGCCGGAGACCAATAGGTGCGGGAAATCCGACAGATCGGCGGAAATATAATCGCCGGAGATGGATTCGCCGAAGGGGATATAAAGGTTTTTGTCCGGCCCTTTGGGAAGGGAATTCACGATTTCGCGGAGGGAAACCGTGGTCGTCGTCATATTGGCGATCTCGAGGCCAGAGGTGCTCTTGCCCCTCACGACCTCTTCGTAACGGGTGGCGACGCCGCCCAAGCGGACGGAGATATCCTGGATGTATTTGCCGATGGAGGCGACCGAGACGTCTTTGTCGGTCTGAAGGTCATAGCGGGTCACCGAGGGGCCGATCGTGAAACCCACGACCCGGGCGCCCACGCCCAAATCGGCGAAGGCCTGGTTGATGATCTCGGAACGCTTCTGGCAATCGACCTTGTTCTGCGCTTCGCTGCCATTGGAAGCATAAGTCTTGAGCAAATCGAGGGGCGGGAACTTGTAAGGCGGCCGCGGAGCGGCCTTGGGCTGGTTGCATTGATCGATCGCGGATGGGGCTTTCTCGGCGGGGGCTTCCAAGGGCGCGGCTTTGTCGGGTTTGACGAAAACGGCTTTGGGGGCGGCTTCTTCCACCGCGTCTTTTTTAACCGCAGCGGGCGCCACCGTGAACGAGGGATTGGG
>Ga0224525_1000019_pt1 | contig 153236 bp, 134 predicted proteins | sample CFST100metaG_FD_179874 | JGI IMG/M metagenome (GOLD analysis project Ga0224525, IMG submission 179874) | Peat soil microbial communities from Stordalen Mire, Sweden - C.F.S.T100 | ecosystem: Environmental > Terrestrial > Soil > Wetlands > Peat | place: Sweden: Norrbotten County, Stordalen Mire...
ACGATCCAGCAGTTCAAGCAAACCATCAAATGCGCTTACGAAACCGCGCGAACCTCTATGGATAAATTGGCCGCGGAAGGCTATTATGAAAAACTGCAAGTGAAGAACAAATTCGTTTACTCGCCCGCACCCAAAGGAGAAAAGAAATGATAACCCTCGATTCCACCAGTATCTTCAATCAGCCTTGGTTCTATGTTCTGATGCTTCTCGTCATTTTCGGGGCGATTGTCATTCTGGTCATTTTGGCCAAGAAATACCTGAAGCCCTTTCAGAGCGACGACAAGCCCAAGAGCGAGAAGGAAATCGCCGAAGAAGAGGTGAACCGCATGGTCCGCCCGGTCGAAGACGAGGAGACGGCCCGCCAGATGGAAGCGGCCTCCAAGGAAATCGAGCAGAATTCCAAAAAAACCGCGAAGCCGACCGAAGCCGAGGTGACGCAGGAAGAAGTCAAACGCACGACCCGCCCGGTCGAGGACCAGGAAACCCAGAAGCAGATGGAGGCTTATGCCACCTCCCACCCCGAAGAAGCGGAAGAGGCCAAGAAGAAGTCCCTGGACTCCGAAAAAAAGTGACCGACGCCCTTTACCTCCACATCCCGTTTTGCGCGCATCTCTGCGCGTACTGCGATTTCTGCAAAGTCCTCTTCGACGAGAAGTGGGCTTTTTCTTATGTCCAAGCGCTTAAAGACGAGACGGCTTCCTATGGGATCGGCAAAGTCCGGACCGTTTATCTCGGCGGGGGCACCCCGACCGCGCTTCCGGACGAGCTCTTCGCGGAGGTTCTGTCCTTGGCCGCCCCGCATCTAAGAGCCGGCGGGGAGTTCACGGTGGAGGCCAACCCCGAGAATCTGAGTGAGGGAAAACTGCGCCTGATGCGCCGCTACGGGGTGAACCGCCTTTCTCTCGGCGTTGAAAGCGCCTCGCCCCGCTTGTTGGAGCTGATGGGCCGCCATCATACTTTCGCCGAGGCTCAAGCCGCGGTGGCAAGGGCCAAAAAAGCCGGCTTCGCCAATCTCAGCTGCGATCTCATCTACGCCCTCCCCAAAGAGACTTTGGCCGAACTTCAGACCGACCTCGAGGCCTTATTGAGCCTCCGCGTCCCGCATTTATCGACGTATTGCCTTTCGGTCAATCCCGGCACCCTTTTCGCCCGGGAGGGCCGGCATGAGATGGAGCAAAGCCGGGCGGCGGGCCAATACGAGCGGATCCTCCGCACCCTGCGGCAAGCGGGCTATGACCGCTACGAGGTTTCCAATTTCGCCTGGAAAGGCTATGAGAGCCGCCACAATCTCGTCTATTGGCATGACGAGGAATACTACGGGGTGGGCCTGGGGGCCAGCGGTTACGTCAACGGGGTCCGCTACGAGAACACCCGGAACCTGCAGAAATACCTGCGCCATAACTGGGTAGCCTCCCAAGAAACCGTCCGTGGCGCGAGCGCTTTGGAGTACTATTTCCTCACCAATCTCCGCCTCGAGCGAGGCTTCGACTTGGCTTCTTTTGAGCGGAAATTCGGCTTTTCGTTCTTTCCGCGCTATCAAGGCGTCTTTGCGGGCCTCTCGGGGCAAGGGCTTTTAAGGAAGGAAAACGGTCGAGTCTTCTGCTCCGATAAGGGGATAATGCTATTAGACCGCGTGCTCCTTGCGTTATATTAAAGACAGGCAAAGAGCGTGGCTCATGAACATCGCGCGTTATGAGAAAAGAATCCTGGGTTGGCTGATCGACAAGGTTTTGTCGTGGCTCGTCCTGGCCGCGGTCATCGTGCTTTGCCTTCTTTACCTCCCCGAGCAGACCTCCCTGTTTTTCGAGATTCTTCTGGCCCTCGCCATCTCTTACCTTTTCTACGTGGTTTTCACGACCTTGGCCTTATGGGCGTTTAACGGCTATACCTTGGGGATGGCGCTCGTCGGCATCCGCACCTGCCACCCCGCGGGAGAACGGCTGCGCTTCGGGGAGGCCCTCGTCAAAAGCCTCATGACCGGGCTCTTCGGAATGTGCCTTCTCAACTCGGCGTATATGCTTTTCGCCCACACCGAGCGCAGCGCCTTCGACCGCATCACCAAAACCTTGGTGGTGGACGCCCGCCATTAGCCCTCGGGGGCTTTTTTCTTTTTACCGATGAAAAAACCGTTTCCGCGGTTATAATGGGAAGCGATAAGCGGCATCCTTTTCTTGGAGGGAACCCTATGGAAAAACTTCGCGTCGATCCGCTGGTGGAAAGCCTCGTCGGCAGTTATGGCGACTGGTGGGAGAAAGGCTTCGAGCGGCCCGCCCTCACCCAGGCCCTTTATCCCTATACGGCGATGTTCAGCCCCATTCAGATCAACAGACTGACCCTCAAAAACCGCCTGGTCATGGCCCCGATGGGCAACATCGACATGGCCGAAGAGACGGGCCGCCCCAACGAGATGATGCTCAAGTACTTCGAAGAGCGGGCCAAGGGCGGGGTCGGCCTCATCACCTCGGGCCTCATCCCCATCAGTTATGGCATCGACAAATCCCTGATCGAGCTGGGCGATCTCACCTATTTCCCCCGGATCGACCGCTCCCGCACCGTCTTTAGCGGCTGGCGGGATCTCGCCGCGATGTGCCATTCCCATGGCGCGTCGTTCTTCATCCAGATCACGGCCGGCTTAGGGCGGGTCGGCAATCCTCAATGCCTCACCAATCAGCATCGTTTCCCCCGGAGCGCTTCCCTCAATCCCAACTGGTACATGAAAGAGGTGCCCTGCCTTCCCCTCAGCGACCATTCGATCCGGAAAATCATCCAGCGCATCGGCCAGGCCAGCGCGGATGCCAAAAGCGCCAACATCGACGGCGTCTATCTCCACGGCCATGAAGGCTATCTCATGGAGCAGCTCACGAATCCGGCCTTCAACCGCCGGAAACTAGGCCATTTTGCCAACTATGAGCGCTTTGGCGTCGAGACGGTGGAAGAGATCCGGCGGCGGGTCGGGCCTTCTTTCCCCATCATGTACCGGATCGATCTCACCTTGGCCCTCAACGAGGTCTATGGCGGGCGCATGCAGACCCAGAAACCGCTGACGAAGTTCAGAAACGGCCGGGCCTTGGACATGACCCTCGCCTATATGGCGAAGCTCGTCAAAGCCGGCGTCGATATCTTCGATGTGGACATGGGCTGCTACGATGACTGGTGGCTCCCCCATCCGCCGGCCTCGATGCCGAGCGGCTGCTACCTTTCATTAAGCGAAGCCGCCAAGCGCTATTTCGCCGACAACAAAATCGTCTCCGCTGCCGGACTGCCCGTCCCCGTCGTGGGCGTGGGCAAACTCGGCTATCCCGATCTCGCCGAGAAGGCGCTCCGGGACGGGAAGTGCGACATGATCATGCTCGGACGGCCGCTATTGGCCGATCCGGACTGGCCCAACAAAGCCTATGCGGGGCGCGTCGGAGAGATCCGCCCTTGCATCGGCTGCCAGGAAGGCTGCCTCAACGAGTTCGTCGAAGGGGGCCATCCGCAGTGCGCGGTCAACCCCCGGACGTCTTTCGAGTTCGAGTATTCGCCGGAGATCCCGAAGGCCGATGCCCGCAAAAACATCGCCGTCATCGGGGCGGGTCCCGCCGGCGTCGTGGCGGCCCAAACCCTTTTGGCGCGGGGCCACAAAGTCACGCTCTACGAAAAGTCCGGGCGGATCGGAGGGAACATCAATCCCGGCTCCCAGCCCGCGATCAAATACGAGATCCATAACTATCTGGGCTATCTGAACCACGAGGTCGATAAGATGAAGGGCAATCCGGATTTCACGCTCCTTCTCAACACCGCGCCGACCCCGGATCTGCTCAAAGCCGCCGCCTACGACGCCATCGTCACGGCGACCGGCACCAAGCAGAAAGTCCCGCCGGTGGAGGGGCTCAAAGACAATCCGAGCGTCCACTTCGCCATCGAGATCCTGGAACATCCGGAGCTCCTCAAAGACGCCACGGACGTCGCGGTCATCGGAGCGGGCTCGGTCGGCGTCGAGACGGCCTATTATCTCGCCTATGAGCTCGGCAAGAAGGTGCGGGTCGTGGAGATGGACAAATACGTCATGAACCATTGCTGCACGGCCAACCGCGGCCACCTGATCCATTATTTCGAGGCCAAAGGCGGCGAATTCTACATGATGAGCCAAGCCGTCAAATACGCGGAGGGCAAGTTGACGATCAAGCGGTGCGTCGACAAGCGGGTCCCGGATCCTTATAACACCTGGGGGCCGATCTTGCCGGAGAACATCGTCAATCCGCTCGACAAGACGACGAAGATCGATCGGAACAACACCGTCGCCGTGGATCTTCCCGCCCAGGCCGTGATCCTCGCCAGCGGGAACGCCAGCGACAACGACCTGTATTTCGCTTTGCTTAAGGGAAACGTCGCGCCGGAGCTCTATAACATCGGCGATTCCCTCAAAGGCGGGCGGGTCTTCGAAGCCGTCCGTTCGGCTTATCGCAAGTGCCGTTCCATCTAAAGGAGCCCAAACCCGATGTATGAACCCAAGATGACGCTGACCGACGAGGAAAAAGGGACGCTCGCCGGCCAAGAAGGCGAAACCAAAGCCAAGATGATGGAATGCCTCGTCCGCTATGGCGATCTTTTTGGGGCCAAGCGGCTCCTTCCCGTCACCCACAAGCAAGGGCATTTCGTCACGAGCTTCGGCATCAATATGCTGAAACCCGTCTTCCCCCTCATGGATGACCTCATCGCCGCCGGGCTCAAATGCCCCGAAGGCTTCACGGTGGACCCCCGACCGCTGGATTACGCCAACGTCAAAGCGGGGCCGCTCGAGAAATTCGTTTTCGATCATTTCATTTACGGCCAGCAAGCCCATTATGAGGAGCAGCTGACGAAAATCGGCCTCTCGGGCAAAGACGCTTTCACCTGCACCTGCTATCTCCGAGAAGTCGGGAACACCCCCAAGGAGGGCGACATCCTCTCGTGGGCCGAAAGCTCCGCGGTGGTCTATGCGAACTCCGTCCTCGGGGCCCGCTGCAACCGCAATTCCGGGATCCTCGAGATGTTCGGCACGATTTTGGGGAAGGCCCCGGAATTCGGCTTCCTCACCGACGAAGGCCGGAAGGCCGCCTGGAGAATCCTCGTCAAGACCACGAAGCGCCCCGAAGCCCAGATCCTCGGGAGCGCCATCGGGATGAAAGTGCTGGCCGAGGTTCCCTACGTCGAGGGTCTCGATCGCTATCTCAAGCCGCTGCCGGATGAAGACACCATCGGCTATCTCAAGGATTTCGGGGCCGCCACGGCCTCCAATGGCGCGGTGGGCCTTTACCACATCGCCGGCCTCACCCCGGAAGCCAAACGCCTGGGGGAGGCGCTTCTGGTCCCCGAAGCCAGGACCTACCTCATCGACGACGCCGAGCTCGAACGGGTCTATGCTTCCTATCCCCTCATGTGGAAGCATCCCCACGCCAAAGCCCATAAGTGCTTCATCGGCTGCCCGCACCTCACCTTGAAGCAGCTCAATGACTGGACCGACAAGATGACGGCGGGGCTCCGCGAAAGCGGCAAGAAGAAACTCGCGGTCTATAGCGTTTTCACGGCCGCCCCAGCGGTGGCGGAGGAGTTCAAAAAGACCCCGAAATACCAGGAATTCCTGGCCACGGGGGCGCATCTCTCGAGCATCTGCCCGCTCATGTACACCAATAACCCCATCGCCGGCAAAAAGCCGATCATGACGACGTCCAACAAACTCCGGACCTATTCGATGTCCCGCTATTACAAGGACGATGCCGCGTTGGCCATCCTCGTCGGGAAGGAGAGAAACTGATGAAAGAATTCAAGGGTCGGGTCATCTTCGGGGGCGCCTTCAAAGGCGAGGCCGCGGTCTCCCACCAGGGCTTCAACACCTTGGCGAGCTTCGAGAAAAGCGCCTTGTCGAGCACCTGCAAGGACATCATCATCTCCGATCAGAACAATCCGGATCTTTATGGGGTTCACGTCACGGGCAAGGCCCTTTGCCTCCCGATGACGATCGGCTCCACGACCGGAGGCATGGTCATCCAGACGGTGGCCAGCCGAGGCTTGGCCCCCGCGGCCTGGCTTTTCGCCTCCGACATCGATTCCTTGGCCGCGAGCGGGATCATCCTCTCCCGGGTTTGGAATAAGGTCCCCTTGATCGCCATCGATCGGCTTGGGGTCGACTTCCTCGTCGAAGTGAAAACCGGGGACCGAATCGAGATCCGGGAAGACGGGACCGTTCTCGTTGGCTGAGCCTTAATCCGCGAAGCCCTTGCCTCGGCGGCAGGGGCTTTTTCGGTAATCCCCAGGGGCTCTTGGAACCGCTTCGCCAAGCCCCGAAAGCAACGGATTTAGCACTTTGAAGTTGACAGTGCTAAAACGTCTTCTATAATGGTGCTAGCACCGAATAAGTGCGACTGCTAAAGGACACAAGGAGGCAAAGGAAATGACCAGACGCGACGAGATCCTAAAGCTCATCGTTGAGCATTTCATCAAAACCGCTGAGCCCGTCGGCAGCAAAAACCTCCAAGAGGTTTACCACCTCGATGTTTCGAGCGCGACCATCCGCAATGAGATGAACGCCCTCGAACAGGACGGTTTTTTGGAAAAGACCCATACTTCCTCGGGACGCGTCCCCTCGGAGAAAGGGTATCAATACTATGTGGAGAATCTGCGCAGCGGCTTCGTGGACCAGAATACCAAAAACGCCCTTCAGACGGTTCTCCAAGAAAAAAGCAAATCGGTCGAGGAGGTCATGCAAGAGAGCTGCGAAATCCTCTCCCACATGACGAACCTCGCCTCCTGCGTCTTAGGCAAAAACGTCGACGAAGAAAGGCTCGTTTCGATTCAGATCATCCCCTTGGGGGAAAGCACCGCGACCGCCGTCTTCGTGACCGACAAGGGCTACGTCGAGAACAAAACGTTCATGATCGACAAATCCATGAAAGTGGACGATGTCGTCAAGAGCGTGAAGCTGCTCAATGACCGGCTCTCGGGAACGCCGATCAGCCAGATCGTCGGAAAGATGGAAGCCATGAGGCCCGCCCTCACCGATTACGTGGTGGGGCAGGCCCTCGTCTACGACGCCATCATGGCGGCCTTCGCGAAATTCGCGACGGGTCGCATGGAGATGTATGGCAAAGAAGCCCTTTATAACCAGCCCGAATACGCCAATGACGCCTTGAAGCTCAGGGAACTCCTGAGCTTCCTCGATAATCCCGATGAGCTCAAAAAAGCCCTCATGGAGGGGAAGCCAACCTCGGCTGGCGTCTCGGTCCATATCGGGAACAAGACGGAAGGCCTCCAAGACCTCGCCATCGTCTCGACGGAGATCAATCTCCCGGGCGAGCCGAGCGCGACCTTGACGGTCCTAGGCCCCTCACGCATGGATTATGACAAAGTGGTAGCGACCCTCAAGTATTTCGCCCAGACGCTGGACCAATACTTCGCGGAAGCGATGGGAGGAGAAAAATGTCAGCCAACGACGAAGCAAAAAAGCAAGAAAGCCCTGGACAAAGGGCCGACGAAAAACCCGCGGAACCCGTGAAGGCCCCAGAGGCGAAGCCCGCGAAGAAGCCGGAAGAGGAGACGATCACCCTCAAAAAAGAGGACTACCTCACGCTTCAGGAAAACCTCGCGGCGATGGCCGCCGAAGCGGAGAAATGGAAGAACGAATACTATCTCTCCCTGGCCGATACCCAGAACCTCCGGAAGTCCTTGCAGGAGGATCACCGCGAGGTCATCCGCTATCGGGCCGAGGGCTTCCTCGATGAGCTGATCCCGGCGCTGGATAGCTTCTATGTCGCCCTCAGCGTCGCCCCCAAAAGCGACGAGGCCAAGAACTACCAGCAGGGCTTCCAGTACATCTACAACCAGATCCAAAACGCCCTCGTCGAGGAAGGCGTGAGCGAAATCCTCCCCAAAGTCGGGGAGGCCTTCGACCCCACGCTCATGCATGCGGTGGACGTCGAGGAAGGCGAAACCGAGAATGCGGTGGCCAAGGTCTACTCCAAAGGCTACAAACTCCACGACCGGCTGATCAGGCCCGCCATGGTGCGCGTCTACAAGAAAGTCGTCAAGAAAGCGGAAGAAAAACCCGCCTCCGGCACTGACGCTGCCGACGCTAAAAAGGATTCTGAGGCCAAGAAGGCCTGAAGAAAAAAGGAGAAATATTTATGGCAAAAGAAATCATCGTCGGAATCGATCTCGGAACTACCAATTCCGTCATCAGCTATCTGCAGTCGGATGGCAAAGTCAAGGTCATCCCGAACCCCGAAGGGACCAACACGACCCCTTCCGTCGTGGCTTTCAAAGCCGATGGCGAGCACATCGTCGGCAACGCCGCCAAGCGGCAGATGATCACGAACCCCGACACGGTCCGTTCGGCCAAGCGGCACATGGGCTCTTCCGATAAGTTCCATATCGCCTGCCTCAATAAGGATTTCACCCCGCAGGAGATCTCGGCCATGGTCCTCGCCTATATGAAGGACTACGCCGAGAAGAATCTCGGGCAGACCGTCAAGAAAGCCGTCATCACCGTTCCGGCCTATTTCAATGACGCCCAGCGGCAGGCGACCAAAGACGCCGGCGCCATCGCCGGGCTCGACGTCGTGCGGATCATCAACGAGCCGACCGCTTCGTGCTTGGCTTACGGATTGGACATCAAGAAGTCCGAGAAAGTCCTGGTCTTCGACCTCGGCGGCGGCACTTTGGATGTCTCGATTCTCGATATCGGAGACGGCACCTTCCAAGTCCTCGCCACCTCGGGCGATACGAAGCTCGGCGGCGACGATTGGGACAAAGCCGTGGCCGATTGGATCCACGCCCAGATTCAAATCGATACGGGCGCCGATCTGACCGACAAGATGGCTCAGCAGCGCTTCGTCGACGCGGCGGAAAAAGCCAAGATCGAGCTCTCGAGCAGCCTCGAGACCACGATCTCGCTGCCGTTCATCGGCATGAGCTCCAACGGCCCGATTTCCTGGGAAGGCAAGCTTTCGCGCGCCAAGTTCCAGGATCTCACCCGCAATCTCCTCGAGCGCTGCAAGGCCCCGATGGAGAAGGCCATGGCGGATGCCAAGCTTCAGTATTCGGATCTGGGCGACATCCTCATGATCGGCGGCTCCATCCGCATGCCGGCCGTGCAGGAACTCGTCAAGCAGGTTTCCGGGCATGCCATCAACCTCTCGGTCAACCCCGATGAGGCCGTGTCGATCGGGGCCGCCATCCAAGGCGGCGTCATTGCCGGCGAAGTCAAAGACATCGTGCTCTTGGATGTCACCCCGCTCACCCTCGGCATCGAAACCCTCGGCGGCGTCATGACCCCGCTCATTCCGCGGAACACCACGATCCCGACCACCAAGAGTCAGGTTTTCTCGACCGCCGAAGACAACCAGCCGGCCGTGGACGTCATGGTCTACCAGGGCGAGCGTCCGATGGCGCACGACAACAAACTGCTGGGCCACTTCACGCTCTCCGGCATCAAACCGGCCCGGCGCGGGCAGCCTCGCATCGAAGTCGCCTTCAGCATCGACGTCAACGGCATCGTCAAGGTCTCGGCCAAGGATCTCGATTCTCAGCTGAGCCAAGACATCACCATCAGCGGCTCGAACGGCCTCAGCAAAGGCGATATCGATCGCATGATGAAGGAAGCCGAGGCCAACAAAGAGGCCGATCAGCACCGCAAAGACGACATCGAAGTCAAGAACAAAGCCCAGACTTACGTCGACGAGATCAACGCCACCCTCGTCGAGAAGGGGGCCGCGCTTGACGAAGCCACGAAGAAAGAGCTCACGGCCCTTCGCGATGAGGCCCAAGGCGCGATTCAGAGCAATGACATCAACAAGCTCCGGGAGATCGTCGGGCGGCTCGAAGACGCCGCGAACAAAGCCCAGAGCGCCCAGGCCTCGGGATCTTATGGCCCGAATCCGGGCGCGGCCTCGGGAGCGGGCGCTTCGTCCGCTCAAGAGACGGCCCCCAAAGGCTCCGCGAGCGGCAAAGAAGGCCCCGATGACGTGGTCGATGCCGATTTCACCGACAAGAAGAAATAACGACAAAACTCATTTGCGTGGGATGACGCTGGCCGACTAGGCCAGCGCCTTCCTTGTTTAACGGAAGGAGAAGTCTATGGCAGAGGAAAAACGAGATTATTACGAGGTCCTCGGCGTCGCCAAGACGGCGACCAAAGACGAAATCAAGGTCGCCTACCGAAAGCTCGCCAAGGAATATCACCCGGATCTCAATCATTCCCCGGACGCCCCGAAGAAATTCGAGGAGATCCAGGAAGCCTATGATGTCCTCTACGACGACAACAAGCGCAAGCAATACGATCAGTTCGGCATGGCGGCTTTTCAGCAAGGCGGCTCGACGGGGGCGCAAGGCAATCCGTATCAGAATAACGGCTTCTCAAGCCAAGGCTTCGGCGATGTCGATCTCAATGATATTTTCTCCTCGTTCTTCGGAGGCGGGACTCGGAGAAGCTCTTCCGGGCCGGCCAAGGGAAACGACACCCTTTATCGGGTCCGCCTGGATTTCATGGACGCCGTCAATGGGCGCCATATCACGATTCCGATCACCTTCGACGAGCCCTGCCCCAATTGCGGCGGCAGCGGCGCCGAAACGCCGGACGACATCGCCACCTGCCCTTATTGCGGCGGCAGCGGCTACGTCGCCACGCGCCAGCAAACGATTTTCGGGGTCATGGAAAGCGAAGGGCCCTGCCCGCACTGCCATGGCACCGGCAGAATCATCAAAAAACACTGCCACGTCTGCGGCGGCAGCGGCTACAACCGCGTGCACAAAGACCTGGACGTCAACATCCCCTCGGGCATCAATAACGGCCAGCAGATCCGAGTCAAAGGCAAAGGCGAGCGAGGATCTTCCGGCGGGGAGAACGGCGATCTTTACGTCGAGGTCCAAGTCAATCCGGATAAACGCTTCCGGCGCGACGGGAATGACATCCACACCGATCTCAACCTCAGCTTCGTCCAATGCGCGCTCGGGGCTTCGGTCGATTCCGACACCGTTTACGGACCGGTCTCCGTGGAGATCCCGAGCGGAACCCAGCCGGAGCAAGTCCTCAAACTGCGCGGACGCGGCATCAAAGATCTCCGAAGCGGGAGACCCGGCGATCAATACGTGCATGTGCACGTGACGACCCCGACCGAGCTCACCGCCACCGAAAAAGAGCTTTTGACCCAATTCCAGAAGGAAGAGGATTCGAAAGGCGGGAAGTGGTGGCACAATCCCTTCAAGCGCTGAAGAGAATCGGCTTACTGCCGATTTTCTTTTTCGGTTGAGGTTTGCCTGAGAGTCTCCTTATGCTAAAGTAAAAAACAGAGGCCTATTTATGGATCAATACATGGAAATGGCGATCGCCGAAGCCGAAGAAGGCATTAAGCGCGGGGACGGCGGGCCCTTCGGGGCGGTCATCGTCTTAGGCGGGAAAGTCATCGGGAAAGGCCACAATCAAGTCCTCAAAAACAACGATCCGACCTGCCATGGCGAGATCATGGCGATCCATGCGGCCTGCCACGCTCTCAAGAACCGCGACCTTCAGGGGGCGGTCATGTACACGACGGCTTATCCCTGCCCGATGTGCCTCGGGGCCATCCTCTGGGCCAACATCGAAAAAGTTTATTATGGCTGCGATCTCGTCGACACCGCGGCGATAGGCTTTCGCGACGAGGCCTTTTACGAAAAGCTCAAAACGGGGGAAGCCAACGGCCTCATCCAAGAATTGGGCCGGGCCGACTGCCTTCGCCTCTTTGAGGATTATCTCCGAATCGCCTCCCGGAAAAATTACTGAATCGCCCCTCGAGCCTTCTCAAAAAACCAAAAAGGTATAAACTAAAAAGCGTTCCTTATGCCAACCTGCAAAAACTGCCATCGCGAAATCTCGAAATTCGATGCCGATATCTGCCCTTATTGCGGCTGCCCTCATCCGATCGACGACAACTACAAAACCAAAGATATGACCGGCTTCGTGGACCCCGTGAGCGGGGCTTATAAGCTCTATAAGTCCAAATCTCGCAAGGCCGCCGGCTTCCTCTGCCTCTTCTTGGGGTGGGCCGGAGCCCACGATTTCTACCTCGGCTTCCTCAAAAGGGCCTTTTTGGAATTGGCCGGAACCCTCGTTTTCGTGGGGGGCTTCGGTTCGCTCCTTTTCTTCACGATCTTGAATAGTGATCTTTTCATCGCCTATGCGGCCCCGTTCTTCGTGGCCTTTCTGGTGTACGCCATCGCCTCCTTCAACTATTTCACCAAAGACTCGCTTAAAGATGCGAATGGGGAGTTCCTTCGCTAAATGGAGCGTTATTTCGCCTCCGTCAAGGATGGGGTGGCGCTGCTCAGCGAGGAAAGCGTCCATCATCTTCGGGATGTGATGAGAGCCCGCGCCGGGGAAACGCTCGAAATCGTTTCCGAAGGTCGGGTTTATGAAGCCGTGGTCGTTTCCGTGGAACCGCTCAAAATCGCCCTACAGAAAGAGATCGGCGCCCCTTCGGAATTATCCTGCGCTTTGATTTTGGCCTTTTCGCTATTGAAAGGCGGCCACGATGAACTGGTCTTGATGAAAGGGACCGAACTGGGGGTCGGTGCCTTTGCGCCATTCGTGTCTTCGCGAACGATCATCCGCCTGGGGGAGGGTGAGGCCGAAAAGCGGAGAATCCGCTACGATAAAATCGTCAGAGGAGCGGCCGAGCAAAGCAAGCGAACCCGGATTCCGGAAGTGGATCCGATCAAGAATTACGAGGATATCCTGGATATCAAAGCCGATCGTCGCTTCCTTGCCTATGAAGAAAAAAGCCAAGGCTCCTTTGATTTGAGGGAGACGTTTTCTTCCTTGGCGAAAGGGGAAACCGCTTTGGTGGTGGTGGGACCCGAGGGCGGGTTCTCTATCGAGGAGGCGGAACGGGCCCGCGAAAAAGGCTTTGAGGAGATCTCACTGGGGAAAAGGATCCTGAGGGCCGAAACCGCGAGTCTCTACGTCGCTTCCGTTTTCGCTTTTCTGAAGGAGGAGGGAGAATGAGCCTGTACGAAGTTTTGGCTTCCCATCAGCGGCCGACCGCCTTCCCCAAATCCTCGGAAGCCCTTTTCTTCAATCACTATTCCTATATGCTTTCCGACAACGAATTATGGGCCCGGTTCCTCAAGCCCGCCGATACTTTCGACACCGTTCGGGCCAACATCATTCTGCGGGCTTTGCTCAATAAGCAGGAAATCGAAAAACTCTACGCCGCCAAAAGCCGCGAAGAAAAAAACGGCGAGGAGGTCCTGCCGCTTAAGGATTTCATGGAGAGCGGCATGAGCGATTTCGCTTATTTGATGTGGGATGGCAAAAAAATCTACGTGCCGATCTTCCCGCGCTCTCTGAACCTCATTTATGGCGGGGACTACGATAAATTGGGCCAGGCCCCTTACAAGCGGCTGGTTTCCGATTACGAAGCCGCCACGATCGATCCTTTCGATTATTATGGTTTCAATCTTTTCGATTCCTATTTCACGCGTTTAGTGGCCGTGCGGAAAACCCCGAAAACGATGGCCGCCTACGACTATGACGCCGAATGCCTTTATTTCATCAACGACGAAGGCCGTTTGGATGCCAAAATCGCGCTCTTCGATCGGAGCATCGCCGCGCCCGTGAAAACCCATATGATCAAACGGATCGAAAGGGTGGCCGATGCCTATTTAGCCTCCGATCGCGAGGGGATGATGAAAGCCCTCGTCGAAGAAAGCCTGATCTCAAGCTCCCTCATCCATGAGATCCTGGGCAAAGAGATCAAAGCCTCCTCCAAAGCCTCGGATAAGGATTCCGAACGATGAGCTATTATCTTTTTTCCCTCGGCTGCAAAGTCAATTCCTACGAGCTCGACGCCCTGCGGGAAGCCCTCTCAAAACGCGGGGAAGAAGAAGCGATGACTCCCGAAGCGGCGGATCTCATCGTCCTCAATACCTGCTCCGTCACGGCGACGGCTGACCAGAAAAGCCGGCAGCATTTGAGGAAATTTCGCCGCTTAGCCCCAAAAGCTACCTTAGTGGTCATGGGCTGCTACAGCCAGCTTCACGCCCAAGAAGCCTTAGCTATGGGGGCCGATATCGTGATCGGGACCTCCGATCGGATTCAGGCCTTGGCGGATTGGGATCGGTTTCGGCTCGACCGCCAGAAAATCCTCGACGTCAAACCGGGCCTCCGCCGCGAAGGCTACGAGGAAATGGGTCAGATGGCTTTGGCGGATAACACCCGGGCTTATCTGAAAATCCAAGATGGTTGCGATAATTTTTGCGCTTATTGTCTAATCCCCTATCTTCGGGGCAATTCCCGGAGCCGCCCCATCGCCAACGCTTTGGCCGAGGCCCAGCGTTTGACCGAAGCCGGTTATAAGGAAATCGTCATCGCCGGGATTCACATCGGCTTTTATGGAAAAGACCTTGGCGATGGTTCCTATCGCTTAGGCAGCCTTTTAGAGGATTTATTGCGGCAGAATCCCTCGCTTTTCCGCCTTCGCATCTCGTCTTTGGAAGAAAGCGAAATCGACAGCCGGGTCTTAACCCTCCTGAAAGCCCATCTTAACGTCGCCAACCATCTGCACATCCCCCTCCAATCGGGGAGCTCGGCGGTTTTGAAGCGGATGCGCCGAAAGTATGACACCGCGGCTTTTTTGGAGACCCTTCGCCAGATCCGGGCGATCCGTCCCGACATCGCCATCACGACCGACGTGATCGTCGGCTATCCCGGCGAGAGCGACGAGGAATGGGCGGAGACGATGGCCTTCTGTCGAAAGGCCGCCTTCGCGGAAATCCACGTTTTCCCTTTTTCGGCCCGGGAGGGAACGCCGGCCTTCTTGCTGAAAGACACGGATGTGGCGACGAAAGAGAAACGGGTCCATGAGCTTTTGGCCTTATCCGCCTCGCTCCGCGAAGCTTACGAAAAAACGTATTTTGGGCGGGAGGTGGAAGTCCTGTTTGAGAATGACAAAGACGGTTTCTCCTTTGGCCACTCGTCCAATTATCTCCTTGTCAAAACCCCCAGCGCCAAACCGCTCAGGGGCCTCACGGGAACCCTCGTTTATGGGCCGGCCACGAAAGCCGACTGAGAAAAGCGATATTAGCGGAATTAACTTAAAAATAAAGATTAGAATCAATCGGTTCTATTATAAAAAGATATGACATTGTCTAAATTGGGGTTGACTCAAGGGCTTTTTTCCCTATAATTATCGCGTCGGAAAGGAAGTTTCATCATGGCAGTCCCTTTTAGAAGAACCAGCAAGACAGCTAAAAGATTACGGAGGGGTCATTTCAAGCTCAACATCACAGGGCTTGTGACCTGCCCGCATTGCGGAGCGATCGTCAAGTCTCATCACGTTTGCCCAGAATGCGGATATTACGACGGGAAAGACGTGCTCCATCTTAAAACCAAAGCCGCTCCCAAGAAGCCATAAGCGAGCTGAAAAGACGTTTCCGTGAGGAAGCGCCTTTTTTCTTTTTCCGAATAAGGATATTATTTACCTATAAAAGAAGGAAATCCCATGAATCTGAACAAATTCTTTGACCACACCTGCCTCCGCGCCGATGCCACCCGCGAAGAAATCATTACCTTGTGCGCCGAAGCCAAGAAATACGATTTCATGAGCGTTTGCGTCAACCCGTTTTATGTTCCGGTGGCCAAGACCTATCTCCGAGGGACCGATGTCAAAATTTGCACCGTCATTGGCTTCCCCTTGGGCCAGATGACTCCGGCCGCCAAAGTCTTCGAGGCCAAAAACGCGGTTGAGATGGGAGCCGATGAGATTGACATGGTGCAGAACGTGGCCATGGCCAGGATGCATGATTTCGACTATGTCCAGAAAGAAATCACGATGGTTAAGAACGCGGTGGGGGAACACATCCTCAAAGTCATTTTGGAGAACTGCTATCTCACCCCGGACGAGATCGCCAGCAGCTGCCTGGCCGCCAAAAACGCCGGCGCTGATTTTGTTAAGACTTCGACGGGCTTTGGCGCCAGCGGCGCCAAGGTCGAAGACGTCAAACTCATGCGCGCGACCATCGGTCCGGCCATGGGTCTCAAAGCCGCGGGCGGCATTCACACCCGGGCTCAAGTCCTCGATCTCATCAACGCCGGAGCCACCCGCATCGGCTGCTCCCATTCCGTCGCCATCCTCAACGAAAAATAAATGAAAGTCCTTCTCTATTTTCAGAACGAGAGCACCATTCAAACCTCCGGCATCGGGCGGGCTCTCCGCCATCAGATGCGGGCTTTGACTTTGGCCAGCGTCCCCTTCACGACCGACCCCAAGGATTCCTATGATATCGCTCACATCAACACGATTTGGCATAAATCGCGACGGCTCTTGAAGAAGTGCCGGCGTCAAGGAATCCCCGTTATCGTGCACGGGCATTCGACCTATGAGGATTTCCGAAATTCTTTTGCCTTATGGCGAATGATCGAGCCGTATTTCGACGCTCAGCTTCGCTACATGTATTCGCATGCCGATCTCATCATCACTCCGACCCCTTATTCCAAAGGCTTGATCGATAGTTACGGGTTCAAAACCAAAACCGTGGCCATCTCCAATGGGATCGATGTGAAAGAATATGCGCCTTCGGCTGAGGCCCAGCGTGCCTTCCGGGAGCGTTTCGCAATCAAGGAAGGCGAACCCTTCGTGATGGGGGTTGGCTTCCCTTTCGAGCGCAAAGGCCTGCACGATTTTTTCGAGGTGGCGAGGAGCTTCCCCACGATCAAATTCATTTGGTTCGGGCATTTGGCGGCTCCCCTGATCAGCGCCAAAGCCAAAAAATGGATCCGCCAGCGGCCGGCCAACGCCATCATGGCGGGGTATTGCAAAGGCAATCTCATCCATGGGGCCTATCAGACCGCGACCTGTCTTTTCTTCCCCTCCTACGAGGAGACGGAAGGAATCGTCGTTTTGGAAGCTTTGGCTTCGCGCTGCCCGCTCATCGCCCGCGACATCGGGGTTTATAAACCCTGGCTTCATGATGGGGTGAACGCGCATCTTTGCGCCGACAACGCCTCCTTTGCCCGAAACATCGCGTCTCTTTTGGAAAATGGCGAGAAAAAAGAGATCTTGGACGCCGGCTTCGCAGTGGCCGAAGAACGCTCTCTCGACAAAATCGGAGCGGAGCTAAAAGCCGCTTATGAAAGCCTCATCTCCGAAAAGGGAAGACTTCAGAAGTAGAAAGACGTTTTGATGGCGTCTTCGTAGGCCCGGCCTTCAACCGGCAGGGGCTTTTTCATATTTTTCAGGAACTCCCATTCTTTTTTGATATGGTCCCGGTATTCATTGGAGGCGCCGTATTTTTTGTCGAGCCGAAGATCGAAGAGAAGACTCCAGTGGGTGCGGATGAGATGCTTTTTGAAGGCTTTTTGCAGGGATTTGTTTCCGCTCTGCTCCAGGAAATAGCGTTCCAGAGCCACGACTTTGAGGTGCTGGAGGGCCCGATCGGACCGGCGCGCGGTGCTGGCCGAAGTCGGCACATCCTTATAGTAATAATAAAGAGGGGCGGAAATCGAAACGACTTTCTGGCAATGGCTCAATAAGGAGCAATCCAAAGCCACATCCTCGAACATGTCTTGCCGATCGGTCAAAACCAAAAGAGGCCGCTGGTCGGTCACCGAGCGGCGGAACATCTTGGTCCATAAGAACCCCCGAAACCAACTATCGGCGAAAAAAGCGGACAAGGCTTGGGAAGCATCCATCGTTTTGTTTGCGTGGAGAGGGAAACGCCGGGATCTTTCATTGGCGCTCACGAGATAAAAACCGCAATTGACGCAATCGGCGCCTGTCTTGAGGAGAGTCTCGTATAATGTCTTGAGTCCGTTCGGATCCAGCCGGTCATCGGCATCCATGAAATAGAGGAAATCCCCTTGGGCCAATTCCAGGCCCTTCATCCGCGACAGGCCTAAGCCCATTCGTTCGGCTGGAGCATAAAGGTGCACGTTGGGATGCGTCGAAGCGTATTGGGTGGCTAACTCAAGGCTGTTGTCGATTCCGGGATCGAGCGGCAGGATGATTTCAAGAGGCAAACCGAGGGACTGGCCTTCGACGCTGTCAAGGGCCCGCACCAACGTCTTGGCGGAATTATAAACGGGGATGATGATAGAGATAAGGGGCTTTTCTTCCATAATGTTTGTATACTAACACTCTTAAAAACAAGTTACAGGCTTTTTCCGCCAAGAGCGTCTTGCAATCCTGGCCGGTCGCGATAGAATAAACACGCTGCAATTTCGCGGGAAGAAGGTGAACGTTAACTTATGGCCGTAAAAACCGTGCTTCGTGAGGGTGAAAACCTTGACGATGCGATGCGCCGTTTCAAGCGGAGCGTCAATAAGAGCGGCGTCCTTCTCGAATCCCGCAAACACGAATGCTATCTCAAGACGAACCTTAAGAGGAAAATGAAATCCGAATTGGCTCGCCGCAAGAAATGGTGATCTGAACCCTCAGGCCAAGCCCTGAGGGTTTTCTTTTGCCTTTGGGTCCAAAATGGTTCTTTCTGTCTATGGATTAGCATGGGAACTCTCATCTATCAGGAAGACGAAAACGGCTGTGGGTTGGCTTCGCTACGAATGCTGCTGCGCGCTTTGACGGGACGCCGTGGCTACAAATATCTGACGCTGGAAGGCCATCCGCCGTATTCCTTGGAGGATCTGCGCTTGGCCTCCTCCAAAGAAGGCGCCAATCTGGTTTTCAAAAAGGTCGCGGATCCGCTTTCCTTGAAGGCCAATAAGAAATGGCCCATCCTTCTTTTACTGAAAGGCGGGACCAACGGGCATCTGGTTTTGGCGGTTCGCCGTTTCGGCAAAAGGATTCTCATCTACGATCCGGCCGAGGGCAAGCGGTGGATCAAGATCCCGGTCTTGCTTGAGCGATGGACTGGCGTTTTTGGGGAGGGAAGCCTCGTCGAAAAGCGGCGCTGCCCTTATAAAAAACCGCATTTGATCCAAGCTTCGGCCTTGATGATTCCCTCTTTATTGGCCATCGTGGCCTGCGTTTGCCTGTTTGCTGGTTTCTATTTCGTGAACGAGGAAGGGAATTATCTTTTTCCGATCCTCTTTTTCGGGACTTACGGCTTGGCAGAGATCGCCGAGCGATTTTTAGCGGTCCGGGCCATGAAATCTTTTGACGAAAGATGGCTCCATTCGATTTATGATTCCGATTCGGAACGCCTGAGGAAAAACTTCGAACGCTATTATTCCTATAAGAGAAACGCCTTTCCGCTTTGGCTGGATTTCTTCGAAGGGACGGCCACGGCCATCGGGCTACTCATCCTCGTCGGGATGAATGAGCCGTCCTTTTTCGCGGCGGCGGGAGGGATGGCCTTTTATCTCGTGGCGGCCTCCGCGACCCTTTCGATGAGTTTGGCCAAGCGAAAACTCTCTTTAGAAGAAGCGGAGCAGGCCTTATTCAAAAGCGGCTATCAAAAAGAAGCGAAATTGCGATCCCTCAAGGACATTAATTCCGAAGCCTATAAAATCGGGGATTTATGCATTTATGAGCGGGTTATTTTCTTCGCCGTAACCTTGGCTTTGGCCCTTTTCCCCGTTTTGGTTAGCGAAGAGGTTTCCCTCAACTATTACCTTCTGCATTTCTTCGCTTTGCTGGCCGTGGGCGAAGGGCTCAAAAAGGTCCTGGGTTTTTTCGAGGGAAAGCCCCAACGAGAAATCGACGAGGCCTACTTTAGGGAATATTTGGCGAAAAACCGCCTAAGGAAGTAGCCGACAAGCCTAATAATGTGCTAAAGTTTTATCGCCTATGGAAGTGAATTTCTCGTCCTCCTTCGGCGAGCCTTACGATTGGCTCGAAGAACGTTATCAGCAACTGGCCGCGTCGACTTTCCAGATGCTGAAGATCAAAACCAATTACGAGATTGACGTTTCGCTCGTGGATGACGAGACGATTCATCGAATCAATAGGGAATACCGAAACGTCGATCGGGTCACCGACGTCATCAGTTTCGCATTCAATGACGACAAAGATCCCAAAGACCGCATCGGAAGCCCCAAGATCCCGAGGCTATTGGGAGAGATCCTGATTTGCCTTCCCCAAGCCCAGCGGCAGGCTAAAGAGATCGGGAACACCGAGCCCAGAGAATTGAGTTTTCTCTTCGTTCATGGCTTGTTGCATCTCTTGGGCTATGACCACATGAAAAAAGAAGACGAGGAAATCATGTTTCCGCTTCAAGAACGGATCCTCGAGAAAGCAGGCAGGTGACGATGGAAAAAACGGAGTTGATCGAATGCGCCAAAACCGGGCGCGATCTTTCTTATTCGCCTTATTCGCATTTTGCGGTGGGCGCGGCGGTCTTATGCGCCGACGGCACCGTTTACGTGGGAGCCAATATCGAGAATTCCTCTTTTTCCCTCGCCATATGCGCGGAGCGAAACGCCATCTATAACGCCTACATGAACGGGAAGACGAAAGACGATTTCGTGGCTTTGGCCATCATCGGCGATACCGAGGAACCCATCTCGCCCTGCGGGGCTTGCCGGCAGGTCCTGAGCGAGCTTTTCCCGGAAGACGCGCCGATTTACTTGGCCAATCTCAATGGGGATATCAAAGAAACAACGATCGCCGAGCTTTTGCCCTACGCTTTCGACGGAGAAGATTTATGAAGGCCGGATTCTGCGCGATTCTCGGGCGACCTAACGTCGGGAAAAGCACGCTCATCAATGCCCTTTTGTCCAAAAAAGTCTCTATCGTCACGCCCCGGGCTCAGACGACCCGCGAAGATGTGAGCGGGATTTATAACGAAAAGGGCCTGCAAATCGTTTTCATCGACACCCCAGGGCTTTTCGAAGGAAAAGAAGCGTTGGATAAAATCATGGATAAGACGGCGCGGCAATCCATTTCCGGGATCGACGTCATCCTCTATCTCATCGACGCCACTCAAATCGATTTCTCGGCTGATGACAAAGTCTTGGCCTCCATCAAGACCGCGAAGCCGATCATCCTGATTTTCAACAAAGTGGATCTGGCGACGGCTCCGCTCGTGGCGGATTTGGCCAAACATTATCAGGAACTCTATCCGTCCGATCAGCAAATCGAGGCGTCGGCTTTGAAGAACTACGGCCTCAAGGAGATCAAAGAGGCGGTGGCGTCCCATCTTTCCGAAGGCGAACCCTTTTATCCGGCGGGTCAGTTGACCGACAAAGACCATCCCTTTATGGCCAAGGAAGTCATTCGCCAAGAGCTTCTCCATTTCCTCAAAGAAGAGATCCCCCACCAATGCGCGGTGACCATCACTTCCTTTGAAGAGAAAAAGGATTCCTGCAAGATCAAGGCCATGATCTCCTGCGAAAAAGACACCCAAAAGGCCATCGTGATCGGCCATGGGGGCACCATGATCAAGAAGATCTCGATGTCCGCCCGCCATGAGTTGGAGAAGATGTGGCAGGAAAACGTCACGCTTATTTGCGAGGTCGATTGTTTGCCTGGATGGCGCAATAATCCGGAGAAGTTGAAGAAATTAGGATATGGCAAGGGCGGCGATAACTAACATCGAAGGCTATGTCATCCATCTTTCTTCCTATCGGGAGAATGATGCGATGGTCAATGTTTTGACGAAACAGGGCATCGTTTCCTTTTTGGCGCGCGGGATTCTCAAACCCGGCTCCAAAAACGGCGGGGCCTGCCAATTATTGAGCCTCTCGCGCTTTTCCCTTTCCGGCAAGGATGGCGGCGGCGCTTTGGCCGAGGCCGTTGGCGTGACGATGGCCAACGGAAAAGACGATTTGGGGACTTTGGCCGCGTTTTCTTTCTTGGCCGAGCTGACCGCCAAAACCGTGCAAAGCGAAGAAGCGGTGGAAGTTTATCCGTGGCTCGACGAAACACTCAAAGCCATCGCCAAAGGGTTCGATCCCCTGACGGCCAGCCTCGTCTATTTCGCCCATCTTTTGATGATCGAAGGTTATGGGCTTAACGTCGACGCCTGCGTCTACTGCGGGGAGAAAAACGGAATTGCCGGCCTGTCCTATTCCGATGGGGGTTTCGTTTGCAAGAACGATTTGGCGGACGATTCGCTTAAAATCAGCCCGCGCAAATTGAAGATCATGCGCTACATCTTTCGTTGCGGGCTTGCGGATATCTCGCGCGTTCCTTTTGAAAAGGAAGAAACCAAAGACCTTTTCCGGGAGCTCGGGCGCTACCTTAATGACTTGACGGGCGTGACGCTGCGGAGCTTGGCGATCCTCGAGAAATCATAAAAAGTACCCTTATAGCGGGTTGACATAAAAAAAACCTAAACTACAATAGACGGGTCTTTCTCTTGGAGAAAGAGTTTTGACGTTAACAGGAGCCGAATAACATGTCCAGCAAATTCACGTTCGACAAGATCACGACCCATCTGCAGCTGACGGGCTACGTTTTTCCAGGTTCCCAGATTTATGGCGGCCTCGCCAATAGCTGGGATTACGGCCCTTTGGGGGCCGAGCTCAAGAAAAACATCCGCGGAGCTTGGTGGAAGCGCTTCGTTCAGGAATCCCCCACCAACGTCGGCCTCGATGCCGCGATTTTGATGAACCCCCATGTCTGGGAAGCCACGGGCCACGTTTCGACCTTCAACGACCCGATGATCGACTGCAAATCCTGCAAAGGCCGCCATCGCGCCGACGATTTGATCAAAAGCCAATATCCCGACGCTGACGTCGATAATATGACCTTCGAAGATATGGATAAGTTCATTCAGACCCATCCGCTCACCTGTCCGATTTGCGGCAAGAGCGATTTCACCGCGGTCCGCAAATTCAACATGATGTTCAAGACCCATATGGGCGTGACCGAGGACGATTCGACGGTGGTTTACCTCCGCCCAGAAACGGCCCAAGGCGTTTTCGTGAACTTCAAGAACGTCCAAAGAACGACGCGCCGGAAGATCCCCTTCGGCATTTGCAACGCCGGAAAATCTTTCCGAAACGAGATCACGCCTGGGAACTTCACGTTCCGCACCCGCGAATTCGAACAGATGGAAATGGAATTCTTCTGCAAGCCGGGAACTGACCTTGAATGGTTCAAATATTGGAAGGAATTCTGCCTTAAATTCGTCGAATCCTTAGGACCCAAGTCCCAAAACCTTCGGTTCCGGGACCATGAAGCGGCGGAACTCGCCTTCTATTCCAAGGCCACGACCGACGTCGAATACGATTTCCCGACCATCGGCTGGGGCGAGATCCTCGGGGTGGCCGACCGCACCGATTACGATTTGAAACGCCATCAGGAATTCAGCAAGCAAGATCTCACTTATTTCGATCCGGATACCAATGAGAAATACCTGCCTTTCGTCATCGAGCCCTCGATGGGGCTCGATCGTCTCATGCTCATGACCCTCATCGACAGCTACGACGAGGAGACCCTCGAGGGGGGGGACACTCGCATCGTCATGCGGCTGCTTCCTTCGCTGGCCCCGTATAAGATCGCCGTTCTTCCGCTTTCCAAGAAGCTCGAAGAGAAAGCAGATGAGGTTTTGGCCATTCTCAATCAGCATTTCATGTGCACGACCGATGCCACAGGTTCCATCGGCAAACGCTATCGGCGCCAAGACGAAATCGGAACGCCTTACTGCGTGACGATCGACTTCGACACCGCCAACGACCAGTCGGTGACCATCCGCGATCGCGATTCCATGAAACAGATTCGCCTTCCGATCACCGAGCTCGTCAATTACTTCACCGTGAAGTGCTTTTATTGATCCCTTGATCGTTAATCCCGAAAGGAGGTGGCGCGAATGTATTCCCGCGAACTGGTCGACAAGATCCTGGCTCAGGCGGATATCGTGACCGTCATCTCTTCTTTTATTCCAGTGACCAAAAAGGGAAGAAGCTACGTCGCCATCTGCCCTTTTCACGATGATAAGAATCCTTCGCTCAATATTTCCAAAGAGAAGCAGATTTTCAAATGCTTCGTCTGCGGGACCGGCGGGAATGCCATCACTTTCGTGGAGAAATACGAGAAAATATCTTTCGAAGAAGCCGTCAGGAAGGTAGCCGATATCATCGGCTTCCACGATGAGCGGCTCGAAAAAGAGGCCTTTCACGTTCACGTCGATCCGACCCTGACGCCTTTATATGGGTGCATCAACGATCTGGAGAAATATTATCAATATGGTCTCACCATCGAAGAAGGCAAAATCGCCGCGGATTATCTTGCGGAGCGGCATATCGGATTGGATCAGATCAAGAAGTATGGCTTAGGCTATGCGCCCTTGGACGGCAAAAAAACCGTCCAATTCCTGCAAGCCAAGGGCCATTCTCTCAAATCCATCGAGGATATCGGGATCGCCTTGGCAAAGCTCGAGGGCACAAGCGATTCCAACGCCGGCCGGTTGATCTTCCCCTTGGCCTCGGCCGAGGGCCAGGTCGTGGGTTTCTCCGCCCGCAAACTTAGCGAGCGGCAAACCCCGAAGTACGTGAACTCCCCCGAAACCCCGATCTTCCAAAAAGGGAAGGTCATCTATAACTACCATAACGCCAAAAACACCGCCCATCACGATGGCTATGTCTATGTTCTCGAAGGCTTCATGGACGTGATGGCCCTCGACAAGGCCGGCTTTCCTTCGGCGGTGGCCCTCATGGGGACGATGCTGACGCAGGACCAAATCAACCTCTTGCGGCGCCTCAACTGCGAAATCCGGCTCTGCCTCGATGGCGATAACGCCGGGCAGGAAGGCATGATGCGGATGATTTCCCTTTTGAACAAAGCCGCCCTTCCCTTCCGCCTCGTCCTCAATCCCGGGGATCTGAGGGATCCCGACGACATCCTTCAGGAATCCGGGCCCGATGCCCTCAAGGCGGCCATGAATAACCTGGCCGACCCCTTCGATTTCCAAATCGCTTATTACACCAACGTGAAAAAACTCTCCACGCCTGAGGAAAAGAAGAAGGTCATGATGTACTTCATCCCCTTCTTGCGGAACATCCCGGCTGGAATCGACCGCGACAATTACATCGTCAAGCTCTCCAAAGCCACCGGCTACGAGGCCCAAGCCATCCGTGAGCAGATCAACCGGGTCGAGCCCGAAGACATGACCTCGGAAGAGACGATTTACATCGATGAGATGGACTTAGGGCGGCTTCATCCGGAGCTTCGCCTCATCAAGCGGCTGCTCAAAGCCGAACGCGAAGCCCTCTTCTATATGCTGGGCAACAGCGATGCGGTGAAATACTTTGAGACGTCGATCGAAAGCTTCTATTACCCGGTTTATAACGAAATCGCCAACTTCGTGGCCGAATATGTCGAGAAACGGAAAGAAGCGGTCAATGTCTCCGAGCTCATCAGCGACATCGCGAGCAGCGGCGCCGACAACGCCGATCAGATAATCTCCAAGGTTTCGGAGATCGCGGGGGACAATTATCACCCGCCTTACAGCTCCAAGGAAATTGAGGATTGTCAGAAGGCCATCGCCGAGGAGAAGGAAAAGCTCTTCGACAAAGCCTCCACGGAAAAGTCCCTCAGCGGGAAATCCGCGGAGGAGAAGGGGGCGATTGTGAAAGAGGCGCTCAGCAAGCGTCAAAAACGCCTCTTTGGAATTCGGGTCGTTGCCAAGAAAGCCGACGATTGAATCGTTAATAGGGAGTGAACAAAAACATGGACAAGAAACAAGCGAAGAAGAGCGTGAAAAAGGTCGTGAAGGCCGCGAAGGCGGCTCTCGCCCCGAAGAAAGCCCCGAAGGCGGTGGCGCAAGTCGCCGCCAAAGTTGCGGCCAAAGCCAAGAAAGCGCCGGTTGTGGCGGCCCCGAAAGCCGCCAAATCCGTGGCGGCCAAAGCCGTCGGGCTTAAACCCGCCAAAAAGGGCGCCCTCGTTAAGAAGCCATCGCTTCCGACTAAGGCCGCCAGCGTTTTGGTTTCCAAGAAAAAGGCCGTTTTGTCGGCGAAGGAAGCCGAAAAGAAGCCCCTCCAAAAAGGCGCCAAAAAGGAACTGAATCCGATCCTCAGCGAAGCCGTCGACGAAGGCGAGGAAGAAGCCGAGGCCATCAAAAGCCTCGAAACCATCAAGAAGACCTTCCTGAAGAAGGGCAAGATCACCGGCTCGATCAATCAGGAAGACGTCATGGACGCCACCAGCAAACTCGATCTGACCGATGATGATTTCGAAGCGCTCATCGCCTATTTCAAAGACAATAAGATCAAAGTCATCCTCGAGGACGAAGACGATAAGGACACCGATGAGGCCCCGGCCTCGGACGCCGAGATCCTCAACGCCCAAAAAGAAGTCGAGGAGGACGCGGTCGAAGAGGCGGGCCTTCAAGACGACGGCGAAAAAGAAGAAGTGGCCACCATCGACGAGTTTTCCAAGATCCAGTCCGGCGACGTCAAAGTCAACGATTCCGTCAAGATGTATCTTAAGGAGATCGGCAAAGTCGATCTTCTGACCGCCAAGGAAGAAACCGAATTGGCCAAGCGGATCGCCGAAGGCGAGAAAATCCGCAAGGTTTTCGCCGACCTGACCGCCAAAGGCGATGCGGCCGCCCTTCTCAAAGCCCAAGCCATCCTTTTGGATGCCCAGGCCGCCAAGAATCAGCTCATCACGGCCAACCTCCGCCTCGTCATTTCCATCGCCAAGCACTACGTCGGGCGGGGCATGCATTTCCTCGATCTCATCCAGGAAGGCAACATGGGTCTGATCAAGGCCGTCGAAAAATTCGATTACACCAAAGGATTCAAATTTTCAACCTATGCCACTTGGTGGATCCGCCAGGCCATCACCCGGGCCATCGCCGATCAGGCGAGGACCATCCGCATCCCGGTCCATATGGTCGAGACCATCAACAAGATGACCCGCGTGCAGCGCCAGCTCGTCCAGGAATTGGGCCGCGACCCGACCCCGGAGGAAATCTCCACCAAGATGGAAGGCGCTTTGTCCCCAGAAAGAATCCGCGAGATTCAGCGGATTGCCCTCGAGCCGGTGAGCCTTGAGACCCCGATCGGGGAGGAGGACGATTCGCATTTGGGCGATTTCATCGAAGACAAAGAGGCCCAATCCCCCGAAGAGTACACGACGAAATCCCTTCTTAAGGACGAGCTTTACGACATCATGAAGGACCTCACGGACCGGGAAGAGCGCGTCCTGCGCCTTCGCTATGGCTTGGACGACAACCGCCCGCGGACCCTTGAGGAAGTCGGCAAGGAATTCGGCGTCACCCGCGAACGCATCCGTCAGATCGAAGCCAAGGCCATTCGCAAGCTTCGGCACCCCACGCGAGCCAAGAAACTCGGCGATTACCGAGAAGCTCTCTATGCTTCAGGACCGGATACCCACAATAAGGGCGACAAGTGAGGCCAGCGATGCCTAAGAAAGTGAAAACCAAGGTAACGGGTTTGCCCGCCGCTGAGGCCTTCTTCCTCCAAAGGGGGCAGGAAAAAGGGGGCAACCTCGATGAAACCTTTCTTTTGGACATCGTTGACAGTTTCGAGCTTTCGGCAGATGACTATGAGGCCCTGATCGCTTATTTGTCCCATTGCGGCATCAAGATCATCGAACCCGATGTTTTCGCCAAGCCCCAGAAGATATCGACGGAAGGAATCAGCGACCCCGTTCGTTTGTATATGGCCCAGATGGGCCGTTTCCCGTTATTGACCAAAGAGCAGGAAGTCGAGTTGGCCAAGCGCATCGTCAAGACCGATAAGGCCAAAAACGATTTGGCGGCCGCGAAAGCGAAGGGCAGCGACAGCGTCATCGCCTCCGCCCAAGCCGAGGTGGACGATGCTTTGGAGGCCAAGAACGCCCTCATCGATTCCAATCTTCGTTTGGTCGTCAATATCGCCAAACACTACGCCGGGGGAGGGGTTCCGCTCCAGGATCTCATCCAGGAAGGCAACATCGGGCTGACTCGGGCCGCCGAAAAATTCGATTACACCCGGGGCTTTAAGTTTTCGACCTACGCCACTTGGTGGATCAAGCAAGCCATCACTCGGGCCATCGCCGACCAATCCCGCAACATCCGGATTCCGGTGCATGTGGTGGAGAACCTTCAGAAGATCAAGCGGATCAAGACCGAACTGGCCCAAAAATTCGGACGCGACCCGACCGAAGAAGAAGTCGCCCACGAGATTCCGGGCATGAGCGAGGAGGACATCCGCTATTACGATAACCTCCCGCTTTCGACGATGTCCCTCGACACCCCGATCGGCGACGAGGACGGGGATGAATACATCAACTTCGTCTCCGACCCCTCCGACTCTACCGAGATGACTGATGATATCGATGTTTCCGACGAGATGTCGCTCATCGGGAAATCGATGAGCATCCTGTCGCCCCGGGAACGGGACATCCTGACCAAATGCTATGGCCTTCAGGACGGGATCCCCAAGTCTTTGGAAGAAGTGGGCCAGGAGTATGGGCTCTCCCGCGAAAGAATTCGCCAAATCCGCGATGCGGCCTTAGCCAAGATGCGGAAGGAAATCCGCAAATGACGCTTTCGAAACGGCTGGAGGCGGTGGCTTCCTTCGTCGATGAAGGGGCCTCCGTCGCCGACGTCGGGAGCGATCATGCCGAACTTCCGATTTTTCTTTTGAGCCGAGGGACGATCAGCTTCGCGGAAGCCATCGAAAACAAGCCCGGGCCCTATTCCGTCATGGAAAAGGCTTTGTCCCGCAGCGGATTCCTCAGTCATTGCCGGCTTTCGCTTTCCGATGGGGTGGCAGAACTCGATCCCCAGGTCGATACGGTGGTTCTGGCGGGGATGGGAGGGCCTCTCATCGTTCGGATTCTCAGCTCTCACCAGGAAAAACTGGGCCACGTCAAGACGATCATCGTGGACGCCCATAGCGAAAGACCTTTGGTCACCGGGGCTTTGGCCACCCTCGGATTCCGATTATCCGACAACGCCTTCTTTTTTGAGGCCGGCATCGCTTATGACATCATGAAATGGCGAAGAAGCCCAGAAGCAGTGGCCTATTCTCCGCAAGAACTGCTTTTCGGGCCTTTGAATCTCCGACGGAAGCCGCCCGCCTGGGTTGCCTACTGGTCCGGCGAGCGAGCGAGGCTACTGGCCTTAATCCAAAACCCCGATCTTCCGGCGAACGAGAAAGCAGGCTATGCGGTGAAAATCGCTAAAATAACTGAGGCCATCGAATGAAAACTTCTTCCCTGCTTCGGAAACTAGCCGTTTTTTACCCGATCCGCCTCCGCGAACCCGGGGATTATGGCGGACTGATGGAAGGCCGGCTTCCTTTGGAAGTCAAAAAAATTTTCCTTTGCCTTGATTTCGACGATGAGATCTATGCGAATGTCCTGGCGGCCAAGCCCGATCTCATTCTGACGCATCACCCCTTCCTTTATGGTCAAAAACGCCAGGTTTTAGCCGATGACCCCGTTAAAAAGAGCCTTTACGAGCGAATGGAAAAACTTGGGACCCCCATTTATAGTTATCATACGAATTTCGATGCCGGCTCCCCCGGAATGAACGATGCCCTGGCCAAAGAACTGGGCTTAGTGGGCATCCGGCCGCTCATAGAAGCCCCGATGGCCAGGGGAGGGGACCTTCCTTCACCCATGGAAGTCCGGAAGTTTGCCGATTACGCCAAGAGAAAACTTGGGGTTTCTTATGGCCTTCTTGTTCCGGCCGGAAAAGAAATGGTATCTTCGGTTGCGATCGTTGGAGGGGGCGGTTGGTCCTTTAACCAAGTCGCGCAAAAAGAAGGTTATGACATCTTTGTTTCCGGGGACATCCCCCATCATGGAAGGCGCGAGATCACACTCCGTCATTATGATTATTTGGACCTTCCCCATGAAATCGAGAGAATATTTATGAAACAAATGACTAAAACATTACTAAATATAGACCTTTCATTAACTATTATTTCAGTAGATCATGAGAAAATACCTGAACTTATTTAATTGAATAAATATAATGGTAAACTGATTCAAAATCAGCCGGAGAGGTGGAGGCACCGCTAGCTAAGGCCACTTTATGATGACCAGTCAATTCAATCGTTTTCAATTCGGCCAAATCCAAAACGCGGATTACGACGGCCTTGGGAAAAGCCAATTTGGCAATGTCCACTAATTTGTCGGTGTTGTTGCTGGCCTTCGAACCCATGATCACAAAAAGGTCAACATCCTTTGGAGCGTTAAGGACGGCTTTTTGGCGCTGTTCGGTCGAAACGCAGCGTTTATCGGCGAATTTTGCTTTTGGGAACTTGGCCTTTATGGCGGCTTCCGCCGAAAGAACGTCCTGAGCGCTCATCGTTGTCTGACTTATCACAAGAGGGGTTTGGGACCGGATAGCCCCGAACTCGAAAGAGGTTTTAGAGGAAAAAAGATGGATCTTTTCCGGGCTGATGGCTAAGGCCGCCGCGCTTTCGGAATGGTTGAGTTCTCCGATATAGATCACATCGGTGCCTTGAGCCAATTCCTGACGAATGAGCGAGGCGTTATCGAGGACAAAACGGCAGGTGGCATCATAGACCACCAAGTGTTTTTGCTTGGCGATAGCATCGAATTTCGGATCGTGGCCATGGGCGGAAAAAACCACGACCGATCCTTCCTTTAGCGATGCGATCCATTCACTGAGAGGCCGTTTTTTCTCGTCGCAGATGACAAAACCCTCACGGGTGAGTTCCGCGATCACGGGTTCGTTATGAACCAGCGCGCCCAAAAGAAAAATAGGGGAGGAAGGATGCTCGGATCGGGCTTTTTGGGCCGTCTGAAGAGCTTTTACCACCCCTTCGCAGAAGCCGAATGGGGAGAGGATACTGACCAGCATAATAAGAATTATTGCGCGCCTGTGGCTAGTTGGGAAGCAAAGGCCGTATAATAACCCTGCTATGAGTTTCAATGGATTTTCTTTATCAGGACGAATGGTCGGAGCGCTGGATAAACTCGGTTACCACGAGCCTTCGGAGGTTCAAACCGCGGTTATCCCCAAAGCGCTCAGAGGCGAGTCTCTTTTGGCGCAAAGTGAGACGGGGTCTGGTAAAACCCACGCTTATCTCATCCCGATCATCGAAAAACTCGATACCAATCTCAACCGACCGCAGGCGATTATCATGTCCCCGACGCGGGAACTGGCGCGCCAGATTTTTGAATTCGCCCGAGAATTCCAGCGTTTTTTCCCGAAGTTCCGGCTTCGCCTGTATTCTTCGGAGGAAGCGCTATCTCAAAATGAAGAGGGGAAACTCGTGCCGCCCCAGCTCATCATCGGCACCCCCGGGCGCCTAAAGGACTTGCTGATCAACCGCGACCTCTTCCCTTTGAATAACGTGAAAACCATCGTCCTCGACGAGGCCGACATGCTTTTGGATTTGGGATATTTCGAAGACATCGAGGCCATTTTCGGAAAACTCAACGAGCCTCAAACGATGGTCTTTTCCGCAACCCTCAAGCAGAATCTCCGCGACGAGCTAAGGCGTTTCGTCAAGGCCGATTTCGAATGGGAAGGCGCCCATATTCAGACGGCCGCTACGGTGAAACATCACTTGGTGGACGTCAAACACGTCGGGAACGGGCCCGCCCTTGAGGCCTTCCTCAAGATCCGGAATCCCTATCTTTGCCTCGTCTTCGCTTCCCGCGTCGAGACGGTGGCCTCCGTTCAGAGATTCCTAAAGGAAAATAACGTGCCATCCATCTATTTCTCAGGCGCCCTCGATGCCCGCTCCCGCCGAAAGGCTTTGCGGGACATCCGCTCCAACCAGTGTTCGGTCATCGTCGCCAGCGACATTCTTTCGCGGGGCATGGATATCCCCGACGTGACGGACGTCGTCTCGATTGACCTACCCCATGATCTGGACTTTTATTTCCATCGGGCCGGCCGCACCGGACGCTTTGGGAAATCCGGAGATTCCTGGGTTTTTTATAACGCCGATACGGAAGAGCAGCCCCGACAGCTCATCAACCAAGGGGTCGTCTTCGATTATTTCACCCTCAAAAACGGCGTTTTGGAGAAAGACCCAGTGGGCCTTGGCCCCAAGACCAAACTTCTGAAAAAGAAGGAGCTGCCGGAAGAAGAGCTCAAAGACATCAAAATCGCCAAGGCCCTTTCCCGCGGCAAACACGTGGAGCCGATGTATAAGAAGAAGCGCCAATTCGCCATCGAGAAAGTCAAAAAGAAATACCGCCGCAAGGCCATTCAGCGTTCCGTGCGCCTGGAACTCGAAAAGCAGTGGAAGGCGGAAGCCAAGAAAAAGAACGGGGAGGATGAGTGATGGCTGAAAAGATCTGGATTGGTTCCCATCTTTCGATGTCCTCTCCGGATTTTTACCTCGGAACCTGCAAGAATGCCATCGCCTATGGGGAAACCACCTTCATGTTCTATACCGGAGCCCCTCAGAATACCCTTCGCTCCCCGACTTCCACCCTCAAGATCGCGGAAGGGCGCCTTTTCCTCAAGGCCCATGGCTTCGATGAAAGCAAGATCGTGGTTCACGCTCCTTATATCATCAATCTCGGCAACAAGGGCAATCCCGTCACCTACAACATCGCCAAGAGCTTTTTGCTTCAGGAATTGTCGCGGGTTCAGGACTTCGGCCTTCGGCTGCTCGTCTTGCATCCAGGCTCTTCCGTCGGGGCCAGCGCCAGCTACGGAATCGCCTCGATCGTCGAAGGGTTGAACGAGGTTTTGGCGAAGGATAAGACGGATGTCACGATCTGCCTTGAGACCATGGCGGGCAAGGGCTCGGAGATCGGGCGAACCTTTGAAGAGCTGGCGGCCATCATCCAAGGAGTCGACAAGAAAGAACGCTTTGGGGTCTGCCTCGACACCTGCCATATCAACGATTATGGGATGGACGTGGCCGATATCGATGGCGTCCTCAGGCATTTCGACGAGACGGTGGGGCTTCCTCGCCTCAAGGTCGTTCACCTCAACGATTCCAAAAATCCAAAAGGGTCGCACAAAGACCGGCACGAGAACATCGGTTGTGGCACCATCGGATTCGATCCTCTGGAACGCTGGGTCAAAGAACCGCGCCTAGCGGATGTCCCCAAGATCCTGGAGACCCCGATCCTCGAAGACGGGGAAACCCCTTATGCCAAGGAAATCGCAATGCTCGTCTCGGGGGAATTCGAGCAGGGATGGAGAGAAAAGCTCTGACGTCGTCAGAGCTTTTTCATTTCCTCGATCAAGGTTTTATAAACGTCTTTTTCGCTGACGGTTTTAACGATTTCGCCCTTTTTGAAAAGGACCCAAACCCCGTTTCCCCCGGCGGCGCCCAAATCCGCGTGCCTGGCTTCCCCGGGGCCATTGACGATGCAGCCCATGACGGCCACCGTTTTATTGATGTGGTGGCTTTCGACGTAGCGCAGGACTTTTTTGGCCAGGGGGATGAGATTGACCTCGGTTCGTCCGCAGGTGGGGCAGGAGATGAAAGTCGGGTAATCGCCTTTCAAGCCTAAGTCATGCAAAAGGCGGGCGGCCGCGCGGACTTCCTCCTCCGGGGCGTCGCTCAGGGAGATGCGGAGGGTGTTACCTAGGCCTTCGAGAAGGAGCGGGGCCAACCCCGCGGCGCTTCGGATGAGTCCGATATCCTTCGGCCCCGCCTCGGTGATTCCGAGATGAAGCGGGTAGGGGAACCGCTTCGCCGCCAAGCGATAGGCTTCGATCGTTTCCCGGACGTCCGAGCCTTTGAGGGAAAGGACGATGTCCCGGAAGCCCAGCTTCTCCAAAATCGCGACGTGCTTGGCCGCGCTGGCGACGAGGAACTCCCCTCGTATCTTCTCTTTTCCGCCATAGATCGTTTTATCAAGGGAACCCGAGTTCACCCCGATGCGGATGGGGGCACGATGGGCCTGGCAGGCTTCGACCACGGCTTGGATTTTGTCTTCCGAACCGATGTTCCCCGGATTGATCCGGATGGCGTCGACCCCGGACGCCAGGGAAGCGAGGGCGAGACGGTAATCCAGATGGATGTCGGCCACGAGGGGGACGGCGATCCTTTTTTTGATTTCGGCGATGGCTTTGGCGTCTTCGAAATCGAGCACCGAGACCCGCATGAGCTCGGCCCCCAAGGCCGCGCAGCGGTTGATTTGGGCTGATACTTCCTCGACTTTGGAAGTCTTGATGTTGCACATCGACTGGATGACGACGTGATCATTCCCCCCGAGGGTGAGGGTCCCTACGGCGACACTGCGTGTCGATTCTCTTGGATTCATTTCATGAACATTTTAGCGCATAGGCGCTCTTTCTTGTAGATAATTCCCGAACCCTATGCTAGGATAACAAACGCAAAAAGAAAGAAGTGTGACTATCCATGGCAAAGAGCAAGCGCGATAACATTATCCTTGAGTGCGCCACCTGCGGCGAGCAGAACTACATCACGACCCGCAACAAGCACAGCCATCCGAACAAGATGGAGATCAAGAAATATTGCAATCGCTGCAAAAAGGTGACCGTCCACAAGGAGGCGAAATAAGGCTTCGGCCTTATTTTTTTACCTGAAATGGCCGATCTCATCGCCAAACTGGAATTCGACCGCAACGCCTGCAATACCTACGTCGTCGGCGTCGAGGGCAAGCCTTGCGTGGTCGTCGATCCGGGCAGCAATGCCCATGATGCTCTGGACCATTACATCGAAAAGCATCATAAGATCTGCCTTGGGATCCTTTTGACGCATGGTCATTTCGACCACATCGGGGGCCTAAGCACGCTGAAGCACCAGGCCACGGTTTTCATGGGGGAAGCCGATATCCCCTGCTTGGAAGATGGGAAGCTCAACGGCAGTGGCTTCTTCGACCTCGCGGAGGTCGTGGAAGTCAAAGGCCTCGAGCCTTACGCCCTGGACGACGAGGACGAAATCAAGGTCGGCGGGTTTCTTTTCCGCGTCATCGCCACCCCCTTCCACACCAAAGGCAGCGTTTGCTTTTACCTCCCGAGCGAGAGGGCCCTCTTTTCGGGCGACACTTTGTTTCATCTGGGCATTGGAAGAACCGATATGCCCGGCGGCAGCGAGCGGACCATCGACAGCAGTTTGCGGAGGCTGTTGAGCCTCCCGGGCGAGACCAAGGTTTACCCCGGCCACGGGGAAAACACGACTTTGGGGAACGAATTCGCCTATAACGAAGCCTTCCAAAGGCTAAAAAGGTAGATAGTCCAACCTTATTGGTATAAAATACCAACCGCGTAGGAAAAAGAAAAAGGAGATTTTTTTATGAACGTCACTGAACTCCGCCCTGGCAACTATTTCGAAGATGAAAAGACGCTTTATAAGGTCATCGACATCCTTCTCAATAAGACGGCCATGCGCAAGATGGTCGCCAAACTCAAAGTCGAGAACATCCGGACCGGATCCATCACCGAGATTTCCCGCAACAGCGGCTACGATGTGGAAGTCGTCTCCATCGGCAAGCGGACCATGCAATTCCTTTATGATTCCGGCACGACCTTGAACTTCATGGATCCGAAGACCTTCGATCAGGTCGAGCTTCCGAAGCAGAACCTCGAAGCCCAGCTGCCTTATCTCGCCCCCAATGGTGAGGTCATTATCGTCTCTTATGAGGATGAGATCCTCGGCATCGAGCTTCCGGCCAAGGTCGCCTTGGCGGTCACGAGCTGCGAGCCGGGCGTGCGCGGCGATACCGTCACCAACGGCGGCTCCAAAGACGCGATCCTCGAGACCGGCCTCAAGATCCGAATCCCGCTTTTCATCAACGCCGGCGAGAAAGTCATGGTCGACACGACCACGGGAAAATACGACAAGAGGGCTTAATCGATGACGATTGAAGTTTGGCAGTTCGTGCTTTATCTCGTTTTCACCTTGATCGCCGGATTGGTCATCGGATTTTTCGGCGCCCGCTGGCTCATCAAGCGGGAGATGCAGAAGAACCCCCCGATCTCCGAATCCATGATCCGCGCGATGTTCATGCAGATGGGCCGCAAACCCTCTGAGGCGCAGATCAAAGCCGTCATGAACAGCATGAAGAAGAGCCTCTGAGCTCAGGAACGAAACAAAAAGCCCCCGCGGAATCCACGGGGGCTTTTCACATGCAAGGGTTCTTTACGTCACCAATTCAGCGGCTCTTCGAGGCCTTGGCGGAGCCGGACGATGTTCTGGCGGTGGCGATAGACGAGAATGCCATAAACGAGGGTGGCGACGGCGGCCGCCTCCCAGCCGAACAAAGGGGTGGGGGCGAAGCCGAAGGTCCACATCAGGATGGCCCCGTTCCATCCGCTCAGCCCGGTGAGGAGGGCCATCGCCCATTCGAAGACCACGAGGATGGCGCCCGACAGAAGCGAGGAGCGGCTCATGATACGCTTCGAAAAGAAGATCGGCAAAAACACCGACAAGCACACGATGGCGCCCAGCCAACTCGTGCCCCCGATGATGGCCATGAAGCAAGCCACGGCCTTCCCGCCTTTGAATTTGAGCCAAGGGGACCAGCAATGCCCCATGGCCGCCCCCAAAGCCGCGAGCCAATAATAGAGATTGCCGCCGTCCCAAAGGGCGACGCTGTCCTTGATTCCGCTAAAGGAGAGAATCGCCCAGACGCCCCAAAAAGCCACGAGCGTCTTCAAAACGTCGAGGGCGATCACGAGGATTCCGATCTTCCGTCCGAAAACTCTTCCGGAATTCGTACCCCCCGAATTATGGCTCCCGAAATCCCGCGGATCTTTCTGGAAAAAGACCCTCCCGATAATCACGCCAGTGGGGACGGAGCCTAACATATAGCCGAAAAACCAAGACCCCAGCGCGATCAGAATGTTCTCCCAGACTGCCATTTGTGCCTTCCGATTCCGGCCTCTATTATCCTATTTCGAGGTGCTTTTTCCAAACGAGTCTTGATATAATATCAAAGAAAGTTTTCAAACCCCCACAAAATCATGGTAGATATCTTAAAAGCAGAAGCCGCATATACCGCCAAGGACATTGAGCTCTTGTCCGAGCTCGAAGGGGTGCGAAAACGCCCTGGCATGTACATTGGCTCGACGAATCTCACCGGGCTTCATCACCTGGTGTGGGAGATCGTCGACAACTCCGTCGATGAAGCGGTCAACGGTTTCGGCGACAAGATCACCGTCACGATGTGGAGAGACGGCTCGATATCGGTGGAGGACGAAGGCCGGGGCATCCCGGTCGACATGCATCAGCAGACCCATATGCCGGCGGTCCAGCTCCTTTTCACGACCCTTCATAGCGGCGGCAAATTCAACAGCAAGGTCTATCAGACCTCGGCCGGCCTCCACGGCGTCGGGGCGACCGTCACGAACGCCCTTTCGGAGTGGCTCGACATCATCGTCAACCGCGAAGGCAAAAGCTATCACATCCGCTTCCATAACGGCGGCCAGTTGGAGACCCCCCTGGAAGTCCTCGGGAACACCAATAAGCACGGCACGACCATACGATTCAAACCCGATCCGAAGATTTTCCCGGACACCAAATTCTCCTGGGACACGATTTATAATCGCCTGGAGGAGAAGAGCTATCTTCTCACCGGCGTCCATTTCATCTTGAAGGATCAGGAAACGGGCAACACCCATGATTTCTATTGCGAGCACGGCCTCCGGGAGTACGTGGCGAGCCTGACCCAGAACAAGACGCCTCTGGGCGTGGTCATCGATTTCGAGGACACGACCTCCAATCCGATCAAGGTCGAGATCGCCATGCAGTGGTGCGTGGGGGATTATAACGAAAGCATCTATTCCTACGCCAACGACGTGAAAACCGGCGACGGGGGCACCCATGAGGTGGGCTTCAAGACCGCCTTGACGAAGACGATCAACGATTACGCCCTCGCCAACGACCTGATCAAGGAAACCCAGACGATCGATGGGAGCGACGTCCGCGAAGGTCTGACCGCGGTCGTTTCGGTCAAGATCCCGGAGAACCTCCTCGAATACGAAGGCCAGACCAAAGGCAAGCTTGGCACCCCCGAGGCGACGGCGGTGGTGTCCGACGTCTTAAGCACCAATCTTCTCTATTACCTCAACGAGCACAAAGATTTCGCCCTCGATCTCATCCGCAAATGCGAGGCCTCGAAGGACGTCCGCGAAGCCGCGAGAAAAGCCAAAGAGGCCGCCCGAGGGGTCAAGAAAAAGTCCCAGGACTTCCTCATCTCCGATAAATTGGCTTCCGCCCAATCCAAGGATTTCAAAGACAACGAGCTTTTCATCGTCGAGGGCGATTCCGCCGGCGGTTCCGCCAAAACGGGCCGGGATCGGCTCCACCAGGCCATCCTGCCGCTCCGAGGCAAGCCGCTCAACACCGACAGCGTGTCGATGGAGAAAATCATCGACAACCTCGAGCTTTCGACGCTCATTCAGACGGTCGGGGCGGGGGTCGGGCAGGATTTCGACGTCGAGGAATCCCATTATGGCAAGATCATCATCATGACCGATGCCGATACCGACGGCGCCCACATTCAGACCCTGCTACTGACCTTCTTCTATAACTACATGAAGCCGCTGATCGACCACGGCATGGTCTATATCGCCCAGCCACCGCTTTACCGCGTCTATAAAAAATCCGACCCGTCCAAGCAGATCTATTGCTGGACCGACAAGGACCTCGAGGAGGCCAAAACCAAAATCGGGGCCGCTTATGGCCTTAACCGCTATAAGGGACTTGGCGAGATGAACGCCGACCAATTGGCCGCGACCACGATGAATCGGCGGACGCGCGTGCTCCTTCAGGTGCACGTGGACGACCCCCTCGTCGTCGAGAAGCGCATCGGCATCCTCATGGGCAAAGACAGCGGCCCGCGCTGGAGCTGGATTCAGGAGAACGTCGTCTTCAACGAGATCGATAACTTCATCAATGAAGTCAAGGGCGGAAAATAATGGCCAAGAAAAAAGAGCAACCCACGATCAAAGAGAACATCACGGACGAGTCCCTCGACGATTTGATGGGCCGGAAATACGCCATTTACGCCAAGGACGTGATCCAGGATCGGGCCATCCCCGATGCCCGGGATGGCCTCAAGCCGGTCCAGCGCCGCATCATTTTCGATATGTGGGACACAGGCAACACCATCGACAAACCCACGAAGAAATGCGCTCACATCGTCGGCGACGTGATGGGCAAATACCATCCCCATGGCGATTCCTCGATTTACGAGGCCCTCGTCCATATGTCCCAGCCCTGGGCTTACCGCTATCCGCTCATCGATTTCCAGGGGAACAACGGCTCGCTCGACGGCGACAGCGCCGCTGCCTACCGTTACACCGAGGCGCGGCTCAGCGCTTTGTCGGCCGAGCTCGTCTCCGATATCGACGAAGACACGGTCGAGATGCAGCTGACCTTCGATGACACCTTGACGGAACCGACCGTCCTGCCCTCGCGTTTCCCCAATCTTTTGGTCAACGGCTCCGAGGGCATCGCCGTCGGCATCGCCACCTCGATCCCGCCGCACAACCTGCGGGAGATCGTCCAAGCCGTGATTTACCGCATCAAACACAAAGACTGCGACGTGGACGCCCTCATGAAATTCGTCCCGGGCCCGGATTTCCCGACCGGGGGGATCATTTACGAGTCCGAATCCCTCAAGGATATTTACCGGACGGGCCGGGGCCGCGTGACCGTGGCCGCCAAATGCAGCATCGTCACCAACGAAGACGGGGTGAAGCAGATCCTGGTCACCGAGATCCCGTTCCAAGTCAACAAAGCCGTCTTGGTCAAATCCATCGACAAGATCCGGCACGACAAGACGATCCCCGGCATCGATGAGGTCCGTGACGAGACCGATAAGACGGGTCTCCGGATCGCCATCGATCTCAAAGATGACGCCAAGCCGGAGGCGATTTTGGGGTATCTCCGCAACAAGACCGAACTGCGGACCGGCTATACCGCCCACATGGTCGCGATCGTCGATGACCGCCCCAAGACCATGACCCTCATCTCCTATTGCGATTGCTACATCGACCACCAGCTCGACGTCATCACAAGGCGGAGCCGCTTCCTCGAAGCCAAAGACCAGCAGCGCCTTTCGATCGTGACGGGCCTCATCAAGGCCATCTCCATCCTCGACGCGGTCGTCAAAGTCATCAAAGCCTCGCAGGATAAAGCCGACAGCAAGCTCAATATCGAAAAGGCCTTCGGCTTCACCGAAGATCAGGCCGAAGCCATCGTCATGATGCCGCTCTACAAGCTTTCGCATACCGATGTCACGGTTCTCCAGAACGAGAAAGCCTCCCTCGAAAACGACCTCAAGGTCCTCCATGGCCTTTTGTCCGACCAGTCGAAGCGGGAAGACGCCATCATCGAAGATCTCCAGCGCATCGCCAAAGAATACGGCGACAAGCGCCAGACCCAGATCGAAGGCGAGGAAGCGGCCCCGGCCCAAGTCGACAAGCGCGACCTCATCGCCGAAGAGGACATTTATGTGGTGGCCACCCGCGATGGCTACCTCAAACGGAGCAGCCTCAAGAGCTGGAAAGCCTCGGGCGGCCCGAGCGGCGCCAAGCCCGGCATCAAAGCGGGCGACGTCTTCGTCTACGACGGCCTCTGCAAAACCACGGATTTCATGCTCTTTTTCACGAACAAGGGCAATTACCTTTACATCCCGGCCAACGAGATCAAGGAAACCAAGTGGAACGACGAAGGCTTCCACGTCTCCTCCCTCGTGGCGGTCTCCCCGGAAGAGAAGATCGTCCGCGGGTTCGCCGTCCGGAAGTTCCGAAGCGATCTCTTCCTCTGCCTTCTTTCCAAGAAAGGCTACGTCAAGCGGATCTGCCTCGACGCCTTCCCGGTCATCCGGCGCAGCCGGCCCATCGGCGCCATTCGCCTCGGCGAGGGGGACGAAGCGATCGATGCGGTCGCGACGACCGGCAACAGCAATCTTTTCATCGTTTCGACCGATGGCAAGGGCATCCTTTATAACGAAAACGACATCCTCATCTCCAACCCCCGCACGAGCGGCCTCAAAGCCGGCTCCTTCAAAGGGAAGGAACTCGCCGGGATGCTCGCCTTCGACCCCAAAGAGGGGGGCAAGGTCATGTTCGTCACCGACCGCGGCCACACCCGGGTCTTCGACATGTCGCACATCGACAAGGCCCATCGCCTCGACAAGGCCACGGAGATTTTCGACAGCTTCAAAAAAGAGCCGCACACGCTGGTGTATATGAGCAAAGTCGGCGCCAAGCAAGTCCCGTACTCCTTAGACGCCGTCTTGGATGACGCCACCCGGACCGACGTCACTTTCTCCGATTTCTATCTGACCCCGATGGAGCAGCACGCCAAGCGCCCCGAGGGCTTCCCGGCCAAAGCCCGGATCGCCCACATTTCCTGGGACGACTCTCCGCTTCTCGATGACACGATCGTTTCGCATCCTTTGCCCAAGCCGGCCGCCAAACCCGAACCGAAAGCTCCCCAGCCCGAGGATAAGGACAAGGAAGGCTTTGAGCAGATTTCGCTCTTCGATGACGTCGAGGCGGGGGAAAGCAAGAAGTGAACGGGGTTGTGAAGGGGGCTTCCGCGTTTTAAGATATGGATAAGAGGTATCGCCCTTTTGCCCTCTTCGATTCCCTCTACGCGGTTCCTTTCTCCTTCTATAAGGAAAACGGGATCACCGTCGTTTTGAGCGACTTGGACAATACCCTCGATTCCTATAAAATGAAGGAACCCAGCCCCCAAGCCCTGGCCCTCGTCGAGGCCTTCAAAAAAGAAGGCATCGCCTTCTACATCGTCAGCAACAACACCTCATCGAGGGTTCTCCGCTACAGCGAAAAGCTCGGCGTCAGGGCCTATAGCGGTTTGTGGAAGCCCTCGGGAAGGCGGCTCCGCCGTCTCCTCGCCAATGAAGGTTTCGATCCCGCCCACACGGTTCTCGTGGGGGACCAGATCCTGACCGATGTGGTGGCCGGGAACCGCGCGAGGATCCGCGTGATCCTCACCCAGCCCCTCACGCCCTTCGACCAGCCTTGGACGAAAATCAACCGGCTTCTCGAAAAAGGGCTTCGGCGCAAGATCGCCGCTTCGTTTGCCTTAGGAAAGGAGGCGCAATGAGCAAGATCAGTGTCGTTAGGCGTTGCTATGGCTGCGGCGCCGTCCTGCAATCGGACAATAAGAGGGGGGATGGCTACATCGAGCCGAAGACGCTCGATGAGACCCCTCTCGACAAGCCTATTTTCTGCGATCGCTGCTATCGGGATTCGAAATATAACCTCGAGCCGAGCCAAGCTTCGGTCTCCCCGGATTTCCTCACGATGCTCCTGGACGCCAAGGCCAGCGATGCGTTCATCGTCTACCTCATCGACCTGTATTCCTTCGAATGCTCTTTCGTGAAAGACGTGGTGGAGGCCATTCAGCGCCTGAAGATCTTGGTGCTGGCCAACAAAAGGGATCTTTTGCCCTCGAAGGCCAAAGACTCCGATCTCAAAGAATACGTGGCCCATCGCTTCCGGGCCAGCGGATTGGCCATCACCGCCGAGGACGTCGTTTTGGTGAGCCTAACCTCCGCGACGGATATGACGAAAATCGTGAAAGAGATTTCCGAAAGAAGGCGCCGTCACGATGTTTACATCATCGGGGCGGCCAGTTCGGGCAAGAGCCTTTTCCTCACGAGCGTGCTGCGGCAATACAAGAACGAATCGCCGCGGAGCATCACCACGAGCGAATACCCCGGAACCGCGCTCTCGATCATCCAAATCCCGCTCGACGCTTCCTCCTCGGTCTATGACACCCCGGGGACCGGCGTTCAGAATTCCTTCATCGGTTTATCCGATGAGACCTTGGTGAAGACCGTCACCCCGACCGGGCCGGTCGAAGGGCGGGATTTCGCCCTGGCGAAGGACGGATCGCTCTTCATCGGAGGGCTGGCGCGCCTCGATTTCCTCGGGGGAAAGGCCGACAAAACTTCCATCACGGCTTATTTCCCTCCGAGCGTCGAACTCCGGAAAGTCGCTCCCGAAAAAGACCTCGATTCCGTTTTCGCGGAGGCCATCGCCCCCAAAGCCAAGGGGTTCAAACACTTGATGTCGGCCTCCAAGATCAGCCCGACCACGCCGCTGGTTTCCGGGATAAAAGATATGGATGCTTTTGACCTCCGAATCGCGGAAAGAGGACAGCGGGATGTGGGCATCGCCGGTCTCGGATGGGTCAGTTTCAAGGGGGCGGGGCAAACCTTCCGGATCTATGTCCCTAAAGGAATAGGAGTCTATGGCTCACGGGCCAAGGTAAAATAAACTTATGCTAACATCCAAAAACAAAGCGTTTCTGAGAAAAGCCTCGATTCCGCTCGCGCCTTCCCTGAATTTGGGCAAAGGCGCCGTCGATGCCCCGATCGTGGCCGCCGTCAACGCCGCCCTCGAGGCCCATGAGCTCATCAAGATCCGGGTTTTGACCAATAGCGCTTCCCCCGCGGAGGCCTTGGCCCAAGACCTTTCGGAGAAGACCCAAGCCGAGACGGTAGCCATCATCGGCCGCGTCATCGTGCTTTACCGAGCCCGGAAAAAGGATCCGGCCATCGTTCTCTGACATGGAAAAAATAGTCATTTTCGGCGGTTCCTTCGACCCCGTGCATAACGGGCACCTCCGAATCGCCCGGGCCGCGAGTTTGCTCCTAAACGCCGATGTCGTCTTCGTTCCCGCCAAAGATCCGCGCTGGAAAACCCCCGAAGCTACCGCCGAGGACCGCCTTCAGATGCTGAAATGCGCCCTGGAAGAGGATGGGAGCGGCGCTTTTTCGATCGATCCATGCGAGTTGAAGCGAGCGGGGGATGTGACCTATTCGATTGACACGGTGCGCTATTTCCACAAACATTACCCCGAACGGAAGCTTTCCCTCCTGATCGGGGCCGACGAGGTCAACAAGTTCGATCAATGGCAGGATGCCGAGGAAATCGTTTCGCTGGCTGACGTCGTTTACGTGCCGCGGCCCGACGTTCCGCTGAACCAGGACAACATCGCCAAATTCCGCATGAGCCGTCTGCCTTATGGCGGATCGGGGCTGGTCTCCAGCTCGGACATCCGCGACCTCAAATCGGTGGACGCCCCTTTGAAAGTCGTCGATTACATCGAGAAAAAGAACCTTTACTATATGAGCGTCCTACAGAAGTACGAGAACCCCAATCGGATCCTCCATTCCCTTTCGGTGGCCCATTTGGCCCATGCCATCGCCAAGACCAACATGGTCCTAAACCCTGGCCAGGCCTACGTGGCCGGGATTCTCCACGATATCGGCAAAGGGGTCAAAGAAGAGCAGGCGCGGGAGATCATGAAGGCCGAATACCCCGATTACGCCGATTATCCCGCCTGGTGTCTCCATCAGTTTTTGGGGGCCAGCCTCGCCAAAAGCGTTTTCGGGATCACCGAACCCGCGGTCATCGACGCCATCGAGTTCCATTGCACCGGGAAAGCCCACATGCCGCCAATCACCAAGATCGTCTATAGCGCCGACAAAATCGATCCAAGGCGGGGGTTCGATTCCTCCAAGCTGATCAACGCCTGCCTTAAGAACTACTACGTCGGCTTCCTCGAGGTCTTGAGGGAAAACGAGAAGTACCTGGCCAAATCCGGGGAAGAAGAGAAGACCCCGCTCTCCGAAAATTGCCGGAATCTCTACTTGGGAAAGGACCAATAAATCATGCCAAGAAAGACCAAAGCCGTCGCGCTTGCCACCGAATATCTTGACGAGGCCAAAGCCGAGGACATCGAAGTGGTGGACGTCAAAGACAAAACCCCGTTTACGGATTTCTATATCATTGCAACCGCCCCGAATGCAAGGGCTCTGGAAGCCTTTTCTTCCGATCTCGAAGACCTTTTCATCAAGGCCAAGATCCAGGTCCGGAGAAAGGAAGGCATTCCGGAATCGGGTTGGGTCATCATTGACGCCGGTTCGGTGATCTGCCAACTCTTCACTTCCGATAAGCGCTCGCTCTTCGGACTCGATAACCTTCTCGCCAGGGGATCCGCCAAGAAATAAACATGTTACCTATTTTTTAGATTTGACTGGTTGGCCTTTCTCCCCCATTTGCCTGGTGTTTTGTTCATTGGCCTTGTTTTGGGACTGGTTGGTTTGTCTTGGGGGTCCCTGTTCGCGCTCCTGATAGTGGTCGTGCTTTCCGCTATTTGCCGCTAGAAATTCATTCGTTGCCGATTATAATAGGAGGCATGACAGTGTTCCAATTCATAGTGTTGTTGCTTTTGCTGATTTTCTCCCTCTTGGTTCCTATCCTCGTTCTTCTTGCCTTTATCTATCGTGATCAAAGGCGGTGGCATAACGAGGGCGGTAAGCCTAAGAATTGACGACATTTTATGAGGCCCTGCGGAGGGGCCTCTTTTCTTTTGTCTTTATCCCGTTGCGGAGGAACCGGAGCCACATAACCTCAAAGACATAATGACGAGCGGAACGAAGCCCCGTAAAGGCGAAGGTCACCCGTTCAAGTCGGCGCTTTCCCGTTTGCGGGGGAGCAAGAGGGTCCTTCGCTTTCCGTTGACCAGCCCGCGGCGTGCCGTGGAACGGCCCGCGGATAGCAACGGGTCCAGGGCCTTCGTTGCCTAGCCTTGAGTAGCCGATGTCTTGCACTCGGCGGGCCTGAGATTCGAGCGAATGTGTTTGACAAGGGGGAGGTGAAGCCTATATTTTCACTCGGGAGGAGTTACTTCGCATAATGCCCATTATGTTAATTAAAACGTAATTAAACGCCTTTGTTGCTCAGTATATAATTAACCTATATCCATGGCTAAGCCAAACCTTACTAACAATAAATTCAAAGTTATTCACTTTTTTAGTACTACTAGTTTCTTACTTAATGGATTTAAGTATAATCACGGATCTGCCGATTCCATTCAAAATATGTCGATGCATCATTATATACTAACTTCAGATTTTTCGTATCGCTGAAACCTTTTATAGGTTGACTTTCTTTTTAAAAAGGATTTATCGGGTTTCATTCCCCTCATTGTAACAATTGGCCGCGGGCGATTTTGGTAAGTCCTTCTTCAAATGGGATTTCGCTTTACCATAATCTTGCTTGCTCTTCTCTCTTTGATTGTGGCTATTTTTGGATCTTCTTCAATCAGTTAAGATGCTTCTCGTGGACAAATTGACGATTTGTTTTTTCTTAGTTCAAAAAATATTTTGATTAAAAAAAGCCTTAGTTTTCTAACTTGCTTTTGATTTTCTTTTTTAAAAGATGCATTGGGATGTCGATCAAGGCGATGATGAATACCGCCACCAAGGAATAAGCGATCACATATCTCATTTGGAGATAAAGCTCCGCCCCCTGGATGAGGCCTCCGATGCCGCCGTTGACGGAAGACGAATTGATGAGGATCTCGCTCATGACCGACACTTTCATCGACAGACCCAGGCTTTGGGCGACGGCCAGAAGGATATAAGAAAGGGAATCCGGCCAGTAAACCTCGAGGATTCCGGAAAAACTTCGGGAGGCGCCATCCAGTTTCAAGGCATCGACGGTTTCGGCGGGTTCGGCGCTGATTCCGGAGCAAAAAGCTTCATAGATCACGGGAAAGGCCACCAAAAAGACGAGAAAACATGGGATATACGCCGGGAGGCCCTTATAGGAATACAGGACTCCGACTAAGATCAAAACCACGGCCGCGGTCGGGATGGCTTTGGAAATCGCCAACCCTGGCGACAGGAAGTTCTTCAAAAAAGGATGCAGCCCCGCCAGAGTCCCAAGAATCGCCCCTAAAACAAAGGAAGCCGAAAAGCCCGCAAGCAAGCGGGCGATCGTCCATCCCATGCCGAAATAGGTTGGCCCGGCCTCGGAAGAAAAAAGGACCTCTCCCAAAGTTTGCGCGACCTCGAGAGGATAAGGAAGAAGCCGGTTTCCGCCTTGGTGCATCTCATAGGAGATGAGCCACCAGACGAAAATCAGGAAAACGAACCCGGCCATCGTCGCAATCGACCAATAGAGCCAGGCTCGTTTTGTTTTCATCGTCTCTATTATCCCAAAAAATGACCTGGACCGCGCGTTTTCTCAAAGAAAGAGCGAAGGCCCGTAGGCTATCGTGTCGAGTCCTGAGATTTGTTTGGCGAAGCTGTTGGCGAAATCTTCCTTGTCGGCGATGTCCCCGATTTTGAGAATCCCGAATTTGTCGGCGCCGTTGGCTTGGAGCGCAGCCGCCAAAGTGGAGGTGAAGCCGAAACGGCTTTGAACGGCGGCATCGTTTCCGAAAGCGTCGAGAGCCGTCTTGACGGTGGCGACGTCATCCACCGCCGTATCTTGCCGGATTTGGGTGCCGGCCAGGAATTCGTCGATGGCGTCTTTGTGGGAGTCATAAGAGGCATTGTTGACGAACAAGGCCGCCGCCGGAATCGTCAGCTGACCGGACTGGGCTTTCCACTCGGTTTGGAGATTATAGATGATGTTTAAGCCGATGTTTTGCGCCGCCAAGGCGGTTTTAGCGGCTGTCAGACTCGGTTCGGCGATCACGTAATAGTCAAAACCCGTAGGATTGGCCGTGAGATTCGTCAGGACGTTGGTGACGCCGGCCTCCCATTTGACGCTACCGGTCGGATAATCCGCCGTCGTGTCGAGCGCCCAATTCCAATGGTGGGCGGCGAGGCTGAGAAAAGACTGAGCGGCGTTGCCGGTTTTGACGAAGCCATCGACTTTATAGTCGCTCGCGAAGGCCTCCCCGGCCTGATGCTTGGTCGAGACGACGTAGAAATTTCCGCCGCTGACCCATTGGGCCAGTTTGTAGTTATAGGAATTCTTTTTGATGACATTAAGGCCGGTCGTGCCATCAAAGACGATGGCATCATAGTTATCGGTCCCGAAAGCCGGCAGCACCACATTCGTCGGGTCGCTGCTAGAAACCCAGTTGGCATTGTGGCCTTGATCATAAAAAGCGATGGCGGGCGCCCCGACCGGCGTCACGAATTTGACCGCATAATCCTCCGCGGTCGAAGAAGAGCTTGCGTCAGAAGAGCTGGCCGAAGAAGAACTAGCCGAAGGAGAGCTCGCGCTTGAGGAGGCGATTCCCGAACTGGAGGAAGCCGTTCCGCAGCTGGCCAAGGCCAAGGCGGCAAAAGGCAGAACCAAAAAAGTTTTCTTCATTTTTCTAAAATCTCCACAATCGGATTTCCGATTAAATTCGAGGGTTTCGCCAGACCGAAGTTCGCCAAGAGGCTCGCGCCCATGTCGCTGAAGGTCGCTCGTTCTTCGAGATAGCGCCCGTTTTTGAGCGAGGGGCTGTAGACGAGAAGCGGGACTTTTTCGCGCGTGTGGTCGGTTCCTTTATAGGTCGGATCATTGCCATGGTCGGCCGTGATCATGAGAAGATCATCCGAACGCATGACCCCGATCATCTCGCCGATTCTCTTATCGAAGTCTTCGAGGGCGTGGGCGTAGCCGGGGGCGTTTCTCCGATGGCCGTATTCGCTGTCGAATTCCACGAGATTGACGAAGCATAGGCCCGTCCAATCCTCGTTTTTGACCTGGGCAATCGTTTGGTCCATGCCATCCATGTTCGAGATGATATGAAGGGTCTTGGTCACGCCGGCGCCATCGAAGATATCGCTGATCTTCCCGATGCAGGAAGTCATGAAGCCATGGTCTTTGATGACATCCAGATCCGTTTTCTCGGGGGGTTGGAGGGCATAATCGCGCCGATTGGGCGTCCGCACGAAATCATCCTTGCTCGTCCCGACGAAAGGCCGCGCGATGACGCGTCCGACCTTCCATTCCGGGCGGAGGCAAAGATCCCGGGCGATCTGACAGCACCGGTAAAGCTCTTGCAAGCCCGTCACCTGTTCATGGGCGGCGATCTGAAGGACCGAATCGGCCGAGGTATAGACGATGAGCGAGTTCTCTTTCATCTGCTCTTCGCCGAGGACGGTCAGAATGACGGTTCCGCTCGACGCGTAGTTGCCGATGATCTTATGGCCGGTTTTCGCCGCCAATTCGTTGATCAGCTCTTGAGGAAAGCCGGTCTCCGTGAAGACTTTGAAAGGCTTGGTCGTCAAGATGCCCATCATCTCCCAGTGGCCGGTCATCGTGTCCTTGCCGTTCGACTCCTCGCGGCAGCGCATGACGTAGGACCGCGGATGGACATGAACGGGCTGAACCCCGGGGATGTCGGCGAGCTCGCCGATCCCGAAGCCTTCCATGAACGGAACGTGGATCCCGCCGATCGAAGCGGCCGCGTGGACCCAGGTGTTCGTGCCTTCGTCGCCGAAAGCCGCCGCATCCGGCTCGGCCCCGATGCCGGCGCTGTCGGCCACGACGAGGAAGACGCGCTTGAATTTATAATGATTTTCCATAAGCATTTCCCAGCGGTTTCACCGCTTTGAATTGTAAGTCATTTCCGCTTGCTATACAAATCATAAGCACTCATGATCCGCTTGCTCGAAACCTGCGTGTAAATCTGGGTCGTGGCGATGTTGGCGTGCCCCAGCATCTCCTGAACGGCCCGCAGCTCGGCCCCGTTCTCCAAAAGATGGGTGGCGAAGCAATGCCGGAGGGTATGGGGCGAAATCGAAACCTCGATCCCGGCCTGAGCGGAGTATTTTTTGACCTCTTTGAAGAAATAAATCCGCGAAAGCGGCTTGCCGGAGCGGTTGAGAAACAGATAGTTGGTCTTGTGCCCGACGTTGCGGGCCCGCGGCCCATCGATGTATTTCTGGAGGTATCCCAAGGCGAAGGAAGAGACCGGGACGGTCCGCTGCTTATTGCCCTTGCCATAGACGGTGATGAGGCCGCTCAGGAAATTGACGTTCTTGAATTCGAGGGAAACGAGTTCGCTCACGCGGAGGCCGGAGGCGTACATCACCTCCAGCATGGCGCGGTCCCGAAGGCCGCCGTCGGTCGCCAAGTCGGGGGCCGACAATAAAGAATCGACTTCTTCGACGGATAGAACCACCGGCAGCTTTTTGGCCATCTTGGGCCCCTCGTAATCGGGGATGTCCTCTTCGAGGATGCCTTCGGTGGCCAAAAAAGAATAGAAATGCCGGGTGCAGCTGAGCCTTCTGAGAATCGTGGAGGACGAAAGGCCATGGGCGTCTTCGATCTTCATGTAATCGTTGACGTCTTCGACCTTCAGCTCCGAGGTGTCGTGCTTGGGCGGCAGGGCGGCGAAGAACTTCTTGAGATCCTCGGTGTAATCCTTGATCGTCATCTCCCCGACGCCTTTTTCGACCCTCAGATATTGGAAAAAGCGCGATATCGCCTCATTTATGTCCATTTTTCTTTACCTCGGCGGCCAGTTTCAGGGCTGGCTTGGCCATTTTGCGGTTGAGGGCGTTGACGAGGAGCTTGGTCTCATCCATCGCCTCGTAGTCCTGGTAATTGAAGAAGCTCATTTGCACCGTCTCCTCGCGGGGATCGACGAGATTTTGCAGGGTGACCCCGACCAGGCGGATCAGCATCCCCAGGAAGCGCCCTTCATAGAGTTCCAGGGCTTTGGACGAGATGACCTCGGGGGAATCGGTGGCTTCTTTGAAGGAAACGGATTTGTTGAAGGAATGGAAGCCATTGTCTTTCACCGTCAGCTCCACGGTTTTGCCTTTCTTGCCATCGCGTTTGGCGCCTTCGGCCACTTCCTCGGCCAATTCCTTGATCTTGGCCTCGATCTCGTCCCGGTCCTCCGTATCGTAGGTGAAGGTCTCGCTGTGTCCGATGCTCTTGGGATCGAAGGGCGTCGGATCGACCGTGTCGTCCCCATAGCCGCGGCATTCCCTTTCGAGGTCCGGAAAGCCTTTGCCGAAGAACGCTTTGAGGGCGGGGTCCCCCTCCTCCAATCGCGCCTTGAGGTCCCCGATGGTGGCAATGCCCATTTCTTTGAGGCGAGGCGCGGATTTCTTCCCGATCCCATAGAAGGATTCGATGGGCAAGGGATAGAGTTTCGCCGCCAGATCCCGCCGCCTCAAAATCGTAAGGCCCATCGGCTTTTTCATGTCCGAGGCCATCTTGGCCAGAAATTTCGTGGGGGCCACCCCTATCGAGCATTTGAGCCCGATTTCCTTCAAAAGCCCTTTTTGGACGCCTTCGAGGTAAGCGTAAGGATCCCGGACCTGGCTCAGGGTCCTGGTCATATCGACATAGCCCTCATCGATGGAGGCTTCTTCGATGAGCTGCGAATAGCGCTTGAGATAAGCGAAGAAACTCTGCGACAGCATCTCGTAATAAGCGAAGTCGCAAGGCAGAAAAACCCCTTCCGGGCAAAGCTGGCGGGCCTGATAGATCGGCATAGCCGAATGGACCCCGTACTTCCGAGCGGCATATGACGCCGTCGAAACCACCGACCGGGGGCCGGTCCCCCCCACGATGATGGGCTTATCGACCAATTCGGGGTGGCGGAGCTCCTCCGCCGTCGCGAAGAAGGCGTTGAGATCGACGTGCATGATGATTTTGCTCATACCAAAAGCATTTTAAACTCTCTTTTCGTTATGTTAACAAAATACTAATCTTTTGAAGGAAAGATCTGCGAAAAAGCCTGATCGACGGAAAGGCCCAGCGCGACCTCTTGCTCGTCGATGGATTCGTGAGGGACGTAAACGTTGGGCACCGCTATCGTCTTGACGAGGCCGTGGAAGCCCCCTTCCATCAAAGCGGAGGCCAGGGATTCGGCGAATCCTTCTTTGGTTCCGTAAGGATCGTAGATGTAGACGGCTGAGGCCGCCAATAACCTCGCCGCCTCCTCGGAAGGCACCGGATTGAGGAAAAGCGGGTTGATGAGCGCGCCTTGAAAACCAGCGTTTCGGAGTTTCTCGAAAAGAAGCGACCCTTCCGGCCCCACCGCCACCACGGCGGGCTCCCCCGCCGCCACCGGGGTCAAAAACCGCCACTTCAAAAACGGCAGTTCGATCTCCGTCACCGGCGTCATCGTGGAAACCAAAGCGTGAGGATAACGAATGGCATAGACGCCATGGCCTTTTTCCAAACTTTGCTTATAAAGAGCCCGCGCTTCGGAAAGAGAGGATGGCATCGCAAGGATCACCCCTGGGATGCTTTTTAGGAAAGCTTCATCGTAGATTCCCATGTGAGTTTCGCCGTTTTTGCCGACGAGACCGGCCCGATCCACCAAAAGCGTCAAGTCCGTGTGCATGCGGGCGCAGTCATGGGTCAGTTCGTCATAGGCCCGCTGCAGGAAGGTGGAATAAATGGAGACGATCGGATGGTAGCCATTGAGAGAAAGGGCCCCGGCCAAGGTGACCGCGTGCTCTTCGGCGATGCCGACATCGAAGCATCGGTCCTTGAAATCGTCGAAAGAAGTCTCAAGATGGCTTCCCTTGACCATGGCGGGGCAGATCAAAAGCGTCTCTGGGTGAAGGGCCATGGCTTCATGCGTCAAATCCCCGAAATAATGGGTCCAGCTGACGAAGCCGGGATGCTGATCGATCGGATTGCCGGTCTTGATATCAAAAGGCGTGACGCCATGCCAATAACCGGTGCGGTCGCCTTCGGCCGGCTCATAGCCTCGGCCTTTGAGGGTATAAACGTGGATGATCGCCGACTTGGTCGTGGTCTTGGCCCGATTGAAGGCCACCTCGAGCGCTTTGATGTCGTGGCCATCGACGGGGCCGATATAGGTGAAGCCCATGTTGTCGAACATGGTAGTCGGAACCAAGGCCGATTTGATTTCGGTCTTGAGGCGATAGCTCCACGAATAGAAGTCTTGGCCGGCCCGGGTCCGGTAGAGAACCCTCCGATAACGGGATTTGAACTTGTTATAGAAGCGCGCCGTCGAGATTTTGCGGAAGAAATCCCCAAAAGCGCCGACGGGCCGGGATATGGACATATCATTGTCATTAAGGACGACGATTACCTTGTTCTGGCGGCTTCCCAAATTGTTGAGAGCCTCAAAGGAAAGGCCAGTGACGATCGAAGCGTCACCCACCAAAGCGACGACGTTGTAATCGGCTTTCCGCAGATCGCGGGCGATGGCAAAGCCTTCGGCGGCGGAGAGGGCGGTTCCGCCGTGGCCGGCCTCGTAGCAGTCATAAACCGATTCTTCCCGGCGCTCGAATCCCGACACCCCGTTTTTCTCGTTGAGATGAGCCAGGGATCGGCCCGTCAATATCTTATGGGTGTAGCACTGATGGCCCACATCGAAAATGAGCTTGTCTTTGGGGAAGTCGAAAGACCGATACAAGGCAACCGTCAATTCCACAACCCCGAGATTCGAAGCCAGGTGCCCCCCGTAAAGGGACGTCTCTTTGATGATTTCACGCCTGATATCATGGCAAAGCACCGCCAAAGACTTGTATCCTAACCTTTTTACTATATTAGGGTCTTTGATCGCCGTTATGTTGATGCGTTCTATTTTTTCAGACATTGTGGAACAACCTAATAATTACTAAAAAATGACTTCAATAAAATAGGGCAATCCCTATTTATCGGAGTCGACTTTTTTGTATTCCCCGATCTTCTTCTCAGCTTCATCGAGGGTTTTTTGCAAATCTTTGATGAGGGCGTTGCCCTCTTCGAAAAGCTTGATGGATTCCTCCAGCGGGAGGGTGGAGTTCTCGACTTTTTCCACGATCTCGTTCAAACGCGTCAATTTGTCTTCGAAACTGAGTGTCTTTTCCTTGACCATATCCTCTACTCCTTCCGCACCACTTTAGAGTGCATTATACCATCTTTGAGTTTGGTCTTAACTTCCTCGCCCACTTGGAGATCTTTGATGGATGCTATTATCTTGCCGTTGGCGTTCTGGGTTATGGAATAGCCTCGACTCAAAACGCCCTCGGGGTTAAGCGCCTTAAGACGCCCGGCGTAGGATACGATGTTTTCCTTCCGCAAAGCGATCTGATGGTCCATGGCGGCGGCCAAGCGTTGGCTCAGCGTCCTGACCTTCTCCCCGGCCGCCACGTACTGGGCCGCGGGGTTGCGGAAGAAGGGACGGGACGACAAAGAAACGATTTTTTCCCGGCAATTGGTTAAGGTTTTGTCGATTGAGGCGTTGAGTCTGTCCTCGCTATCGGCGAGGCCGTTCCGGATGTCGTTTTGATCCGGCGTGGCGGCTTCGGCGGCTCCCGTCGGAGTCGAGACCCTAAGGTCCGACACATAATCGATGAGGGTGGTGTCGATCTCATGCCCCACCGCGGACACCGTGGGGATGGGGCTGTTGGCCAAGGCCCGAGCCAGTCTCTCGTCGTTGAAAGCCGAGAGGTCCTCTTCGCTGCCGCCGCCCCGCGCCAGGATCAACGTATCCAAAGGATAAGTCTCCGCCGTTTCCAGCGCTTTCAAGAGCGAGGCCGGGGCCTCTTTCCCCTGGACCAAGGCCGGGAAATCAAAAATGTCGGCCAAAGGCCAGCGGCGCTGCAGGTTCTTAAGCAAATCGGCTTCGGCGGCGCTGCCCTTCCCGACGATGATGCCGAGAGTCCGGGGGAACCGCGGGATCGGGCGTTTCCGGGAGGGATCGAAAAGGCCTTCGGCCTGAAGTTTCTTCTTCAAAGCCTCCAAGGCCAAAAGAGCCTTGCCTTGGCCATAAAGCTCAAGCGTCGAAACCGTCAAAGAATAGCGGCCCCGGGGGGCATAAACGCTGAGGGAGCCGGTGGCCAAGACCTCGTCCCCTTCTTTGGGCTCGAAGCTGAGATAGAGAGCCGAATCGCTCCAAAGGAGGCAGGAAATCACGCTGGCCTGGTCTTTCAAGTCGAAAAAGACGCCGCTGCGATAAGGCTTCCAGTTGCTGATCTCGCCCTTCACCACCAGCCCATGAAGATCGTCGTCCTCCTCGATTTTGGCTTTGAGGAGAGCGTTGACCTGGCTGACGGTTAGAAAAGAGGCGTCATTTCTCACGGGTCAGGACCTTATCCAAGATGGCATTGACGAATTTGTAATCGCCGTCATCGAGATACGCCTTGGCGAAGCGGACGGCAATGTCGATGACCACGCCCTTATCGACGGCGGGCTCGAGATAATAATAATGGCAATAGGCCAAAAGAAGAATGGCTTGCTCCACCCGGTTGAGGCGGGCGAAGGTCCATTTGTTCATGTGGGTTTGGAAAAGGGGGATGATCTCATTGAGATGCTTCAGGGCGGCGATGACGATGCCCTTGACATAGAGGTCGCTGTCGGCGTAGCTTCTGCCCGTGATCCCCGAAACCAGGGATTCCACCTCGAGCGGCTCCTGCATGTCAAGATAGGTCAAAGCGCCATAGAGGGCCGAAAGGGCCTTCTGCTGGGCTTTTGTTCTCGAAAGTTCGATATTTTCCATGGATTAATGCCCTTGGAGCTTCCGCTCAAGGCGCTTAAGTTTACCATATCTCACCAAAAGATAAGCATAGAGCGCAAGGAAAGCGAGATGGACGAAAAGATTCGTGAAATAGGTCAAAAGCCCCATCGCGAAAGGCAGCGAGCTGATGATCAGTAAAGAACCATAGACGGCATCGGCGAAATAAAGGGAAATGCCCACGATCAGGGCCCAAAATCTGGCTTTGACGGCCTGATAGGTGAGAAACCCATAAACCGCCGAAACTAGGGCGCTCGCGAGAACCCCGATCAAAAGGGAGACGGCCGGATTCCCCGCGAGAGGATAGGCGCGGCAATAAATCATGATGGTCCGCTCGATGGCGAAAGCCAAAGCGTAGTCATAAGTCGAGGCAAAGGCCCCGACGATGGCGGACATCAGGCCGATGAGGGCCGGGTAGAAAATGAAAAGAGCCAGCTTCTGGTAGCGGACCAGCTCTTTTTCCAAAATATCCATCGGCGTTTCCTTGTTCATGAGAAAGCGCCTTTCTATTTGACGGAGATGACTTTGATCTCGATGCCGAAGGGCACGGTCTCGCACACCATCGAGATGGAAGAGGCCACCGCTTCTTGGATCTTCAGGCAGACGTCTTTGACGGGAGCCCCGCTCGCGATGTTGACATCGATGTGAAATTCCACCTTCCCATCCTTGCGGAAATAGGCGTTGACCGGGTGGGCCAAATGGAATAAGCGGCTTTTTTGGCGCGACACCTTGGCGTCTTTGACCCCGTTGGCCGCGATCGTGGCGATGGTTTCAAAAGAGCGGCGGGAGATTCCCATCGTTCCGTTGTTCTTGTAGTTATTGAGGAAATAGTAATCCCGGTTCATGCGCTAACCATTGTACTTCCGATTGGGTGGGGGCGATAGCCTCATTTGCCCAAAATCGCCAAGACTTTGGCGGTGACGGCCGCGGGGGTGAAGCCATAGGCCGCGATGACGTCGGATGGCACGCCGGATTTCCCGAATTCATCGACGGAAATGACGTTTTCAGCATACTTGTACCAAGAAAGCCCTGACAGCATCTCCAAGGCGATCCGGGACGCCCGCGGAAGGCGGAGCACGCTGGCCTTGTAATCCTCGCTTTGGGCCTCGAAAAGCTCGGTGGAGGGCATGGAGACGACTTCGGCCTCGATTCCTTTGGCCGCTAAAAGGGCCTGGACGGAAACGGCGAGGGAGACCTCGCTTCCGGTCGCGATCAGCTCGAGGGCCGCCGTCTTCGCCGAAGGGCTGATGAGATAGGCGCCTTGGAGCAGTTTGTCGGCGGAAGAGCCTGCCAATAAGGGCAAATCCTGCCGGCATAGGATGAGAGCGGTCGGGGTGTGGGCGCTCGCGAGGGCCACCCGCCAGGCCCCATAGGTCTCACGGGCGTCGCAGGGTCGGATCACGTCGAGCCCAGGGATCGAACGGAGGGCCACCAGCTGCTCGATCGGCTCATGGGTCGGGCCGTCTTCCCCCACCGCGATGGAATCGTGGCTGAAAAGATAAATCGCCGGCAGATGCTCCAGCGAACTCATCCGGATGGCGGCCTTCATATAATCGCTGAAAACCAAGAAAGAGCCGATGTAAGTGACCAAGCCGCCATGGAGAAGCATCCCGTTTTGGGCCCCCGCCATGGCGAATTCCCGGATTCCGAAGGCGACGTTTTTGGCGGCGCGATGCTCGGAATCAAAGCCGGGATCGCCGGGGATCGCCGTCTTGACGGACGAGGCGACGTCGGCGCTGCCGCCCAAAGTGAAAGGGATCAGGGCCGGAAGCTTGGCGACGATGGCCCCGCTTGTGGCCCGCGTGGCTTCGTTCGTGGCGGGATCGAACGCCGGGATTTCGAGAAGCGACGGGGGAATGTCCCGATGGAAAGCCCTTGCGAAAACCGCGGCTTCGGTCGGATGGGCGGCCTCATAACGGCGGAGTCTTCCCTCCCATTCACGATGGGCTTCTTGGCCGCGGGCGCCAAAAGAGTTCTTCAAGAGATCGTAGACCTTTTGCGGAACCGTGAAATCGGGGTAATCGTAACCATAGATGGCCTTGGCGTGCCGGCCATCCTCTTCGCCGAGGGGGGTGCCATGGGTTTTGTGGCTGCCCTGAAGGGCGGAGCCATAGCCGATGATCGTGTGGACGAGGATGAGGGTCGGATAAAGAGGGCTGGCCTTGGCTTTCTTCAACGCGCCGTCGAGGGCGGCCAGATCATTCCCGTCTTTGACTTCGAGAACGTTCCATTGGGCGGCCAAGAAGCGAAGTTTCTCGTTCTCGGTCAGCGAATTGACGGTCGGCCCGTCGAGGGTCGAGCCGTTGGCATCGTAAATCAGGATCAGTTTACTCAGCTTTTGCTTGCCGGCGAGGGAAATCGCTTCCTGCGAGAGGCCTTCTTCGAGGCACCCATCACCGCAAAGGCAATAGGTGTGATGGGACAAGATCGTCTCCCCTTCGGGATAAGAAGCGCGGATGGCCTCTTCCGCCATGGCCATGCCCACGGCCTGGCTGAGGCCCTGGGCCAGAGGGCCGGCCGTCGCATCGACCCCGGGGGTCAAGCCGAATTCGGGGTGCCCGGGAGTAAGGGAGCCAAGCGAGCGGAAGGCTTTGAGGTCTTCCATGGAGATGGCGTAACCCGCCAGATGCAAAGTCGCGTAGAGAAGGGCGCTGCAGTGCCCCGCCGACAGCACGAAGCGGTCGCGGTTGATCCAGTTGGGATCGGAAGGATCGGCGATCAGATGGTTCTTGAAAAGGACGAAGAGGGCCGGGGCGATGTCTAACGCCATCCCCGGATGCCCGCTTTTGGCGCGGTTGGTCTCATCGATGATGAGGCTGCGAATCGCGCCGACGGCGAGATTGTCCGCGCCGCTGTCTAAATTGAATAAATCCATCGTTTTGCCCTCCTTGGCCGCTCTTGGTCAAAAATCTCAGAAAACGCCGATTCTAACCCAAAATCGATTATTCCTTCTTGATTTCGATGCCCACCGCCTCCAAGGCTTCGGGGCTCACCCCCGCCGGAGCGTGGGACATCGGATCGACGGCCTGAAGGTTTTTGGGGAAAGCCTCCACGTCCCGGATGTTATCGGTTCCGGTCAGGATCATGGCCAAGCGATCGAGCCCGAAAGCGAAGCCGCCATGCGGCGGAACGCCATATTTGAAGGCGTCGATGAACCAGCCGAATTTCTTGGCGACCTGCTCCTCGGACAAGCCGAGGATGCGGAAGATCTTCCATTGGGTGTCATGATCGTAGATGCGCAGGGTGCCCCCGCCGGCTTCGTAGCCGTTGATGACGATATCGTAGGCGTAGGCGAGGACCTTCTCCGGGTCGGTGTCTAATAGCGGCAGGTCCTCATCGCGCGGCCGCGTGAAGGGATGGTGCTCGGCGGTGTATTGGTCCTTGCTTCCCTCGACCTTGTCGAACATCGGGAAGTTGACGACCCAAAGCAAGTCATAGGTATTCGGCTGAATAAGGCCCATTTCCCTGGCGTAGCGGATGCGCAGGGCCCCCAGGCCGAAATCGATGTCGCGCCGATAAGAGCTCGAGGCGAAGAGAAGGAGATCCCCTTCCTTGAGCCCCAAGGTCTTGACGAGGGCGGACTGCACGTCCGGGCCTAAGAATTTGGCGAAGGATCCTTCTAAGGCCCCGTTCAGGAATTTAAGGCTCAGAATGCCTTTGAGATTGAACTTGCGGGCTTCGAGCTGGAGGTCGTCAAGCTCTTTGCGGCTGGTTTTCGCGGCATAGCCCGGAAGGACCAGGCCCTTGATGTAGCGGGCCCCGGCGAAGCCTTGAAAGGAGGTCTTTTCGGAAAGCACCTCGAAGAGATCTTGCAGGAACAAGCCATAGCGGGTATCGGGTTTGTCCGATCCGTATTGATCCATCCCCTCCCAATAATCCAGGCGCCGCAGTGGAAGGGCGATGTCGACCTTGAGGATCTCTTTGAAATAGCGGGCAAGAAGCCCCTCGGCCAAAGTCAGGATCTCGTCCTGGCTCATAAAGGACATCTCGCAGTCAATCTGGGTGAACTCCGGCTGGCGGTCGGCCCGCAGGTCCTCATCGCGGAAGCAGCGCGCCACCTGATAATAGCGCTCGATCCCTCCGATCATCAAAAGCTGTTTGAAAAGCTGCGGGCTCTGGGGGAGGGCGTAGAAGGACCCATGGTGCAGCCGCGAGGGAACGATGTAGTCGCGGGCCCCCTCCGGGGTCGCGAGGTTCAGGATCGGGGTCTCCACCTCGAGGAAGCGGTTCCGGTCCAGATAATCGTGGGTGATCTTGACGATCTTGGCTCGGGTCCGGAGTTTTTCGAGCATGCAGGGCCGGCGCAAATCAAGGTAGCGGTATTCGAGCCGCGTATCCTCGAGGGCGTCGGTTTTGTCGGCGATGATGAAAGGCGGGTTCTCGCTTTTGTTGACGATCGTGAGAGCATCGATCAAAACCTCGACCTCGCCGGTCGGGATTTTGGGATTGGGAACCGCCTTCTTGTGAACGGTCCCAACCACCGCCACGACATATTCGCTCCGGACATCCGGGATCTTCGAAGAATCGCCGGCGGTCAGTTGGACGATCCCGGTGTTGTCCCTCAGATCGATGAATTCGATGGAACCGAGGTCGCGCTTGTTGTCGACCCAGCCCACGAGGGAGACTTTTCTTCCGACGTCTTGAAGACGAAGCTCGCCATTGTAATCCGTTCTTTTCATGAGGAAGCTCCTTATTTCTTTTCCGTTTCCCCTTTGGGGGCGGGGTCGCCTTCGGCGCAGCCATCCTCGTCCCCGTCATAGGGGGCGAAGGCGGCGTCGAGCTCTTTGGCCAAGTCCGCGAGGCGGATTTCCTTCTGGGCTTTGGCGGCGAGGTCTTTGAGCTGCGCCACCCCTTTGTCCAACTCGTCCTGGCCGACGATGAGGGCGAAGCGGGCCCCCCGCTTCTCGGCTTTTTTGAACATCGGCCCCATCTTCAGGGCTTGGAGCGGGGTCTCGCACGAATACCCCAGCATCCGGCATTGCTCCGTCAGCTTGAAGGCTTCTTCGAGGACTTCCGCGCCGACCGGCATGACGTAAAGGTCGATCCCGGAAGCGATTTTGTCGAGCAAATGGCCTTCGGAGAGAAGCGCATCGATCCGTTCCAGCCCCATCGCGAAGCCAACGCCGGCCAAATCAGGGCCCCCGAGCTCTTTCACGAGGCCGCCGTAATGGCCCCCGCCGCAGATCGCCCCGTAATCGGCGCCTTCCGCGGAAGCGGCATGGATCTCGAAGACCATCTCGCTATAGTAGTCGAGCCCGCGGACGAGGGAATCGTCGATTTCATAGTCCACGCCCAAATCATTGAGAATGCTCAGCGTCTCGTAGAAGCGCTTGTCGGAGGCTTCCGAGAGATAGCCTTTGATCTTGGGGGCGCCTTTGACGATCTCCTGATCTTTCGCGACCTTGCAGTCCAGAATTCTTAATGGATTGAGGCTGAGCCGCTCATGGCAGTCTTCGCACATGGCGTCGATGTGGGCGGCGAAATAAGACGTCAAAGCCGCGCGGTAGGCGCTCCGCGAAGCGTCGTCCCCGATCGTGTTGATTTTAAGCGAAAGCTTCTTGAAACCCAGCATGTAGAGACCTTGCATGGCCATGATGACGCATTCGGCATCGGCTTTCGCGGAATCGAGCCCGATCGCCTCGACCCCGAATTGGTTGAATTGGCGGAACCGGCCGAGCTGGGGGCGCTCGTAGCGGAAGGCCGGCCCGACATAATACAGCTTGAGCGGAAGATCTTCCGTCGCATAGAGCTTATTGGAGACCACCGCTCGCACGACCCCCGCCGTGAACTCGGGGCGCATGGTGACGGAGCGGTCGCCCTTGTCCGAAAACGTGTACATCTCCTTGCGGACGATATCGCTGCTGGCCCCGGTGCCGCGGGAAAAGACCTCGGTGTATTCGAGGACGGGCGGGATGATCTCCTTATAGGCGTAAAGCTCGGCCGTGGCGCTCAAGACGCTCGTGATATAGCGGAGCTCGTCGGCTTCTTTCCCGTAAACGTCATGCGTTCCTTTGACTGGTGCGTAATCCATGGATTAAGGTCCTTTCCAAAATGGTTAATGGATGATTCTTTGGCAATCGTAGATCCCTTTGATCGACTTGAGATCCGCGAAGACGTCCTCGAGGGTTTTGGCCCCGGAAACGTAGATGGTCAGCGTCACGACGTCGTTCATCGTGCTTTCGGCCAAATGGGCTTTGATGTCGTTGACCGCGATGGACTTGCTCCCCAATTGGGAGAGGATGTCGGCCAATAAGCCCGCCCGGTCGTTGGCATAGATCTGAACGTCGACGGGGTAGGTCGAGATCCCAAGGTTCTCTTTCCACTCGACGGGCAAGAGGCGCCCGCCGGCATTGGCGATGTTGGGGCAGTTGACCCGGTGCACCGTGATGCCTTTGCCTTTGGTGATGTAGCCCACGATATCGTCGCCGGGGATCGGCGTGCAGCAATGGGCCAAGGAGATGGCGACGTTGGTGCCGCCTGCGACGGTGACGGGGTTTTTGGTGTCCTCGCTCGCGTTATGGCGCTCCATCTTGGGAGCCTCGGGCTTCTTCCGGACATTCAGAAACTGGACGAGAGCCAAGGGGGCGGGGTTATGGGCCGCCACCGCCACATAGAGATCGTCGAGGTCGGTCACGTGGAATTGGTCGAAGACCTTGGGTTGGTCGAGGAGCTTGGTCATCTCGCCCTCCCCGATGCCCTGGTTAAGGAAGCTCTCGACGCAGGAATCGTGGCCTTTCTGGATTTGGTCGGAGCGCATGAAATCGGCGTTTTTCTTCTGAAGGAATTTTTTGATGTGGGCTTTGGCGGAGGCGGACTTGGCGATTTCGAGCCATCCGGCGTTGGGTCCCGGAGCGGTCTTGGAGGTTCGGATCTCGCAGACGTCCCCGGTCTTGAGGACCGTGTTGAGTGGGACCATCTGGCCGTTCACGGTGGCGCCGACGGCGCTGTCGCCGACCTTCGTGTGAATCTGATAGGCGAAATCCAGCGTCGTCGCCCCGGTCGGAAGGTCGATGACCTTGCCCAAGGGCGTGAAAACGTAGACGTTGGCATTGAAGATATCGTTGGAAAGCGCCTCCATGTAATCCTTGGCGTCGCCTTCCTGAGCCCCGCTCATGGAGACGAAATCCCGGAACCAATGGAGCTTTTCCTCGATGTTGCGCTGCTCTTCTTTGGCGTTATAGCGCTCGCCTTCCTTGTAGCGCCAGTGGGCGGCGATGCCTTCTTCGGCGATCTGATCCATCTCTTCGGTCCGGATCTGGACCTCATAGATGTTGCCATCCCCCGAAACGATGCTCGTGTGGAGCGACTGGTACATGTTGGGCTTCGGCATGGCGATATAATCCTTGAAGCGGCCGGGGATGGGCTTATAGGTCGCGTGGATGATGCCCAGGATCTCGTAGCAGTTCATCTCCGTTTTGGTGATGACGCGAACGGCTAGGACGTCGTAGATCTCGTCGAAATTGCAGTTCTTGAGATACATCTTGCGATAGATTGAGTAAATGGATTTGACCCGCGATTCCATCCGAAAGGGGATGGTGTGCTCGAAAAGGATGTCGGCGATGCGCTTTTTGAGGTTGTTGAGGGATTCCTGACGGTTCGTCTCCTTCTTGTTCAGAAGCTCGAGGATCTCGTTGTATTTGGTCGGCTCAAGGTATTTCAGCGAGAGGTCTTCCATCTCGCTTTGCATCTTATAAATGCCGAGTCGGTGGGCGATCGGCGTGAAAACATCGAGGGTTTCTTTGGCTAAGGCCCGCTGCCGATCCGGATTCAAGGCGTCAAGGGTCCGAAGGTTATGCAGGCGATCCGCCAGTTTGACGAGAATGACCCGCACGTCCCGGGCCATCCCCAAAAAGATCTTGCGATGGTCCTCCGCCTCAAAATCCTCTTCGGTCCGATGCGAGAGCTTCATGCGCTGGATCTTGGTGAGCGAATCGACGATCATGGCGACGTCATCCCCGAATTTGGCCTTGATTTGATCGATCGTCAGATCGGTGTCCTCGACCGTGTCATGGAGCAAGCCGGCCGCCAAAGTCTCAGGCCCGCATTCGAGCTGGGCCAGGATATAGGCCACCTCGATGGGATGCTGAATATAGGGCTCGCCCGATTTCCGGGTCACGCCTTTGTGTTTTTCGGCCGCCAATTTATAAGCGTCTTCGACCATTTGCCGATCGGCGGCGTTTTTGATGTACGTGAAATAAAGGTCGCGGAGATCTTCGAAAGAATGCATGGGGTAGCCCCCATTGGGAAGACCTTTGAAAGCCGGAGCGGGAGCGCCCGCAGGGCCTGTGTTTTTCGGTGTTTCTTTGGCCTCGTTCATAATCGAGGCTATTATACACCGCTAATCTAAAGATTAGCCACAACTAGGAAGGCGGATTCACAAGGTTTTCTCGGCCAGGAGATCGAGGCTTTGCCGGCCCTTGTATTCATGAAGGGAAAAAGTGACGCCCAGGGAAACCTTTTTCTGGCCCTCGAAACTGTTGGCCCCCAAGGCGAAGGAAAACAAGCGGACACCCGGGCGGAGGTCGGTCGCCAGGTACAATCCGTTTTTGAGATAGGAAAAGGTCGAGGCATCGAGATCTTTCAATAAAAACTTCGGGGCGGGCCACTCGGAGCCAAAGGGCCCGAACGTCTTTATGAGGTCATAAGATTTCTCCGTGCATTCGCCGAGCTCGAGGCTCACGTATTCCTCGCGCTTGGGTTCCAGCTTGTGTTTGAGGGCGGCGAAAAGAAAATCTTTTTTGAACGAAGCGAAATCCTCTTTTTTGATGGCCACCCCGCCGGCGAAAGAATGACCCCCGCCGCTGATCAAGGGCGCCTTGATCCCGGACAGGGCTTTCAGGACATCGAAACCCTCTTTGCTGCGGATGCTCCCGACCAGGAGCGAGGGGTCTTTGTCCATGGGCGAGAAGACCGCCACCGGTTTTCCGTATTCTCCTAATAGGCGATTGGCCAAAAGGCCATTGAGGCCTTCGGGGATGTCCGCCGTCACCACGATGGCCTCCTCGCTCGGGTCGACTGAGATCTTGGAGGCCGCCGTTTTCGTGGCCTCTTTCCGCTGCTCGTTCAAATCCTCAACCCATTGGGAAATAAGGGCTTTTTGCGGAGATTCAGGATCCGCGAAATAACGCAAAAGACGATTGATGGCATTGCCTTTATCAAGACGCCCCACCGCATTGATTTTCGGGATGATCTCCATCGAAAGGACGTTTTCATCGATGAAGGATTTGTCGCTGAGGGCCGTAATCTCCGGATACTTGTTTTCCCGCAAGGCCGATAAAGCCAGTCTGACGATGTCCCGATTATAGGAGCGAAGGGGCATCATGTCGCTCAAGGTGCTGAGCCCTCCCAAGGTCAGAAGATAGTCATCTTCCTGATCCAGCAAAGCCGTCGCAAAAAGAAAGGAAAGGTACCCGGCCGAAACTGGCACTTCGCCATATCGTAGAGAGGAGGGATGAAGAAGGGCAACGCATTCGGGCAGGCGCGAAGGATCGATTTGGTGATGGTCCAAAACGATGACTTCCAGGCCCCGGGTTTTGGCTTCCGCCAAAGCCTCGAAAGCCGTGACTCCATTGTCGCAGGTGACAATGAGCGAAAAACCGCTTTGGGCGATCTTGTCGACGTTGGTTTTGGTGAGGCCATAACCATCCAGATAACGGGAGGGCAGATACCCCTCGGCCTTAAGCCCGAACGTTTTGAACGATTTAAGCAATATCGAAGTCGACAGGACTCCGTCGGCGTCGTAATCGCCATAGATGAGGACTTTCTCCCCCGCTTCTTTGGCTTGCCGGAGCCGGGCCAAAGCCTTATCAAGATCCGCTCCCTTCAGCGGGGGCAAAGACGAAAAAGAGGGCGCCGCCGCTAAATGGGCGTAACCCTCTGGCGTCAAATGATAGTGGTTTAAAAGACGCTCTTCTAAAGAGGCCATCAGTCGTTGATTCCGATGAAGACAGCTTCCTCGGGCTCGGCGCTTTTCTTTTTTCCGCCGGTCGGATTTCCGGAATCCCGATGGCGGTTTTTATTAAAGGAAAGGTGAATCTGGCTGAAGAGCTTGGTCAAAGCCACGGTGAGAGGCTCTAAGAGCACCAGCACAAGCGGAATGGCCAGGGCCAGCCCGACCAAGGCGCCCAAGAAGACATAGAAATAGGCGCTGGGGGCGAACCCCACGTAGAAGATGAGGCAGCCCGCGGCGATGAGCCCGAAGATGACGAGATCTCCGGCCGCTTGGCCGTTGGCTTGCTTGAGACAGAGGTTCCGGAAGGCCAAAGTCGACTTGTCCCTTTCGCGGCTTTCCTTGTTGATCTCATGATCCTTATTGAGAAGGATCAGACACAAGAACACCGCCAAGAGGGTCGCCACGATCGCCCCCGAGGAAACAAGCGGGGAGACGGCGAGGCGGGTCAAACTGAAGAAACCCACGACCAGGAGCCCGGCCGCCATGGAAATCACCGTGGCCGCGATGGCGCGGGAAGGCTTGAAGCGAAGGAGAAGATAGGCAAAGACAAAGATCATGCCAACCCCGAGGCCGAGGTAAACTTCGCCCACAGTCGGGATGCCGGCTTCGTATTGGACGAGATTGCCTTCGGCGGTCAGGCCTTTGTAGTTTTCGTTGGCCGCCGCCAAAGCTTCTTGCAGGCTATAGGCCGTGACGGTCTTGGTTCCGTTCACCGTGAAATAGAAGGTGCTGTCATCGCCTTCGGTCAGCGGGATGTTCTTGGTCAGGGGGATGTCGAAATAATAAACATCATATTTCTTGAGATCGTTGGTGGAATAGGCGGTTTCTTGCTCCAAGACGATGTCGCCATAAAGCTTGCTGAGGGGGGTGCCGGTCGTCTGGCCATCCGAAACCACGTTGTAGGTGATGAGCGGCAGATAGTCGCTTTCGACCTGGTCCTTGGTGTACATGAGAAGGGTTTCCGAAGTCCCGTTGTCGACCCGATATTCGAGGGTGATGGAGGTCGTGTCGCTGTAAACGTCGGCATAGTTATAAGAAGAGCCGTTCAAAACGGCGAAGAGCGAGGCGCCGACGATGCTGGCCACCACCAAAGCCCCGCCGATGATCGCGACAAGGGTCTTCCGTTTCTGGAAATCCTTATTGGCGTAGGGCCCGAAGAAAGTCTGTTTTTCCTCTTTGAGGGTATCGGGGACTTTCCCTTTGTCCACGAAATAAAGGGAATCGAATTTGGCGTCAGTCGAGGAGTCATTGGCCAAAAGCCAGCCTTCGAGCCGGAGCAGAAGGATGTTGGCGACGGTGCCAAAGAAGGAACCGAGCACCAGCATCAGCCCGAGTTTGCCGACGACGGAAGGCACCCAAACATAAACGCAAAGGCCGACGATGATCGAGACGATGCCGACGTCAAGCGTGGGCCATAAGGCTTTCTTGATGGCTTCGGAGTGGGCCTTCTTGGGGTTTCTCCCCTCGTAAAGCTCTTCCTTCATCTTGGCGAAATAATAAATCCCGCCAAAAGCGGTCACCAAGGCGGCCAATAAAAGGCCGATCAAAGCGCCGATTCCGAATTGCGCGGAGAAATAAGCGAATAAGAGGATGGCGCCTTCGACGGCGATGGCCACGTTGGAGGTGACGGCCAATGCCCCATAATGGTAGAAAAGCGCAAGGGCGAAGGCTCCGATGGCCAAAGCGGCCAGGGAAGCGAGGAGCGTGGCCCCAAAATTCGTGGAAAGATGCCAATCGCCGGCGGTGATGAGATTCTCGGTCGAGGCGGCGATGTCGGTGGCGTAGGCGAAGGTCACGTCATAGCCTTCCCCGAGATCGCGGTAACTCGAGGCGTTGAGGATGTTCATGTAATAGAAAGCCGCTTTGTAGGCCGCCCCGGCTTTGGACGAATCGTAACTGCCGTTTTTGATGGCCTCGGAATTCGGGATGATCTGGAATTGCTTGTAATCGTTATCGCTGTTGTCCTTGTCCACATACCAGGCGTTCGAGGCGTTCTCGCCGAAGAAAAGGCGCTTGGTCATATTGGCGTCGTAGTTGGCCGAGCTCGTGTCGGTGGCGGAAGCGTAGGAATCGCCTTCCTGGAAGTTATTCCAAAGCACCAGATAGCAGTTGGTGGCCGAGGTCCCCTCGGAGGAATTGGCGGCTTTGGTATTGGAAGTGCAATAGGAGACGAGTTTGTCGAAATAACCATCCTTGCCGGTCTTGTTGACCGGGATCGTGACGACCGGGACGTTGCTCACATAAGTAATCGAAGCGGTTTGGTCATCAAACATCGCGTTGTCGAGATAGGAAGCGTCGGCCGGGGCGTTTTTGAGGACGTTGGCGTCGGTCGTGCCGACCCCGAGCGTGATGTTCTGGCCGCTGAAGGCCAAGTAATTCTCGATATAGCCGTATTCGGTATCATCCGCGCCCTGAGCCCGGATCGAAACCTTGATCGTATCGTAGCCTTCCTTGGCCACGGAAGCGTTGACGCCCCAGGTTTGGAGACGGTTTCCGATCACGTTGGCGACGTCATCCACCGCCACATAATTATCATTGGTGATGTATTCATCCGGCGTCAGGCCCGCCTTCATCGTCGAATCCTTGTTGGAAATCCGGAAATACAAATCTTTGCCGGCCCCATAAGAAACATCGGTGTCCATCTTCACGATGGAGGCCCCGATGATGGATCCGACTCCCAGAATGAGAGCCGACGTCAGTATGATATAAGCCAATTTACGACGCATAAGGTGACCTCCGATGGTCTTTTCGTTCCAAAGAAAAGGCGCTGGCAAGCGAATATTAGTTTACGCACACGCGCATGGAGATACAAGCACCGATTTTAACGCGCCAGCCGATCCTCAAAAGAGCAAACCCTGATGGGCTTTCTTGAGATGAGCGTAGGCTTTTTCGGTGGCGACCCGGCCCCGGGGGGTCCGGTTGATCATCCCGATCATAAGCAGATAAGGCTCATAGACATCCTCGAGGTTCGTGATCTCCTCCCCGATCGAAGAGGCGATCGTCTCGAGGCCGACCGGCCCGCCATGGAAGCGCTCGATGATGGCGCTCAGGTATTTGATGTCGACATCATCGAGCCCCAACTCATCGATTTTGAGGGCGGACAAGGCCCGACGGGCCAATTCCTCGTCGATCGTGCTTAAACCCTCATAAGAGGCGAAATCGCGAACCCGGCGATAAATGCGGTTGGCGATGCGAGGGGTTCCGCGGCTCCGATCGGCTAATAATTTCTTGGCCGCGGGCTCGATCGGCATCCCGAAAACCTTGGAGGTTCGCTCGATGATCTGGGAGATTTCCTCCGCCTTGTAGAAATCGATCTTGGCGGCGATGCCGAAGCGGGCCCGCAAAGGCGAGGAGAGATCCCCGGCCCGCGTGGTCGCCCCGACGAGGGTGAAAGGCGGTAAGGCCATGGTCAGCGGCTTGGCGTTCCCATCGCGGGCGATCATGACCGAAAGCTGAAAGTCCTCCATCGCTCCGTACAGAACTTCCTCGACCGGAGCGGGCAGGCGATGGATTTCGTCGATGAAAAGAATATCCCCCGGTTCGAGTTCGCTCAGAATGGCGGCGAGATCTCCGGTTTTCTCGATCGAAGGGCCGTTGATGGATTTGATGTTCCCGCCCATTTCGTTGGCGATCACGAAAGCGAGGGTGGTTTTCCCTAAACCTGGAGGGCCGTATAAAAGAACGTGATCCAGGGGCTCTTCCCGCTTTTTGGCGGCGCCGATGAAAATGCGGAGGTTCCGCTTCAGCTCTTCCTGCCCCACGTATTCCGCGAGGTTCCGAGGCCGCAGCGTGAGATCGGTTTTGACGTCTTCCGCTTCTTTATGGGCATCCAGAATGCGTCCCATTTATTTCCCCGTTCCTTTGCCTAAGCGCCTCAAGGCGATCCGAAGGATCCCCTCGTTGGAGAGATTGGGCTCGTTGATCGAGGCGAGGACATCGTCGATGTCTTTGGTCTTGAAACCCAGGCTCCGGAGGGCCTCCCGGACTTCGTCGAACTGCTTGGGATTGCCCTTCGCATCGGTCGATGTGAGCTTCCCTCTGAGATCAAGGATGATCTGGGCGGCGGCTTTGGGGCCGATGCCCGGCAAACTTTTCAAGAACGCCGTGTTGTTGGCGGCGATGGCCTTGAAGAGCTCATCGGGGGTGGTTTCCTTCAAAGCGTTGAGCGCGGTCTTGGGGCCGATGCCCTTCACCTGAATCAGCGATAAAAAAGCCTCTTTCTCCAATTTCGAGGGGAAACCCGCGAGGTAATGGTCGTTCTCGGTGTAGACCTCGTAGGCGTAAACGGTACGCGTCTCCCCGATCTTGAATTCGCCAGGCCGGGACACGAACAAATCATAGCCGACGTCGTTGACGACGAGCGCCACCGCATCCTTGGCCACATCGACGACCGTGCCTTTAAAGGAATAATACATAATCAGTACACCAATACGAAGAATAAGGCCAAAAGCATCACAAGGAAAGCGCTGAGTAATCCCAGCGATGCCATGACGATTTTCTTCTCTCCCATGTCCATCATTATAGCGGTCCTTCAGCTGACGTTTCTCATGAGGTGTATTCGAATTCGAAATCCCCGATGGCCACCGTATCCCCGGATTTGGCCCCCAGATCATGAAGGCGATCATCCACCCCGATCTTGTCCAGGAAGCGGATGAGCTTCTGGATGCCTTCGTCGGTCGAGACGTTGATCAAAGCGTAGCTGGCTTCGACTTGCTTCCCCGAGATCCGCCAATGCCCCGGCCGCTCTTCGCGGATCTCGTAAGCGCGATCGAGGACGTTCTTGTGGGCGTCGTAAATCTTCATGCCGCCCTCTTGGCCCATGCCTTTCAGCGGGAAGACCGGCGTCTTTTCGAGAAGATCCATCGTTTTGGCGAGAATCGCCTCGACTCCCAGGTGGGTCAAGGAGGATAAGGGGAAAGAGGCGAAGCCCAGGGCCTTGTCGAAAGCGGCTTTCCGCTCCATGGCCCCTTCGCTGTCCATGAGCGAGGCCACCACAACTTGCGGGCGTTTGTCGAGGTCCGCCCCATAATCCTTCAATTCTTCGTTGATGGTCTGGTATTCTTCGAAAGGATCGCGCTCCCCGTCCATGGCCACGAGATGGAGCAAAACCCGGCAGCGTTCGATGTGGCGCAAAAACTGGATGCCCAGGCCTTTGCCCTCGTGGGCCCCCTTGATGAGGCCCGGCATATCCGCCAAGACAAACGAGCGGCCGTCTTTGAGATAGCAGACCCCCAAGTTCGGGACCACGGTCGTGAAAGGATAGTCGGCGGTCGGGACGTTGGCTTTGGTCACGACGTTAAGGAAGGTCGATTTGCCCACGTTGGGGAAGCCGATGAGGCCGGCATCGGCCAGCATCTTGAGTTCGAGGACGAGGCGTTTTCTTTCGCCGGGATGGCCATTTTCAGCGATTTTGGGGATGCGATGACGCGAGCTTTTGAAGCAGGCGTTGCCCCGCCCGCCCCGGCCCCCTTTGGCCACTTCCACGATCTGGCCCTCTTTCTTGAGGTCGGCCAGAATCTCGCCTGAGGCCTCGACGGAAACGACGGTGCCGACCGGCACCTCGACCGTCACGTCGGAGGCCCCATGCCCATACATGTTCTGGCCATGCCCGTTTTCGCCGTCCCCGGCCATGATGACCCGGGAATGCCGGAAGTTATAAAGCGTGTTGAGATTGGCCTTGGCAAGCAAAAAAACCGATCCGCCTTTGCCGCCATTGCCGCCGTCGGGCCCGCCCAGTTGGGTGTTTTTGTCGCGCAAAAAGGAAATGGCGCCATCGCCGCCTTTGCCGCTTCGAACTTCCACGATGCAACGATCAATCAGCATATTGGGGCCCTCAGGCCTTTTTGGCCAATGCGGCTTTTTCCGCCGCGGTCAGCTTGTAATTGCGGCGGTTCCGCTTGATAAGACGCATCTGTTTCATGAAATCGAGCGAGGTCCGGATGGGGTGGCTTATCGTGCTGTCGTCGTCATTGGTCCATTTGACGGGCACTTCTTTGATCGAAAACCCATTGAGTGAGAAGAAATAGAGGTATTCGATGTCAAAAGCGAAGCCATCGATGATCTGACGCTTGGCCAAGGCTTGGGCCACGGGGGTCCGGAAGATCTTATAGCCGCACTGAGTATCGGTGATCCCCGTCAAATGGAAGCGGGCTTTGATGAGTTTGCGGCTCCCCCAGCTGATGAAGCGGCGAAGCGGCTCCTGAGCTTCGACGATGTCGGCCCCGGGGCGATGGCGGGATCCGATCCAGCAATCATAATCGGTGAGATGAGGCAGAATCGGAGTCAAAGTCGCTAGGTCCGTGGCGAAATCCGCATCCATGAACATGGCATAGTCGCCGGTGGCGGCCAAGATCCCGCGTTTGACGTTGTGGCCTTTGCCCTTCGTGGCCTCATAAGGGAGCAGGCGGACTTGGAGGGGCAGATCCTTCATGGCCGCTTCCATGGCTTTCTGGTTGGCTTCATCCGAGCCATCGGTGACGATGATGAATTCGTAGGAGACGCCTAAAGAGTCGTAATAAGGAAGCCCTTTCTCCCGCAGGTTCTTGAGAAGTTTGGCCGTTTGGTTTTTGGTCGGGAAGACCACGCTTATTTTCATTGCCTGTTTATTATAGGGAAGTCAGGGGCGAAAATCACGAATAAGAGTTAAGGAAAGACGTTAAGGAGGGCCGCATTGAGGATGCGGAAAGGAGAAAGAGTCTTTCGAGTCAGGCGCCATGCGTTCTTGCCGGAAGGGTCTTGGAGGCTAATCCGAAACCAAAGGGCCGCAATTCCCAAAACCGCGGGAAGCCCGCAAAAATAAAGCTTATTCCGCGAATCCCGCCATCAACTCAGCCGCCGCGCCACCAAGAATTCGTATTTCCCAATGGCGAGGGCGCCTGAAGAAATGGCCAGATTCGAACCAGCGTCATGAAGGGAAGCCGAATCATAAAGGACCGACAAGGTCCCATTCCCGATGCTCAGGTTTTCGGTCGCTCCATCCATCCTCCCGCCGAGGAAAACATAGAAATCCCCATCGCTGAAATGCGTTTGGGCCGCCACGATGGCCTGGGTGGGGGCGCCATTGACGATCACGCTCCCCCACAATTCGCTCTTATTGGAGGAGATCATCGGTTGCTCAACGCCCATAAGGCCAGCCGTGACCAAGGCCTTCCGTTCCTTGAAAGCCTCGGCAAATTTGCAGAAATAATCATAGTTGGCGAGTTTTCGATCCCACTTGAAAGCGTTCACGCCATCCCCGTATTGATAGGAATTGCGAACCATTTTCACGTTGTCCGGCAAGAGGCAGTAATCATCCGCGGAGACGTCATCATAATGCGTCTCTCCGGGACGCAGAAGTTTCTGGCGGAAGAGTTCCTCCCCGCCTTGGAAGAAGGCGATTCCTTGGCTGAGAAGGATGTAGGCGGAGCAGGCCAAAGAGGCCTTTTTGGCATCCTCGTTATCGGAGGAAGCTCCGACGCCGACGTTTCGGCAATAATTCAGGGAATCATAAAGGGTGAAATTGTCATGGCAGGAAACATAATTCACCGTCTGGGCCGCAGGCGTCGAAATGCCGTTTTGGGTGGTATAGCGGTCTTCCCCCAAATAGGCGCAGGCGGCGTTATACCAGGTATTGGCAGAGAAATCCCAGCCCGTTCCCGCCCCGTTTCTGCCCTGCGTCATAAACCCATAAGCGGGGTGGCCGTCTTGGGTTTCGCCTTTGAGGCCATCGCGGCCCCCGGCGTTGAAGCAACCGACGGATCCTTTGTGGTTGGTGGGGGAAGCGCCCAGTGTCGAATAAACGACGGAGCTGACGGCCTGGGTGGTGGAATCGCCCGCCACCCTCCAGCCCTCCCCATAAACGACGATGGAAGGGTCGATATCATACAAGGCGTTTTTGACCTCGCGCATCGTGGCCCCTTCGATGGCGCCCATGAGGTCGAAGCGGAAACCTTTAACGCCATATTCTTTTGCCCACCAGCTCACCGAATCGACGATGAAGCTGCGAACCATGGCCCGCCCGGTCGCCAAGGTGTTGTTGCAGCCGGTCTCGTCGTAATAATAGCCATTGGAATCGGTCAGGAAATAATACTTCGGCATGATTTTGTTGAAAGCGTTGTTGGAGGTCGAAGACATATGGTTATAGACCACATCCATGATCACCCGGATGCCGCTGTCGGCGCAGGTTTTGACGAGATTCTTGAATTCCTTGACCCGAACGCGAGGATCCTTGGGGTTGGAAGAGTAGGCCCCTTCGACGATATCATAGTTCAAAGGGTTATAGCCCCAGTTGTAATCCGGGTAATGGGTGACGGCGACTCCGTTCGCGTAGGTGACATAGGTTCTTTCGTCGTTGTCCTGATCGAAAACGGGCAGAAGCTGAACGGCTTGGACACCCAGCTCTTTCAAAGAATCGAATCCGGTCGAGACCACGGTGCTTCCGTTCCCGTAAGTGGTTCCGCTTTCGCAAAGGGCGTTGAAGGTTCCGCCTTTGTTCCCTTGATTGGAGATCCAGGTTGAATCGGCCGTGAAATCACGGACATGCATCTCGTAAACGGAGAGCTGATTTGGGCGAGCCAACGGATATTCGGTGGAAAGGGCCGTCAGCGAATCGCGGAATCCGGTGGGATCCAGCTTCGAAAAACCATCGCCGGAAATGATGGCTCCGCGGATGCCGTTGACCCCGCTGCTTTTGGCATAAGGATCGATGGTCTCGAAGGAACCTTCTGGGGTATAAACGGTGTAGGTATAAAACTCGTTTTGGATTTCCGCGGCGGTCGCAAAGGTCCAAACCCCTTGGGCTCCGGGGTCCATATCGTAGGAATCATGAACATCGGTTTCGGTTACGTCATGGCTGCCCAGCAAGTTCTTCGGCGTTCCAAAGGGATAAATGTTGACCAAAACGCGTCCCGCCGTAGGGGCCCAAAGCTTGAAAACGTTCTGACCGTTGACGTAATGATAGCCTAAATCGTTTCCGGATCCGGACTTGAGAGGGTAGGTGTAAGTGCTGATGAACTTGGCGTCATCATAGAGCTTAAGCCAGGACACGCTCTTGCTTTTGGTCTTCCCGGTGTCGGATTCGAAAACGGCTTCCACCGAGTAAATGGACGAGCAAACGGCGGAATTTGGAAGCGTGACGGACCAAGCGTTGCTCTTGGGGGCGCCTGAAACGATGAAATAATCTTCTTTTTGGGCGGCTTGCTCGTCCGAATTCAAAAGATAATAATCGTGACTATAACCATAAAGGCGATAGGAATCGCATAAGCCGACCTCCGCGGCGCTCCTCGCGCCTTGGGTGCCTGTCCCGGCGCAGGAAACCGTGGTCCAAGAAGTGAATTCGGCCTTGGAGAGGCGATCGCCCAAGGCATCGGATTCGGCGGCGTAGGTTTCGACAGAGGCCCCCTCGTCCACGCAATAGATCGTCAACAAATCGCGGCCGTCCAAAGTGGTTTTCTCGGATGTATACTTGTTAAAACCAGTGACGATATCAGGCGATTGGCCTGACCAGGTTCCTTCTTTTTTCACGATGAAGCGCATGGCGGTTTGATCGTATTCGCTGAAGGGCTCAGCCGACATGTCAAAGATTTTATACAGACCATAGTTGTCCGGACTCGCCTGATTGTCGAAAGGGTATTCGGAACCATTGACCCCGGTGCCCCACACCCACAAACGCTTCGAGGAATAAACGCTGGCGTCGTCGTCATGGTAGTAGATTTTGACCAAACCTTTGAAAACGACATCCGCCCCGTAATCGGAACTTCCGGAGCTGCTTGACGACGATTGGATCGCGCTTCCTTGGGAAGAGGAAGAGGCCGAAGAGGAAACGATCCCGGAGGAGTCAATGCCCGAAGAAACATCGGCGCCGCTTTGAGAATCCGGTGGCAGAACAGTGCCCGAGCAGCTGCCAACCGATAAGGAAACGCCGATGAGGATCCATACGACGGCTTGTGTTTTTTTCATGGGCCTTTTATTTCTCCTTGCCAAAAATGGCGATGCCGCCGGGAAGGATTTTTCCCTTTCCGGCTTTCCGAGCGAATAGCGTTTTCCCGGCGGGCAGGGAAACGGCCCTTGCCCCGAGATTCACGGCAAGGGTGATTTTCTGGCTGCCATACGCCCGCATGAGCGAAAGCACCGAACCCTTGGCTTCCAAAGCAAAATCGCCTTTTTTGAGGGCTTCTTTTTGCCGGAATGAGACAATCGATTTAAAGGACTCGAAACCTTCCTTCGAAAATTCGGGGCTCTCCCATTTCATGGCAATGCGATTGAAGGGATCTTGGCCCCCTTCCATGAAAATCTCGTCGCCATAATAGATGCAGGGCCAGCCCGGATAGAACATCGCGATGGCATAACTTTGGAGGAAATAATCGCGATCGCCTTGGCAAAGGGCGATCCATCGGGGGACGTCATGACTCGAAAGCAAGTTCAGCATCATGCGCGAATACGGCTCCTTGTAGCGCATGAAAAGGCCATTGAGTCGATCGGCGAGCCAGGAGACCTCGTGCTTTTCCTCTTTGAAACGGAGGAGAGCCAAGCGGAAAGGATAGTTCATCGTCGAATCCCATTCTTCGCCAAGCCGGGATTCGGAGTTAAGCCAATCCTCCCCGATGAAAACGCAGGAAGGCTTAACGGCCAAGCACCGTTCGCGGAAATGCCGCCAGAAAGCGTGGGAGATCTCAAAAGACACATCCAGCCGATAACCATCGACGTCGAATTCGCGAAGCCAATACTCGCCAACCCGGCCGAGATAATCTTGGACTTCCGGGTTGGAGGTATTGATCTTCGGCATCGTCAAAACCCCGGCGAAGCTGAGATAATTCAAAGGCTTCTGGGTGGTTGGCTTGTCCCCATCGATGAAATACCAGGACCAATAAGGGCTCTTGCGCCCCTGCTTGACGGCATCCTGGAAAAGGGGGTTGAGATTCGAGGAATGGTTAAAGACGAGGTCCAAAACAATTTTGATGTTGCGGGCGTGAGCCTTTTCCACCAGTTCATGAAAATCCGCCGCCGTGCCAAAATGGGGGTTGATCCCAAAATAATCCTCGATGTCATAGCCATGGGCGGTCGAAGCGGGGTGGATCGGATTGAAATAGATGGCGCCGACGCCCAAGGACCGGAGATAATCAAGCTTTGAGATGACCCCTTGAAAATCGCCCCCGCTAAACTTCAGATTATCCGGTTTATCGGTGTCCCATTTTTGATTGATGTAGGTTTTGCGGGGATTCGACAGGGCAAATCTCTCAGGGAAAATTTGATAAAAGACCCGCCCTTCGAATTCGGCGTTCTCGGGATGGGCATCGGCGGCGTTGGGAAAGGAGAAAATGAATTCGTCCATGAACGAATTATTGAAATCATAGGTCTTGGCCACTCCGCTTTCCGAATAAAAAGAGACGCTCCCCTTTTTGTCCGTCAGGCGGAAAACGTAGGAATAAGCGGGATCGCCGTTGTCGATGTCGACTCCGAAATAATCGAAAACGCCATCGTGGCGGATTTTTTTCATCTCGGTGGCGAAGCCACCTTTCTGAAGAGCGGCCCAGCTATCCCACCAGATAATCTCGACTTTCGCGAAATCATCGTCTTGCGCGGTTCTTAAGACGATGCGGGCTTTGGTCCCGCCTAAACTGTAGCAATACCGAGAATCGGATTGATGCTCCAAAGCGGCGATATCCATAAAAAAGCCTCCCTTGTCATCAATGGTTTTCCTGTGCTTCGATTATAGGTTTAAAATACTTTCGTGAAAACATTTTTTTATCGTTTTTCCTTCCTTCTCGCCAGCCTCGGCCTGGCGGGCCTCGATATTTACTTTTTCGTGAATGCGTTTCTCGACTTGGGCGGCAGCGAAGACTGGTTTTTGGCTTTTTGCTTTTTGCTCAGCGCCATCTTTCATGCTTTCATCATTTTCATCATCGCCAAAAGCTTTCGCCATGGGACCTATTTTCTGCCGGAGATCATGTTCAATGAGGAGGGCCATCCTTCCAAAGTGGCTTTCGGGGCCGCATTGGGCCTGGCGCTTCTGGGGCTGTTCTCGCTCCTCTATTACGCCTTGGCCCTTACGGGCCTGAATCCCGGCGCGGCCATCGACGACCGAGTGGTCTTGGAACTCATTGTGAGCACCGCCGCTCTTATCTTCGAGAACTCTTTCTTCGGCCTGATTTACGTCGCTCTCTTCAAAGACGAACCGTGGGAACTCAGATAGAATCGAGCCGCGTGATCGTCGGATCGTAAGTCGGGGTCAGGATGTTTTCGCCGGCCTCGCCCGAGCTGTTGATTCTCAGCAATTCATAAGAAGAGACGATCAAACCCTTGGCGTTGATGATGATGTCCTGCGTGCTCAAAAGAAGATCGGTTCCGCCGCTGTCTTTGTTGAGCGTCGTCTCATATTTGTAATCAAAGGTGAGCTGGCTCCCGTCAGAGGACAGCGCAAAAGCCTCGTTGGGAAATTGCGAGGCGTTGATTTTGAAGATATCGCCGTAATAAAGGCCTCCGGAATCGTAGGATTCCTGGTCGGTGTAGATAATTTCGGTCACTAAACTCGAGGCTTTGTCGTCGGTGACGGCGAGGTCTTGCTTGGTCACTTCCGTGGCCGTCGTATTGATGTAGGTGTGATAGGTCCCGTTGACTTTCTTCAGAAGATATTCGGCCTCGGTGATGCCGTTGGCGATCTGATCCCCGGAATAAGTATTGAGGCGATGCCAATAAAGATTCGAAGCGTCTTCCTTGGACATCTCATAGACGGAGGTCAGCTTCCCAAGTTCGTGGTCCTGGCCATCAAGCGAACGGTAGGTTTCCGCGACGCTGACGGCATCGATGGCCTCATAGGCCGCCGGGCCAGACATCCCCGTCAGAAAGCTTTTGACCGCAGGCGAGGCCGAATAAGCATCGCACGAGGCCAAGGCCACGCCCAAAAAAAGGAGAAAAAAGGTTTTTTTCATGGCCTCAGAGGGACTTGACGCCAACGATCACTTCATATTTCGAGGGAATGAAGGAACCGCTGCGAGCGTTTCCGAACGTGTCGAGATAGAGATCGTAGCCGGTCAGATCAATCGAAGGATAGGCTGTCGTGGCATCCCCGCTGACATGATAAGCCACATATTCTTTTGAGGCAGCGGTATCTTTGAAAACCTGCTTGATGATTTCGCCGTTGGCCAAGGCTTCGACCTCGACGCTGGCGGCCGCGGCGGCCTTGAGATGCAGCCCATCCACCGAGGTCTTGAGGGCGATGAGTTTCTCATAATAGCCCACAAAATCGCTGAAGCGGGCCTTGAGGTCATAATTCAGTTCGTTGATTTTATAACTCGCGTTGTAGCTGTTGCTGTTGTCGGCCTTGGTTCGGGAGAATTCATCGCCCGACAGCATGAATGAGGTGCCTTGGGACAATAAAGGAAAGGAATTGGCCAAAACCCCGGCTTTGGCCAAAGTCGAGCCACTCGAGCCCACCCCGCCCGAGACATACAAGCGATCGCGAAGCGTGTAGTTATCATGGCAGGTCACGTAATTGGTGGTTTTGTCCGGATCGGCGATGGTCACGCCGTTATTGAGCGTCGTGCCTTTCAAGCCCGCGAGGATGGAAGTCACATCGGCGGAAGAGGTCTTAGTGCTGTCGGTGACCCAGCCAAGCTCGCTCGAAGCATGGAGCCCACCCTTGATCAAAGCGTCGCGCATGCCATCGTTGAAAGCCCCATAGCCCACGAAGGAGTTGCCGTTGGCCTGCTTGGCCTGAAGATCGCTGGCGAGCGTCGTGGTTCCGCCCGTCCAGGGCTCGCCGTAGACGCAGATGCTAGGATTGATCGTCTTGAGATGAGCCGTCACCTCATTCATCGTTTCGAGATCGTGGAGGCCCATGAGATCAAAGCGGAAGCCGCCCAGCTTGTATTCTTGGGCCCAGAAACCCGTCGAATCGATCATGAATTTGCGGAACATCTTCATTTCGCTTGCGGTTTCGTTGCCGCAGCCAGAGCCGTTGGAGGCCGTGCCGTCGGCGTTGTAGCGGAAATAATAGCCCGGCATGAGGACATCGAAATTGGAGCCCTCGAGCCCGGACACGTGGTTATAGACGACGTCCATGATGACGTTGATGCCGGCCTCGTTAAATTTCTGCACCACGTTCTTGAACTCGCGGATGCGGGTATAACCATCGGAAGGATTGGTGGAATAAACCCCTTCCAGGCAGTTGTAGTTAAGGGGGTTATAGCCCCAGTTGAAAGTCGGATTGGCCTCATCGTTGGCCTGATCGAAAATCGGCATGATCTGAACGGCGTTGACCCCCAGCTCTTTGATGTGATCGAAGCCAGTCGTCACGGTTTTGCCATAAGTCGGCGAGGTATAGGTCGTGCCGCTTTCGACCAGGCCCGGATATTTTTCCCGGTTGCTTTCGGTCCCGGTCCAGGTGGCGGAGGACGTCACATCGGCGACGTGCGTCTCCCACACGACCAGGGATTTCCGGTCGTAGGGCTTGGGCGTGACCTCGTCCCAACCCGCGGGGTCGGCGGCGGCGAAATTCACCACCATCCCCCGGGCGCCATTGAGGCCGCAGCCTTTGGCGTAGGGATCGACGATTTCCTTGTTGGCGAAAAACTGATTGGTGACCGCATAAGTGTAGTATTTGCCGGATAGATCCCCTTCGACCGAAGAAGAGAAGACGCCTTTGTCGCCTTTGCTCATCGGATAGGTCGCATAGGGCGTCGGGTCTTCGCTCGGCGTCCCCTTGAGGTAGAGATTGAGAGTGACGGCGCTCGAAATCGGAGACCACACCTTGAAGACGGTTTTGGCGGAGGCGTAAACGGCGCCCAAATCCGCGCCGTCATAGGCATAATTGTCGTCAAACGAAGTCAATTTATAGAGCGCGGTCGTCGAAACGCTCTTCTGAAGCACCTTTTGGGAGGTGGCGAAAGTCAGTTTCAGCACATACGAATTGACGACGGAGGCGGCTTTAGGAAGGGTGATCGTCCCGCTCGTCGCGCAGACCTCGCCTTCGGCGATTTGGCTTCCGTTTTCATCCAGCTCAAAAGAAGAGACCTTTTTGTTGGCGGTCCATCCGACCGTCGAAATCCCCGAGAACAAGGCTCCGCTGATCACGTCGTTTTTCGTCAGATCGGGGCTCGTGTAAATCGTGGTGTCGCCGCTGAGAATATAAGCATTATAGACATTATTTTCTTTCGTGATGGCCGAGAAATCGATGAAGCAATCGGTGCTGACGTCCTTGACCCAAGAGGTTCCCGACAAGTAATAAATGATGAACCCGAGCGAGGCGGTCTCGGTTGAAGCCCCGAACGTGCTTAACGGATAATAAGCCGTCACCCCGAAATCATCCTGATAGTTGAAGGCATAGGTGAGGCCATCGGAGCCTTTGGCCCAAAGCCATAGGGTCCAAGTGGAATATTTGGCATCGCTCCGCCGGTAATGGAGGGCCACGGTCGGCTCGGTGGCCGCCGGCAAGGCGGTCGGATACGTCACGTCTTTGCTAGGCTGGGCCGGAAGGCTCGTGCCGCCGTTGGCTTCCCCGCTGCAGACTTCTGCCGAGGATGAGGTTATGGAGGCCGCGCCGCTCGAAGAAGCGGAGCTTCGGCTCGCGGAATTTAAGCCCGTGGTTCCGCAGGCGGAAAGAAGGCCCACTAATCCTAACGTCAGGACGATCAGCTTGTTTTTCTTCATATTATCCCTCCTTTGGGCAAGACAAAACTTCGCTTTTGGCTTTGTTTTGCCTAAAGACAAACCCAGGGGATCGTGGGTCCCCTGGGTCGAGAATCGAAGCAATAGATTAAGCCGCGGTGTCAGTGACGACGGCGGTGCCAATGAGAGACACGCCAGTAGCGAGACTGAAGGTCGTCATATCGGCGGTCACGGTGATGGTTTGAGCTTTGGCAGCTAAGGTGACAGAGAAGTTGTCGCCCGCAGCATTAGTCGCAACTTTGCTCTTCCAACCATCGTTGTGAATTCCAAATTGATAAGAACCCGCCGGAGCTTGGAGAACAACCGTGTATTTCAAGCCGCTGGCGTCAACGATCATCTGAGCAGCGGCCCAGCTGTTCATATTGCCAGAGACATAGATCGGCTGAGCGGCGTCAACGAGAGCGGTTCCAGTGTTGACCATGATGAAGGTGTAGGCGAATGGCAGCGTTGGATCGGCGAGGACGCCCGTATTCGTCAGAGTGGCGGGAAAGGCATCGTCATCAGCCATGACGAAATCGTTGCCATCGATGTCATTGACGGTTAACTTGAGGTTGCCGGCTTGCCATTCGTCTGGTTTGGTCCAGGCATAAGCCGTCTGGCCAGTCACCGCCGTAATGGTATAATCCAGCGACATCGTGATATCGTAGGTATCCGGCATGATGGAGGCAAAGGCATATTTCCATATCTTTCTGTCAGCGCTCGAGACGACCATTCTATGGGCAGACTCGTTGTCCGCCGAATAAGTGGTCAACCAGCCATCGAAGGATCCGAAAAGGTGCGGGACTTCCCAAGCCGGGAGGGCTTCGCTGAAGGCCACCTTGATGGTGTAATTGGTGAGGGCGGGCACCGGTGTCTTCGGAACGGCGGTGAATCCGTCGTCGTGAAGATGGACGACGCGGTCGGCTCCCGGTTCGGCGAAGGTCGGGTTAGCCGGATAGGCGAAAGTGGCGCAATAGGTTCCCTTCAAATTATCGGCCCATTGCAGGCCTTTCTTGGAGGCGGCGACGGCCGCCGTGCTGTTGTAGCCGACGACAAGGGAATACTGAAGATGCTGATCGGTGACTCCGGGGCCGAGGTTCGCGGTGTAGGTCGCGGTCGTATAAAGGTTGCTTTCGCCCTTATACCAGCCAGCGTATCCGGAGATGGCTGAAAGCTCGATGGCATCAAGGCCGATGGCCCAGGTGGCCGTAAGCTTTCCCGCAGTGTCGGCGACTTGATCCATGCATCCGGTCAGATAGACCGAAGCGAAAGTCGGACAAGTGACGCCGGTCCAGGTGATCTTCACCACGAAGGCGGTTTTGCCCTCGCTGGCGGTCACTGGCGGAACGGTTTCTTCCGCGCTAGACGCCGTGGACGTGCCTGCCGCGGAAGATGTCGTGGAAGCGGCTGCCGATGAGCCCTTCCCAGACGAAGATCCAGCAGTCTGGCCATTGCAGGCCGCCAGCAAAGCGGCCGCGGCAAGAATCAGCAGCGAACTCGACAATAACGATTTTTTCATGTTTTCCTCCTTTAATCGTTATCATATATTCTTTGGGCGGCTAAAGCCGGCCCAATAGAACCAAATTAATAGAGTCGGATATCAAACCTGTTCTCGCTGATGTGGGCTTTGCTCAAATCAGGAATCAGATGAACGATGGACCCTATGCTCAAATCTGCCGTTATTTTAGCATAGATCTCGTTGCCGTGGGTATCGCATCTGGCATAAATCCCGGTTCCGAAATCAAGCTTCTCCAGGATCTTGGCTTCGACCCCGTTTTCGCCTTTCTTGGCCAAGGCGTAGGCTTCGTGGGGGATCTCAAAACGGAACTGGCTTGTGAAAAGCGCGATGCCAAGGCTCTTCACGATCTTCTTGCTGATCTCGGCGTCGGTGACGATCCCCATGCCTTTGATGTAGGCGAAGAAAATCTTGTGGGAGAAAAGCGTTTCGTCTTCTTTAAGGCGGAAGGCGGCCTCGGCGTCGGCCAATGCTTTCTTTTTGGCGTTTTTGAGCGAGAGGAATTTGATCTTGGCTTGATCTTTTTCGTCGCCTTTGGCTTTTTCGAAGTCCGCTTTCCTTTCCGCGATGGCTTTGTCGTAAGCCGCGGCGATTTTGGCGCTTTCGTCCTTGAAAGCGGCCAGGAGTTTTTTGATCTCCTCCTTCCCCTTGCGCTCTTCCTCGAGCTGACGGGGTTTCAAAATCCTCATGGAATCCCTTCCTTTTTCGATGAGGGAAAGGTTTTCGGCCAAAAGACCGGTTTCGTTATGGATCAGTGCTTCGAAGTGATCGCCGATGGCCTTCTGCTTGGCTTCAAGGGCGGCCTTTCCCGGCCCGCTGAGTTTTTCTTCAAAGGCCTTCAAGGCGTCTAGGCCCTTGATTTTGCCGGCGTAATCTTTTTTGGCTAAGGCGATGGCGGCTAGGGTTTCGGCCTTGATCCGCTTCTTGCCCTCCTTTCCGACCTCTTCGGTTCCGATGCGATACGAGCATTGGCTCTTGAGGCCGGCGATCTTGGCTTTGAGTTCTTTCTTATCCTGCTTATAGAGAACCTTCTGGAAAGAGATCTCCCCTAACCGAGCGATTTCTTCGCTCTTCCAGGCCGCGATCTTGGCAGCGGCGGTTTTCCTTTCGAACGAGGCCAAAGCCTTGAGGGAGCGGCTCTCGTTCTCGAAATTGGTGAAAGCCCCCACGAAAGTATCATTCTCGGAGAACGGCGAGAGGTACATCTGGCCTTCTTTCTCCACCGATAGGCGCTTGTAATCGAGGCCTAATCTGACTTTTTCGCCGATGGCGAAATCGCGCTTGTCGAGCAGGAAGAAAACCCGGCCGTTTTTCTCGAGATAGACGATCTTGACTCCATTGATCTCTTCGATTTTTTGGACTGAGGCCTCAAGATCGGAGCCTCCGATTTGAAGGGCCTCGACCGGGACGAAAAGCTCAGCTTTGTCGAGATCCGGGCATTTCATGGCCGACGGAAGCCGCACTTGGGTTCCGAGGAAATCCAAGGTGTCGTCTTTGACGGCGCAGTCGAAAATATTGACTTCCGGAATCCGCGGAACCACCGTTTTTTCGGTTTCCGGGTCGAAGAAGGAGGCGCTGCCGACATCAACGGCCGCCACCGCCACATCGCCGGGCTTTAAGCCAGCGGTTCCTTTGTAGGACTTGATGATGACGCGGGTCCCGGTTTCCGAATACCCGTCGCCTTTCATATTCAGATCGCCGTAGATCAGGGTCTCGGCCCCCAGCTCCTCGAAATGCGAGATTTTGACTTTGACGGCGTTCGCCGAAGTTTTGACGACTTCGGGATCGATCGAGAAATGCTCGCAGCGGATTCCCATCGTGACCCGGTCGAGGCCATTGAGGAATTTCGGCCGGATCTTGAGAAAGTCATTGAAAGGCCCGGTGAAGACATCGTCGGCCCCTTCGATCTTGATGGTAACGGTGTCGTGATCGCGCCGCATCGTCGCGCTGAAAAAGTTCATCTGCGGCGTGCCGATGAAGCCCGCCACGAATTTGTTGGCCGGGAAGCGATAAAGATTCGTCGGAGAATCGATCTGCTGAATCCGGCCGAGTTTCATGACGACGATGCGGGTGCCCATGGTCATGGCCTCGACTTGATCGTGAGTCACGTAAATGAACGTCGTCTGAAGCTCTTTGTGGAGCTTGGCGATTTCAGAGCGCATTTCGGTCCGCAGCTTGGCGTCAAGGTTGCTGAGCGGCTCATCGAGAAGGAAGACCTTCGGATTGCGGAGAATGGCGCGCCCGAGCGCGACCCTCTGCCGCTGCCCTCCCGAAAGGGCTTTTGGCTTGCGGTCGAGATAATCGGTCAGTTTGAGAATCTCCGCGGCCCACAGGACTTTGCGGTGCACATCATCCTCGGGAACGTTCCTAAGGCGCAGCCCGAAGGCCATGTTTTCGTAAACGGTCAGATGCGGATAGAGGGCGTAGTTTTGGAAGACCATCGCGACGTCGCGGTCCTTCGGTTCCATGTCGTTCACCAGGGTATCGGCGATGAAAAGCTCTCCGGCCGTGATGTCCTCGAGCCCCGCGATCATGCGCAGGGTGGTCGATTTGCCGCAGCCCGAAGGGCCCACGAAGACGATGAATTCCTTGTCTTGGATCTCCATGTTGAAATCGCTCACGGCTTTGACGCCGTTCGGGTAGACCTTATAAAGGTGCCTCAACGATAGATTCGCCATAATGTTTTTTCTCCTTTTTCCAATCAGGAATTCTCTTCCAGCACGGCAACCGACTGAGACGGAAGCGTCAGTTTCGTCCCTTCCAAAGCGAAGTCTCCGCTCGGGGCCAAAGCGGCCTTGACGGCCAGCTTGGCGTCCACCGAGCCAAAATCCCAGGAAAGGGAATCGCTGGCCGACGCATTGATGGCGAGGTAGGTGACCTCGCTCCCGTAGGTTTTGCGGATGACCCCCACCGCCCCGTCGTCGGATTCGTAGACTTGCGCCACCGCCCCCCGCGGGATGGAAGGGAAGGCCCGCCGCAGCTGATTGGCCTTCTTGACGAAATTCGGGAGCGAGGAAGCGTCGGCCAATTGGGCGGCCACGGTTCCCAATGGATATTTATCGGCATCCGAAGCCACGGTTGAGCCATAGACGCTTTTGCAGGTATAGGTGTCGCCCCAAGGCATCGGCTGGCGGATATCCTCGTCCTTGGTGCCGTTCACTTTCATCCCGGCCTCATCGCCGTAATAGAGGAACGTGCAGCCATTCATGAGCTGAAGGAGCGCGTGGGCGAATTTGAGATTGCTCGTCCTGAGGGCCCCATAGGCCGCGCTATAGAGGCGGCCGGTGTCGTGATTGGCGATGAAAGGGGCCGGGATCCCCGTCGAAGTGACGCTGGAAAGGTTTTTGAGAAGGCCCTGATAGAAATAATAAGGATCGCTGTGAATGATGGTTTGGGCGACATAGCCCGAGGCTTTCGCGTCTTCGAAATTGAAGAAACTGTCGACGCCGGAAGCCGTCTGATAGCCAAGATTTTCGGTTGGGCTCGTCCAAGAGCCTTCGCCCACGATGTAGGCATCGCTCTTGAGGGAGACGCTGTAGTCGTGAAGCCATTTGAGGAATTCCCCGTTTTTAACCGTGTCGTCGGTGAAATAAGAGGTCACCGCGTCAAGCCTGAAGCCGTCGACCTTATGATTGACAAGCCAGAAATGGATGACGTCTTTGAGGTCGGTGGCCAGATACCCGTCGGGGTTGGCCAAGACCTCATCAAGATCGAGATCCGGCATCCCGCTCCAGAAGCGGCATTCGTAAACGAGGCTCGGATAATCCGAGGCCTGGGCGTAACCCGTCGGAATCGTGCCGGTATAGTCTTCGACGTTGTAATAGTTGTAATAACGGCTTGCGGTTTGCTTATTGTAATGCGCCTGCAGGCATTTCGAGAACCAAGGCGAGGAAACGGAGGTGTGATTGAACACGAGGTCCAGCAAGATCTTCATGCCCTTCCCGTGGACCGCGGTCACGAGATCGTCGTAATCGCCTAGCGTCCCGAAGGCCGAGTCGATCGATTCGTAGTTGTCGATATCGTATTTATGGTAGCTTCCCGAGGACTGGACGGGGGTGAGCCACAGCCCATCGTAATGGAGGCTGTCGATGTAATCGAGCTTATCGATGATGCCCTTGAGGTCCCCGATGCCATCGCCGTTAGAATCGGCGAAGGAATAGGGGAAAATCTGATAAAAAGTGCCGTATTTGTCACTCGTCGGCAAAAGCGCGGGCTCGCTCACCGCGAGGGCGCCGTTCTTCGCGCAGGCCGAAATGGCCAAGCCTGCAGCGAGGCCCGCGATGCAAAGAAATGGCATCAAGATCTTTTTCATGGCCTATCCTTTGACGGAACCGCCGGTGACTCCTTCGACATAGAAACGCTGCAAGAAGAAGAAGAGAATCGTCGGGACGATGGAGACGACCACGCCCCCGGCGCAGAATTCGGTGAAATAATACGGCATGTTCGAAGTGCTCAGCCAATTTTGCATGCCCACGGCCACGGTCCAGGTATCCTGAGTACCGCCCGCGACCAGGAAATTGGCCATCATGAAGTCGCCCCAAGGCCCTAAGAAAGAGGTCAAAATCGTGAAAATGACGATCGGCTGCGACAAAGGCATGATGATCTTCCAGAAAATGGTGTTGCGGCTGGCCCCGTCGATCATGGCCGCCTCATCGAGGGATTTGCTGATGGTGTCAAAGAAGCCTTTGCTGATGTAATAGCCCATCATGGCCCCGGAGCAGTAGACGATGACCAAACCGAAGATCGAGGTGGCCAGATGAATGGCCTTGAGAATGAAGTAAATGCACACCATGCTTAAGAAACCGGGGAACATTCCGATGATGAGCATGAATTTCATGAGGGCGGTCCGCCCTTTGAACCGCATGCGCGAAAGAGCGTAAGCCGTCAATAAGACGATGATGGTCTGAATGACGGAGGTGCAGACGGCGATGATGAGGGTATTGAGATACCAGGTTCCGAATTTCCAGGTGGTGCCGGTGAATAGATTAATGTAGTTGCTGAGCGTGAATTGCTTAGGAAGGATATAAACAACGATGCCGGTGCTTTCGCCCCGCACGGACTGCAGCACCAGATAAACGAAGGGGAAAATCCAAAAGAGCGAGACAACGATAAGAAGAAGGTAGCTGAGCGAGAAGCCGGCCGCTTTTTTGGCTTTGGCGTGTCCGCGGGTGAGTCTGATCACTGGAAATCCTCCTCGTTTTTGACGGAACCGATGTTGCGATAGATCAGCAAGGAGAAAAAGGCCGTGATGATGAAGACGAGAATTCCGATCACCGAGGCAATGCCGTAATAGTTGTTATTGACGGTAAGTTTGTAAAGCCAAGTGATGAGAAGATCGGTCTGCCCGGCGTAGCAGGAACTCATGCGGTCGTCCGGATAACCCGTGGTCCCCCCAGTGAGAAGGTAAATCACGTTGAAATTATTAAGGTTTCCGACGAAGGTCGTGATGAGGGCCGGGCCCATGACGAACATCATGTAAGGAAGGGTGATTTTGCGATACATCTGATAGGAATTGGCCCCGTCGATCCGAGCGGCCTCGTAAAGATCGTCGGGGATGTTCATGAGAATCCCCGTCGAGCTCAAAACCGTGTAAGGAATCCCGATCCATAAATTGACCATGACCACGGAGAAACGGGCCATCCAAGGATTGAGAAGCCATTCGATCGGCGCATCCTTGCTGACCCATCCCAGCTGTTCGAGGATGACGTTATAAGCCCCATCGGTGGCCAGCATTTTGCTCATCAGCATCAGCGAGATGAATTGCGGGACCGCGATGACGATCACGAGGAAAGTCCGCCAGACTTTTTTGAGGCGGAGGCCCTTGCGGTTGATGAGAATCGCGAGAAGCATCCCCAAAAAGAAATTCGAGAAAGTGGCCAGGACCGCCCAGAGCAGGGTCCACCACAAAACGTTCCAAAAAGTGTAAGACCAGTTGGCCATGTTGCCCGCCAAGCCGTTGCCGTTCAGCAAAGCCGTGAAGTTATAGCCGCCGACCCAGGTGAAAAGCGTGTTCGGCGGCATATGCAAGCCATCGTAGTTGGTGAAGGCCACGAAAATCATGAAGAAAAGGGGGATGACCGTAAACAAAACCAAGGTCAAAAGCGGCACCGACAGAAGAGTCGTGTGGAAATTCGAGTTCATGGACTGGCGGGCGTCGTCGCTGAAGGACGGCAGACGCTTGGCGATCGATTCGCCTTGCTGGTTCTCATAAGCCATCTTGACGTTTTTGGCCCAAACCACGATCGTCAGGAAGATGACGACGAAAGTGCCCACCGAATACAGAAGGATTTCAAAAGAATTGTCGCCGATGACTTTGAAGCCGGTATTGGGATCTTCATAAGTGGCGACGGTGCCAAGGGTCCCGAATTTGGAGATATAACGGCCTCCGAAAAAAACCATATAAAGGACAAAAGCGATCTCGTAGCCCAATAAGAGAAGGCCGCGGCCGATTTGCTTGTGGGTCAGATTGCCGACGCCGAAAACGAGATAGCTGAGGCGCGTCTTCCAATCGCCGTAATAAAACATCGTCCAAAAAGAGGCAAAAAACGCGCCGATCTTTTTGAGCAGTTCCCATAACACCGCGGGGATGTTCTTCAGAAAGCGCCAGATCCCCAAAGGAAAATCAGTCCAAAAATGAGAGAAGCGAAACCAAATCCTCTCGGTTTTGGAAAGCGAAAGGTATTCGAGACTGGCTGATTTTTCCATGGATTAGCTCCTTGTCTTGCCTTCCCCCGAGAATCCGGGGGAGAGGCAAAACTTGTTGAAAATCAAACGGAAGCGGCCTGGACGTCGGCCTGCAGCTGATTCGTCGTGCGACGGATGTTGCCGTCGGTTCTGAATTTGTCTAAGGTTCCGCTCTTCACCTCGTTATAAAGCGAGTTGCCAAAGGAGGCAAGCGGAGTCCAATAGTTGGCAGGAACGGAATCCTGAATGCGATAGCCTAAGCCATTGCCGATCACTTGGCCGGCCACGCTCTTATTGCTGGCATCGACGACTTGCGTGTTGGCAGGGTACTTGCAGACATAATCATACTGGGCGTTAAGAGCTTTCAAGGCCACGTCGGCCTTAATGGTGTCATCCTGGAGGGCCTCAAGGTTGCTCGGACCGGCCCCCGTCAAGGTATAGCGGTCGATCTGGGATTCCTTGTCGCTCATGAATTGGGCGACTTTGTGGGCCCAGGTCAGATGGTCGACATCCTTGCTCGCGAAACTTGAGAGCGGGTTGACGCCCATGAGCTTGAATCCGCAGAAATTCTTGAACTGATAATCGTCGTCGTAGCACTGCAGCTTCGGAAGGAAGGTCGCAGCATAGTCGTCGCCCCAGAAGGTTTGGATTTCCTTGGCCTTCCAAGTTCCGCAGACGGCGGCCACAAGCGGGGTGCCGTTATTTTTGGAGGCATCTTTGGAAGCGTATTTGGAAATGTTGTCGTTGAGCGGCTGTTTATCGCCATCGGAAAACATGAAGTGCTTGTCAAGCACCGTGCCTTTGCGGCCGCTCGCCGGAGCGTCGGTGATGGAATTGAGCATCCCATAGCTGGCGTTCAAACCATTGATGGAAATGGCGCCCGCGCTATCGATGTCCTTATCATAGGAGAACCAGCATTTGGCGGCCGTCTGGCTGCCGCTGCTGTCGTAAGTGACGTTATAGTCCCCGCCCACGGCGAAGAAGCAGCCGGAAACATACCAAGCATCGCCGATGGCCCAAGTGACCTTGGCATCGGAAAGGCTGGAATCGGAGGCTGCTTTGGCATCGATGGCGTTATAGAGATCGCGGAAGGTATAGCCGGCTTTCAGGCCTCCCGTAGCGCTATCCCAGGCCACCGAATCCTTGAAGACGTCTTTGCGGTAATACATGTAGTAGCCGTTATCGGCCTGAATCGGATAGCCATAATAGCGGTCGCCGATCTTTCCGCTTTCAAACGAGGCGGCGTTGTTCTTGGTTTGGGCCCAAGTGAGGTTGTCGTTGAGCAAGGGGGCCAAAGCTCCTAAGCGGTTGAGGTTATTGAGCATGTCGTTAGCGAAGGTGTAAATCGTCGCCCCGGCAACCGGGTCTTTGGCCATGTTGCTGTAAGCTCCGGCGTCGCCCGAGGCGGCATATTCGAAGGTTCCGGGGAAGCTCGGATTGGCTTTCTTGAATTCATCGCCTAAAGAGACATACATGGAGCGGTGCTCTTCCGGGCCCCAAATCATGAACGTCTCGGTGGCGCTTCCGCAGCTCGCCAGCCCGGCTCCGGTGGCGATGGCCAAAACCAAAAGGCCACCAAATCCCAAGATTTTTCGATTTTTCATGTTTCTTTTCCTTTCAATTCATGAAATTCGGATTTTATAACAACTCTTGCCGAGTTTGTTACCTATAGTTTTACCCAGCGAAAAGGCCTGGTGCTTTTGAAAAAAACACGCTCCAAATTCGCCTCATTTTTTCGATATGGCTATATTCTAATTTCTTTTTTTGGAGTTTACAAGCACTGAATGTAAGCCCTTTTATGGCGAATTAATGCAAGTATTGAGTAAACGGCAATAATGCTCAAAAACATTTTTTTCTGTCGTTCTTGTTTTTGTTTTTTTCACGAAAAAAGCGATCGCCCGCAGGCAATCGCTGAATCAAGGATTCAAATGCGAAGGATCAAAATTTTATTTGACGGCCTCGGCGTAGACGGAAACTTTTTTGCCCCGTTTCCCGATCCGCTCGAATTTGACGACGCCGTCAATCAAAGCGGTGATGGTATCATCTCCGCCCTTCTGGGCATTGGCGCCCGGCTGAACTTTGCTCCCTCTCTGGCGATAAAGGATATTGCCAGCGAGAACATGCTCGCCGTCCCCTACTTTCGAGCCCAATCGTCGGCCAGCGCTATCGCGGCCGTTCTTGGTGCTGGAGACGCCTTTTTTGGAGGCGAAGAATTGGAGATCAATGATGAATTTCATTTGTCGTTCTTCCTTTCTAGCTTCACGTTCTCCGGATGCGAAGAAGCGAGGCTTTCGATTTGCTTGGCGATCGTCTCGAGGACAATCGCGTCATGCGCGCTCGGAGTTTTGAGGCTCCGGAGGCGGATGTGACCTTTTTTATCGGCTTCGGCTTCGTAATTGTGGTCGCCGTCAGTGAGGGCGTTGAGGCCTCCGAAGATGATCGAACTGAGGGCGGCGCAAACGAGGTCGTGGCCTTCCTCGCCGCTATGGGCATGCCCGTCCGCCGTCATCTCGGCGAAGGAACTTCCTTGATAATGCAGCGTGACCTTGACCATTAGGCGTTAATCGATTTGATGACTAAGCAGGTATAGGGCTGGCGATGACCTTGCTTTTTGCGTTCATTGCACTTGCTCTTGTACTTGTAGATCGTGATTTTCTTCGACAAGCCCTGCTTCTCGACTTTGGCGGTAACCGTGGCACCCTTAACAAAAGGACTGCCGATGACGGTCTTCTCTCCGCCCAAGAAAAGGACTTTCTCGAGGGTCACGTCGTTGCCAGCTTCCGCATCAAGTTTTTCGACGTAGATCTTGTCTCCGACCGAAACTTTGATTTGCTTGCCGCCGGTTTCTACGATAGCGTACATGTTTTCTCCTCCTTTTTTGACTTATGACTCGCTTCGTGCGGTTCACCCGATTGCTCGGATGGATTGGGTACCGTTGGAAGGCGGTTGAGGCCCTAAGGAGGGCGACAACGTGAATAATATAGCACTCTCGCGCGCGAAAGGAAGCGAAATCGCCCTTGCGTGTGCCTTTTCTTATTCCGCCGACCCCATCCTTAGAAGTACTTAAATCATCCCGTTTTCTTTAAAGGAATAATAGCGGTCCCCCGCCACGATCAGATGGTCGCGGAAAACAAGGCCCAGCGACGCGGCTTTTTCTTTGAGCCGCCCCGTCAGCGTCAGTTCTCCGGGCGAAGGCAGCGGAACCCCCGAAGGATGATTGTGGATGATCAGGAAGCCGGAGGCCTTGGCCGAAAGGACCTCCGCCAAGATCCCGCGATCGCTGGCTTCGAGCTTTTTCTCGCTGCCCTCATAAAGGGTTTTTTCCCGTCTCAGAACGCCTTTGCCGTCGTAAAGCATGACGAGCAGGGATTCCGTGGTTTTGTGGGCAAAGGCCAACCGATGGTGGGCATAGATCTCAGCCGGCGAGAGGGCATCCGCGTAATCCTCGTCCTGGGCCATCCGGATGGCGGCTTCGAAAACCCCTTTGAGCAGCAAAGCTTTGGCCTCCCCCACCCCAGCGACCTCGGAAAGGTCCGAGATCTCGGCTTCCCCGATCGCCGCCAACGAGCGAAACTGGGCCAGAAGCTCGGCCGCCAGATCCAAGGCCGAAAGGCCTTTGACGCCTTTCCCCAAGATCAAAGCCAAAAGCTCCGCATTCGAAAGAGCGTTTAAGCCCTTTTCTTTGGCCTTTTCGCGAGGACGCTCCCGCGGCGGGAGGTCGACGATTCTCATTTCCAGGTAAACTGCCAGCCCCCCGGCAGCTTGGCGCTTCCGTTGGAGCTCTTGAACATCCGATAAATGACGACGGTCGCGATCGAGACGACGAGAATGGCCATGACGGCCGCCAAAGTGATGGCTTCCCCCGGCTTGAGAGCGAGCCTTTCGGCCAACGTGAGTTCTTGTCCTTCCATGAATTTAACCTCCGCACCATTGCTTAGAGGTTATTTCCGCTTTTCGACCCCAAGGCTTAATGGAGGGAAGACAATTTGGCTTTCACTTGGGTCAGCAGCGCTTCGTTTTGGGCGAGTTTCTCTTTCTCAAGATCGATCTTTTCCTTCGGAGCCTTGGCCACAAACCCCGGATTTCCGAGCATTTTGGACGAGCGCTCGATTTCCGAGGCCAAAGCTTTGGCTTGCCCCTCGAGTTTGGCCTTCAGAGCAACCGGGTCGACGTCCTCTTCGACGATGAGTTCCGTCCCCTCATAGAGGAAGGGACTGCCCGTCAGGGCCTCTTTCGAGACTTCGTAATGGGAGGCGAAGGCAAAGCGCGAGAGATATTCGCCGGAGCCTAGGAAAGGCTCTTGGGGCGAGACGACGAGTTTCACTTTGGCGTTGGGTGCCAAGCCGTTATTGGCCTTGTAGTTCCGGATGTCGCGGATCATGCGCTCGAGGACGCCGACGGCCGCCACCGCTTTCTTATTGAGAAAGCTCCGGTCATATTCCGGATAGGTCTCCTTCATCACGCTCGCTTGGTGCCCCGGAAGCGAGAGATACATCTCCTCGCAGACGAAGGGGGCATAAGGATAAATCATGATGATGATGTCCTTCATGATGGCGTAGAGCACGTCTTTCGTGACCGCCTGCCCCGCCCCTTCCTGGGCCAAAGCGACTTTGCTCATCTCGAGGTAGGAGGAGCAGAAATCATCATAGACGAAATCATAAAGGACCGATGAGGCCTGGCCGAATTGGTAGGCTTCCATCCGTGACGTCACCCGTTTGATCGTTTTCTCAAGCTTGTCGAGGATGGCGGCGTCGAGGGTCCCGAGTTTTTTCTTGTCCAAAGCGCGGGGCACGTAATCGTCTCCGAGGACGCCTTCGACATAGCGGCAGGCGTTCCAGATCTTGTTGAGGTAAGCCTCGCTGGCGGCGAGTTTGTCGTCGCTATAGCGCATGTCCATCCCCGGGGTCGAATTCGTGGTGATGAAATAGCGCATGGCGTCCACCCCGTATTTGGCGATCACGTCGATGGGGTCGATGCCGTTTCCCAACGACTTCGACATCTTCTGCCCTTGGGCGTCCCGCACGAGCCCATGGATCACGGCCTGCTTGAAGGGCGCTTGGCCCGTGAAGTGCAGCGACTGGAAGATCATGCGGCTCACCCAAAAGAAGATGATGTCGTAGCCCGTCACGAGGACGGAGGTCGGGAAATAGCGCTTGTAGTCTTCCGCTTCCAGGTTGGGCCAGCCTAGGGTGGCGAAAGGCCACAATCCGCTCGAGAACCAGGTGTCGAGGACATCCTCGTCCTGGGTGTAAAGATTCAGGTCGGGCTCGCTCTCGCTTACGAGGACCTCGCCGGTCTTCTTGTTGTAATAAGCCGGGATCCGATGGCCCCACCAAAGCTGGCGGGAGATGCACCAATCATCGACCTCTTTCATCCAGCGGACCAAAACGTTTTCGAAACGTTTGGGGACGAACTCCACTTTGCCGGAGGTTTTTTGATTGGCCAGGACTTTCGCGGCCAAAGGCTTCATTTTGACGAACCACTGCTTGCTCAGCATCGGTTCCACGACGGCGTCGCTCCGCTCGGAGTGGCCCACGCTGTGGACGATCGTCTCGATTTTGACGAGATGCCCTTCCGCTTGGATCCTCACCACGAGGGCTTTTCGGCAGGCGTAGCGGTCCAGCCCGGCGAAAACCCCGGCCTCTTTGGTCATATGGGCGGATTCGTCGAGGACTTTGAGGAAGGGAAAGCCATACTTTTTGGCCAAGGCGAAATCGTTGGGGTCGTGGGCCGGCGTGCATTTCATGGCCCCGGTCCCGAAGCCCATGTCGACATAGGGATCCGCCATCAACGGCAGGACCTGGCCATTGGCCGGGTTGATCACGCTCTTCCCCACAAGGCTTTCGTAGCGTTTGTCCTTGGGGTTCACGAAGACGGCGACGTCGCCGAACATCGTCTCGGGGCGGGTCGTCGCCACCACGACTTTCCGATCGCTCCCCACGACGTCATAGGCGAAATAGTAGAACTCGCCTTTGTCGTCCTTGTGGAGGACTTCGATGTTGCTTAAGGCCGTCCGGAGCTCCGGATCCCAGTTGATGATCCGCTCGCCTTGGTAGATCAGGCCTTCGTTATATAAGGTCACGAAAACATGGCGGACGGCGGCGCTCAGGCCCTCGTCGAGGGTGAAACGCTCCCGCGAATAATCGACGGAAAGGCCGAGGCTGGCCCATTGCGCATGGATCTCCGAAGCGTATTCGTCCTTCCACTCCCAGGCCTTTTCCAAGAATTTTTCGCGGCCCAAATCGTAGCGGGTCTTCCCGCTCTCCCGCAGCTTGGCCTCGACTTTGGCTTGGGTCGCGATGCCGGCGTGATCCATCCCCGGCACCCATAAGACGTCATAGCCTTTGAGCCGCTTGTAGCGGGCGATGATGTCGTCGGGGACCGTGTCCATGACGTGCCCCAGATGGAGCTTTCCGGTCACGTTCGGAGGCGGGATCACGAGGGAAAAAGCCGGCTTGGATTTATCCTGCCCGGCCTGGAAATAGCCCTCCCTCACCCAGGAGGCGTATTTGCCGTCCTCGACTTTCGCGTGATCGTAGTGCTTATCGAGCATAACCATGCCCTCCCAAAAGAAAAACCGCCTCCCCATAGGGACGCGGCGCGTGGTACCACCCTAATTCCCAGGTCGCCCTGGGCTCTTGACATCTTAACGCGATGGACGGGATGCGATCCTGTTCTCGGAAGCGACTCACCTTTTCTCTAGGCCCACTTGCACCGGGCGTGGGCTCTCTAAGCTAGAGCAAGAGGATCCCTCTTCTTCAACGAACGGCTCTATTATAGGGCCGCTCAAGGGCTCTTTTCAATGCGTGGGATAAACCGCCAAGAGGATCTCCCGCTCTTCGGGGGTGCCCCCGGCGTGGTTGCCGCTCAGGACCTTGATCTTCACCTTGTCGTTCGAATTGGCGATCAGGTCTTTGCCTAAGCTGACCGCAACGAAATCGCCGATGAATTCAAGCGAATGGGGATTTGGCGTCCCCGCGCCGAAATAGCCTTTGGACAGGACTTCCTCGCGGGTGAGGAGGGCCCAATCGGGGAAGTCTTTGGCGAAGAGGGCGGCGAATTCCGCCGCTTTCCCCGCTTGGACGAAGAAGGTCGGGGTCCGTCCTTCGATGGACACGGGCTTCCTTAGCAAAGAGGCGAGATCCTTGAAGGCCGCGAGATCGCGGTACTGGACGTCGATGAGGCCATGGTCGGCGATCGTGAGAAGCAGCACGTCGGGATTCTTTTTCACGAAGGCCTTGACCGCGGCGTTGATCTTTCTTAGGCGCGAGCGGACGTGCCAGGAATGGACCCCGAACTCATGGATCGTCTCGTCGGGCTCGGTCCAATAGGAATAGAGGAATTCCCCGCCGCCTTCGAAAAACGACGTGGCCTCCCTGACGTATTCCTTGAGGGTCTTCGGCCCGGTTTCCCCATTGACGGGATATTGGTAGGAAAGCTGAGCTTTGACCCCGGCTTGCCCCAAAAGGGTCCCGATCGTGGTGACCGGGCATAGGGATTCCATGACCGAAGGATGGGTGTTGAGGGGGACCCCCGTCTGGGAATTCCGGTTCGGGAAAACGTCGACCGGGAAGCCCAAAGCGTCCATCTGGAGCGACCAGCCAAGCCAGCCCGTCTCGATGGGGTAGCGGCCCGTCAGCAAAGCGGTCGTGCAGGCCACGGTCGTCGCGGGATTGACCGAGAGGATCGTCATGAGCTTATGCTCGCGCATGAAACGGGTTTGGCGCGGGAAGGCGTTCAGGATGCTCTCCCCCGCCCCATCAAAAAGGAAGAGGGCGATCTTGCGGTGGCCGGAAAGCGCCGCATCCACCGCGGGGATCGAGGGATAGAAAGTCGCCACGCCGTAGGCTTTCAGAATCGAGTTGCTCAAATTGACGAGCGTGCGCTCGCGGTCATAGAAGGTGCTTCCGAGATTTGCCATAGCGGGTCATTATAGAGAAAACATTTTCTTAATGCAAGAAATCGGCCACCGTTTTCCGGAGTTCCAGCACGTCGCCGCCTTTTTTCGAGAAAAGGGCGGGGCTGACCCCCAGAGCCGAGGCCAATTGCCGGCAAGCGGCCAGTTCGCTTTGGGAGGCGGTGTCGGCCTTCGTAAAAACGAGGGCCGTCGGGAGATTTCTTTTCCGCAAAAAGCCCAGAAGCTGGCGGTCGTCGTCGTTGACCCCCCTCCGCGAATCGAGAAGCAGCACCGCCCCTTTGAGGAGGGGGTTGGCGAAATAGCTTTCCATCATCGCGGAGAAGCTGTTGTCTTCCTTGTTGCCATAGGCGGTGTAGCCGTAGCCCGGGCTGTCGACGAGGTAAAAATCCTGATCGATCAGGAAATAATTGAGGTAGCGGGTCTTGCCGGCGTTCTTGGAGGAATAGGCGATCTTCTGGCCGGTCAGGGCGTTGATGAGCGAGCTCTTCCCGACGTTGGAGCGGCCGAGAAACACGACCTCGGGCAGATTGTCCTTGGGCCGGAAGGAGAAATCGGGGCAGCTCGTGACGTAAGCGGCGGCGCGGAAATTGATCATAGGGAGATTATACACAAAAAAGGGAGCCGTTTCGGGGCTCCCTTTCAAAAACTCAGGCTTTCTTGGCCTTTTCCCCGGCCAAGGGGAGCAAAGCCACTTTGAGGGCGTCATCGACCGTCTTCATGAAGACGATCTTGAGGTCCTTGCGGACTTCCTCGGGGAGCTCCGCCACGTCTTTGCGGTTGTCCTCGGGGACGATGATGGTCTTGATGCCGCTCCGGAGGGCCGCCAGGGATTTCTCCCGGAGGCCGCCGATCGGAAGGGCATTGCCCCGGAGCGTCACCTCGCCCGTCATCGCGACGTTATTGTCGATGAAGCGATGGGTGAGGCAAGAGATGATGGAGCAGGTGATGGCGACCCCGGCCGAGGGCCCGTCTTTGGGGACGGCGCCTTCCGGGACGTGGATGTGGATGTCGTTTTTCTCGAAGATCTTCTCGTCGATGCCGTACTTCGCGGCGTTGGCGCGGATGTAGTCGAGGGCGATCGTGCAGCTCTCCTTCATGACGTCGCCGAGCTTGCCCGTCAGGACGAGCCCGCCCTTGCCGGCGAAATAGTTGACTTCGATCGGGAGGATGTCCCCGCCGAACTCCGTGTAGGCGAGCCCGGTGACGACCCCGATCTGCGGGACTTTCTCCTTCTTCGTATCTTCGTAGATCTCGACGCCGAGGTACTTTTTGACCTGCTCGGCGTTCATGACGACGGGTTTTTTCTCGTTCGGCGATTTGATGAGCTCCACCACCGCCTTGCGGCAGCAGGAGGCGATCAGGCGCTCGAGCTGACGGACCCCGGCTTCGCGGGTGTAGGATTCGATGATCTCCTTGAGGCCGTCTTCTACGAACGTGACGTCCCCTTCTTTGAGGCCGTTGGCGAGCATTTGCTTCTTCACCAGGAAGCCTTCGGCGATCTTGAGCTTCTCCAGCTGGGTGTAAGAGGGCACCTCGATCAGCTCCAGGCGGTCCAGCAGCGGCGCCGGCACGTTTTCGAGATAGTTGGCGGTGCAGATGAACAAAACATTGGAGAGATCGTAGGACTCTTCGAGGAAATTGTCGTTGAAAGCCACGTTCTGCTCGGGATCGAGGACCTCAAGCAAAGCGCTCGAGGGATCGCCCTTGTAGTTGGAGCCCCCGACCTTGTCGATTTCGTCGAGGAGGAAGACCGGGTTGACGGTCCCGGCCCGCGTCATCCCTTGGATGATGCGCCCCGGCATGGCCCCGACGTAGGTGCGCCGGTGGCCCCGGATCTCGGCTTCATCGGAGATGCCGCCGAGGGAGGCTTTGTAGAATTTGCGGCCCAAGGCGCGGGCGATCGACTTCGCGAGCGAGGTCTTGCCGCAGCCCGGGGGCCCGTAGAAGCAAAGGATCGGGGCTTTGAGGTTGCCCGTCTGCTTCTTGACGGCGATGTATTCGACGATGCGTTTCTTGACCTTCTCGAGGCCGTAATGGTCCTCGTCGAGGATCTTCTGGGCGTTATTGAGATCGTCGTTGTCATCGGTTTTCTGGAACCACGGCACGCCCAATAAGACGCTGATGTAGTTCACGATCAAAGAGGCTTCCAAAGAGGCTTCGGGCATCATCTCGAAGCGATGGAGCTCGCTTTTGACCTTTTCCTTGATGTTATCCGGATAAGGGTTCTTTTCGAGTTTCTGCTTGATCTCGTCTTCGTCGTTGTCGGGGTTGTCCCCTTCGCCGAGCTCGTCTTTGATGGCCCGCATCTTCTCGCGGAGGAAATATTCCTTCTGGGATTTCTCGGCCCGCTCGCGGACGGTCTCGTCGAGTTTTTGGTCGATGTCGTCGATCTGCTTCTGCTCGGCGATGATGTCGAGCATGGCGCGGAGGCGCTCGTTGACCCGGGGCTCGGCCAGGATCTTGGTTTTCTGCTCCAAGCTGATGGGGAGATAGGCGGCTAAAGTATCGGCGATGTCGTTGCCGTTTTGGCCCCGGCCCAGCTGGTCGAGGGCGCTTTTGGGGATGTCCCGCCCGATCGAGGGCGAGTTCTCCAAGGACTCCACGATCTTGCGGACGAGCGCGATCTCTTCGTTGCGGTCGCCCAGCTCGTCTTCGATGATGTCGCCGCTGGCGACGAAAGAGCCGCCTTCGAGGTGGATGCCCGTGAGGGCGACCCGCTTCGAGCCGATGACCCGGATCCGATAGATCTTATCCTGAGCCACGAAATTGACGATGCGGCACAGGGTTCCGGTCGGATAGACGTCATTGCCATCGATGTCTTCTTTGTTGGGGTCTTTCTGACAGCCGACGAAGAGGAGGCTATTGGTGACGCCCCGCGCGTTGTCCACGCAGGCCATCGAATAGGCGCGCCCAGCTTCGATCGACTCCGTCATGTTGGGGAAGACGATGAGCCCCCGGGTGACGAGGAGAGGCAGCGAGAGAGCGGTTTTGGCATTGGTCGGATTATCCACGTTTCCTTCCTCCTTTTTTTCGAACTTACGAGACCATTATAAGGGCCCCTTTAGCACTGTCAAGAAAAGAGTGCTAACGGGAGACGAGAAAGCCAAGGCAGGGTTGCCCCGCCTTGGCCAAGGATCGTGTTTCAACGAAGGGATCAAGCGTTCGACGCCACGATGAAATCGTGGATTTTCTTTTGGAGAAGGTTGTTCTTCCACTCCTCGAGGTTTTTCGCGAGGATGGCGCGGACTTCCTCTTCCTTCATCTTATACTGCTCGGCGATTTTCTTGATCTCGGCGTCGACGTCGGCGTCCGTGACCGCGAGCTTCTCGGCTTCGGCGATCTTGTTGGAGGCCAGGAAGGCTTTGAGGTTCTTCTCGGCTTCGGCGAGATAGGTCTTCTTGAGATCCTCTTCCTTGCCGCCGGTGACCTGGAGGTATTGGTCGAAGGTCAGCCCCTGCTGCTCCACCTGCTTCTTGAGGTTGTCTTCCATCGAAGCGGCTTCGTTGGCGATGATGGCGGGGTCGATCACGAAAGTCGAAGCTCCGACGATCTGGCCGAGGATGGCGTTATAGTAGGCATCTTCGGCTTTCTGGACTTTGTCTTTCAAGAGCGTGGCTTTTTCGTAATCCTGAAGCTTGGCCACGGTGTCGACGTCTTTGATGTTCAATTCTTTGACGGCGGCGTCGGTGAGGGCCGGGACCTGCTTCTCCTTGACCTCATGGATGAGGATCTTGAAGGTGGCTTCTTGGCCCGCCAGCTCTTTGACGTAATTGGTCGGGAAGGTGACTTTGATGTCTTTCTTGTCGCCGCTCTTCAAGCCCACGACGGCCTCTTCGAAGCCGGGGATGAACTGATGGGAGCCGAGCTCCAAGGCGTAGTTATCGGCTTTGCCGCCATCGAAGGGCGTCAAGGCCCCTTTCGCGTCGGCGGTGTAGCCATCGAAATCCAGGGTGACGGTGTCGCCGAGTTTGGCGGCGCGGTCCACGAGGACGAGCGAGGCGTTGCCCTTGAGGAGATTGTCGATCGCCGTCTGGACTTCGGCATCCGTGACGGAAGGGGCTTCCTTCGTGGCCTTGAGGCCTTTATAGGCTCCGAGGGTGACTTCCGGAATGAGGGTGATGGTATAAACGATCTCCAGCTCGGCATCGCTCATCTTGGTGATGGCGACCTCGGGGCGGAAGAAGGGATTGATCTTCTCTTCGCTCAGGACCTCGGCGTAAACCGGGCTCAGGACCTGCTCGATGGCCTCGTTGAAGACCGCTTCCTGATTGACCTTTTCTTTCAAGAGCTCCTTGGGAGCCTTGCCCGGGCGGAAACCCGGGACGCTGACTTTCTGGGAGACTTTGTCGAAGGCCTTGGCTTGGGCGTTTTCCCAAATGGGGGCATCGACCTCAACCGCGACTTTGACTTGGCTCGGCGAGAGCTTTTCGACGGTGTGTTTCATGATCCATGAACCTCTCTTCGCGTTTTGCAACTGGAATAATATAGCCTATCTCAGCCGCGTTTCCAAATGAAAAAGCCGATCGCCGAGGCTCCTCGAAAACAAATCGTCCTAGATTCGGAGGGTCGGGGCCTTCTTTATGGTATCTTCGATCTTGGCGGATAAGGCCTCCACCTCCTCGGCTTTGAGGTGGTAGCGCTCCAAGTATCCTTCGATGCCCAAGGAGGAGCGGAGATAGCTCCGGGCCAGCCGGATGAGGGCGGTCGCCAAAAGCGGGTCCTCCGCGGAGGTGACCACCGCTTCGGGGTAGACGTCCAGGATGTAATCGTTCAACAAGCTCAGGGCGATGGAGCCGACCGAGGGATCGGTGGCCAAGGCCTCGAGATAGCGGGCGAAGCCATTGAAGGCCTCGCCGACGTAGGGCGGAGCGAGCTTTTTCGGCACCAGGTGGTAGACCTTGCCGTTTTTGTGGAAGGTGACTTCCTCGCCATAGCCGGTGGAAACCAGAAGCAGCAAGGCGTAGGTCTTGACGGAAGGGTGGCGCTCGCTCACCAGGATCTCCTTGAGATAGGCCGCGTATTGGTTGATGGAGGAGCCTTGGAGGTAATTGAGCAACGACAGCACCTCGTAATCGTCGCGGGAGGTCCTTAGGATCCGGATGATGTCCCCGGGCGCGTAGCGCTTGGCCAGCTCCTGATTCCGCTCATTGGTCCGGATGAGCCCGGGAAGGGCGCGGAGGAGCTCCTCCACTTCCTGCGAGACGTAAGGCTTGTCGCTGAAATACTTGAGGTCTTCATAGGCCTCGTCGAACTGCTTGTTGATGAAGCGGAGCTCGAAATCGGTCCGCAGGGTCAAGACGGGGTTGAAAGCGAAGAGTTTCTCGCGATGGAGGGTGATGAGGGCCATGGCTTCTTGGCCTTTCCCCGTCGCCAAAAGCGAAGAGATCCGATAGACCAAAGCTTCGGGGTCCGCGCTTCCCTCGGTCAAGGAGAGGATGAGGTCGTATTGCCGGCGGTCAAGAAGGCTTTTGAGGCTATCCATGCCTTATTTTTTCGCCTCATTTCGGCCCGCCAAAACGACGTCGCCGACATGGCAGACCTCGCCCCCGCAGCCCGCGCCGCCGGAAGAGTTAGCGGAACAGGAGGCCAGAAGGAGGAGCGTCGCAGCCAGAAGGAATAAAGTTCTTTTTTTCATAACCACCTTTATTTTACAAAGAAACCGGCGCTTCGCCAGTCTTAAGATACGGGCCATACGCCTCCGCCAGCCGCGTCAGGCTCAAAGCCGCGTTGGCCGGGCTCGTCGAAGGCAGGATGACATAAGGGAGTTTTGCCGCGGGGCCTAAGAATCTTTCATAGAGCCTCCCGGCGGTCGCCCCATTGAGGATGATGCGACGGAGCGGGGCTTTGATCGCTGACAGATCCAGCGGGACCGCATCGAGGATCGAGGCGTCGGCGCTCCCGACGATGGAGCAGCTGGCGATGACGTCGTAAAGGGCCAGATGATGGCGGAGAACGAGCTTCCTTCGCTCCTCGTTATTCCGGGGAAGGGGTTCGCCGAAGACGAGGGCGAGAAGAGGCCAGAAGCGGTTATGGGGATTCCCGTAATAAAAAGAGGCTTGCCGCGAGGCAGCGGAGGGGAAAGACCCCAGAATAAGGACCTCACTATGCGCATCGAACAAGGGAGCGAAAGGATGGGTCAGATGCTCTCTTTTCATCCCAAAATCCTCTTGGCGACGCCGACCAATTCGCTTAATGAGCCCACCGAAGCGTCGGGGGCGAGAGCCGTCCCGAAGCCATAGGCGGCGTGGACGAAAGGGATCTTGGCGAGCCTCGTCTCGGTCTCGTCGCCGTGGGTGTCGCCGATATAGAAGGCTTTCGTTAGATGGTTCCGCGCGAGGATCAAGGCGATGTTGCCGCCTTTGAGGAGGCCGTCGTCGCCCCAGCAAACGAAATCGTCGAAATACGGCCTAAGGTGAAGGGAGTCGAGAAAAGCCTCGATGTAGCCTTGCTGGCAGTTGCTGACGATGGCTAGAAAATAAGCTTCCCGGAGCTTCGTCAAGGCATCCCCCAGCCCCGGGTATGGGGTTCCCGGATGATCCAAAAGATAACGGTTCTCCGCGGCCATGCACAGCGAAGAAACCCGAATTCTCTCCTCCCCGCTCAAGGTCGGGAAGAACTTGGCGGCGATCTCCGTCATGGGAAGCCCCATCACCGCTTTCATGTCGGATGGGGTCAAAACGAAATCTCGGCCCAATTCGCGCTTTCCCACCTGGGTCCAGGCAGCCGCCACGGGAACGGTGGAATCCCATAGCGTGCCGTCGAGATCGAAAATAACGCCTTTGTTTTTCATACAAAAAAGAATACTCCCCAAGGGTTTTTATGACGACAAAGAAATGAATCGAGGCCAAAAATCAGATGAGCCCGCGCTTGTCGGCATACATCTTTTTGTCGATGGCATCAAGAAACCCGTCGACCGAGACCTGATCATTTTTCGTGTAGGTGACATAGCCCACGGCGAAATGAATGTCATAAGGCTTCCGCAAGGCTGCATTCATCAAATTCTCCTGCTCGCGAATCCGGCCATAGATCTTCTGGCCTTCCGTTTGGTCGTCCGTTTCGATGAGAACCACGAATTCGTCGCCGGCATAGCGGGCCAAAAAGCCCGAATTCCCAACCGCCGTCTTGAGAATCCGCGCGGCATTGGTCAAGGCCGCGTCGCCTTCCCGATGCCCAAAAGTGTCGTTGATGGCTTTGAATTTGTTGATATCCAGCATCATGCCGATGAAATAGTTCTTGTGGCGATGCTTGCCCAAAAGGGAGCGAAGGCATTCCTCAAACTGCTTGCGGTTGTTGAGACCCGTGAGAGAATCCGACTGGGTGTTCCGCATCACGATATAAAGAAAAATGAGGAGGGTCGCAATCGCGGAGCAAGAACAACCGATGGAGATGCTGGCGCCATCCGTCGGAATCGGCACCGAAACTTGAATGATGACCCCGAAAAGGGGCAAAAAGAAAATCGAGGAAAAAACCAAAATCATCGAAAGCGGGAAATGGGGCTTCTTCAGGCAAATCATGAGGAAGGGCATGAGAATATAGAGAAGCCCGATGGCAATAGTGAAAGCCATGAAATCCTCGCGTTGGTAGGCGTTGGCAGCCGGGTCGACCGTGAAAATCACGGGGATGAAGGCGCTCGCGATCGCCATGCCGGCGTTGACGAGCAAAGGGATGGCCAAGAGCAGCTTGTTCTTGAGGGAAATGGACTTATCGACAAGGTCGAAGCCATAAAGCAAGACGAAATAGGCCGGGATCGGCTGAACGATAAAATAAAGAACGTTGGAAATGACGTTGCCATAATAAAAGGCAGGAGAGCCGGTCCGCGCGTTTAAGGAATAGCAAAAGACGTCGAAGACCGTCATCAAAAGCTCAAAGAAGACGATCAGGCGAAAGTTTTTTTCGCCCGAATCGAAGACATACCCTTTGCGAAGGCCATAAAAAAATACGATCGTGAGAATGACGATCGAAACGAAATCGGGGGCCAGCAATTGGATCAATTCACTTCCTACCATGTTTCTTAAAATGCCGTTTTATCGATTTTCTCCCTGATTATTTATTTTACAACTTTTCACAAGGCACCTTTAGCTATTTTACGAAAAACCGCGAGTTTTTGGGGGGCGGGCGAAGCCAGCGCCAAGACCATCGCTTTATCCCTGAGTATTTACGTTCATCGAAAGGAGGCAAAAGGCTTTTGGCGCGCCCGAGGCGACTCGAACGCCTGACCCACAGCTTAGAGGGCTGTTGCTCTATCCAGCTGAGCTACGGGCGCACGTGCGCTTCCGCGCCTTAATACTATAAGCGCCCTCGTTTGCCGAAACAAGGCATATTCATAGGGTCCCAATACGCGCGAAAAGGGCCCCCGCCACCTCATCGGGAAGGATCTGCCGGAGTTCGTCCAGAGAGGCGTTTTTGAGACTTTCCAAAGTCGGATAATGCTTGCGAAGGGTCTCCTTCCGCTTTTCCCCGATTCCCGCGATGCCGTCAAAGAGGGTGCTTTTCATGCGCTTGAGCCGCTCCCGCTTGTGGAAGGAGATGGCGAACCGATGGACCTCGTCCTGCATCCTCATCAAAAGGAAAAACAGGGAAGACCGATTATTCAGGGGATAGGTTTTTTCGCCCTGGTCAACGATGCCTTCGGTCTGGTGCCTGTCGTTTTTGTAAAGGCCATAAACCGGAATATCCACGCCGGCTTTGGCCAAAGCCCGGACGCCGGCTCGGACCTGGGTGATCCCGCCATCGACGAGAATCAGATCCGGATAGGACAGGCCTTCTTCTTTGAGGCGCGAATACCGCCGATAGGTGATTTCCTCCATCGAGCGGACGTCATCCCCCGCATCCGCTTCCTCGAGATGGAATTTGCGGTACAAGCCTTTGGCGGGCGCCCCATTCACGAAGCACACCATGGCCCCGACCGGGGAGGAACCCTGAAGATGCGAATTATCGAAAAGCTCGATCCGATAAGGGGTCGCGATTCCCAAAAGTTTCCCCAATTCTTCCAGCAAAGCCAGATTGTCGTCTTCCAGCCGGGCCGACATGAAATGGGCGTCAAGCCCCTGGCGGGCGTTGAGGGCGGCCAGATCGATCTGCTCCAATAAGCGGCCTTCTTTGGGGGCGATGACCGTGGCTTCGGGATAAACGCCAAGGAACTCTTCGGCGAAGCCGGCGGCGTTGCAGGAAACCTCCCGCGGCAGAGCATTGGCCTGATAGTATTCTTCGACCAGTTCTGCCACCTGATCGTTGGCATCCCCGAAAGACGGCACGACTTGGACGTTTTTGCCTAGGAGGAGGCCGCGGCGGTACGTCAGGACGGAGAGGGCGAGATAGCCATCCCTTTCGGCATAGGCGAAAACATCGCGGTCGGTTTTGTCGTTTTGGATCTCGACCGCTTGCTTGGCCACCGTGGATTCCACGGCCGCGATCATCTCTTTGTAATTTTCGGCGTCCTCATAGCGTTCTTCCGCGGAGGCTGTTTCCATTTTCTCTTTGAGCTCGCGAAGCGGCTTCTCGACCTTGCCGTCGAGGAAGCTCTTGATATCGTCATAAAGCTTTTGATAAGTTTTTGCAGGGATTTCATTGACGCAAGGCGCCAAACACTGGCCCATGTGATAATAGAGGCAGGCCTTCTTTCCGAGGTTATGGCATTTGCGGGTCGGATAGAGGGTGTTCAGCAAATCGATCGTCTTGTAGGCGTCCGTGGCGTTGGGGAAGGGCCCGAAATAGAAATAATTCTTGTCGTTGGCTTTGCGGGCGATCTTCAAGAAGGCGTCGTTGCGCCGGACCGCGATATACGGATAGTGGCTGTCATCCATCAGCATGATGTTGTAACGGGGGTAGTGGGTCTGAATGAGGTTCATCTCCAGAATGAAGGCCTCTTGGTCGGTATGGACGATGATGAAATCGAAATGGTCGACGTGGGAGACCATGGCGAAGACCTTGCCCGCTTGGGGCCGCAAAAAATACTGCGAAACCCGCTTTTTGAGGTTTTTGGCCTTGCCGATATAGATGATCTTGTCCGCGGCGTCCTTCATTTCATAGACGCCCGGACGATCGGGGAGAAGGGCGAGGAGGCGCTTGAGTTTCTCCGTGAGTTCCATGCTTATTTGAGGTGAACGATCGTGGCCCCGCCCCCTCCTTCGGTCCCGGAGGCCCCTTCATAGGATTCGATCCAATCGTGATGCTCGTCGCAATAGTCGCGGACGAGGTTTCTCAGAACCCCGCTGCCCCAGCCATGGATGATGCGGACGCGCTTGAAATGCTTGAGGCGGCACTCATCCAGGTATTTATCGAGGTTGAACTCGGCCTCATCGACGTGCTGGCCGATGAGATTGAGTTCGAGCGGAACGCTTTTCTGGTAGGCCATCTCATCGACTTTGAGGCCCGACAGCGGCTCTTTGGCCTCTTCTTTGGGCTCTTCGACCCGCACCGCTTTGCCCAGCTTCGTCTTGAAGACCAGGCCCTCTTTGGTCGAGACGAGGACCTTTTCGCCTTGAATCTCGGTGACGCGGCCGGAGGTATAGAGCGAAGGGATGTTGACGTAATCCCCGACGGCGATGGGTCCCGAGAAATGCTCTTCCTCGGCTTGGGCCCTCAGATCATCCAGCTGTTTTTTCGCCGAGATGACCTCGTGGAGTTTGATGTCGTTCCGCTGGACCGCATGCAAAATCTCATCCATCTTGTCTTCATAATCCTGAAGCATCTCGTTTTTCTTGTCTTCGATATCCGAAAGATAGTGATCCTGACGCATTTTCAGCGAAGCCTCGGCCGCTTTGATCTGCTCTTCCTTTTTGGATAATTCTTCCTGCTGCTTTTTCACGAGGCCGCGTTCGATTTCGGTCTCGCGGGTGACCTCGCTCAGTTTCTTGATGGCCTCCGTCACGGAGGTTTCTTCATGCCGGGAAAGGTAATCATGGGCCAGGGCCAGCGTTTTGGCCGGAAGCCCGAAACGCTCAGCCACCACCAAGCCATAGGATTCGCCCGGGAGCCCCATTTTCAATTTATACGTCGGAACCAGCCGCTTCTCGTCAAAGACCATCGAGGCGTTCGTGATCTCCGCGTGGGAGAGGGCGTAGGCCTTCAGGCCTTCGAAATGGCTGGAAACCAAGGTCAGGGCGTGTTTTTCGATAAGATAGGAGATGACCGCGAAGGCGATGGCTTCGCCTTCTTTCGGGGAGGTTCCGGTCCCGACTTCGTCGAGCAGCACCAGATCCTTGCCCCCCACTTCCGAAAGGATTTGCCCGATGTTGCTCATGTGGCCGCTGAACGTCGAAAGGTTGTCGGTGAGCGATTGCGAATCTCCGATGTCGCAATAAATATGGCGGAAAAAACTCAAAGAGCCGCCTTCATCGACGGGAATGGCCAAACCGCATTGGCTCATGAGAACCAATAAGCCCAGGGTTTTCAACGCCACGGTTTTACCGCCCGCGTTGGGCCCGGAAATCACGATCAGCGTGGTTTTGCCATTCAGGCTGAAATCATTGGGCACCACTTTGGCGGGATCAATGAGCGGGTGGCGGGCATTGGTCAGATCCACCAAGGGTTCTTTGGAATAAACGGCGACATGGCTTTTCGTGGCTTCGGCGTAAAGGGCCTTGGCTTGCAGGAAATCCAAATACCCAATCATTTGGTTATTGAGAAGGACTGCATCGGCCGAACCGGAGATTTCTTGGGAAAGGCCAAGCAATATCCGAAGGATCTCGCCCCGCTCATCGTTGCGGAGCCCCATCATTTTATTGTTCAGCTCCACGAGGACCTCCGGCTCAATGAAAGTCGTCTCGCCGCTTCCGGAAACGTCCTGGACGATGCCTTTGACTTTGTTTTTATAGGCATTGGCCACCGGCAGGACATAATGGCCGTTTTTGATGGTCAAAGTCGTATCCGAAAGATAGATTTTGTTCTGATCGAGGACAAAGCCGAGTTTTTTCTTCATTTCGCTCTCAAGCCGACCGATGGCGACGCGAATGCCTTTCAATTTTGGCGAGGCGCTGTCGTAAATCGAAAGATCGGGGGCGATGACTTTGTGAATGTCTTTCTCCAAAAACTCAAGATGGGGGAAACCCGCGGCATAAGCCAGCAGAAGCGGGGAATCGATCACTTGCTTGAAATAGTTATTCACGGAGTGGGCCAACAAAACATCGTTGGCCGCCCTTTCAAGATCTTCCGGCGTCAGCACGCCGCCTTTCTGGGCCAGCGAAACGGCTCGTTGCAAGTCGCTTGAAACGTCGATGGGAAGCCGGCCCCAACGATCGAGGAGAACCATCATCTCCTCAACTTTGGAGAGTTCTTTCCATAGCGGGCCCTCCTCTTCGAACATCTGTAACGCCCTTGCGGAGGCCTTCCCGACTTCGGTCCGGCATTGAAAGGCGATGAATTCTTCGATGCGGGCGAATTCGAATTTCTCGTAAATGTTTTGCACGGGTCGATTATATCACGCGAGCGCGCGTACTCAAAAAGAGCGCTCGGGCCTTTTCTTTATGATAAAATCCTTATCATGCGAAAAGTCCTGCCTTGCTATCGTTTCAGCCCCAATCCCCAAACCCTCGCCAAAATGATGGGTTTCTATGAACCCTTCCGCGAGGCCAGCCCCAGTTCCGCGATCGCCCTTTTCGCGAAAGGCGAAGGAGTCGTGGTTTCGATCTATAAGCCAAACGCCAAAGGCGCCGTCACGGCTTTATTTCAGGGCATCAACGCCATTCCGGAAGCCTCGCTGTGGGACACCCAGGCCGCCAATCAATCCCTTCAGCCCAGAATCGTCAAAAAAATCCGCCTGGGGGGCCCCAAAACCTACCAAAACCGCTATCCCCAAATTGGAAGCGACGAAGTTGGGACTGGGGATTTATTCGGCCCCATTTGCGTTTGCTCCGCTTATGTGACGAAGGATCAGTTGGCTCTCATCGACCGGTTGGGGGTGACCGATTCCAAACAAATGGAAGACGATTATATCCTGTCGATCGGCCCACAGCTCATTCACGAATTCGATTATTCGCAGCTTTCGCTCCCGAACGAAAAATACAATGACATCCATGATGCCATGAACATGAACGTCATCAAGGCCAAAATGCACAATCGATGCGATCTTAACCTCCTGGCCAAGCACCCTGGCGCCTTCCTTTATCAGGATCAGTTCGCCGAGCCGGGCCTTTATTATTCTTATCTCAAAGGCGAGCCCGAGGTGGCGCGGGGGATCTGTTTCCACACCAAAGGCGAATCGATGTTTCCTTCCGTGGCCTTAGGATCGGTTATCGCCCGTTATTCTTTTTTGCACAAAATGAAGGAATTGTCGGATCAATATGGAATGAATTTCCCCTTTGGGGCCGGCGCGCCGGCCGATGTTTTCCTTAAAGCGTTCCTGGAGAAATACGGAAAAAAAGAACTGCGCCAAGTCGCCAAACTGAATTTCGCCAATTTCGAAAAGGCTATTTAAGAGTCTTCAGAATAGCGGAAAAGTAATCCGGAAGCGGGGCTTCGAAAGTCATTTCTTTTCCGGTGATCGGATGGACGAAGGTCAGCTTATAAGCGTGAAGCAATTGGCCTTTGTTGTAGAGGGTTCGATTCCCCGTTCCGTAAAGGGGATCCCCCACGACCGGATGACCAATGTAATCGAGGTGAACACGGATCTGATGGGTGCGGCCGGTCAGGAGCCGGCAAGAAATGAAAGAATAACCCGATTCATACCTTTTCAAAACATGGAAAAAAGTTACGGCCTCTTTGCCATCGACGGCATCGACGCAGTACTTCATCGGATGAAAAGGGTCCCGGGACAAAGGGGCGTCAATTTTTCCATCATCTTCGAAGATGGTGCCCTTGACCAAGGCATAGTATTCGCGGTGCATGGAATGATCGAGAAGCTGCTTGGCCAAGCCTTCGTAAGCGGCATCGTTTTTGGCAATGGCCAATAAGCCAGAGGTATCTTTGTCGATGCGGTGAACGAGGCCTGGGCGAATGGAGTCTTCGGAATTGGCCAGATGGTCTTCGTGATAGACCAAAGCGTTGACCAGGGTCCCGGACCAATGCCCGTTTCCGGGATGGACGACCAATCCCGCCGGCTTGTTGACCACGAGGATGTCATTGTCCTCGTAAACGATGTTCAAAGGAATATCTTCGCCTTCAACCGATAGTGGTTTATTAGTATATTCCTCGTAAGTTATAACATCGGCAAGACTTAATTCGTAATGTGCTTTTTCAGGCTTCCCGTTAACAAGAACCTTGCCATCCTTGATAAGGGACTGAACCTTGCTTCTTGACGGGGCGACATCCATTGCCACCAGCGCTTCGTCAAGGCGCCTCCCCTCCAGCATCCGATCAACTTTAAGGGTCTTCATTCTGCCATGCCTTTCTTATGGGATTTGACGGCTCTGACAATTTCCACCAGGACCAAAAGCCCGATGCCTACGCAAAGCGAGGAATCGGCGACGTTGAAGATGGCGAAGGGCTGATTGGCGGGGCCGAAGATGAAGAACTCAAAGAAGTCCACCACCCCATTGAAACCCACGGTTGCGTTCCAATAGAACGTCCGATCGATCGCGTTGCCGAAGGCACCCGCTAGGCAAAGGGCAAACACACAGTCAATCCATGCATCTTTTTTAGGGAGTAACTTGATCCAGTAAAATAGGATGGCGCCCGAAGCCACCCAAGAGACGATAATGAAAATGTAACGAGCCCAGGCATCGCTCGAACCAAAGCCGAAAGAGGACCCTGTATTGAAGGTCAGATCGATGTAAAAAAAGTTGGGGATCACCGAAAAGGAATCCGTGTGGAATTGGCGGGCGGCGTTAACCACGATCCACTTGCTCGAGATATCCATTGCCCAAACCAAAACGGCCAGCCAAAGAAAGCTGAAGAAAAAGTTTTTCCAAGTCCATTGGAATTTTTCGGGCTTGGCTTTCTCCGCGATTTTGGAGGGTTCGATTTTCAGCTCTTCTTTTTTTTCGTTCTCACTCATTTATTTCCCCAAAGCTTTCTTGCACCTTTCGCAAAGATGCGTCGTCGCATCCATTGCTTCGACATCGTCTTTGACGTTTCGGCACCGATCGCACATCGTTCCCACGACTTTGGTAACGGCCGCCGAGGGTTTTCCGACTTGAACCAAGACTTTGCTCACTCCAAACAGGCGCGCTAATTCGTCCGTATCTTCCGTGACTAAGGCATGAACAAGCCCGGCATCGTCGTAGGAAAGATCAAGAGCGGCCTCGCTTGAGGATCCAATGACCCCGGCAGCCCGCTTCTCTTCGAGGGCTTTTAAGGCCAAATCCCGCAATTTGCGGAAAGAGGCGAACATCTTTTTGGTATCGGAACCGAATTCATTGGTCGAATGGGGCATATCCTCCAGCTGAGGCGAAATCTCGGTGACGCCAGGGATAAACGAATAGACCTCGTCCATCGTGAACGAAAGGATCGGGTTATAAAGAAGGCACAATTCAAAAGTCAGCTTGTAGAGAACGTACTGAATGGCTTTCCTCCGCTTGCTCTTGGCCTCATCGCAATAAAGGACATCCTTGGTGATGTCAAGGTAAAAACTCGAGAGTTCAACGAGGAAATTCGTCAATTCCATCGAAACGCTGGCAAAGGCGAAATTGTCGTAATCCTGAAGCACGGCGTTCTTGACGTCCTCCAATTCGGACAGGACCCACTGGTCCACTTGCCATAGACGGGGCTTCTCGGTCGGGAACCCATAAGGCTTGCCCTCGCCATCCTGAAGATTGCCCAGCATGAACTTGAAGGTGTTGCGGATCTTCCGATATTGGTCGGACACCGAGGCCACGATGGCTTCGGAGATTCTGACATCGGCTTCGTAGTTGACCGTGGAAGCCCATAATCTCAGCAAATCCCCTCCGAATTGATTGGCGACCTTCGTTGGATCAATGCCATTTCCGGCGGATTTGCTCATCTTCTGCCAGTTTTCGTCCGTGACAAAGCCATGGGTCACGCATTCCTTAAACGGAGCGACCCCCTCATAAGCCGTGGAAAGAATCAAGGAGGCATTGAACCAGCCGCGATACTGATCGCTGCCCTCGAGATAAAGATCCGCCGGGAATTTAAGTCCCCGATCTCTTAAAACCCCGTTCCACGAACTGCCGGAATCAAACCACACATCCATGATGTCGGTTTCTTTCCGGAAGTTGCCGGTCGGGCTTTTGGGATTGGTGTAGCCGTCGGGCAAAAGCTCTTTTGCGGAATGAACGAACCAGCCGTTGGAGCCTTCGGCGGCGATGATGGCGCGGATGTGCTTGAAAACCGCCGCGTCGATGATCGGCGAATTGTCTTCGTTATAGATAATCGGAAGCGGAACGCCCCAGGCCCGCTGACGCGAAATGCACCAGTCGGAGCGGTCTTTGATCATATTCACCATCTTCTGCTCGCCCCAGGCCGGCTGCCATTTGATTTGATGGATCTCGGCCAGAAGCTTTTGCCGAATCGGCTCAATCGAGCAGAACCACTGCGGGGTCGCCCGGAAAATGACCGGTTCGTGGGTCCGCCAATCGTGGGGATAGCTGTGGGTGACATCGACTTCTTTGAGCAGGTGGCCGTCATCGGTCAGTTCTTTGATGACCACATCATTGGCGACGCCATAGAAAAGGCCATCGCAAGGATCGCCCTTCTCCAAATGCATGTAGCCTCGCTCATCGACGGGGCAGAAGGGTTTGATCCCATATTTGGCGCAGGCGTTGAAATCATCGACGCCGTGATCCGGAGCGGTGTGGACACAGCCGGTGCCGCTATCCTCCGTCACGAAATTGGCGTTGATCACGGTGCTCGTACGGTCATACAAAGGGTGTTTGACCTTGGCGAGATCAAGTTCGAGGCCTTTGAAGGTTTTGATGAGATCGCATTGGGTGAATCCCAAAGCGGCTTTCAGTTTGTCGGCCAAGGAAGCCAAAAAGACCAAATTCCCTTTGTCGGTTTTGAAAAGCCCATAGACAAAACCCGGGTTGAGGGTGATGGCCAAATCGGCGGGGATCGTCCAGGGGGTCGTCGTCCAGATCAGGATCTTGGAATCGTTGGGGACCACGCCTTTGCCATCCACGAAATCAAAGGTCACGTAAATGGTTTTGGCCACGACGTCTTTGTATTCGACCTCGGCTTCCGCGAGCGCGGATTCGCTCGAAGGCGACCAATACACCGGCTTCACCCCTTTATAAATGATGCCTTGCAGGGCCATCGCGGCGAAAATGTCGATCTGGCGGGCTTCGTATTCCGGCAAAAGAGTCAGATAGGGATGATCGTAATCGCCTAAGCAACCGAGCCGATGGATTTGCTGCTTCTGGTTCTCGACCTGCTCCAGGGCATAGGCCTGGCAGAGATTGCGGAAATCCGCGATCGCCATGCTTTTGCGATCGATGCCGGATTTGGTGACCTTGACCTCGATCGGGAGGCCATGAGTGTCCCATCCGAAGACAAAAGGAGTCATGTAGCCTTCCATGTTTTTGTAGCGGATCGTGAAATCCTTGAGCAAGCGGTTCAGCATATGCCCGCAATGGATGTCGCCGTTGGCGTAGGGAGGGCCGTCATGGAGCAAAAACTCGTCGCAGCCGGCGCGATTGGCGTTCATCTTATCGTAAAGCCGCTCATCGTCCCACTTCTGGAGCATTACCGGCTCCTTCTGGGTCAGATTGCCGCGCATCTCAAAACCGGTTTTCGGCATGAGAAGCGTCTCTTTAAGTTCGCTCATGGAATCGTCTCCTTTCCAAATAAAAAGCGCCCTTGTCTAAGGGCGCGTAAGCGCGGTGCCACCTTAGTTCGGATGGATTGCCCATCCGCTCTCAAGCCCCTTAACGGCAGGGAACGCCGGACTTACTTCTGGTTCAATCCGAAGGCTCAGGTAGTGATGGCTTTGGCGCCTTGCCCCGTTCTCATCCAAGGGGCTCTCTCATCGCGCGCCAAAACGCTCTACCGTCTACGCCACTACCACTATAAAGGCCGAAGCGGCGCTTTTCAATGATTAAAGGCTGGCGCTTCCGCCCGTGTCGGAACCGTTGCCGTGATCGGGAGCGGCATCGGCCCCGCCCTTGAGAAAGTTCGGCAGGATGTCATCGCCCAGATCCTCTTGTTCCTTCCCGTCCTGGGAGGAGCTTTGCTCCAAACCCGTCACTTCTTGGGCCTGGGTCTGATCGACTCCGGCGCCTAAGGCATGGGGGTCTTTCGGCATCGTGAATTTGGGGACGGACGTGAAATCGTACTCTTCGGTGAAATCGGAGGCGATGACGGACACGACGATCGAATCTTGGATGTTGGGATTGATGGCCACCCCGAATTTGATGTCCACGGCCCCGCCGGCTTGCTCATTGATGCGAGCCACGCATTCCTGGGCTTCGTAAAGGGTGACGCCGGAACCGCAGGTGACGGCGCAGATGGCGCGCCGGGCCCCGGAGATCGAAGCCTCAAGAAGAGGCGAATTGATGGCGTTTTCCGCCGCGTCTTCGGCTTTGTTGGGCCCGTGCCCGGTCCCATAGCCGATGAGGGCGATGCCGCTGCCTTTGAGGGTCGAACGGACATCGGCGAAATCGAGGTTGATCATGGCCGGCACCAGGATCAGGTCGGCCACCGTTTTGACGGACTGGGCCAAGATGCGATCGCTCTCCTGGAAGGCTTGGTTGATCGGGGCGTTGCCCGAGCTCATGAGAAGCTTGTCGTTGCTGACGATGATGATGCTGTCGACGGCGTCCTTGAGCTCGGAGAGCCCTTGGACCGAATTCTCGATGCGTTTGGGCCCTTCGAAAGTGAAAGGCCGGGTGACGATGGCGACGGTCAAAGCGCCGGAATCCTTGGCTATTTTAGCGACCACGGGAGCGGCTCCGGTGCCGGTGCCTTTGCCCATGCCCGCCGCGATGAAGACCATATCCGCGCCTTTGATGATCTCTTTGATTTTGTCTTGGCTGTCCAAGGCGGCTTTTTTGCCGACTTCGGGATCGCCTCCGGCCCCAAGGCCTTTGGTCACGTTCTCGCCGAGGACGATGCGGTTGGGGGCTTTGGAGGTACCGAGCGCCTGCTTATCGGTGTTCATGACATAGAATTCGACGTTCTGGATATTGTCGTCGATCATGCGGTTGACGGCGTTGTTGCCCGCCCCGCCCACGCCGATGACGACGATTCGAGCGACGGGCTCGAAATTGTCGAGATCACTGATTTTCGCTTTTTCATCTGCCATACCTTTTGCCTCCTTTATTGCTTATCCCGGCTCAAGGTCGAAACGCCATGGTAATTATCTTCCAGGGTCCCGTGATAGCTTCCTTCGGCCACGATCAGCCCCAAGAGGTTCGTGGCTCCCGGATCGCGGGCGCCCAGAACCGGCGGGACGAAGCGCGTCAGAGGCCGTTTGCCCACGACGGAAGCAATCAGGGCCTCGAGCCCATTGAGTTTGGAAGCCCCGCCCGACACCAAAATCGGAAGGGTCAGCAAAGCCGGATTGGCAGGCTGCTTATTGAGGATCGTTTGGATGGCGTTGTTGAGGAACCCGTCATAGCTTTCGAAGAAATCCTCGATCACGGAATTGAGATCTTTCTGGAAATAGGGCGTGCTCTTCCCGTCCTCGCCGACGCTCGTGGCGAGGGGCGACTGGTACTTCGTTTCCCGAAGGTCATAGCCGCAATTGAGCTTCAGTTTCTCGGCCTCCTCGAAGGGGATGCCGAAAGCATCGGCGATATCCTGGGTGAGGTCATCCCCTCCCTTGAGGAAGAAGAGACTGCCGAAAGGCGAGGAATTGCCGACGAGTGAGACCGCCGTAATATGGGCTCCCATATCCACGTAAAGGTAGCTGGCCGGCAGATTTTTGAGGCAAGAGATGAGCTGGGAGGCGCAATAGGTCGCGACGCAAGTCCGGTCGACCCGGAAGCCCGCATCCTCGGCGGCCTTGCGATAAGCGTAGAGAATGTGATCGGGCAGGGTGTGGACTTTGGCTTCGATGGTCAGAGAGTCCGATTTCTCGCCGATCGGCGGGTTGGCGTACATCTTGCCATTCTCGAGCACGAAGGCATCGGGGACGATGTCCACGATGACGTTGCCATTGGGGACCGGCTCTTTCTTGACGAGCGACATGACGTTCCCGATATCGATCGTGTGAATGATGGCTTCCTCGCCGACGACGTTGGTGGTTTTGTTGTTCTGATAGACCTCAAAGCCCAAAGGCGGGATCACGATCGAGACTTCGCTGGCGTTGATCTTGAGGCGCAGGGCCTCGTCATCGAGTTTGAGAAAAGACGCGAGAACGTCGGTGATGGCTTTGGCGTTGACCATCTCGCCGTCTTTCATGAAAGCCTTGATCGGCTTCTTGGCGAAGTAAAGCAAAACGGGGGCCCCGGTCAGGGAATACCCGACGGCGAATTTCGCATAGTCGCTTGTGATCTCCAAAGCAGCCGTAATCTTAGTGATTTCCATGTTTGCATTTATAATAGGTTAGATTTATCCGATTCTCAACAAGCAGCCGCAAAAAGGGTGGTAGTTTTTTGATGCTTTTACTAATTATCTACTAATAGCCCGTGGCTGCTAGCGATTAAAAAAGACGCCGGCATTACCCGGCGTCCTTCCTGATGAGGCGTTCTCAGAGGTTCGATGAAATCTCTTGCAAACCCGAATCGTCTTGACCCGAGGAGGAACTCCTCTGGCTATTTTCGGAATCGGCCTGAGCCTGCGCTTCGGCCAATTTGAAACTTATCCCGACAGGAATCGCTCCGAGGGCGAAAACCGCAAGCGCAAAGAGCACGACCGTCAAGAAGGCCTTGAGGCGGTAATACAGTTTTTTGTGTCCCGTTTTCTCAAGTTTGTCTTTCATGATGGCTTGGGCTTTCTCCTTTCTTTTCTTCTTAGGCAGCGGCGCGGGCACGCCGCAAGGGTCAATCGACAGCTTTTTTCCGGATGGCGCGGAGCTTCGCGGAAGCAGAACGATGGTTCGCCGCCATCTCTTCTTCGCTCGGAGTTATCGGCTTCTTCGTCAGTGAGACGAAGGGAGCCCCCGCGATTTCGCTCGGAAGCAGATCGAACGAATGCCGCGATCCCTCGATGACAGTCAGGGAACGGAATTTGTCCTTCACGAGACGATCTTCGAGCGAATGGAAGCTGATGATGGCGACCGTGCCGCTAGGCGCGATCGTCTCAGGAATGTCGCTTAGAGCCTTCCTGAGATTGCCAAGCTCGTCGTTGACCTCAATGCGGATCGCTTGGAAGATCTGCTTGGCCGGGTGCCCTTTCTTCAAAAGCGAGGACATCGGCTTGGCGGCTTTGATGAGGTCGGCCAACTCGGTCGTCGTGACGATCGGCTTGGCGGCTCGGCGTGACACGATGGCTTTGGCCACCCTGACGGCATCCGGGTCTTCGCCGTACTCGCGGAAGATCTTGATGAGATCCTCTAAAGAATAATGGTTGATGACGGCTTCCGCGGTGAGGGGGTTCCTCTCATCCATCCGCATGTCTAAGGGTGCTTCTTCCTTGTAGGAGAAGCCCCGCGAGGCATCGTCGAATTGCGGGGAGGAGACTCCTAAATCCATCGTTAGTCCGTCGATCGCCGTGATTCCCAGATCAGCGAGTTTCGACTTGAAATCCGCGAAGTTCGAATGGACCAGCACGAAGTTGGTTCCGATCGCTGCGAGTTTAGGGCGGGATTCCTCGATCGCCTCCTCGTCCATGTCGAAGCTGATGAGCTTGCCATGGGGGAGCCGTTTCAGGATCTCGGCGCTTGTGCCCGCTCTTCCGAGCGTGAGGTCAACGTACGTCCCGCCATCCTTGATGTCCAGGAGTTCTAGGCTCTCCGGAAGAAGGACGCTGATGTGGGTTGACACAGGTCATTCGCTCCTGCTGACGCCGTCTTTTGAAAGCTCGTTGGCGAGCGTTTCATAAGACGAAGCGTGCTCGGCGAGGTACTTCCGATAAGCCGCGGAGTCCCATAATTCGAAGTGGTCTAGCACTCCGATGATGGTAACCTCCGAGCCGATCTTGTACTCGTTCGCGAGCTCGGCGTTGATGGTGAGCCGGCCGTGGCTGTCGATCTCCAATTCGCTCGCACTGCTGGTCGCGAGACGAACGTAAGAACGAGCCTTGGCATCGAGATAAGACAGTTTCTGGAGGGACGACAGCAAGTTGCTGAAGTCGCCTTCCCCGTAAATGGACAAACAACCCTCGAAACCGCGCAGGACATAGAAACGAGACGGCATTTCCTTCACGAGTTTAGTCGGTATCTGGAGACGCCGCTTCTCATCTAGGGTCCTTTGATAGGTTCCGAAATAATTTCCCACTACTTCCCACCTCGCACTAATAATCTACCATCGGGTTTTAAAATGTAAAACCTTTTTTCGCAAAGGCGAATGAAAAAAAGGATTCTTTTGGTCAAGGAATCCCTTCATTAAGATGAGACGCTGGGCTTGGATTCGCCATGCGGTTTTTGCGGAGATAATCGAGATGAAATTATTTTTTCGCGGAGGGCTTTTCCCGGCCTTCCCTAACTTCCTCTCCGACCTTTTCCGCCCCCGCTCGCGGTTCCCCTTCGCTTAAAACGCGATAGCCCGGACCCGATTTCGGAAGGCTCACTTTTTCGCTCCGCACGAGCCGGATCGGGAGGCTCGAAAGGATGACGCGAAGGGCCAATTCATCGAGGTCGATCGACGACCCGTCCACGAGAAAGCCCTCCCCCGCCGCATCTTCTTCGTCCAGGATATCGACGTCCTCGCTCACGGCGATCTTCTTGAGGAAGGGTTTCCCGTCTCGGGAATCCTCGACTTCCAAAGTTCCGACGATGGCGAAAGCGGCGTGGGCGTAATCCCCCACTTTCCCGACCCGGCACTCATAGGAGCACGCTTTCACCGCCTTCACCGGATAGGCCAGGGGATAGCCGGCGAAGACGGTATTCTGCTCGAACTTCTGCGTTTTTTCAGAGCTGATCGAACTCTTGGCGACTTTCAGCATTATTGCCTCACCTCCGCCTGGAAATGGGCCCCTAAGTCATCGATGATCCGCTTCATGATGGCATTGACTTCTTCGTCTTTGAGCGTCTTTTCGGGGTCTCGGAACGTGATGGTGAGGGCCATGCTCTTCTTCCCGGGGGCGATGTTGGCCCCTTCATAAAGGTCGAAGATCTCGACCTCGGAAATCGTGGCGTCGAGATGGGCGATCTCCTTCCGCGCCTCCTCATAATCGGTCTTGGTGGCGATAAGGAAAGCCAAGTCCCGGGTGACCGAAGGGAAGCGCGGCGGAACCGAGGCTTTGGCCAGCCCGGTCCGAAGATCGAGGAGGGCCCCCAAATCGATTTCCATCCCGACGGCGCTCTGGCTTAAGCCCAGATTTTTCAAAGCCGACGGATGAAGCTCGCCCAAAACGGCGACGAGGGTCCGCCCCAGATAAACGGCGGCGCTCCGCCCCGGATGGAATTCCTCTTTGGCGCTTTGGAGCGGCTCGAGGCGATAGCGGGTCGGGGCGATGCCCAATAAACCGGCGAGGCCTTCGAATAAGCCTTTGGCCGAATAGAAATCGTAAGGGCGCGTCTCCAGCCGCCCTTCGATCGCTTCATTCCCCACGAGGACGATGGCGAGATGGAGCCCGGAGACCTTGGGGGCGTCGACGTCGCTCACCTCATAGAGAGCCAGATCCTTCTCTTGGTGGGCGCTATTGTAACTCGCGGCATCCAAAAGGCTTCTCAGGAGGTTCTTGCGCAAGAACTGATGGTCGTCGGTCATCGGGTTCTTGATCTCGTAATCCTCCCCGACGACGAGGTATTCATACGACGCGCGGCGGCTTTGATCGACCAGGGAGTAGGTCAGGCATTCGTCTACCCCATGCCCGCGGAGATAGCGCCGGACCGCCAGTTTGTCTTTCTGGCGCGGAGAATAGCCCCCCTCGATCCGCAGGGGCACCGAAGGCAGCACGCTCTTGACGGCGGAAAAGCCCAAGAGCCGGATGACTTCTTCGCTCACGTCGGCTTCCCCCGACATGTCGATGCGGTAATTGGGGACGACGACGGAGAAGCGCTCCCCTTCCTCGTTGACGATGGCCATGTGGTCGCGCAGCAGGGCTTCCTTGACCTCCGAGAGATTGAAGGACGTGCCGAGGCGGCCGTTGAGGTAGGTCAGGCTCGTGGGGATCGTCTTCCGCTCATGGCTCAGGATGTCATAAGGCACGGCGGAAAGGACCTTGGCGGCCTTCGAGAAATCGATCAGGAGCTGCGTGGCAAGATCCAAGACCCGCTCGCTTTGGTCGGGATTGATCCCTTTGATGAAGCGAGAGCTCGATTCGCTCCCGAGCCCCAAGCGGATCGAGGTGCGCCGGATTGGGGCGCCGGCGAAAAGAGCGGCTTCGACGACGACGTTTTTGGTGTCTTCGGTGACCGCCGGGGCGATCCCCGTCAGGATGCCGGCCAAACAGACCGGGACTCCGGCGCTCGTGACCACCAAATCGCCCTTTTTAAGGGCATACGTCTTCCCGTCCATGGCCGCGAAATCGCCTTCATAGTCGTCTTTGACGATCAGCTCGCGCGCCGGGAGTTTGTCGGCGTCGTAGAGATTGAGCGGCTGCCCGGTCAAAAGCATCACGTAGTTTCCGATGTCGACGATGCTGCTGAGGCTCCTTAGACCTTCCGCGGCGAGGATATCCACGAGCCATTTCGGCGAAGGCAGGGCCTTGACGCCGCGGACCTCCCGGACCGCGAACAAGGGGCATCGGGGGGTTTCGGAACCCACCGCGAAATCGCCCTTCGCGGCTTTGGGGATCGGGTCTTTCGGGATCGTGACGGGCCGGGAAAGGACCGCCCCCACCTCCCGGGCCACGTTCTCCATGGCGTTGAGGTCGCTCCGATTGGGCAAGAGCTTCAAATCGAGGACGACGTCGTCCAACCCGAGATAGGCGAGGACGTTCTCCTCCCCGATCGGGGCGTCTATGGGCAGCTCTTCGATGCCGTTAACCTGTTTCTCCGTGAGGTATTTCTTGTCGACGCCCAATTCATAGAGGGCGCAGCACATCCCGTCGCTCGTGAGGCCCCGGATCTCGCTTTTCTTGATGGTCTCGCCCGGCAGAACCGCCCCTTCGCGGGCCACGATGACGTTCAGCCCGGCCTTGGCGTTGGGCGCGCCGCAGACGATCGTGTGGACCCCGTATTTCTTCCCTTCGTCCACTTTGAGGACATGGAGGTGATCGGAATCCGGATGGGCCACGCAGGAAAGGACGTGGCCGATCACGAGGTTGGTGCCTTCGGCCAGGCGCCGGATCTCTTCGACCTCGACCCCGGCGAAGGCCAGCTTGTCGGCCAGGGTCTCGGGAGAGACATCATCGACTTTGACGAACTGATTGAGCCACTTGAGGGATACTTTCATATTGAGGCCTCACTTTTCCGAGAAATCTTTGAGGAAGCGAACGTCGTTCTGATAGAAGCGCCGGATGTCGTCAACCCCGTAGCGGAGCATGGCCACCCGCTCGACCCCGACGCCGAAGGCGAAGCCGCTATAGACCTTGGGGTCATAGCCGCCCATCTCGAGGACGTGGGGATGGACCTCCCCCGCTCCCAGGATCTCGATCCAGCCCGTCCCCTTGCACATGGGGCAGCCTTTGCCCCCGCAGGCGGCGCAGGAGACGTCGACTTCGACCGAGGGCTCGGTGAAGGGGAAATAAGAGGAATGAAGGCGGATCTCCCGCTTCTCCCCGAACATCTTGCGGACGAAAAGCTCGAGGGTGCCTTTGAGGTCGGCCAGGGAAATCCCCTTGTCGATCACGAGCCCCTCGATCTGACCGAATTCATGGGAATGGGTCATGTCGTCGTCGTCGCGGCGGTAGCACTTGCCCGGGCAGATCATCCGGATCGGCTCCTTCCCCGCCTTGGCGAGCATCGTGTGGGCTTGGGCGGCCGAGGTCTGGGTCCTTAAGAGAAGCGTGTCGGTGATGTAAAAGGTATCCTGCATGTCCCGGGCCGGATGGTCCTTGGGGACGTTGAGCATCTCGAAGTTGAAATGATCGGTCTCGACGTCGCGCCCCTCCACGATTTCGAAGCCCATGGAGGCGAAGATCTCGCTCATCTCGTCGACGATGATCCAATACGGGTTGACACGGCCTTGGCACAGGGTCCGGCCCGGCAGCGTCAGGTCGATGGCCTCGCTGGCCAGTTTGGCGGACAGGGCGGCGCTTTCGAGCCCTTGGCTTTTGGCGTCGTAAGCCGCCTGGATGGCATCCCGGGCGTCGTTGAGGACCTTGCCGAACGCGGCCTTTTCCTCGGCCGGGATCTGCTTCATGAGGCCCATGAGCGAGGTGAGCTCGCTTTTCTTGGCCAAGTAGGTGTTGCGGACGCGGGTCAGCTCCTCGCTGGAGGACGCCCCCGCCACTTCGGATAGGGCTTTTTCTTGAATGGCTTTGACTTGCTCGATGGGATCCATGATTATCCCTCCTATATATGAAAAAAGGCGGCCGGGAGCGGGTTTTCCCGCGGTGCCATCCCTCTTCGCTCCCGTTGGGAGCGCGCTAACGGCTTGAACCCAGCCAGGGGGAGAGTCTCCTCTCCGTTCTCCGAGACGAATTCGCCAATCTTATCCTGGGGCGGTCACTCTTCCCGCCTCTCCCACGGAAGAAACTCGGACTGGTTACTTTTTCTCTTCGCCGAACAAGACCATTCTAGGGCCCCGGCACGGATAAGGAAAGGAAAAGCCGATATCCCGAAGCCCTCAGGAGAAATAATCGGGCAAAGTCGGGAAATCAAAGACCGCGGCGTCGACTTCCTCATAGACCGAGCGGTCCTCCAAGCCGGTGGGCCAGTCGGCGATGGCGGCGGCCGAATCTTGAAGCGGCGTCAGGACCCCGTTGAACGTGAGGTCGGTCGGATAGACGACGTGATCGGGATATTGGGTTTCAAGGGCCGCCAGATCGAAGGCGAAAGAGACCGAAAGATCGGTGCAGCCAAAGGCTTTTTTGGAGAAATAGCTCGTGGCCTTGAGGGAGAAAGAATCGACGCAGGCGAAGAAATCCTCGATCCGCTGATCCACGAGGCTGGCGGCCGCCTGCCCCGCCAGGGAGGAGGTGAAAAGGGCGCTGACCGCGTCTTCGAGGAAGGCAGCGGCTTGCGCGGGCGCATCCATCGCCCAGTCCAAGCGGTAGGCCCCCTCGTCGCCGCCGTAGGCTTGGGCGGTGCCCGAAGTCCCGCTTTCGTAGGCGCTTTGAAGCGCCGTCCGCGACGAGGCGACGGCGGAAGGAAGGGTATCGGTCAGCGGAAGGGCCAGGTCGATCAAGGACCCTTCGGGGCTCAGATCGAAAAAGCTCTTGGGCGGAAGCTTCCAGGAGGAATCGGAGGAATTATGGTCCACCATCCACTCGAGAAGGCTCTCCGTGAACTCCGCCTTCGAAAGATCGAGATAGGCGGCATGGCCGTGATAATAGGATTTGAGGTTCTGGACCGGGCTCATGCTCCCCTCGTCGGTCGCGAGGGTGATCTTGGCGTTCGCGAAGTCCGTCTCGACCTTTAGGCCGGTCTTGGAGCCGCAGGCATTCGCGAAAGCCGAGATGTCATCGGCGGTCATTTCGATCGTGTAGGGATAGGAGCCCGTCCCACCGCTCGCGGGAGCCGCGGAAGAGGATGAGGCGCTCCCGAAACCCGGGATGGCCTCCGAGGAAAGGACATCGGTCGAGAGGATCTTAACGCTGGGGCTCCTGGGGGTGAGGACGAGGCCCTGCTCTTCGCTCATGGCCACCGCTTTGAGGCCTCGCTCATAAGCCTCGAAAAAAGCCTCCTCATCCGAGGAAGGAAGCTCCGAGATACCCGAGGAAGAGGCGGCGGAGGACGAAAGGCCGAGGGAAGAGGAAGCGGCCTTCAAAACCGAGCATCCCGCCAAGGCGAGAGGGCCCAAGGTCAGGCCAGCGATCCAACGCTGATGTTTCATCGCACGCATTATAGAGCCCCGAAGCGGAAGGAGACTATTGCTTTCTCAGCTCGTACATGAGGATGCCGCCCGCCACCCCGACGTTGAGGGAATCGATGCCCGCCATCTCCAGGCGGACGGAGGCGTCGCTATGGGCCACAATCTCGGGGCTCACCCCGCGGGCCTCGTTGCCCAAAACCAAGGCCACTTTCCGGTCTTTGGGAAGCGTCAGATCCGACAACTTGAACGAAGCTTTGAGATCCGTCGAAAGGATGTAATAGCCGTGACGGCGGAGCCAGGCGATGTCGTCCACCGGGGTTAAGGACGATTCCCGGAAATTCAGCCCGAAGAGGGCGCCTTGGGAGGCCAATAGGGCTTTGCTCGCATAGGCTTCGGCCGAGCCCTGGGAAGCCACTGCTTCCCGCCATCCGAAGGCCAGCGCGGTCCTTAAAAGCGTTCCCAGATTCCCGGGGTCGCTGACCTCATCGAGATACAAAAGGCGGTCCCCCAAAGGATCGGAAACGGGTTTTTTCCGGCAAAGGGCCGCGATGCCCTCCGGGGTTTTGGTGGCCGTCAGCTTCGCGAGAACGGCCGGGGTGACCCGGTAAAAGGGGACGGAGCAGCCGTAATCCTGGAGCGAAAAGACCTCAAGGGCGGCGTGATGGCTGAGGGCCATCTCCACGAGGTGGTAGCCCTCGACGAGGAAAAGATCCTCTTGGCCCGAAAGGGCCTTGGCGGCCGCTTTGACCTTGGCGTTGTCTTTGCTCGCGATCAGCTCACTCATAAAGGTGCTTCTTTAATCTAGCATGAATGGCCTTGTAGTTGGGGCAATATCGGTACACGATCGCGTAAAAGCGCGGCGAATGGTCGAAGACGAAATCATGGGCCAGCTCGTGGACCACCACCGAATCGATGATCGGCAGGGAATAATGGACGAGGAGGGTCGCGAAGGTCAGGGCGTGGGTCTTCTTGCTGTTGACCCCGTAGCGGGTGCCCATGTCCCGGACCCGGACCTTATACGGAACCGAGACCCCCATGAGGGAAGAATAATAGGCCACCCTCTCCTTGACGACGGGTAGGAGCATCGCCTTGAGGTATTTCCGCTGGGCCAAGGAGGGCGTGCCCCCAAAGCCCATGACGGGGCTCTTCTTGCCGAAAAGATAGATCTCGTCGCCCTGAATCGGCTTCTCATAAGTGACCTGGCGGACCAGCTTCGGGAAGAAACGGTCGAGGTCTTTGCGGAGGACTTCTTTGGGGGTCCCCCAGGGCGCGGACACCAAGAAAGTCCGCTCATCGGAGGCGAAGCGGAAGCGGATCGAGCGCATTCTTTTGTAGGTCACCACGCAGTCGTAGTTATTGCCCAGATATTGGACTTGCCATTTTTCGCTCATGGGAAAGATTATAGCCAAAACTCTTTGCGCGTGGAAAAGAAAGGGGAAAGAGGATAGACTATGCCTGCATGGAAAAGATCTTGATCAGCGCCTGCCTCATCGGGGATAAAACCCGCTACGATGGCACGGATAAATATTGGCCCTTCGTCGAGAAGCTGGCCAAGAAATACGAACTCGTCCCCTTCTGCCCCGAAGTCGAGGGCGGGCTAAGCGTCCCCCGCGACCCCGCGGAGATCTCGCACAACGAGGTTTTCACGAGCGGCGGCAAAAACGTCACGAAAGAATACAATCTCGGGGCCGAAAAGGCCGTTCAAGCGTGTCATTTCTTCGGCATCCGCATCGCGATTCTCAAAGACCGGTCGCCCGCCTGCGGGTCGCGCCAGATCCATGACGGGAGCTTCAAGGGCAACGTCATCGATGGCCTGGGCGTGACCACCCGCCGCCTGATCGCCGCGGGCGTCAAAGTCTATTCCGAAACGGATAATCTCGATTTCCTTTTGGGCGAAACCCAAGAGGCCCATGACGCAAGGCTGACGAAAAACCTGGAAAAGGAAAAACTCTTGAAAGACCAGAAAAACAACCCTGGGGCCACCCCAGGAACGGACGGAACCTCCTCCTCGAAAGGGGGCTATCCCCACAAGAGCTATGGCCACCACTACGGCAGCTCTGAAGGCTCCGGCGAACACAAAAGCTTCGGCCATAAGTCCTATGGCCATTCTTCCTATGGCGAGCACAAGAGCTATGGGGAGCATGCTTCCTATGGCGAGCATAAGAGCTATGGCGAACACACGAGTTCCAGCGACCACAAGCCTTACGAAGGCGAGCACAAAGCCTACGGAGAGCATCCGGGCTATGGCGAGCATAAGAGTTACGGAGAGCGCAAGAGCTACGGGGATCACAAACCTTTTTACGGCGAGCATGCGAGCTATGGCGAACACAAGCCTTACGAAGGCGACCACAAGCCTTACGAAGGCGAGCACAAAGCCTATGAAGGCCATAAGCCTTATGGCGAGCATTCTTCCTTTGGCGAGCACAAAGCCTACGAAGGGCACAAAGCCTATGGCGAGCATCAAAGTTACGGCGACCACAAACCCTACCAAGGGGAGCACAAGAGCTATGGGGAACATGCCTCCTATGGCGAGCACAAGAGCTATGGGGAGCACAAAGCCTACGAAGGGCATAAGCCTTATGGCGAGCATTCTTCCTTTGGCGAGCATAAAGCCTACCAAGGCGAGCACAAAGCCTACGAAGGCCAAAAGCCCTATGGAGAGCACGCCTCCTACGGGGAGCACAAGCCTTACGGGGAGCACGCCGGTTATGGCGAACACAAGCCGTATGGCGAGCATAAGAGCTATGGCGAGCATGCCGCTTCCGGCGAACATAAAACTTACGGGGAGCATCCTTCTTACGGAGAGCACAAAAGCTATGGCCACAAGGGCTATGGCGAGCATAAGAGCTATGGCGGCCACTCGAGTTTCGGCCCGAAGAAACCCTACGAAGGCCACCATGAGGACCACAAACCGAATTCCGCCTCAGTAGCCAAGCCGCTTGACGACAAGAATGGCAAATAAGACGCCGCGCCTGATCGCGAAAATGACGGGAGCCGCCATCTTCGCGGCCCTGAGTTTCGTTTTGACCGCTTTCGCCATGATTCCCTACGCCGGAGGGGCCGGCTATTTCAATTTCGGGGACATCGTCGACATCCTCGCCTCCTTTCTTTTGGGGCCTCTCGAAGGGATGCTCGTGGGGATGATCGGCGGGGTCACGAGCGATTTGCTCTTCAATGGGGCTTTCGCGCTCTGGACCCTTCTCGCCAAAGGCTTATTGGGGCTTTGCTCGGGATTCTTTTTCGTGATCTTGAGGCGACGAAAAGCCCTCCGCTTCCTCGGAGGGTTCCTCGGGGCGGCCCTGGAAGTCCTGGTCTATCTCTTGGCCTATTATGCCATGGAAGGCGATGGCGGGCTTTACCAAAGCGCCTTCGATTGCCTTCAGGCCTTCGGCTCCGCCTCAGTGGCCATCCCCCTCTACCTTCTCTTGGAAAAAACGGGGCTCCCGAAGCGTCTCGAAACCTGAAAAAAGGCTAGCTCTCGCTAACCTTTTTGAGTAACCCGAAACCTCAATAAGCTTTCGGGGTTTTGGCGTCTTTGAGGAGGCCCGAGGTCTTGGCTTCGTCGGCTTGGACGAGGGCCCAGGCCGAAACGATGAAGAAAACGAGACCCACGATGACCACGGCCAAGGCCAAGGCCGTCAGCCAGCCCGCCGAGCGCACGAAGAAAAGCGGGAAGGCCAGGATTCCCACGACCGCGAAGGCCACGCCGAACCAGAAGAAGATTTTCGCCACTTTCATTTTCCCTTTTCTTCCTTTCGCCCCCAATGTAGCACAAGGACCTAGGCCCCGCCACAAAAAAGGCCCCGGCGGGAAGCCAGGGCCTGAGGGACGGCCGCTTCAGTAAACGCGCTTTTCGGTGATGGGGTCGAAGATGTGGGCTTTGGGCTGGTCGAAGACGATCTTCATCCCGTCGCCGATCTTGATTTCGTGGGTGAGCGGAATCTTGGCGATGAGATCGATGTTGGCGAAATCGGTGTGGATGTAATACTCGTGGCCGAGCAGCTCCGCCACCGCCACTTTGATCGGATGGGCCGTGCCGCCGAAGAGCTCATCGTTCTCCACGAGCTCGTGGATGTCCTCAGGACGGATCCCGAAGACGATCGAATGGGCTTTGACGAGGGCGTTTTTGTCGGCGGTCAGCTGAAGCTCGAGTCTGTCGATCTCGGCTTTGATCTTGGGATCGGCGGCGTTCTTCCTCAGCGAGAGGAGCTTGCCTTCGACTTCCTTGACCTCGCCTTCATAGAAGGCTTTGTGGGCGTCGATGGCGGCTTGGTCGCAGGCGATCTTGTCGCCGTTCCCCAAGACGATGACCCCGTTATCGTAGGTGGCTTTGAGAAGGTTCATCGAAGGCGACCCGATGAAGCCCGCCACGAAAACGTTGGCCGGATGGTTGTAGATCTCGATCGGCGTGCCGATTTGCTGGATGTGCCCGGCTTTCATGACGACGATCCGAGAAGCCATGGTCATGGCCTCGGTCTGGTCGTGGGTCACGTAAATCGTGGTTGCCCCAAGGGCCTCCGTGAGCTTGATGATCTCGCTCCGCATCTGCACGCGGAGCTTGGCGTCGAGGTTCGATAGCGGCTCATCCATGAGGAAGACTTTGGCGTTGCGGACGATGGCTCTTCCGAGGGCCACCCGCTGGCGCTGGCCTCCCGAGAGGGCTTTGGGCTTGCGGTCTAGGTACTCCTCGATCTGCAGGATTTTGGCGGCTTCGTGGACGCGCTTGTCGATCTCGGCTTTCGGCAGATGACGGATCTTGAGTCCGAAGGCCATGTTGTTATAAACGGTCATATGCGGATAGAGGGCGTAGCTCTGGAAGACCATCGCGATGTCGCGATCCTTCGGGCTCTTGTCGTTGGCGTATTCGCCATCGATGTAAAGGTCCCCGTTCGTGATGTCCTCGAGCCCCGCGATCATGCGCAGGGTGGTCGATTTGCCGCAGCCCGAAGGGCCCACGAAGACGATGAATTCGTAGCGTTTGACATCCAAGGTGAAGTCATAGACGGCTTGCACGCCGTTCTCATAGACCTTGTCGATATGGCGGAGGGAGACGTAAGCGAGATCTTTGGGTTTCACCTCGCCGCCCCCGATGTGTTCTTTGGCCAATTCCTTGCGGCGCTCCAAAATCTCCTGCTTCGTGACGGTGGGCTGGCCTTTGGTGACATCGACTTCCGCGGCTGGTTTGTCTTTCTTATGGAATAAACCCATGTTGGTAAAACCTCGATTCGCGAACTAGTATAGCGAAGCGCTTTTAGGGAGTCTAGTGCACAGTGCACAAATCGTTATTTAGAGGATCCGAATTGGAAATAGATCTCCAGGAGGAGGGCATTATGGTAATCTCGGATATCGAGTCCCGTGAGATCGATGAATTGATTGAGGCGGTAATTGAAGGTGTTCCGATGGATGATGAGGGTCTGGGCCGCCAAAGAGGCGTTGAGCCCGCAGCGGAGGAAGGTCCCGGCGGTGAGCAGAAGCTCATGGGGCACCCCGCTGAATTCGCTGGACAACAACGGCAGCGAGGAATAATCGCCGAAGGAGAACTCCTTCATGAGGACGTCGGTTAGGAAAAGGCACTGATTGGGGAAATAGGCCACGCCTTCTTTGAGGGCTTTTTCCTCAAACTCCCCATCCTTGTGAACCGCCACCACCGTCATCGTGAGGCCGAGGTCCTCATGGATGTTGAAAAGGACGCCTTGGAGGAGGACCGCGAATTTCTCGTCGGCGAGGAAATAGCCTTTGTCGTCGCGCTCATAGAAAATCTCATAAGGGGAGCCCAACGAATCCAAGGTTTCTTTGAAAAGATCGCGATTGACGGCCCCGTTGGCCAAGAAAAGGTAGTATTTGTTCATCTTATCCTTATCAAATAGCTCTCGAAGGGCCGAAGTTGAAAGATGTGATTGACGATTTTCAGGTCGCCGTAGTTATGGAGCATCACGTCCGCGATCTCGTAGTAGAAGGTGAAAAAGACGTCATACGGCCGGAAATTGGAAATGACCATGAGTTTCTGGGAGCCCGAGTGGAGATAAGCGAAGACATCGGGATGGTTGGGGTCGATGAGATCGAGCGGCCCATTGGAGACGATGTCGTTGATGACGGCATCCCGCCGCTTATTGATCGCGAACTGGAAGAAATTGAGAATCGAATAAGGGTCTTCCATTTCTTTTTGGACGTTAACCCCTTCCGCGTAATTGGGATTTGCAGGGATAATTAAACTTTCGGCCTTGGAGAAGCCGGCATTTTTCGTATCGTCCCATTGCATCGGGGTCCGGGCGTTAAGGCGGGTCGCCCGATTAAGGAAAGTCACGATCTGCTCCTCCGTGAAACCGGACCTGCGCCATTCGGCGACCCCGCTTTCGGTCGCTTTGTCGGAAAAGAACTGTTCGGGTTTCGCGAACTGAACGTTGGACATCCCGATTTCGTCGCCGTAATAAACAAATGGGGTCCCATAAAGGAAGAGAAGCGTGGTGATCAGCATCTTGGCGGATTCGTCCCGATACTTGACGGAGCCATATTGGCTGAGGACCCGCGGATGATCGTGATTGCACCAATACAGAGGCATATCGGCTTTCTCATGATCGGCATTATACCAGCGCATGAAATTCCGCTTCAAAAGCAGGACATCGGTTTTGATCTCGTCGTCTTTTTTGCCGATGGAATTATAATTCCCATTGTTCCAAACGGTGTCGAAATTGAACACGAGGTTGATGGAGCCATAATTCCGGTCGCACAGCGTGAGGGCCTCTTCCGGGGAAATGTTCCCGCCGACCTCCCCCACCATCAAAACGTTCCGTCCCTGGAGACAGCGACTCTTGAACTCTTGGAGGTAATCGAATAACTCGGGGCGGTTGGAGAATTTCGAAGTGTCCAAAACGTAGCCGGAAGCATCGGGCTTCAGGGCGCTATCGGAAAAGGACAAATCCTTGGCGAGGTGCGCCACCGCATCCAAACGGAACCCATCAACGCCTTTGTCGAGATAGAAATTGGCGATCTTGAAATATTCTTCGCGCAAAGCGGGATTCGCCCAATTGACGTCCGGCATGTGTTTCGAGAAGATATGTAAATAAAAATCCTCCGTGCCCGGCACCCGCTCCCAGGCCGAAGAGGCGAAAAAGCCTTTCCAATTATTGGGCGCAACAACCTTGCCATCGACAATTTTTCCCTTTTGAAAAAAATAATACTTCCGTTCGGGCGAGGATGGATCCTGCAAGGCTTTTTGGAACCAAGGATGCTGGTCCGAGGTGTGATTCAAAGTGAAATCGATGATGATGCGAATTCCGCGTTTATGGGCTTCGGCCAAAAGGTTGTCGAAATCCTTCATCGTCCCGAAACGGGGGTTGACGGCGTAATAATCCGAAACATCATAGCCGTTGTCGTCCATGGGGCTTTGGAAGAAGGGACAGACCCAAAGAAGATTGACCCCCAAATCGCGGAGATAATCGAGTTTTGAAAGAATGCCGTTAAGATCCCCCACGCCGTCCCCATTAGAATCGGCGAAGGTCTCGGGATAGATGATATAGCCGATGGAATTCCGCCACCAAGCGCTGGTATTCAAATCCATATTTCGACCTCATTATAGCAAAGGATATCCCGAAGAGTGAGCATGTTTCGTTCTTTTTACCGCAAATTTCGTTTTCCCGATGAACGATAATTTTACGGTTTTTGTTTTGTCTAGACCCTTTGCGAGAATTTACAATTCAGTCTTTTTATCCTCGATAAAAAGAAGCGAAAGCGTTAGAATTTTCCTCGCAATGAAGAAACTCATTAAAACCTGTCACCAACTCATCAAAGGTTATGAAGCCATCTTTTGGCTAAGCCTGGTCGCCCAAATCTTCATGGGCGCCTCCCAGGTTTTCGCTTCTTTCCTCACGAAAGTTTTGGTGGATACCATTTTGGGAGTCAATACCCTCAATAGCTCGGGATACGTGGAGCAATGGATCATTTTTCTCATTACCGGAGGAAGAGGCGCCCAATATCTCGTCGACAACGCCCCGATGGTCCTTTCGGTCTCGATTGGGGTCTCGGCGATCGTGGCGGCCATCGCTTCTTTGATCCGCATGACGATGCGGGGCTATGTGGCCGCGGTCGTCAACGGCTCCATGGAAATCAAGCTTTTCGACCATTTGGAGAGGCTCCCTTATTCCTTTTATAAGAAAAACAAATCGGGCGACCTCATCCAAACCTGCACGCGTGACATCGATGTCTTGAGAAAATTCCTCATCGCGGATATCTCCAACGTCAACTGGACTTTATGGATCTGCATTTTCTGCTTCGGCATCTTGATGTCGATCTCTCCCATGCTGACCTTGGTCACCCTTTGCCTATTCCCGGCCATGTTCATCTATTCCTATTTCTTGATCAAAAAAGTCCGGCTTTTGTACCGGGCAACTGATGATTCCGAAGCTCGGATGACGGATAAAATCTCCGAGAATTTGGCCGCCGTGAGAATCGTCAAAGCTTTCAACGCCGAGAAATACGAAATCGAGAACTTCGAAACTTATCTGACCGATTACAAAGGCAAATTCATCAAGTGGCGGAAACTGAGCGCTTTTTTCTTTTCCTCCAGCGATATCTTCGTTTTCGGCTCGAAGCTCTTGGCCCTGATCTGGGGCATCTATCTTTGCTACACCGGGGAGATCGGAGCGGGCACCCTCGTGCTTTCCTTTATCTTCGTGAACATGATGGTGTGGCCGCTACGCGATGTCGCCACCACCCTGAGCAACATGGGCCAATACATCGCCTCGGCGGATCGGATCCGGCTCGTCCTCGATGAGCGCATCGAGGATACGACGAGCGGCCTCACCCCCGTCATCAAGGGCAGCATCGTCTTCGATCACGTCGGGTTCCGCTACGACGACGCCAAGACCGAAACCATCCACGATGTCTCGTTCAAAATCGAGGCCGGCCAGACGGTCGCCATCATGGGCAAGACCGGCAGCGGGAAATCGACCTTGTCGCTCTTGTTGACCCGCTTATACGATTACACGTCGGGCTCGATCACCATCGATGGCGTCGAGCTGAGAACCATCCAAAAGGCTTATCTTCGCCGCAACGTCGTCCCGGTGCTTCAGGATCCTTTCCTTTTCTCCAAGTCCATTTCCGCCAACATTCTGATGGCCAATAAACAAGCCAGCCAGGATGAGGTCAGGCGGGCCGCCCACATCGCCGCCATCGACAACACGATCGAGAATTTCAAAAATGGCTATGACACCGCGGTGGGCGAGAAAGGCATGTCGCTGTCCGGGGGCCAAAAACAGCGGGTCGCCATCGCCCGCACCATCATCTCGAACGCCCCGGTTCTGATTTTCGACGACTCATTGAGCGCCGTCGATACCGAAACCGATCTGACCATCCGCAATAACCTCAAGCAATACGGCAAAGGCATCACCACCATCATCATCACCCATCGGGTCAGCACCGCTCGCGATGCCGATTTGATCGTCGTCCTCGAAGACGGGCGCGTCAGCGAAATGGGCACCCACGACCAGCTCGTGCAGATTCCGGGGCTTTATTCCCGCATCGCCGAGATCCAAGGCAAGATGGCCTAGAAAGGAGAGGCACCATGACGAACACGGATTTAGAAGAAGAAAAGCTCCCGAATAAACTCAACGTGAGAATTTGGGGCAGGATCGGACGCTACGCGCTCACGCAGTGGCCTTTCCTGATCGTCATTTTCTTCATGATGCTGATCACGACTTTCTACGATTCGGCCTTCGTCCCGACCATGAACGCCGGAGCCATCGCCTTGGTCGGGGATGCCAGCAACACCCTCGCCGCGGGCGCCGATCTGACAAAACTCACGATCCATGTGGCCTTCATCAAGGGCGTGTTCGAAGTCAACATGACGTATCTCGTCTTCGTGCTCGTGGAGATCGGGATGATCCTCCTCCGCTCGCTTTCGATTTATTGGACCTTCTATCTCACGAACTACGTGGACATGACGATCATGACCTCTTTGCGCCGCGACACTTTCCGAAGGGTCCAAGAGCTTTCCTTCTCCTATTTCGATAAGACGAACTCCGGCTGGCTCATTGCGAGAATGAATAACGACACCGCTTCGATCGGGGATGTCATGAGCTGGGATCTCATCCAGATCCTTTGGAGCAGTTTCGATCTTTTCTTCACCATGATCACGATGTTCTCCCAGAACTGGAAATACGCTCTCATCGTCATGGCCTCTTTGCCGATCGTGGCCATCATCGTGCCGCTCTTTGAGCGCGCCCTTTTGAAGCGCTGGCGGACCGCTCGCAATGCCTATTCCAAATTCGTGGGCTGGCTCGCCGAGGCCATCAACGGCGCCAAAACGATCAAAACCCTATCCATCGAAAATGAGGTCTCCAAAGAGGATAAGGAGAACGTCGACGACATCACCAACAAGCGTTGGCGCGCGGGCTTGACCAACGCCTTCTTCCAGCCGATCATCGGCTTGATCTCGAGCACCATGATCGCCATCATCGTTTTGGTGGGTTTGAATTATGTCAGCACCAGGAATTTAAATGCTGCGGATATGGCCGTTGAATTAGCCACCATCGTTCTTTTCATTGGCTTCGTCCAGTCCATTTACGATCCGCTCCAGCAGCTGAGCGACGTTTTCTCGGACTTCATGGCCAACCAGGCGGGGGCCGAGAAGGTCGGCCAGCTCTTGGACGCCAAGCCCGGGATCGTCGACAAGCCGGAAGTCATTGAGAAATATGGCACGATCTTCGCCCCCAAGCGGGACAACTACGAGAAGATCCAGGGCGACATCCGCTTCGAGAACGTGGTCTTCGATTACGGCAACGGGGTGGAAGTGATCCATCCTTTGAGCCTCGACATCAAAGCCGGGACCTCGCTGGCCATCGTCGGCGAGACGGGGAGCGGCAAGACCACGACCGTCAATTTGCTCTGCCGCTTCTACGAGCCGACCAAGGGCCGCATCTTCATCGATGGCGTCGATTACCTCGATCGCTCGCTTGGCTGGCTTCGCAGCAACATCGGATATGTCCAGCAAACCCCCTTCGTTTTCTCCGGAAGCTACAAAGACAACATCCGCTATGGCAAGATGGACGCCACCGATGAGGAGATCATCGCCGCCGCCAAGCTGGTGGGCATCCACGATTTCATCATGGCTCAGAGCAAGGGCTACGACACCGTCCTCGAAGACGGGGGCGGCAGCCTTTCCCAGGGCCAGAAGCAACTGGTGTCTTTCGCCCGCGCGATCATCCGGAACCCCTCGATCCTGATCTTGGATGAGGCCACGAGCTCCATCGACACCGAAACCGAAGCGGCCGTCCAGAAGGCCATCGAGCCGCTGCTGCAGGGCCGGACCTCGATCACGATCGCCCACCGCCTCAGCACCATCGTCAATTCGGATCGCATCCTTGTGATGTCCGCCGGCAGCGTCGTCGAAGATGGCAACCACGTGGCCCTCATGGAGAAAAAAGGCGCCTATTACGATCTCTATATGAATCAGTTCAAAGACCTCTCGGTCGAGAGCCAGATCCAGACTTACGACACCCAAATCGCCGCGAAAAACGTCAAGATATAATTAGGTAACAATATCCTCTTCTATTAACGGCTTTATTTTTTACCTTTTATTTCTTTGGGCGCTGAAACGGTTTTTTCTGTTCTTATTGTTTTACGAACCTTTGGGGACTGCGCTAAAATCATCTGGTATGAAAGCCGTTGCACAAAAGGGGCTCTTTCTTTGTCTACATAGGTGGAGGGGCAAATGGTGAAGCTTCCGCTGAAGGTGACCTGCGGCTTCGTTTCCGGAGACGAAGAAAGCATCCAAGAAGTTTATTATGCTTACCGCAAACTTCTCTTTTTCATCATCGTCTCGATCGTTAAAAACGAGGAAGACGCCAAAGACCTGCTGCAGGAGACCTTCCTTAAAGCCATTGAGAACCGTCGCTCCATCGCCAATCCCAAGTATTTAGAGGCTTATCTCACCGCCACCGCGCGGAACCTCGCCATCAATTTCGCCAAAAAAAGCAAACCCGATGTTTCTTACGAAGACCTGGAGGAAGTCTATGGCGAAGAGGAGAAAGACAATGCCTATCTTCAGGAAATGAACGCTTATCTCACCGACAAGGAGAATATCATCATCCTATACAGGATCGAATACGGTTATTCCTTCCGCGCCATCGCGGATCTGACGGGCATCCCCGTTTCGACGGTGGTGCTTCGTTACAAAACGGCTTTGGCCAAGGCCAAAGCCCATTATAGAGGCACAGACCATGTTTAATTACGATAAATTCAAACAAGAAATGGATCTGAAAGCCGAAAGACGGACCCCCCATCTCTCCACTTATGAGAAGCCCCTCAAGCCCCTCCCAGAGAAAAAGAGCCTTTGGAAGCGGCTCCTTTTGGTCGGAACCCCGGTTGCCGGGACCGCCGCCGCGGCCGCCATCGCCTTAGGCGTGACCCTCATCAAACCCTTGCCGTTCAATCCCTCGTATCGACTGACCCATCCCGAAGAAAGGGCCCATAACGCCGCAACCTCTTCCGTTCGCACGATCAAGCAATCGACCTACGACCTTTATGAGAGCTACCTCAAGAACGTGGCCCCGTTGGTTTTGAAGGATAAATTCAAGGCTTCCGTCAGTTTCTCGATCCCCGATGCCTTCGTCAATTTCTGCATCGAGGCCTATGGCTCCGCAGGAGCGGCCCAAAAAGAATACCTTGCGGTGCTGAACACCGATTCCCTGACTGACGTCAACGAAGCGGCCCGGGAGATCATTTTGGCCCTCGGCACCGAATTCGGCTCCGATGACACGACCTTCGGGGGCTATTCCGTCAGTTCGCTTTGGATCGACGAGGATCTTCCTTTGCAGGGCGACCTCACGGAGAAACTGAGCGATCTCGAGAAATACTATTATTGCTCCTTCTTCCACCACGCTCCCACGACGGACCTCGTCAACAAGTTCTTCGCCTCCGATCTGCCCGATGGCGTCAAAGAAGCGCCCAGCGTCACGGTTCCGGGCGGCGCCCTCACCGCCGGCGCCTCGGCCTATTATTGCTTCGACCATTACCCGCCGACGGTGGCGAACGACTATCGCTCCCAGTACCTTTCCGGCAGCCACAAAATGGATTTCACGCTCGCCGACGGAACCTCCAAAAAAGTCGATTACGTGGGCGGGGTCGTCGATTACGGCGCGAAATACGTCGGGGCTTCCTTCGTGGGCTCCTCGATTCCGCTCAATCATCTGAGCCTGGCCTATTTCCTGCCCGGCGAGGGGACCGATCCCTCCGCGATCGTCTCGGATGTCGTCGCCGGGAACTATGTTTCGGAGGATGCGGATCCCACTTCCTCGAGTTCCTACGGCCACGATTGGGAGGTCACTTATTCGGCCCCTTATTTCAAAATGCAAAGCACTCTCGATCTCATGGGAGCCTATACAAGGCTTTTGCCCAAGACCACTTCCCCCCTCTCGGGGGGCTTGTTCTCTGGAATCGTCGATTATTCCAAGCTTTCCGATCCGATCTATTTGAGCCAAGCCTTCTCGGTCAGCGACGTCACCTACGACTATAACGGCTTCTACGCCGCCTCGATCAACCTCAGCTTCGGGGCGACCGGGGGCCCCGTCAACCGCCGCTTCAGCCTGATTCTCGACCATCCGTACGTCTATGTCGCGGAGATGCCGGGGATGCAGATTGAAGGAAAGAGCGATGAGTTCAGCCTCCCCCTGATCTACGGGGAGATCCTCGACCCGAATTACGCGGGGCGTTGAGGAGCGAGAACATGGCCATTAAAGATTTTCTGAAAACCCTGCTTCTTTTCCTCGCCAAGGCCAGCGGGCCCGTCGCTTTCCTCATTTGGTATTATTTCTCGCCCTTTTCCATCCTTTTTGTCTTTCTTATCCTTATCTACGCCATCAACGTCCTCGTGACCTTCGGGGTTTTCCTGACTTCCAATTATCGCCTCAAAGTTCTTTTCGCTGATGTCTTTTACGGCGAGGCCGCTTGGTGGGCCCTTCTTTTTGCCTCCGGGGTCACGATTTTCGTGGACGTTCTCCAATACCATCTCTCGCCGGAGCAGTATTGGGGCTACTGGGTGGCCCTGGCCTTCTGGTCCCTTTCCCTGTTCGTCTTTCTCTTTATCCTCGTCCGCTATCTCGACCACGCCATCGCCTTCAAAAAAGACCTGAAAAAAGCCTCCGAAATCCGGAAATGATCCTCCGGGCGGAAAATCCTTTTGGAAGGACTGGCCCGGAGTTTCTGGGATTTTGGAGACTAGCGCATTTTTTTCGCTGAGAGGCAAGAGGACGCTTTCCGCCATCAGCGGAAAGCGGGTCATTTGAACGCGAGATCGATGGAGCCGACGCTCGTTTCGGCGGTCAACGTTTTGATGCCCGTCGTAGCGGCCCAAGAGGAGGGCAGATTGTCGCTGCCGACCGCGGTATGGGAAGTGATGGCGTAATCAGAGGAAGGGCCTTTGACGTCCCCGCTGATGGGGCCATTGGACGTATGAAGGGAGATGGAACTTGAGACGTCGATCGCCGAGACGGCGATGGCGCCGTTGGCGTTTTGGATTTTTAGCGCTGCGGTCGCGGAGAGATTTTTGACCGATTCGTAGCCGTTGTCATTCTTTAGGCTCACCAAGGAGGCTGAGATCCCATCCACATGGAGGGCCCCGTTGGAGGTTTCGAAGCTGGCCGCGCCGCTCGAGACGACATTCGTTGCCGTGATCGAGCCGTTATCCGTCGCCAGGGACAAAGCCCCGCCGGCGTAATCTTCGACGGCGATGCCGCCGTTTTTGGTCTCCATGGTGAGGGCGCCCGCAAACATGTCGGGCAGATAAACCGTCAGGACTTTCGTCTCCAAGCTCCAATTGAACAAGCTGAACCACTTTGAGGTATCCGATACGGAAACCTTCAGGGCATCGTCCGTTTCCGTGAACGTGTATTTCTCGAGGTTATTCTCCCCGTAGGTGATCTTGAGTTCTGAGGAGGTGTTCCGATAGACCTTGAAGTCCGCATTATTCTCGGTGACGGAGATCGCGGAGAAGGCTTTGCTGGATTCGTAATCCTGATAGGCGAAGGGCTGGCTCGTCGAGAGTTTGGCGAAATTGAAGCCCACCGTCGAGGCGGCGATGCCAACGACGAGAACCCCGCTCCCGAAGGTGACGCCGACGGCCACTAAGAGAATATTCAATGTTTTGTTCATGTTCCTTTACCTCACGAAGAGCCCTTTGAGGCCTCTTCCCAGCTTGGCGCTCACCCCCACGAAATAGCGGGTGAGATAGTAGGCCCCGATCCCGGCGAAGAGCCCGAGCCCGATGGCCATGAGGCCAGCCCCCGCGGCCGCGAAGCCCTGAAGGGGCCCATAGACGACGACGCCGATGGCCGCTTCGATGAGGGACCAGAAGCCCCCGAAGGCGCAGGAGACCGCCACGATCCAGGTGATCAAAGGGGCGAGCCAAACGAGGAGATAAGCGACGAAGACCAAAATCAAGGCCGTCAATAAAAGCGGGAACCATAACGGGAATCCCAATACCAGCAAGACGATGTTCAGGGTCGTGTTCCCGGTGCTCCAATGGGAGGAGGCCACCGAGGCCTTCACGACCTCCTTGAGCGGGCGGTCGCTTTTGATGGCCCGCACGACTTCATCGATCGTTCCGAGGGCTCGGACCGCCTCGTCCTCGCTTTTGCCGCTTTCGACCAGATCGTCGATGGTCGAGGAATAGTAATCGAGGCTATCCCGGATGTCTTTCTCGGGAAGCCCGCCTAAGCGGTCCCGCAGAATGACCAAGAAATCATGCTTGCTCATTGTTTTTTCCCTCCGCTGATGTACTCATAGGCCACCATCACCTCGCCCCAGTCCTTTAGAAAGCCCGCGATCTCCTGACGTCCCTCGTCGGTGATCTTGTAGTACCGGCGGAGCCTTCCGTTATGCTCGACGGTATAGATCGTCAGGCATTTCCGTTCTTCGAGCCGCCGCAGGATCGGATACAAGGTGGACTCGTTGACGTCGATGATGCCGCTAAGGTCTTGGACGATCTGATAACCGTAGTTATCGCTTTCTTCCAAGACTTTGAGCACGCAAGTCTCGATGAAGCCGCGTTTCAGCTGGGTATCCATGCGGATACTATATAGTACATAGTATTATGTGTCAATGGTCATTGATCGTTTTTTCATGAAGCGCTCAGAAAACAGAAGCCCGCAAGCAAAAATTGCGTGCCTTTCCCGCCGCTTCCCTTAAACTTAAGAGCGAGGAACCCCCTATGCTAGACATGCTGGCCATCGGTCATAAAATCGCCGCTCTCCGCAAACGGGAGAATCTCAGCCAAGAGGCTTTGGCGGCCCGCCTTTACGTGACCCGGCAGGCGGTCAGCAACTGGGAGGTCGCCAAAAGCGCCCCCACCATTGACAACATCCTGGAGCTTTCGTCTTTGTTCAAGGTCTCCTTCGAGGAGATCCTGTGCCTGGGCGAGAAACCCCTCTATGACAAAAAAGACCTCTTCAAGGATCATGAGCGGGCTTATGTCCTCGCGGCCTTTCTCGAAGGGAGCCTCAAAGTCCCGCTACGGGAGATCTACGATCAGGCCACGGGCGAGGAGCGGCGGACGCTCCTCAAGGCCCTCAAGGAAGGGCGCCTCGCCGCTTCTCCCAGTGAAATTGAGGATTTGTTAGGGGACAAGGAGAGGGAATTTCTCTCTCAAAGGAGGGAAAAGCCATGAATCTGAACGCCAAGAAGATGCTGCCTTTTTTGGACGATGACGAGCTCCATGCCATCGTGCTCCAAATGAAGGATGCCCCAGATGGGGTCTACGAAGGCGTCTCCCCCCGGGACATCGCCCCCTTCGCCGAGGAAGAGGACCTCGATCTCCTTTTGGCCGCCTTGGCCGAGAAAGGCGTTTTCGCAACCGACCTCTATCCCTTCGCTTCCTCGGAAGCCATCGGGAAAGCCGCCCAGGCGGCCCTCTCCGCCCAGGCCTTCGAGGCTTTCCGCAAAGCCCTGCCTTTCCTCGACGAAGACGACGCCGACGCGGCCATCCTGGCCGTCCTCAAAGACCATGACGAGATCTTCGCCTCCCCCGACCTCAAGATCGGCTCCCTTCTGCCGTTTCTCAGCGAAACGGCCACCACCGCCCTCTTCTTCTCCCTCGTCGACGCCAAACCCGAGGAGGCCAAGGCGATGCTGCCCCACCTCGAGGAGGAGGATTTCCACCGATTGGTGGAGGAAGCCGAGGAGGGGAAGCACCCCGCTTTCGACTGGGACGCGGCCTATCCTTTCCTCGACGAGGAGGACGTCAAGCGCCTCTTCTACGCCGCCCTCAGGCAAAAGAAATAAAAATCCCATTTTCCTAATAATGGCTTAATAAAAAGACAAGCTTAGCGGCCAAAAAGATAACCTCGTCTTCAGTTCGCAAATGAGTCTCCGAAGACGAACTTGCTCCCTTTTTGCATTTTGAACAATGGTTATCTAAAAAGTCGATTAATGGTCATTTTTTATTATTATGTCAAGTTTTTGAAAAACAGCATTTTGGAAAAAAGAAACCAGCGGCAAAATCCGGCCCACCGGGGCGTTAAGAGGAGGGTTATCGCCCATAGCCTTTTTTGACGAGAAATAAAAAGGACCTCATCGAAACGGGAGCGAAAGGCGCGGCCGAAAAGGGCGGATAAATCAGTAATGCTGCTCTTGCCGCTGATAATTGACGGCGAGCTTCTTCTCATACGCCGCGAGGGCATCCTCCCCACTGTAGCCCAGGAGAGGCAGGAGATCCAGGTAATCGCCGAAGGCCTTGAAGTAGCGGACTTGGGTGAAGGCTTTGGAGAGATCCCCCACGTCTTCGTAAACCTGGAGGATGGCCTCCGTCAATTCCGATTTCGGGGTTTTCAATTCGTGGGTGAAGCCCGTGACCCCCAAAGCCAGGCCCAAAGACAGGAAGAAATGCATCCCGTCGGCGTATTCGTCGAGGATGGCGTCTTTGCCCGAGGGCCCCTTGAGGCTCCAGAACTTGAAGCAGCGGGTTTCGTTGGCGAACTCCCCGAGCTCCACGAAAAGGGCCAATAGGCGCTTCTTCTCGGTGGAGGCGTAAGTCACGCCATGGCGGGCGGCGATCTCCTCGTCGAGGCCTTTCTGGAGAAGGAAGAGGCCCTTTAAATCGAGCTCACTCATCGGCGACCTTGAACTTCGTGAGATGCCAGATGTCGCGGTTGTATTCGGCGATCGTCCGGTCGGAGCTGAAATAGCCGCTCATGGCGATGTTGCAGATGGCGGCGTGGGCCCACTTCGCCTTGTCGGCGTAGAAGGCCTCGGCGACGTCGCAGGCTTTGCAGTAGGCATCGAAATCGGCCAAGATGAAATATTGGTCGCCCCGGTTCATGACCTCGTCGAAGATCAGGTGGAAGCGGTCGCCGACCTTGAGGGCCCAGGGGCCGTTCATGAGCGAATCCATGACGTTCTTGACCCGGGGGTCGGCATTGTAGATGGTCCAGGGATTGTAGGCGGCCCCGTCTTCCATCTTCTGGACCTGGTCGGCCGTGAGACCGAAGATGATCTCATTCTCGGCGCCGGCCCGCTCGGCGATCTCGATGTTGGCCCCGTCGAGGGTCCCGAGGGTGATGGCCCCGTTCATCATGAGCTTCATGTTGGAGGTGCCGCTGGCCTCTTTGCCGGCGGTCGAGATCTGCTCGGAGAGGTCGGTGGCCGGGATGATCTTCTCGGCCAGGGTGACCCCGTAGTTCTCGACGAAGACGATCTTCATGAACTTGGAGGCATCGTCGTCGTTGTTGATGACGTTGGCCACGGCGATGATGAGCTCGATGATGCGCTTGGCCAAGTCATAGCTCGGGGCCGCTTTGGCGCCGAAGATGTAGACATGGGGCGCCATCATGAAGCTCTTGGGGTCGCTCTTGAGCTTCTGATAGAGATACATGATATGGAAAAGGTTGAGGAGCTGGCGCTTATAGGCGTGGAGGCGCTTGATCTGGGAATCGTAGATCGCGTCGGGCGAGATCTCGAGGGCGTAGACGTCCTTCACGTATTTGGCGAAGGCGGCTTTGTTGTCGCGCTTGGCCTTGAGGAAGGCCTCCTGGGTCGCTTTGTCGTCGGCGAAAGCCTTGAATTTCTCGAGCTGCTCGGGGTCTTTGACCCAGCCGTCCCCGATCCGCGAGGTGAGGAGATTGGCCAAGCCCTCATCGCTATAAAGGAGCCAGCGGCGATGGGTCACCCCATTGGTCTTGTTGTTGAATTTTTCCGGGAAAAGATCGTAGAAGTTCTTGAAGGTGTAGGTCTCCAGGATGTGGGTGTGGAGCTTGGCCACCCCGTTGATCGAGAAGGCCGCGTAGATGGCCATGTTGGTCATGTGGATCTGCCCGTCTTTGATGATCTGCATCTGGTAGCGTTTGTCGGGCGAGGCGACCTTGTCGGCCAGGTAGGCGTTGAAGCGCCGGTTGATCTCCTCGATGATCATGTAGACGCGGGGAAGGAGCTGCTGCACGTAGGGGACGGGCCAGGTTTCGAGGGCCTCCGGCATCACCGTGTGGTTGGTGTAGGCGATGGATTTGTTGACGATGGCCCAGGCGTCATCCCAGCCCCAGCCATAATCGTCCATGAGGATCCGCATCATCTCGGGGATCGCCAGGATCGGATGGGTGTCGTTGAGCTGGAAGACGTAATGGTCGGCGAACAGCTTGAGGTCGCCATAGCGGCGGGCCTCCCCGCGCATGCAGCTCTGAAGGCCGGCGGACACCAGGAAATACTGCTGGCGGAGCCTTAAGAGGCGGCCCTGCTCGGTCGAATCGTCGGGGTAGAGGCCGAAAGACAGCTCCTTGAGGGTCGAGAGATAGTCCGTGAAGGACATGTCGGTCGGGAGGTTCTCCTCCGAGGGCTCGGCGGACCAGAGGCGCAGGGTGTTGGCCACCCCGTTGCGGTAGCCGGCCACCGAGACGTCATAGGGCAGGGCCCGGACGCAGGTGGCGTTCACGGTCCTGATCGCGTAATCGCCGTTGGGCTTGAGGTAGGTCTCGGCGTTCCCGCCGAACTTCACCTCGACCGCGTGCTTGGATTTCCGGACCTCGAAGACGAAGCCATCGCACAGCCACTGGTCGGGCAGCTCGACTTGCTTTCCGTCGACGAAGCGCTGGCGGAAGAAGCCGTATTCGTAGCGGATGGTGTTGCCATGGAGCGGCAGCCCCAAGGAGGCGGAGGAATCGAGGAAGCAGGCGGCGAGGCGGCCCAAGCCCCCGTTGCCGAGCCCGGCGTCGGGCTCCATCTCCTCGAGCTCGTTGATGTCGATCCCGAAATCCGCCAAGCCATCGCGGGCGACGTTATAGATCCCGAGGTTCTGCATATTGTCGAGCATGAGGCGCCCGATCAGGAACTCCATCGAGAAATAGATGCACTGGCGGCGGCTGTTGTCCACGATGTCCTCGCGGCAGCTGCGCCAATAATAGCCGGCGTAGTCGCGGATCATCTCGCCCAAGATGTCGTAGCGCTCGGTGATATGCGAATCGGGGACCGAGCGGCCGTACTTTTCCGAGAGGCGGCGCTCGAATTCCTGCTTGAAATCCAGCTTGTTCATGAACATAAGATAAGCAATCTCCTTTGTTTTCCTAAAAAGATGGGGAAAGGCGGCGCGAGGCCGCCTTCAAGATTTTAGCCTTTTAAGGGCGCCTTCGCGACTTTTTTCTTCCCTGCGGCCGCGCCCTTAAGGCGGGGGTCTTTTTTCAATGAATCCTCGGCCTTTTCGGCCTTGGCCTCGGGCTCCCCTGCCGCGGCTTTCGCCTCGACGCGGCGCTTGAGGATCATGGCGGCGTAGCTCCCGAGCTTGAGACTCAGGTGATAGGGCCGGTTCTCCGGGGCCCCCGCCTCGGAGGTGAGGGGCGCGCCGTTATATTGGTTCCAGCCCCCGTAGACGTCCTTGTCGCTATTGAAGATCTCGTCGTAGACGCCCTCGTGAAGGCAGCCGACGTCATAGGACTCGAAGTAATTGGGGGTCATGTTGTAGACGAAGAGGAGGTCGGAGTCCCCGACCGTCCGCTCGAAAGCGAAGACCGACTGGTCGCTGTTGTCCACCATCATCCACTGGAAATGGGCGGGGTTGTGCTCCTCTAGGTTCATCGCCCCCTCGGACCGATAGATGAGATTGAGATCCCGGCATTCCCGGCGCACCGAATCGTGTTTGGGGTAACTCAAGAGATTCCAGGGCAAAGAGCGCTCCTCGTTCCATTCGTCGAAGGAGGCGAGCTCGTTGCCCATGAAGTTCAGCTTCTTGCCGGGATGCCCGTATTGGTAGGCATAGAGGTTCCTTAAGAGGGCGAATTTGGCGTCGTAGTCCCCATACATCTTGTTGATGAGGGTGCCTTTGCCGTGGACCACCTCGTCATGGGAGAGCGGCAAGAGGAAGTTCTCGCTGTAGAAATAGGCCATCGAGAAGGTCAGCTTGCTATGCTCCCACTTCTTGTAGATGGGGTCTTTGGCGTAGTACTTGAGGGTGTCGTTCATCCATCCGAGGTCCCACTTGTAGTCGAAGCCCAACCCGCCGGCCTCTAAGGGCTTCGTGACCCCCCCGAAATCGGTCGAATCCTCGGCGATCATCATGACACTAGGGTGGGCCAGATGGAGCTTGCCGTTGAGGCGCCTAATGAATTCGGTGGCCCCGGTGTTCTCGCCGGCGGCCTTGTTGCCATCCCAATAGACGATGTTGCTGACCGCATCCACCCGGACCCCGTCGAAATGGAAATCCTCGAGGAAATAGTTCATGGCGCTCATGAGGAACGAGCGGACCGGGTCTTTGCCGAGGTCGAACTGGCAGCTCCCCCAGGGGGAATAGGTGTGGCGCGGATCGGAATACTCATAGAGGCAGCTCCCGTCGAACTGGCGGAGGGCGAAGTAATCGGTCGCGAAATGGACGGGGGCGAAGTCGAGGATCACCCCCAAGCCCGCCTGGTGGAGGCGGTCGACGAAGCTCATGAGCTGCTTGGGGTTGCCATAGCGGCTGTCGACCGAATAGAAGCCCGTCGCCTGGTAGCCCCAGGAGCCATCGAAGGGATACTGGGAGATCGGCATGATCTCGACGTGGGTGTAACCCAGATCTTTGACGTAAGGGATCAGGTAATCGGCGATCTCCTCATAGGAGGGATAGCGGTCCCCGAGCTTGCCCTTCCAGGAGCCGAGGTGGATCTCGTAGACGCTCATGGCCCTGTCGAAATTCCGGTCGCGGGCCTTGAGGAAAGGCTCGTCGTGCCAGATGAAGGCCTCGATGTCATAGAGGCGAGAGCAGCTTTGGGGCCGCATCTCGCTATAGAAGGCGAAGGGGTCGGCCTTGTCGACGTATTGGCCCTGGGCGTTCTTGAAATGGAATTTGTAGGACTGGTAGTCCCGGAGATCCGGGATGAAGGTCTCGTAGACCCCGGCGGGGTCCACTTTGCCCATTTTGTGGGCCCTCACGTCCCAGCCGTTCCAGTCCCCGATCACGCTGACGTCCTCGGCCAGGGGGGCGTAGAGACGGAACCAGACCCCATGCAGGGTCACGGGCTTGTCGCCCTTCTCCTCGCCGGGGACCACGCAGTCCCCGAAATGGGCGCCGAAATACTTAAAAGCCTCGACGGTCTGCCCCATCAGATAGTCATAGAGAATTCCATATGCCATGGTCATGGTCCTTTGTATGAGGGTCGTAAACTAAGGCCCATTATAGGATTTGGGCGGGGAACAATAAAGGGGGATTGCCCTTAAAGGCGAAGAAAAGGCCTCATCTTCCTTTTGCCTTTCTCCGTGGCAAGCGTAAAATCGAAAACGAAATAGAGGAAAAAAGAAACATTTATGGCGAAGTGCATGGCCGTCAACGCCGGGTCGAGCTCCCTCAAGTACAAGCTCTTCGAAATGCCGCAAGAGGAAGTCATCTGCTCCGGCCTCGTCGACCGCATCGGGCACGACGACGGGCTTTTCCGGATTAAGTTCAATGGCACGAAGCATGAGGAGGTCCTCCCGATCAAGGACCACGCCCAAGGGGTCCAGATGGTGCTCGACGCCATCAAGAAATACGGCATCGTGAGCGATCTCAGCGAGATCCAGTGCGTGGGCCACCGCGTCGTCCAAGGCGGCAAGTACTTCTCCAAGTCGGCCTCTTTCGACGCCGACACGGAGGCCAAGATCACGAGCCTCATCCCGCTCGATCCCCTGCACGCCCAGGCCCACCTCGTGGGCTTCCACGCCTTCAAGGACGCGCTCCCCGCCGCCAAGGTCATCGCCGTCTTCGACACGGCCTTCCATCAGACGATGGAGCCCGAGGATTATCTCTTCCCGATCCCCTACGAACTGACCGAGAAATACGATGTGCGGCGCTACGGCGCCCATGGCACGAGCCACAATTATCTGTCCGTCAAAGGGACGGCCGATTTCCTCAAAGGCAAGAAAGACAGCAAGATCATCTCCTGCCATCTGGGGAGCGGCGCTTCCCTTTGCGCGATCAAGGAAGGCAAGTGCGTCGCCACCTCGATGGGCCTCACCCCCTTGGGCGGGCTCATGATGGGGACGCGGAGCGGGGACCTCGATCCTTCGGTCTACGATTATCTCTGCGACGTGGCCGGCCTCAAAGTCGACGAGATGTACGACACCCTGAACGAGAAGAGCGGCTTATTGGGCGTCTCCGGGGTCAGCAACGACACCCGTGACATCCTGGCGGCCGCCGAGAAGGGCGATCCCCGGAGCAAGCTCGCGATCAAATTGTGGGCCCGCCGGGTCGCCGACTACCTCGGGCAGTATTACGTCCGCTTGGGCGGCTGCGACCTCATCATCTTCAGCGCCGGCATCGGGGAGAACGCCCCGAGCTACCGCAAAGCCGTCATCGACGACGTCAAGGAGGCCCTGCATCTGGAGATCGACGAGGCCCTCAATGCCTCGGTGATCGGGAGCGAGGCCCTCATCTCCACGAACAAGAGCGCCATCAAGGTGGCCGTCATCCCGACCGACGAGGAGGTCATGATCGCCCGCGATTGCTATAAGGCTCTGGAAGGCACACTATAAGGGCAACCATGAAACTGGATCAAGAAATCGTCCGCTACGGCAAGGCCCACGCCAAGGAATTCCATTCCTTCTACCGCGCGGTCAAGCGTTATGATCGCATCGTCGTGTTCCGGCACATCAAGCCGGACTTCGACGCCATGGGGACCCAGATGGGCCTCTACACTTTCCTGAAAGAGAACTTCCCGGATAAGGAGATTCATTTCGTCGGGGATAACCACGTGACCTTCACGCCGCGCCTATTCCCTTATACCGAGACCCTCAATAACGAATGGTTCTCGAAGCCTTTCCTGGCCATCGTCGTGGATGTCGGAGACGATGACCGGATCGCCGATCCCCGCTACAAGAAAGCCGCCTACATCTGCAAGATCGACCACCACCCCTGCAACGCCGAGATCGCCCCGCATCCGATATTGGATCTCAATATGGCGGCGGCCGGCGAGCTCTGCGCCGACGTCCTCCTCAACTGGAAGGGCACGACCCTCTCCCGGGAAGCCGCCCATTATCTTTACATCGGCCTCGTCGGGGACTCCGGGCGCTTCATGTACCAGTCCACCACCGCCCACACCTTCGCGATCGCCCAAGCCCTTCTCGACACCGGGATCAACATCGCGGATATCTACATGGCGATGTACGAGAAGAAGCTGGTGGATCTCAAGGTCACGGCCTACATCCTCAATAACTTCCACGTCAGCGAGCACGGGATCGCCTATTACCTCCTGCCCGAAGACGTCCAGAAGAGCCTCAACATCACCTCCGAGCGGGGCAAGGAGAACGTCAACCTCTTCGCCAACATCGAGGGGGTCAACGCCTGGTGCTCGATCACCCAGGATAACGACCCGAAAGAGCCCTGCTGGCGGATCTCGATCCGCTCCAAGAAATCCGATATCTCGCAGGTGGCCGCCAAATGGGGCGGCGGGGGCCACGCCCAAGCCTCGGGGGCCCAGATCAAAGACCTCACCCAGCTTGATGCCTTCATCCAAGATCTCGACGACATGTTCAAGTAAAAAAATACGTTAATCGAATAAGCCGTCAATATCAATCTTTTTGGCCATTAATCCGACTTTGTTATTTTCGCAAATCGGCTTGATCACGACGAGATCATTTTATGGCTCCGATCGCGAAAACATCTTAGGCGAACTCCGTCATGAAAAGAAACGGCCAAAAGCCGGTTTTGCGAAGATCGGCAAAACCTCGAAAATAACTTCATCGCAAAAGTTGCGATGAAACTTGCGATGATACAAAAAACAAAAATGTTTTCAAGATTATTCAATTACAAATTCGTTACCAAAAAAATCTCCTAATTATTATCTTGCGTTTGTTAAAACACGCTTTTATTGATCGCGTTCTTTTTCTCGACCGCCCCCACCGCATCGAAATCGATGTGGGGATAGACATCGGTGGCCCGGAGGTCGAGGAGGAGCTTCTCGAGGATGGCATCGATCATCTCCTTATCGCGCTTATAGAGCTCGCCTTTCTCGTAGTGGACGATCCTTCTAACGAGGGTATCGAAGAGGATGCAGGAGACCCCGGCCACCAAGAAGATGATCCCGAAGAAGTATTCGGCGTGGGCGGCGTCCGCCAAGGCGGCCCCGCCGCTCGAGCCCCCTTGGGTGAGCCCCAAGACAAAGAGGATGAGGCCCAGAACCGCGAAGAGAATGTACAAGGTCAATAAAGGCGCGGGGATGAAGCGTTTCTTCTTCTCGGCCAGGATCCTCTCGCCCAGGAAAGAGGAATCGAAGGCGAGGCGGAGGAAGTTCTGCTCCTCCCGAAGGTAATACGGGAAGAACGTATTAAGTCGCTCCCGCACGAAGGTCAGCTTGACGTAGCTATCGACCTCATCCGGCAGCTTCCGTTTGGGGATATGGAAGCCACAAAAAGCCTCGTTGACGGTTTTGCGGTCATAGAGATCGCGGATTTCATTGGCCTCCGCGAAGGGATCGAGGCGGATCTCCTGATCGGAGAAAAGCTTATAACCAAAGAGGTCAAAGAGATCGCAGACTGGCTTCTCCGCGTCTTTCTCGACGTCGACGGTCCGGTAATCCCTTTGGTTCATGAGCCCATTCTCCTAAAGCAAACCCCTTGAGGCAAAAGTGACAAAGGCTGGCTTCTTCCTTGAATAAAAGTAACACGGCTGGGAGTTATTTCAACGGAAAAGGCCGAAAAAAGTCATCGATCAAGCAAAAGTATTCATAACGATTCAAGGGTTTCCTTAAAATATTCTCTCAAATTTTTATCCTCGCAATAGACATAGCATCCTTTTTGGCCTCTCGTGAGAAGAACCTTATAGGTGTCGCGAATGATCTTGTCCGCAATGCTCTTGTCTTTCAGTTTGCCTAAACCGAAGAGAGAGTGGTCGTCTTTGCTCCGCCCCTTGTAATCCGTGATGACCTCCCCATTTTCATAGCGGAGATCATTCCCGATGACGACTCCGACGTAATCGAATTCCAGGCCCTGGCAAGTATGGATGCAGCCGACTTGGTCAAAGGAGTTCTCGTCGATGGCCCATGTATTGGTGTTGTTGAAGTTCCACTGCGCCTGAAAATTATTTTCCAGTTTTATGTCCATCGCCGAGGGGTCATAGCGGCTCACCCAATCGTAGCAATAGCCTGCCACCATCCGGGTTTTGTTATCGGCGTTTTTGGCCTTCAGGGCGGCTTTCATGACCTTAGGATCATCAAAAACCTGGAAATCGAAATTGAGACCTTCGAGATTGGGGTTGGCGGTCTTTCGGATGCCCAAGAGATTATCCAAGAAAGCGATGTAGGCATCGGAGCCGTTGCATCGGAATTGGCTCGAGAGGGTGTAATCCTCGCCGGAATAAAGGACAGAGCCAAGCTCGCGGCTTTGCTTTTTGATCTCCTCGAAGCTTCCGAAGTCCTGCAGCGTGACCTTCTGCTCCTCATCCAGGAAGAACACGGAAACCAAGGAGGCGTTGATGATTTCTTTGATCTGGTTGACGCCTTGGTTGCGGAACATCCCGCTTTTCTCATTGAGACGATGGGCCTCGTCCGCCAAAAGGACATCGAATTCGTTGCTCTTGGCGTCGACGAAAGCCCCGCTGCCTTTAAAAAGATTCTTGACGTAGGCGAGATGAAGTTTGCCTCGTCTCATGACTTCGAAATAAACATTCCGCGGGGCGGCGTTTTTGGAAACGTAAGAGGCATTGAGCCCTTTCTTCGTCAAATGGGCCAACAAGTTAATGGCGATGACGGATTTCCCGGTTCCTGGGCCGCCTTGGATGACGATCGTGCGTTTCTTCCCGTCCTTGATCGAATCGGCAACCAGGCTAAGGATGTTTTCATAAGAGACCTTCTGGTCATCGAGAAGCACGAATTCTGGATTGCCTTTGAGAATGCTCCCAACGACATCCTGCAAAGCCCGCGAGGGCTTGAGACGCCCATACTCGATCGACATCAAAGCCTTGCCTTGATCTGCTTTCTTGATATAGCGAGCGACGAAAGACGCCAGTTTTTCGCGATCCTTGGCCAAAAAGAGAGGCGCTTCCTTGATCACGTCCTTATAAAACTCATTGTCGATATGGTCCCGGTTCCCTTCGAGAAAGTTATGGCAAAAAGCGCACGGATAGAATCCCAGATTGTCTTTCCGGACCGTTTCGTTGAAGTTCTCGATCGTCTCGGCATAACTCAGTGCTTGGTAACTGGGGTGAGCCACCAAACGCTTAGCCCCCGCCACAAAGGCTAAGACCAAATCGTTTTTTGATGTTTGATCGCAATCGCTCCACTGCTTCAACTCAATGATGACGACATTCTCTTTTTCCTCGTCACCAAAGCCTGAGATAAGAAAATCGATTCGCTTGGAGGTGAGAGGAATCATGTATTCGATTGAAAGGGTCACGTCATCCGGGGTTTTCGCGATTTCCAAGACATCGCTGACCGCGCTTAAGGAATTGATCCAAGCGGCATGCTCGCGGGGGTTGTCGTGGGAGAGATGATTCAAGATGAAAAGCTCTTCAAGCTTGTCCGCTATCTCACCATATATGGCATCTTTACGGAATTCATGAACCGTATTTTTATATATTATCATTTGATGTTTTGGCGCCTATTGGCAAAATACTATGTCCAAAAAGATACTTTTCCAACACTAACTTGCGGTTTTCTTTATATTTGTCTTTTCTTTCCTAAGATTCTCACTACTCTCAAACGGGTTTGGATACAAAAAATCATGAAGAAGAAACTTAATCTAAATCTTCAGGAGTTGGAATCCCGAGGGGCCCGCTTCCGTTACGCTCAATGGTAGCAGTTTAATCTAAATCTTCAGGAGTTGGAATCCGATCAAAAAGCGACAATGGGCCCACAGCGGTAGCAGTTTAGTCTAAATCTTCAGGAGTTGGAATCGCATGATCGTGGTGTCGCGCCCGTAGGCATGTAGCAGTTTAATCTAAATCTTCAGGAGTTGGAATCCGTCGTATCAGATGATGCAGGGCGCGGGGGTAGCAGTTTAATCTAAATCTTCAGGAGTTGGAATCGATTACTCTCACTAAAGATGAGATGCGCGAGTAGCAGTTTAATCTAAATCTTCAGGAGTTGGAATCCCCCTCGGTAGAAAGCCCAACATCGCCAAGTAGCAGTTTAATCTAAATCTTCAGGAGTTGGAATCGCTGCATTATAAAGGCTACGCTTACCGAGGTAGCAGTTTAATCTAAATCTTCAGGAGTTGGAATCATGGTCGCAAGGTTTTCCTGCGTTTTGCTGGTAGCAGTTTAATCTAAATCTTCAGGAGTTGGAATCCCAGAGATGGCTATCGGGCGGTTCAAAAGGGTAGCAGTTTAATCTAAATCTTCAGGAGTTGGAATC